>Ga0193733_1000057_pt1 | contig 43360 bp, 33 predicted proteins | sample U1s2metaG_FD_145076 | JGI IMG/M metagenome (GOLD analysis project Ga0193733, IMG submission 145076) | Soil microbial communities from a riparian zone of the East river system, Colorado, United States - U1s2 | ecosystem: Environmental > Terrestrial > Soil > Riparian zone | place: USA: East River...
CTGCGCGTGTTTTTTGGTCTCTGGATCAGCGGACAGATGAAACTCCACCGCATCAACGGCTATCGTGACATCGGAGGGAAAGAAAAAGCTGCTGCTTAAAAAAAAGAATTTCATGACTTCACAGGCAAAATGCGCTATTCACTTTTCTACAGGTTCCGGGACACTACCCCCTCCTATCAGCCGACACACATTGCAATCACCTCAAAGGGCGTCTGCCAAACCGTATATGTCCGGTCTGCGCATTGGGTCCATTAGCGTGGGGAGGCCCCGTTACCAACAGTTGTCATGAGTTTTGTATTGCTCTAGCCCCGGGCTAGCTCCTTATTTCACCCAGTTACAAGGGGTTCCACTCTTATATCGGAAAAGCAGGGAATGGACAGACTTGAAAAATTGCCGTCTGTGCAATATCCCGTACGCGGTAGGAATACACGCTAAATACCAGGAGCAACCCAGAGAATTGCCACACGCGACGGATTCCCCGTAACTGATTCAAAGATTTCTCTATCTCGCTCAACTTGGAATGGAAGGCGGTCTTCCGGGGTGTAGATGAGGCGAACGGCGAGATGAGGGACATCGTCCGGCCCAGCCTTGCATCGCGGCCAATGTCGCTCAGTCTCGCCGTTTATAGCTGCAGCCTACGGGTTATGAAGACAAATAGCTGTTCTCTTTTAGACAGTCCTGCGAAGAATACTCTCGGGAGGCCGGCGACACGTTTTTACGGTCAATTGCACTACAATCGGGATCGCCGATGGCGGAACTGTCCACCGCGAATTCCATCTCCAACGAAGATTGGCTCGAGAGGATCCGACGGCTGCCACTGCAGCTACTGTCGCCTGGCAGGCAGCTGTGCTCCACCGACAGACAAAGGATGGCCTCCTTCCCCGCCGTTTATAGGAGATAGACGTCAGGAGTTTCGCTGAAAGTTTTCTAGTCTTAGGCTAGGGGGAACAATTTTTGATACATGATTTGATGTTGCGTCTGGCGGGTTGCAGGGGCAAGATCGAACCGTGGAGACAACATTACAGTTAGAGTGCGCTTCATGCTGAAGATGAGAAGCGTGCCGCCCGCGGAATTCACGGCTCGAATTGGCTTGGCGCTTAGTTTGCTTTTCTGCATCTACCTAGTGGGAAGGCGAGGGATCGCGGATTGGTATTTTCGTCAAGAGTCACCAACCTCGGTTCAATCCGCCGTACAGTGGGACCGCGATAATCCGCAGTATTATGACGCGTTCGGCACCCTCACGCACTTCTACGGGACCACCAAAAACCTAGACGCGAGCGTTGCGTTTTACGAGAGTGCAACGCGCCTGAGTCCCTATGACGCTCACTTTTGGAGTGATCTTGGCGCAGCCTACGATTGGGCCGGGCGAACCGACGACGCGCTGAGCGCATTCAAGCGGGCCCTCCGGCTCTTTCCCAATTCGCCGGAAATCAACTGGAGATTCGCCAATTTTGCCTTTCGGGCTCACAAGACCCCAGAGGCACTGGGCGCGCTTCAGGTCGTCCTCGCAGGAAACAGCCCCGCCCACCGGGACGTGTTCCGGCTTGCCGTAAGCGCGACGCGGGACAATCGCGCGATTCTGGAGATGCTTCCTCCCCAGGCATCCGTATTCTTTGACTATCTGAACTTCGAAATGGAAGCGGGTGACGTGACGGCCGCGGAACAAGTTTGGCTGCGCCTGCTCCAACTGAAATTGCCATTTGACCTCCGCCAGACCTTCCCTTATCTCGACGCGCTCATCCAACACCGCGAGCCCGGCCGCCTGGCCGCCGCGTGGTTTGCACTGGCCGAACGCTTCCCCATGCAAATCGGCCCGCTTGTAAACGGCTCCAATTTAGTGAAAAACGGGAGCTTTGAACGCGACATTCTAGACGGGGGACTGGATTGGCGCGCTGTCCCCGTCGATGGAGCCGTGGTTGGGATAGATTTCGAGGGTGCTTTCGAGGGATCTCGCACGCTTCGCATCGAATTCAGCGGGAAGGGCAACCTCGACTATGGCCATGTATTCCAGTACGTGGCCGTCCAGCCGAACACGCGATACCAGTTTTCCGGCGCTATACGCGTGAAAGGGATTACCACAGACAGCGGGCCAAGGTTCCAAGTGTTCGATGCTTTTGACATGGGGAAGCTGTTCCTATCGACCGAGAATACCTTGGGCACGTCTGGCTGGTCCTCGGTGCAATTTGAATTCAAAACCAAGGCCGATACGCGCTTACTGGTCGTGAGGGTCGCGCGGCCCGCGAGCGAGAAACTCGACAACCAGATCAGCGGCACTGTCTGGATCGATCGTGTCAGTCTCACTCCAGAAAACTAGCCGTACCCCCCGAAGATTGCGCAGAGTTCTTGGTGGTTCGAAGCACTGTGATTCGGGTCAGTGCAGGGTTTTACCGGATTGAAGGTAGTGTTGCGTAAACCTAAGATTTAAGTGAATGATGGCAGGTTTCCTGCAGGATTCCTGATCTATGATTGCAGGGCATGCTGGGCACATTACATAGCGCTCGAAAAGCTCTCGGCGTCACCGAACGCCGGGCCCGGACACGCACGCTTGTTACCCCCCCGATCTACGTCGACCTGGGGAAGGTAAACGGCGGTCTCATCTACAACATGAGTGAGGACGGATTAGCCCTCTCGGCCGCAATGATTCTGGGTGGCGACGACCTTGTAAGCATGCGGATTCTATTACCGGACTCCGGTGGCTGGATGGAAGCAACCGGACAGCTAACCTGGAGAAGTAAATCAAGAAAGACGGCGGGGATAAGATTCGTCGGCTTGCCCGAAGAAGCGCGCCAGCGAATCGCTGATTGGCTTGCCGCCGAAGGCTCAGAGCGCGAACGTCAGCCTGAAGCAGAGATACTCCCAAGACCGCAACAACATCCCGCGGGGGATGCGCCGACAAGAACACCAATGCTGTCGTTGGCGGATCCTGTGGACTCCAGCACCGTTGACGAAGAACGGGTCCCTGAGCTGAACCTGCCGGAAGACTCTTCCGTTCTCACCGACCAACCGGCGGAGATTGTCGCGGAACTTTTTCAGCAAGCCACTCAAGCCACGTCAGACAACCTGGCCGGCGATGACTGTTCGACCCATCTTCGCGAACGCCGTAGTCATCCCCGGCAGCAGATAAGGCCTTTCAGTTACATCGAGCTGGGCCGGGACAACGGCGGCGTACTCCTTAACATCAGCGAAGGCGGTCTTGCTCTTACCGCGGCTATGATTCTGACCGAGGATGATCTCCCGACTATAAGGATTCAATTCACGGGGTCGAGGGATGAGATCGAAGCAAGCGGGCAGATTGCGTGGATCAGCGAATCAAAAAGAGAGGCCGGGATTCGATTCGTCAATCTGACGGAAGAGGCGCGCACGATAATCGCCAGCCGGATTTCTCAGCCGGAGTCGCCGAGTGAACTTCAGGCGCAAAGCGCCAAGGCTCCCGACGGCCCAGCAGTTCATCGGAAAGTACCACAGATTCCCAACCTCAGAATCCTTGCGCCCGTGGATTCACCCTCCGGTAGCGTAGTTCAAGAACACCGGCGGGTCTCGACTCCCCCGCCTCTTGCTGTGCCCCGTTTGCATGGTAACAGCGTAGCACCCGCATTGGCTGCATCGGAGGCCTTGCGTCCAAAGAAATCGGAGAAAAACGAATTCAAACGCAAATCGACAGCTGCAATTCATCCGATGACTTCAGAAGGAGGAGCCGAAAGACGGAGGAGACTTTTGGTGGCCGTCATCTTGTCCGGTGTAGCGGCGGTGGCCATAGGATGGATTGCAACGCCGCCTGCCGCCCGAAATGAAGCGGTTGGATTCATCGCACAGAATACCAAAGGCACAAATAAGCCCCTGGAGCCGAAGAACGACCTTCCCGCGCATGAGGCTACAGATGTTCCCCCTCTCCGATCCGAGAATAACGGGCCGCAAGCGCATGGGTTCGACCAGGTTCCCGCTGACCGTCCTCTGGATGGCTCCGGAGGGCACCTGGCGCCTGTGCGTCCGCAGGTACGCAACCTTGAGCGCCCTGCTGCGAGGCCCGCTGTTAATAGTGCGGTTCGCCGCGCTGAGAGCACCTTGCCGAAGAGTGACCCGGCAAAGCCTCCCAAGCACGCCGCTGTCGCTGTGCCGAATCCAGCCGGGGAGAATGTTCGAAGCCAAGTTGTGGAGGCTTCGCCTGCTCAACCGACAGAGAGCACCGCCACGCCGGCAACGAGCCTGTCCGAGAATATCCCGAGTGGAACGGCGGCGGCTGAGGTGAAAGAAAAAGAAAGTCCGCCGCCTGCTTTGAAGCAGCCCAATGCTCCCGTGTCTCCGACGTGGTCGGTAGCGGTCAGCACTGATCCTTATCCATCGATCCGAATCCCCGAGGAGATCAGTTCGCACAAACCGTCGATTGGAAGGAGCCTGCAAATAGGTCGCGCCATCTCGCGTGTTGAACCAGTTTATCCTGAGGACGCGAAGCGCCAAGGCATCGAAGGCACCGTGAAGTTACACGTTGTTGTCGGCGGCGATGGGTCCGTAGAGAGTGTTGAGCTAACGAGCGGCCCGGCTTTGCTTGCAAAGGCGGCCACGAGCGCGATTCGCGAATGGCGCTACGGACAAACATTGCTTGGCGGGCAACCCGTAGAAACAGAACAAGATGTCGTGGTCAAGTTTCGGCTGGCGGGTCCGTCAAACTCCAAGAACTAAAGAGAAGCTTCCGATGCAGCAGGATACCCAAAGAGGCCATCTAATCGATGTGCCGTGGCGATCCCGTTGGATATTGAAACTAGGCCTGAAGGCAGTGCGCGACGGTTCTACAAATAGCTTGGAAGCACGGGCAGATATTTCAAGGTGAAGAGGGGCTAATGGATTGCTTTCCGCCGCCGTGGCTTAGAGCCGCCACAGCTCCGGCTGCGCCTGCAGTTGCCAGCCCGAGAAAACCCCATCCCGTACGGCTACCCTTAGTCTTTTGGGCTCCCGAAGATGATCTCATGGAAAGTGATTTCCCAGGGGTAGCGGCCTGCTGCACCACTGGAAACAATTGTCCATTCGGGGCAACGCTCACGGACTGACCAAGCTGGAGAAACAGTCCCGATATTCCCTGCAAGGTTAATACGCCCATGGCTCCGTCCGAACAAGTCACTAGGAAAGAACCATCCGGAGCCCTGTCAATTGACGCCAGTGCCGTATGCTCTTTCATGGAAGGAACCAATACGTCGTTTCCAATTCGCAAGGTGAACCCGTTTGGCCCGCTAACGGAGTTCATCACCACCGCTCCTGCCTCCAACTCAGCCGTATATTCGTATTTGCCGGAGAAAAGGACCTGACTGCGTGGAGAGAGTTTGAGCGAGCCCTTTCCGCTCATGTTGAAGGTCGCGGAGCCGGATTCCCCCGTACGCACTCTGTCGCCAGAAAAAATCGTGATTTCGGCGGGTGCCGGGGAGTCATTCACATATGCCTCCCCCATGCTTGTTAGGGAGCCCAAAGACTCTCTCTCTTTTTCCTGCGGTAGTACCTGGGCGCGGCTCAATGCGGGAAGGAGTAAGAGGAGCACGACAAGCGGAACAAGACCAATAGAGATTGTGGGTCTTCGCGTCTGGCTTGCGGCGGAATGTCGCGTGGTAGTCAGAATCACCGGTATCTGCCTGACCGAAGAAGGTCGCGGAGGGCTGACAAAGATTAATTAACATTCCCACAGTTCATTGTCGATAGGGAGGTTACCTCTGATGGGAATCCATGGAAACCCTAGGACAGACTAAAGGATCCACCCCTATAAAGGGATTCGCTGGTGCAAGGATTGCCAGAGAATAGTACCCCAAACCCACCTTCTAAGGTTTTCACCCAGGCCGCGATTACAGACTAAACCCTATCGACTGATTCTTGTTCAGTCTCTATGCTTGGCCTGCTTGATGCGCGGCTGAAAGTGTCGGCTTATGCGCTCTCTCTTGAGCACAAAAGTGCGCTGGCAGAGCGCTCTTTCTAGCAAATCAAGAGCTCGGGGTGGTCGATTTGATGCCCGGTGAACCTGTTGATGTCCGGACGCAGGCCTTTGGCCAATGTAATTCATTGCCAGAACGTGTGGTTCGCCGGCGGAGAGCCGCGTTTACGAATTCATCGACTCGCCTGTCTTCCCCGCCGTTCCTAGCAAGTATCTTGGACTCTCTCTTGCCCGAGATTGACCGCAATGAACGACTCGAAACCGCGGTTGGCCGAGGCAACAGCATCCTCCGAGCGCGCCCCATCCTCAGCACGGGATTGTTCGTGAAGAGAATCATGGATCTTTTGTTATCCGCCGCCGCACTTTTGCTCCTCTGGCCACTCTTGCTTGCGATTGCCTTGGCCGTCAAGCTGGAGTCGCCTGGCCCGGTCATCTATGCCTCCCTCCGCGTAGGAAAAAAGGGACAACAATTCGTTTGCTATAAATTCCGGACCATGTTCGATGGAGCTGACGAGTTGAAAGATTCGCTGCGCCGATACAACGAGCGCCAAGACCCTTTCTTCAAAATCGCTGATGATCCTCGCGTCACCCCTCTCGGCCGCTATCTCCGGAAGTACAGCCTCGACGAACTGCCCCAATTCTGGAATGTCCTGAAAGGCGACATGAGCCTGGTTGGTCCACGCCCCCATCCCATAGACGATTACGTGCGATACCGTCCCGATGATCACAGACGACTGGAAGTGAAACCCGGCATAACGGGGCTCTGGCAGGTCAACGCGCGCGCGAATCCTTCCTTTGAAACGTGTATGAAGCTGGATCTTGAATACATGAAGCGCTGGGGCTTGTTGCTCGATTGCAAGATTCTGCTATGGACTATTCCCGCGGTGTTGGCGGGAGAGGGTCTGTAGGGAAGTTCGCGAGGTGTAATTTGATTTTTCGGCCTGGCCTGCGGAAACGGAACGTCCTTTTACAACAGGTCGCGCCGCACTTGAGCGGGAATGGCACGTTGGCGCTCGGGAATAGCGGTGCGAGCCATTCCTCCGTTTCCACTGATCACCAAGCTCCTTATGTCTTCATCCGCAGACAAATTCGAGGACGCATTATCAACATTTGGCTTGTACTCATTGTGGCCCTGGGAGCCGTAATTGCTGTTGGGGATGGGCTAACACGCGCCCCCAATCTCGAGTTGGAGTTGTCTCCGCCGCAACCCTTGGGATATGAACCCTACTATGCCGCTTTTCTGCTGGCGGGCGTTACCCTCCCACTGATGTTTGCGTATGTGAAGAAGGCACGAGTTTCGCTGGCTGAGGGATTATTCCTGTGGTTTGCATTTTGCACGACTGCATACGCAAAGGATTTTTCCTACCTTCGGTGGCCTGGCACGCCACTCTTCGTCACCGATGTGGTCCTTATTGTTCTGCTTCTTTCGATATATATTGTTCCGCGTCGGCGCTACTCTCACCTCCCACTCGTATTGAGTATCTTCCTGGGGCTTTTCATTGCAGCCGGCGTGCTGGCGGCTGCGCGAGGTTTCTTGGGGCGTTGCGACCCTATTTTGGTGCTACGTGATTCTGCACTCATCGGATATGCGCTCTTTTTGCTGGTTGGGTATCATCTCTTCAGCGGCTGGCTGGCGATAAGGAGAGTGGCGGCTTGGTTCCTTCTTGGCACAGCGTTGAGCGTCCTAAATGGACTGGCTTGGCTGGTTGTTGCTCCCGAGCAGAGGCGCTTCGTTGCCCCCGGGGTTTATGTTTTGGTCTCGCTAGTTGGTGTCCTAATAATGCTGGCGAACCGCCTCATAAGGCCGCGGGTCGGCTGGCTCTTCGTGGGAGTCTTCTCTCTTGGCTTGTTGCTCGCTAACGCGCGAAGCCTTTTCGTATGTCTTGCCATCGTGTTCCTGGTAGTGTTGTTTGTTCCAGGAATGCTTCGGAGGAAGCTTCGTTCTGCGCGTCTGGTTACAACTCTTGCCACCGCCGCCGTCCTGGTGTGCGCATTTGCGTTCCTATTTCTTCACCTGCAGGTTGGCCGGGACTTTACCACGCGTGTGGCTGACAATATGGCTTCGGGGATTCTCCATACAGGTGACGACGCTTTTTGGCAATTCCGGCTCACGGCCTGGAAAGAGGCCCGGAGGCGCTTTGAGCAGTACCCTCCCGCTGGGGAAGGATTCGGAATTCCTTTTAACTTTGAAATCTGGGACAACGATCCCCGGCCCCACAATACATTCGTGACTGTGCTCTACAAGATGGGTCTGTTAGGTTTTCTCCCCTTGTTTGCCCTTCTTGCCTATTTCTTCTGGTTTTGCCTGCGAGCGGTTCATCGCAATTCAGCGAACGGTCGCATTTCCTTCTTGCAAATGCTGATCTTGGCACAAGTCTCTTTCTGCGTGTGGGGGGGGGCTGATTCCATGCTAGAGAGCCCTTACCTGGCCTCTCTTTTCTGGGTGGGGATGGGCATCGGTCTGCATATTGCACAGAAGCTTGACTATGAACGATCGTTGCAGATCGTTTCATATTTTCCTCGCAGGAACGATGAAATATTTCAAAGCGCTCACCGTAAGGGAGCAGCCAGTGATGCAGTACTTCCGCTGTAATTCGTGAGTCGCGCTTGTTTCTATATGTGCTCGACCGCAGAGGAGAATACCTGGTTGAAGCGCAGTCTGATGGCAGCCGAAGGGAGGCGGAGTCTAACGTCCACGTCAATGCGACAGAATGATACCGGCACAAGCGCTGCGAGCTCGAGGGAAGCTGAGGCACGGGCGAGCTTACTAATTATGACACCACGCAAATGGCGGCTCGTCTGTGTCTTCGAGGCCCTGGCGCGATTCCTAAAGCCGCTGGTGCCCCCGCTACCGCCTGTGGATAATCCTACCGAACCACCCGCGAGCATCCTGGTGGTCGAATACTGGAACCTGGGCGATCTCGCTATCATTGTACCTTTCCTGAGGAACCTGCGGCACAGCTTTCCGCAGGCGCGAATTTCCCTCCTTGTTCAAACTGGCCTCGAGTCCTTTCTAGGAGGCCAAGAAATTGTGGATGAATTTATTTCCGTACGTGTGCCCTGGGCACAGCATTTCAATCGCTGGAAGAAATACAACCCTTTCTCCCGGCACTGGATATCCCTGGTCCGCTCGATCCTGGTCCTGCGGAGCCGCCACTTTGACTGGGCTTTTTCGGGGCGCATGGACATGCGCGACAACTTTATTCTTTGGGTCAGCGGTGCGCGCCGCCGAATCGGGTACGACATCGGAGGTGGAGGCCAATTTCTGACCGACCGAGTCAAGCCAGATCTGTCGCGCCCGCATCGCGCGCAGATTTGGCAGCATTTGCTGGATTCCATGGACGAATCGCCCAACCCGGAGCCCGGCAGCTTCCAGCTGAGAGACGCGGAGACTGAGCAGGCCCGGTCGTTTCTCCTCTCGCGGGGTATTCCATCCGATGCTTTTCTAATCGGCGTTCATCCGGGAGCGCGCATTCCCACTCGGCGCTGGAGCGAAGAACGCTTCGCCGAAGTCGCGCGCCGTATCCTGAGTGAAACCGACGCGCATGTCCTGTGGTTCTCAGAGCCCGGCAATTCGCACAATGTTCCTCTGATGGAGCGGATTCACGCAATGAGCCTCGATTTTCGTTCTTTTCTGGCCGTACTTTCTCGCTGCCGGCTTCTTGTTTGCAATGACAGCGGCCCGATGCATCTTGCGAACCTATTGAACGTGCCGGTTGTGGCGATCTTCGGTCCGCAGCGGCCGGAGTGGTTCGGTCCGCGCGGCCCGCATGATCGCGTGGTGATCCATCCGGAGTTTTCGTGCCGGCCATGTTTTGATTACTGCATTTTCGACCAGCCCTATTGTTTGCGGACGATTTCCTGCGATGAAGTATGCGATGCGATTAAGGACGTTCTTCGGCCGATGGAGCCTCGGGCGCCTGCAAGTGTGGGCGCGCTCATGGATGAATTAGCGTTGCCTATTTCAGGCGATTTTATGAATGAAGCCGCCGCTGTCCTGGATAGGACACGAAGGTGTGATGAATGAACGCTCTATCCGAACCAAGGTCAAATCGAAACGGACCTCCAGAAACTTCGTCCGCAAGTGTCTCGGGCCGAAAAACAAACCGCGCAAGAGCGGCAGAAGATAGAGTCATCGCGGCGAATGTGGAATTCTACAGATGGATTGCGGACAAGTATGAAAACTACGAACCTTATCTGTTTGACGAGGTTCTACAGAAGAGCCTGGAAAACGACCTCGACAAAATTGGTTCCTATTTCGCTTCGCTGGGACGCGCACCCTCGTGCCTGGAGTGTGGCGGGGGCACAGGGAACCTTACACTAAAGATGTGCGCGCGAGGATGGGACGTGACTGTTGTTGATATTTCGGAGCATATGTTGGATTTGTTGAAAGAAAAGGCGCTCACGAAGGGCTATTCGCCAGCGCTCGTCCGGAGTCCCATCGAGCGGTTCCTGGAAGTGAGCGATAAGAGTTTTGACCTGGTCGCCTTCAGTTCGGTGCTTCACCACTTGTACTCCTACCCGTCCGTGGTGGAACAAGCCGCCTCCCATGTGCGCCTCGGCGGCCTGTTTTATTCGAATTGGGATCCCACGATTCCGCGAAGTCGGTTCTGGACGCGCACCTTTGACTCCATTGATATCGCAGCTGCCAAGTTCATGCTTGACCTAGGAGATTTTCTGCCCGGGATTTGGCGCCGGACGCGAAAGCTCTTCCGGAGTCACGATTCTCAGTTCTCGCGGCCTGTGGTTAGCGCCGGCGACCTGGCGGAATATCATGCGAAGACAGGCGTGGACGACGCCCAAATTCTTCGGCTTCTCCAAGCAAGTGGATTCTCTATCGTTGAGCATCAGAGGTTTGCGACCGGAAGGACCATTGTCGTTCGATTCATGAACGAACGCCTTCGGCTGTTGGAAAGTTTCAAAATCATTGCGCGGCGTAATGGTGAAGAATTCTAAGGCGCAAAGTCTCGGGTCGCATCGCAACTTGTGTACCAATCGCCTCAGCACTCCTACGCCCTCATATCGCATGGAACGCTGAACAGGACTAGAAGTACTGAATGGTGCAACACTCAATCGTCATTTTGCAGCTATGCACGAGAGTCGCTGGCCGCAGCGAGCTTTGACCGGCTCGATTGGTGTGTCGTGGGCCAATGCGTCTCGGATGCCGATGGGAACAGTTCCTTAAGGCGCAGGATTGGTTCTTCAAAGAAGCGCCACGAAATTGAAGCAGCTATCGTGGCCAAAGCAATCTGCCCGGCGAACGCTACCAAGTTTCCAGCCAGTTTGTGGGCCTGGTAGAAACCCAGAGAGCCGATGAAACGGGCCCACAAAATGAAGAGTGGAAAGTGCAAGAGATAAATTCCGTAGCTGATTCTTCCTATATATCGTAACCAGCCGGCCGAGAGGCTTCGTCCAAGCAGAGAGGATCGCGGGTCAGAGGCCAGAGATACGCCTAACAGGCCAGCAAATGCGAAGGCCAGGAACGTGTAGCCTACGACGGAGCTGTTCCTGTGCATCAAAACTCGCGCCAGTATTGTGCCTGCCACACCAATCCCCAAAAATTGATACGCAAGAGTGCGCCATCGGACAAATGTGCAGCTCGGGGAGCGTAGCCAAAGCGCCGCCAGAGAACCAAATGCGATGGCATCCAAACGAGAAAGCGTAAAGAAGTGAACAAAACCGAGCGGCGCGCCATGAAAATGGAAGGAGAGCCTCAGAGATAAAGACATAACGACAAGCAACACCGAAACAATGGCTAGTGTTCGCTTTTTGAGTAAAAATACCAAGACGGGCCAGGTCAGATAAAACTGCTCCTCAACTGCCAGGGACCAGGTTGCTCCCAGACCAAAGGGATAAGTGTTACGATAGGCGAAGACAATGTTTTGCACGTAGAAGACAAAAGCAGGCCAAATGCTGACGGCCGTCGCTCGCATGGAAGGCGCAAACAGCGGCGCCACGACAAAGGCCACAAACAGGACCAGATAATACAGAGGCCAAATGCGGAGTGCCCGGCGCGCGTAGAAATTTCGAAAATAATGCTGAGACCCTTTCGAATCCGTAAGTATCCCGGTGATGAGAAATCCCGACAATACAAAGAATAGGTCCACACCAAATCGCGTATATTCCAACATTCTCGCGTGTGGCAATTCTTCGAGGAAACCGGAATGACCGATGAGAACCAGAAGAATCGCGAGTCCCCTCAGGCCATCAAACTGAGGTATATATCCGGGAACGAAAAACGATGTTGCGACAGGTGCCTTTCTCATAATTCGGGGAACCAGATTCCCTCCCGGCTCGCATTTCCCCATGATTTCAACTGAGATTCAAGAAGGGAAAAACACTCACTAGCCCTCCGGTAAAGACCCGAGCTTGAATCTGATTTTGTCGTTTTCAAAGGTTAACCATGGCCGCAGGTCACCAGTCTTTTCAATGCAACAAAAGAATTTATTGCCTTGACGCCGCACGATCGGAATGCAGTTTAATACAATCTGGAAGGCCCTCAGAACAGCAAGGAAAGTCTTGGCCCCCATGACCGACGTGATCGCGTGAATTCTGGTTTCTTTTCTCATGGACAGTTGCTTCTCATCGACGTTAAAGTCCCAATAAGGGTACATGTGTACGAGAAACTCGTATTCGGCCAGGTAGGAAGAGACTGTCTTACACAATTCATGTGCGCTCCAACGGTAGATGAAGTTTGGTACGCACGAATCTCTAACCCCACCGCTCGCATATCCATGATAGACGACCGAGAAAATCTCATGGGGAAAGGAGAAGCCGGCCCAGGTCAGTACGCGCATCGAGAAAGAATCATTCGGCTCCAACACAACAACATGCTTGCGCGCGACACGTAGCATTTCACACAGGGCTCTGTGCGGGGACCGACAATGGTGCAAGACTTCGTGAGCGAAGACGTAGTCAAACGAACCATCTGGCAAATCTACCTGCTCAACGTCGATTGCTAATAGCTTTACTTTGACGCTCAGATTTGAATGCGCATCTTCTTCGAGTTCTAACTGGAAATTCGAAAGAGTTATGTCTTTGAAACCTGCACCTATCAGAAGCTCAACGTCCTGCCAACTACCTCCGATCACTAGCAGCTTTTCATTGGTATCAATGTGGCAAGTTTTGAGATGGCGCAGAAAAACAGCCAGGAATTGGTCTCTACTCTTCTCGGAGCCCTCTAGCTTCACCGCTTGTGTCATGGCCGAAGTTGATCTCATAGAGCAACGCTGCCCTTTCCCCTCTTGTGGCATTGTATATAGAAACAGAACACCCGGCAGCCTTGCTTCCGAACTTCCCGCAGAGTTTCATTGGACGCAATTTCAACCATCGGTTTTGCTAAATCGTTTGATGGACCCATTTATAATTCCCAAGTATTTACAGAGCTCAGGATCATTTATAATTAGCCCACACTAAATGGGAGAATGAAAATGTTTGCCAGAAACCACTTGTCTCGACACAGTTGGTGCCTCAGCCTCAATCCGCGCATCCACCGTTTGAATTTCTGGCGCACGGTGCGCTAGCCATGGCCAAGCGCACTCGAGCGGCGCAGATGTTCGGATCTGAGACCTACTTCCGAGTTCTGGGAGTGCAGGTGAACGCCTTGCAGATCCCGGACGTAATTACTCGCATGGAGGGATGGATTCACGAACGCAACGGATGCCACTCCGTCGCAGCGACCGGCATGCACGGCATCGTCGAGGCGCAGCATGATCCTTCCTTCAAGGAAATCTTGAACACAACGGACCTGGTCGTGCCCGACGGCATGCCACTCGTGTGGTTGGGCCGCTGCCGTGGCCACCATTTGGCACGGCGGGTGTACGGGCCCGACCTGCTGCTGGCCTTTTGTGAAAAGACCAAGAGCCGGGATTACCGGCACTTTTTCTACGGCGGGGAGCCGGGTGTCGCCGAAGACCTTGCGAAGTCGCTGAAGAGCCGGTCTCCAGGGCTGAATGTAGTTGGAATGTGCTCCCCGCCCTTTCGGGAGCTGAGCGTGCAAGAAGAGAGAGAAATTGAGGAACTGATAGCTCGCGCCGCGCCGGACGTGGTCTGGGTGGGATTAGGGACGCCAAGACAGGACCGCTGGATGCACGTGCACAAAACTCGGCTGCGCGTGCCCGCGCTGGTTGGCGTCGGTGCGGCCTTTGATATGCTTTCGGGGAGACGGAAACAGGCACCTCGCTGGATGCGCGAACACGGTTTTGAATGGTGCTTCCGCCTGGTGCAAGAACCGCGGCGGTTGTGGCGACGCTATCTGGTCTATGGGGCACAGTTCATCGCTTATTTGGCGCTTGAGAGCTTGCGTCGGAAAGACTTCGAAGTAGGAGACGTGCCTAAGCGGCATCGCGCTTCGGGCAAGGAATGATGGGCTTAACCTGAGTTCCAAGGCCGAAGAGGGATTCCTCACTCCGCGGACTCTGTTCGGAACGAAACATTTGGGCAAGGAATGAAAAATCCCCTCAGGTCTTTACCCTAATTCCAATTCAAGTGTGAACCCTATCGACTACGATGTAAAAGCGCTCTAGTCTGGCAGCACTTGGCCAAGGCCTGGATGGGATGGCAACGCATTTTGATCGAGAAGAAGCAAATCCATATGGCTGTTCTTCCTGCGCTGGCGAGTCCTTTATTTGTATTGGCGCTCGATTCCGCCCAAGGTCTGGACACCGCCCTGCTTGCGGGTCTAAGGCGGCAACGCAAGGGTCAAGTGCTTGCCTACGCTTGTGCGGCGGTTTTGCTTGCACTGAGATTGATGTGTTTCCCTGATATTGGCTTGTGCGCCGCCGCTCCTGCAGGTCCCGGTCAGGACAGGCAACAGAGCTCGCCCGCTGGACAATCAGCGGCGCAGAAGCAGGATGCCACTCCTTCAAATCTGGCAACTACCGGGGACTGGAATCGTCGGCTAAAGGAACTACTGAATTCTCATCCATCGCCTTCAAATGTAAGTGCCCAGGAATATCACATCGGTCCGGACGACTTACTCAGTATCAATGTATTCGAAGCCCAGGAACTGAATCGCGACGTGCGCGTTTCCGCCGGCGGTGAAATATCCTTGCCCTTGCTCGGAGCAGTTCGTGCTGCGGGATTGACTCCCCGGGAATTGGAAATTGTCCTCCAGGACCTCCTCCACCGCGCGTATATGAAGGATCCCCACGTGAGCGTGTTTGTGCGCGAAGTGCAAAGCCATCCCGTTTCGGTAATGGGGGCGGTTAGACGGCCAGCGGTTTTCCAGATCCGGGGAAACAAGTCGCTACTCGAAGTTCTTTCCCTTGCAGAAGGGTTGGCGGACGACGCCGGGGATACGATCATCATTCTGCGAGGAGCGGCTTTAAGCGCGGAGGCGGGCACAGTTGCAGATTACTCCCCTGACATGGAGCAAAATTCGGAGGAGGTGCACAAGGACGGTGAAGCGAAGAAATTGCCAGCAATCCCGAACAATAACGCATCCGCATCCGAAGTTGCCGTACAGGTGAACTTGAGAGATCTACTGGAGTCGGCTGATTCTCACAGCAATCCCTTGGTTCATCCGGGCGACATCGTCAAAGTGACTCGCGCGGGAATTGTTTACGTAATTGGCGAGGTTCGAAGGCCCGGCGGATTCGCTCTTAAATCCAATGAGAATATTTCCGTCCTGCAGGCGCTGGCACTGAGCGAAGGCCTGACTCCCACGGCAGCGAAGAGCGGAGCGCGAATCATCCATACGAATTGGCAAAGCGGTGAGCGAAAGGAGACTCCGATCGACTTGGGGAAAATCCTGGCAGGGAAGGCTCGCGACCCTATACTCGAATCAAGAGACATTGTTTTCGTACCGAACAGCGTGGCGAAGCGCACGTTGAATCGCGGAGCAGAAGCTGCAACGCAAACGCTCGCCGGGCTCCTGATCTTCCGCTGGTAGGCGCATGGACGAGCAAAAGCAAGTTGCGCTTTATGGCAACGCTCAGCAAATCGAGCGGCGGGGACCGAGAGGCTCCGACGTTCGTGTTGTGGAGATCCCTGACTCTTATGAACTGCTGGAGCCCGACGAAGCATTCGACGTGCGCAGCTATGTCCGTATCCTGCGCAAACGCCTGGCCACGATCCTGATCGTGTTTTTCGTATTGTTTACCGTGGCCCTCATCGTGACGCTCAAACAACGGCCCGTATACCGTGCCCAGGTATTGCTGGAAATTCAAAAAGAGAATCCGGACATCCCGACCATCAAGGAACTGTATGAGCTCGAGGAGGTGTCCGACGCGTACCTCAGGACGCAGTACAGCATCCTAGGCAGCGAAAGTCTGGCACGGCGGATAATTGATCAGCTTCAACTGGAGAGTCTTCCCGAATTTAACTCCCGCAAGTGGTGGCAGCTCTGGCCAATCACGAAAAAGTCATCCCCGAGACAGGTTTTCGCAGTCGGACCCATGCCCGAGAGCCGCGATCGAGAGCTCTCTCAGCGAGTTCTCGAGCGATTCCAGGATCGGCTGACCATCGATCCCATCAGTCGAAGCCGCCTTGTGGCGGTGCGATTTGACTCGCGCGATGCGGAACTAGCGGCACGCCTAGCGAACACCCTTGCTGAGGATTATATCGATCAGAACCTGGAGGGGCGCTGGCAAGCAACCGAGAAAGCTGGTGCTTGGCTGTCGCAGCAACTGGTGGGAGTGAAATCAAGACTTGAGAAATCGGAAGATGAGCTGCAAAGCTACGCGCGGCGCAACGGCCTGGTCTTCCTGGAGACGGACAAAGGCACGAGCGAGAACGTGGTGAACCAGCGCATGCATGAGTTGCAAGAACAGCTTACGAAAGCACAGGCCGAGCGATACGAAAAGGAAGCCCTCTACCACCTGGTTCAAACGAGCGATGCCGGAGCCTTGCCAGGAGTGTTCGACAACAAATTGATCCAGGATCTAAGCGAACGGCTGGCGGAGCTCAAGCGCGAACTGGCGCAGTTATCGACGACATTTAATCCAGAATATCCCAAGGCGAAAGAAATTCAGAGCCAGATCGACGAAATAAAGGCCTCGCTGCGGGAAGAGCGCCAGCGGGCCGCCGATCGTATCGTGAACGATTATTCCGCTGCAGTGCGCCGGGAGAGCCTTGTGAAACACGCGCTCGAGGAGGAGCAAAAGGAAGTAAGTCTGATCGCCGAAAAATCAGTGCAGTACAACATCCTGAAACGCGAAGTAGACACCAACAGACAGCTTTACGAAGGACTGTTGCAACAGCTGAAGTCAGCGGGAATCTCCGCGGGCCTGAGGGCCAGCAACATCCGCATCGTGGATTCAGCGGAACCGCCCGCAAAACCCGTTAAGCCGAAAACCCTTCTGAATCTAGCTGTGGCCATGTTTCTCGGGTTAGGGCTCGGTATCGGCGGCGCGCTCTTCCAGGAGCGCATGGACGATACGCTCAAAGGCGACGACGACGTCGAGCGGCTATTTGGCCTTCCTTCTCTGGCCCTGATTCCAGTTGTGCCTCCATCAAATGGCGACCTGCAGGGTATTCATAGATTTCTCCCAAGAGATAAAGCCCTCATGCTCAAAGGGAATGGAGCTGGCAAAAACTCGCGCTCTTTCTGGCACCGCATTGATAGAGATGGAACCCAGCATGCCGCCCTCGTCGAAGCGTTCCGTAGTCTCCGTACCTCGGTCCTGCTCTCGACTCCGGACCGGCCTCCGAGCTCGCTTTTGGTTACGAGCGCGCAGCCTGCCGAGGGCAAAACCACTGTCGCGTGTAACCTGGCGATTTCGCTGGGACAGCTTGGCCACAGAGTCTTGCTTTTGGATGCGGACCTGCGTTTTCCCTCTCTGCACAAATTGTTCGGAACCAGTGGAAGCCTGGGCTTGGTCAGCTACCTTACCGGTCAAGAGGATTGGCGCGCCGTAGTGCGTCCCTCTGGGTCGCGTGGCCTTGATCTCTTGGTCTGTGGCCCCGTGCCTCCGAATCCTTCCGAGCTTCTTTCTTCCCAGAGCATGGGAGCGCTGATCCGGTCCGCGAGCGCGGAGTACAGCTTTATAATCCTTGATTCTTCGCCTATGCTTGCCCTGGCCGATAGCCGCATCCTCGCCCCGCTCGTAAATGGGGTGCTCCTGGTGGTAAAGAGCGGGACCACGCCTCGCGAGCAACTCATGCACGCGCAGTCCGGAATCCGCAGCGTGGGTGGAAACATGATCGGCGTCGTGCTAAATAACGTGGACATCCGCACTAACGGCTATTACAACTATGGCCAGTATGGTCCCATTGCCGACCCTTCTTCGCACGAAACTGTCGTCACGGTGAATTTCCAGATGCCGCCCCAACAAAAAGCGAGTGACTGATCCATCGCGGACCTTCTATGGTTCGATTGCTTGAAGTTGGCCTTATCGTTGCCGTGTGTGTAGCGGTTCTGGCCTTCGGGGGTACAGCGCCTTCGTTTTTTGCAGTAACGCAAGTGATCATCCTGGGGCTGGGGGTTCTCTTTGTTGTCTCCGGCCAGTTTTCGCGAGTTGCCTCCATCCACATTCCCATCGCGAGCCCTCTCTTCCTGCTTGCCTTGGTTCTGCTACAAGTCTGTCCGCTTCCCATCTCCCTGGCTCCCTTGCTCGGGAGATCGTGGGACGACCTGCCTGGCGGATCTCATTTCACAGTTAGCATGGCTCCGCACCAGACGGTGTCGCACCTTTTGCTACTGGTCACTTATTTGACGGTTTTCTTTCTGACCTTGGTCCTTTGCCGATACCATAAGGCGAAAAAGCGGCTGGTCTTTGCTCTTGTGTCGCTCGCAGTTTTTGAAGCTCTCTATGGTCTGATTCAATATCTCACCGGCTGGCAGCAGATCTTCACCTACGTCAAAAAATACTATCTAGAAGAAGCCACCGGCACGTATATCAATCGCAATCATTTCGCTGGGTTTTTGGAAATGATCCTGCCGTTTGCCGTGGTTCTTGCTTTGCGCTGGGCAGCGCTTCTGTCTAAGAACACCTCAAGCGGAACAGCTACACTTCGCAAAATTGCCTCCAGGACGGAGTTGCTTTCTCTGGTGTTGTGGCTCTTTCTTGCCACCCTCCTGTTCGTCGCCCTGGTCCTTTCGCGTTCGCGGATGGGGATTATTTCGATCCTGGTTTCACTCGTTGCCATTCTGGCGCTCGCTGGGACGGCGTCCACGCCGGCTCGAACAAGGGCGGCAGTCGCCACATTATTTTTTCTCGGCGTCCTCGGGCTTATCGTGTGGATTGGCATTGATCCGGTGATGAGCCGTTTTGAAACTCTCGGGCAGGAATACAATTTCAGCGGTCAGAATCGCATTTCGATTTGGCGTGATACGCTTGGGCTGATTCGCCATCATCCTCTTCTCGGAACCGGATTGGGGTCCTTTTCGGTGGTTTATCCGTCGGTCCAAACCGTTTTCCTCACTCTCCTCGTTGAGCATGCGCACTGCGACTACCTGGAGGTCGCGACTGACCTCGGTTTGCCTGGCGCTATTTTGGCCTTTGGCTCGATCTTCTGGGTGCTCGCCCAAACCGCCCGTCGGTACAGGAAAACGGAAGAGAGTTTCGACAAAGCCGTCTCTCTGGGTTGCATCGGGAGTATTGTGGCAATTCTCGTGCACAGCTTGGCCGACTTTAATCTCTATATCCCCGCCAATGCGTTGGTGTTCACAGTAATCGTGGCGCTGGCCTGGTCTAACGCACACCCAGAGGAAATGCCCGAGAGAGTTGCTTCGAAGTGATCTTAAATACGGTCGAGAGATTGAAGGAATCGTCAATTCAGATAACGTATTGCAAACCGATGTGGTAATTCCGGCCGGATGGGGCGTGTTCTACCCAACGAACCTGAACGAGTGTGGGGATTTGCGTGGGCACCCGAGGAAACAAGAGCCGGCCTTGAAGAAGTCCGGACTTCTCTGGAGCGCGCGCGGCGATCAGGCAAAAACCGCCGTCTGATATGTCTTTCACTCTCCCTTCAAAGGCCTGCGACTTCCGATTGCTGGGATGCAATGGCAACTGGCTACCTCGAAACCTTCCACTCGTTGAATAGCGCGGATGAACACGCTTTTTCTGCGATCCTGTTGGCATAGTAGCCCGTCAACCTAGCCCGAGTTTACCGCGCTCGCCTGATTTGATGTAATTCCCGCAACAGGGCTAAGTGCTTCCGCGCCCCATTTGGAGCGGTTCGCAGGCCCAACTCGCTTCAGCTCACGTAGCCAGTTTGTGTTCCTCTACCCCGGGGCATCTGCCTCCCAGAAGCCTTTTGCGCGAACCGTCCTGGCGGACATGGACCCGACCCAGCGCGAACTCGTCAAGATTCTCGATCTCGAGCGTTATCGCAGCCCGTAGGTCATACAACCCGGCATAAGCTGCGACCGTTCCAGTAGCGGCTTAGACTCGTATTCGCTCTCTGAGGGCGGTAAACTCGGGCTAGAACAACGATCAATTTAAAAGAATGAACGCGGGATAGACAGACGTATGAGCCTAGAGTGAGATTCCCCCGTTCATAGCTTTCGACGCCTGCAGAATTCTCCCGATGATGCCGGTCCTGTTCTCCGCTCCTACTTTGATCATGACGGATCTTAAGAATGCCTTTGCCGTGTTTGCGCTGATGTCCATCCGGCAGGCAATTTGCTTGGTACTGAGATCCTGAAGTAGAAGATCAACTGCTTCTTTTTCGCGCGGGGTTAGCCGGAATTTCCGGGCCACCCTTTCGAGATTGAGCGCGCCTCGGTGATTTCTTTCCAGTAAGAGAGCGACCGCAGGTCCGCGCCGATTTCCGAGATTCGATTTCACCGAGAATGCTCGCAGTTGGTAGCACCTCTTTCCCGAAGCGACTTCATTCAGAAATTGGGCGGGAGAGAGACTGTTATGATCGCCATTGCTGGGAATCAGCGATCGGATTCTGCTTTGTAGAAAATGGTCAAAGACCTTATTCTCGGATGAAACTCCCGGGTAAGTGAGGATCGCCTGGGCCTCTTCGTTTGAATAGATTGGCCGGAGGGAAGCATCCAGAAGGAGAAACCCTGCGCCCAGCGACTCTCCGCGACCGTGACTTGAAACATGACCATTCCCGAAGCTCTTATCGATTGTATGAGGAAAGTGATCCGAAGGAACGCCACCGAATCGCACAGAAGGATCTCGCAGCCTTTCGAGGAATGGCTCTGATGAATTTGATTTTTTCGTTGCCAACATCATCACCGCCAATTGGGATGGTCACACTCTTCAACGGGGATGGTGCGAACGATGACACTGCCCGCTCGGTGACCTTAATACTGCTTGTCCATAGACGAACCGCGGCCTGGGATCATGCGCGAAGACAAATAAAAGTAGGCCCCTTTTTACATACTTCGGAGGGCCGAGTTTTACAATCAGGTTAAAACTGTATTTGGCGATGGGGAAAATGCTGGCTTGCAAACTACGATCGGAGGTTCCCTATTAAATAAGGACGTCGCGCGAGAAGTAGTGGTTGCCTGAAGCCAGAAGCACCCTCCCTGCCTCAGCCCGAAACGCTTTTCGCCCACATGTATCTCCGAGCGGCGAACGCGCGGATGTTCTACGGATCACAGTGGCTTCCGTATCGGTTGGTGCAGATGGGAAGTTCCCCACGCCATTGCGCATCACATGTTCGCCAAAAGTTCCTTGTTTTGTGAACCTTCCAATCAAATACGCATCGCGTGAAAATGGCCATCGAGGTTTTTTCAAAACGAGACCTCTTTATGGAATAGGGGACTTCGCCAGCAGTTCCCCTTGGGTTACGGGGGCTGCCCAAGTGAAGTGAACCGCCCGGCCCTGCTCTCGCCAGGTGCCGTGAAAAACAGAATGAGCTCGCGCAAGAATTGTTGCGCGAATTGAGGGAACGATATCCGGATAAGGAGCTATTCGCTTCGGAATATGCCAAAGCGATGGCCCTGTGTACACCGGCGGCCCTGGTTCGCTGACTTCTCTCTCGGCATACGGCTAGGCACAGAGTTTCTGAGCGACCTCCTGCGTGACAGGTAAGTGTGGAAACGCTGAGCAGTTGGTTCGTCTAGTCTTTTGCTACCCGCCCGCCGGTGTTGCGCATGCTGTGACAGTGATGCGTATCCCCGAAGCTAAGGATGTAGGCAGGTGCGGGCTACGAAACTCGGGTTCGATGCATCGAATCTTCAAGTACAGTAGAGACTGGATGAGAGTGAGGAGCGCAGTGAGAATGGGTGGATTGATTTCCGGGATGGCAGTGAAGGAACGCAAGAAGATGGGAGTCAGAGCGCTCTTGATGGTTGCGTGTGGTGCGCTCGCGTTGCCTATGGCCGCGCAGCGACGAGGGCCGTTGCCTCCTCCGCCCCCTGGCACGGTTGCTCCTTCCAGCGCGCCTGGGGACCCAGCGAAGACGAATACTGCTCAGCAAGAGATGTCCTCTCACATCACCAATGAGCCGCCGGCGCTGGCGGTGGAGCAAATCGTCCAGAAATTCACCGAGCACGAGGAGGAGTACCGCAAGGAGCGCGAAAATTACACCTACACGCAATTCTTCGTGTTTCAGACGATCGATGAGGACGGCCAGGTGGACGGCGAGTATCGCATGACCAGCGACATCTTATTTACCCCGGCGGGGAAGCGCTATGAAAAAGTTATCGAAGCGCCGGCGTCCACCATTCAGCGCATCACCATGGAGCAGCAAGATTTTGACGACATCGAAAAGGTGTGGCCGCTCGTGCTGACGCCAGACGAACTGCCAAAGTACGACGTCAAGTATATTGGCCGGGAACGGGTCGACGAGCTGGGCACCTATGTTTTTGACATCGAGCCAAAAAAGCTGGAGAAAAACCAGCGCTACTTTCAGGGACGCATTTGGGTGGAAGACCGGGACCTGCAGATTGTCAAGACCCGCGGAAAGGGCACGGGTTTGATGAAGAAAAAACAAGACAGTGCCTATCCCTTGTTTGAAACCTTTCGAGAGAATATCGAAGGCCGTTTCTGGTTCCCGACCTACACGCGATCCGATGACACTCTACACTTCAAGACTGGTCCTGATGTGCATATTCGGGTGTCGGTTCGATACTCAAACTACAAGCGGTTCGGTTCAACCATCAAAATCGGAAAGGCGACGCAGGTGGACCCGGAGAAGCCGTAAAGATGGGAAGCTGAACTCGTGGCCTAGCGCCTGCTGAGCCAGACGAGAGTTACTCCGGCACAAACGATCGCAACCCCGAGCCAGCGCTGCGGGCTGATGCGTTCGTGCAAGAACAACATGGCGCCTAGGGCGCCGGCCGCGTAGCTCAGGGCGGTCACGGGAACAACGAAGCTCACGTTTTCGATGGAGAGCATCGCCAAAAGCGAGAAGAAGGCCAGCGTCATCATGGCGATACCAATCCACATCCAACCCACGCGCATCGAGCGAAAAACAAAACGAACCAGCGCGGCCGGCCGGAAGTCGTGAACTTCGCCGACCACCTTCATTGCGCGGGAAACACACAGCTCTCCGCCGGTGCCTGCGGTAACAATAATAAACAGGAATAAAAACTCAAGCACCTTTACGCCCTCTCTGTGGTTCGCGGATGCGTATGCCCGACAATAAAAATACCGACGCAGATCACAAATATGCCCATCCAGCGCAGCGGAGGCACAGCCTCTCCCAAGAGAAAATAACCCAGCATGGCCACCACGGCGTAGGAAAACGAGGAGGCCGGCTGAACGTAGCTGTAGTCCGCCCAAGTGAGAACGAGCATGTAGGCGACAAAGAACGTAAGCAAGCAGGCGATCCCGAGCCAGATGTAGCCTGAAGTGATGATGCTGGCAAGAATATGAAAAATATCGCCCGGCACCCAGTTTTTGGCGGAGCCAACACCCTTCATACCCTTGCTGAGCAGGACGTTGCCGAGCGGTGCAAATAAAACGATGAGAAAAATAAGGACGCAAGTTTTCAAGTGCAGGCCCCGAGAATCTTTCATGCCGTCTCTGCTTCGCCCCTTGCATTGCCTTTCGAACGTGCGCGCACGGCGGTTGAAGCCATGTGCGCTCGGTTCTCGATGGATTGCCGTTGTGCATCCAGGAGTGAAGAAACTCGCAACGGAGTCAACGTTTCATGAATCATTCGAAATTGATCTTACCCGATGTTTCAGCCAGACCAAAGCCCCGGGCAGCGAAATAGTTCGTTTTTTGCTATGCTTTTTCGATAGAAGAAGTCGTTTAGAGCGAGCCTTAGTATCGACGCAGCGGCGTGGCACAATCTCAGAGCGCGAGGTGCAAAGATTTCGAAACCCGCCGATTACCTATTTCTTACCATAGCTGCCGCACCCTTTATCTATTACCTGCTGGTTCTCTATTGCTCGTGGCGTTTTTTTCGGGGCCCGAAGACCCGCTTGCCGGGAAATTCCGACTTTCTGCCGCCGGTCAGCAATTTGAAGCCTGTCCGGGGATTGGACCCCGAAGCATACGAGAACTACGCAAGTTTCTGCCGCCAGGATTATCCGGACTATGAGCTGATTTTTTGCGTCGGGGACCGCGATGACCCGGCGGTGCCGGTTTTGGAAAAATTGATGCGTGATTTTCCCGAACGCCGAATCCGCTTGCTGTTTGGCTCCGGACGCGTCGCCATCAACGACAAGGTGGCCAAGCTGGTGAGGATGGTGGACGAGGCGGAAAACGAGTTTCTGGTCATCAGCGACAGCGATGTCCGGGTCGATCCGAATTACTTGCGCACGGTCGTCGCGCCGCTTTGTGACCCCAAAGTGGGTTGCGTGACCTGCTTCTACCTATCCATCCACGATGCATCGTTCGCGCAACATCTGCAATCCGTCGGCATGTATTCCGACTTCTATCCTGGGATTCTGGTCGCTCGGCAGTTGGATGGAATTAAGTTCACACTGGGACCGACCATTGTTACCACCCGTTCGCACCTTGCTGGATTTGGCGGATACGAGGCGATTGAAAACAAGCCTGCCGATGATCTCCTGGTTGGCCGTTTGATCGCGCAACAAGGCTTTAAAGTCGAACTGCTTCCCTACGCGGTGCAGACCGTACCAGACTATGATTCGCCCCGCGCGCTCTTCAGCAAGCGGATCCGTTGGATGACGGTGATGCGGCACATGCGTCCTTGGGGACATGTGGGCCTTGTTTTTACGCAAGGTTTGCCATGGTGTTTGACCGTCGCTCTCACGCATCCCTCGACAGGAATCGCTCTCGCGTATCTGGGAGCCTATGCGGGGCTTCGCGTTGCAATGACCTGGCTAATCGGTGTTTGGGGATTGCGGCAGACTGGACTTTGGAAAAAGATGCCGCTCATCGTCGTTTGGGATGCCACGGCATTCGTGATCTGGCTGCTGACCTTTGGACGCAGCCGCATTCGGTGGCGCAACGTGGACTACAGGATTCGAGAGGGAATGCTCGTGCCTGCCGCCACGAGTCCTGCTCAGAATTCTCCACAGTGAGACCGGGGACGAGCGGCGTCCTACGCCTTCTTTGCCTTTGCCACTGCTGGAGCCGCAAGATCCGCACGCGGCTCCGGCGCAGAGGATCTCGATGGCATACTCATCTGCATGCGGCGGTCGTTCTTCGGCTCACGCCAGTTCACTTGCGGCAGCATGAGTGAAGCATCCACCCGGTCTCGGTACTTCATGGCGATGTTCATGAGCGAATCCAGCAGCACATCCGACAATTTATGCGGTTGCAGGCCCAGATCGACCAGCTTCGAGTGTTTTGCGTTGTAGTAGTGCTGCTCCGCCTCCACGCGCGGGTCGGGGATGTGGTCGATTTCGACGGCGACGCCGAGCTTTCTTGCAGCAGACTCCACCAAATGCGCCAGTTCGAGGACGGAAAACTGTTCCGTGAATTGATTATAGACGCGGCACTCGCCTCTGGCTGCCGGGTTGTGGCAGGCGATCTCGATGCAACGCACCGTGTCCCGAATGTCGAGGAAACCGCGCGTCTGTCCGCCCTTCCCGTAAACGGTGAGCGGCTGGCCGATGGCCGCCTGCACGCAGAAACGATTAAGGACGGTGCCGAAAACGTCGTCATAATCGAACCGATTGATGAGTGCTTCATCGAACGCAGCTTCGTCCGTCATCGTTCCGTAAACGACGCCCTGATTGAGGTCCGTGGCGCGAATGCCCCAGATCTTGCACGCGAACATCATGTTGTGGCTGTCGTGCACTTTCGAGAGGTGATAAAAGGATCCTGGTTGCTTCGGAAAGGGAACTACGTCCTTGCGGCCGTTGTGTTCGATCGCGATGTAGCCCTCTTCGATATCGATATTGGGCGTTCCGTACTCGCCCATGGTCCCCAGCTTGATGAGGTGACAATCCGGCACAAATTCGCGGATTGCGAAAAGGACGTTTAGTGTTCCGACGACGTTGTTCACCTGAGTGAAAACGGCGTGCTTGCGGTCAATCATGGAATAGGGAGCGGATCGTTGTTCCGCGAAATGCACCACCGCTTCCGGCTCGATGGACTTGAATGTGGAAGCGAGAAAGTCGTAGTCGGAAACGTCACCAATGAACAGCTCGATGGTCTTGCCGGTCAGGTTCTGCCAGACTCTGACGCGATCCGTCAGCGGGCGAATCGGAGTCAGCGTCTGCGCGCCAAGCTCGTGGTCCCAAAGGCGCCGCAAAAAGTTGTCAACGATGGCGACCGAATGCCCCTTCTGTGACAGATACAGCGCCGTCGCCCAACCGCAATAGCCGTCCCCGCCGAGCACGGCAATCTTCATGTACCCTCCTCAGGGTAAATCTCTCTCTTCAATTCTACGGCAATTCGAACTGCGAGCAACTCTCCCTTGAGTGCGCGGTCGGCAAACAGGGGTACCTAGTAAAAAACCGCTCTGGCCTGGACTTTCTTTTTCTACCTGTATACCCAGGTCTTTGCAAGCGGGTTCTTGGTAGCTGCTTGCAAATGGTGTATCAACTCTATCAGGCTGGCGTGTTCCAAGGGATGGTTAGTAAGAATGAGTTTGCCGCCCCCTGCAGCGACGATTTCGAGATGTTCCTGGCCAACCAGATCTTCGAATTGCTGGAGTCTCGGCTGGTAGGTCACAAGATAGTAGCGCTGCGAGTCGAGCCACAGTCTCTTGAATCGGGTGTCGTCAATGAAGATGTCCGGAGCGCCCGGTGCATACGAGCCGTATTCCAGATTGAAATAACGCCCATTCAAAATCAGCACGTCGCGCTGTACATAAAACGTTATGGAAGACAGAGCCCAGTAATTATGGTCCACGATCAGCTTTCCATGAGGCGATTTGAGCAGTGCCTCGGCGAGCGGGCGTGACGATAAAAACGGATCGAATACCACCATCGCCAGCCGCGCAGCGTGGAAAAAGACCACCATCATCAGCCCGGCTGCCAGGAACGAACGCAGATCGACCCGGCGGAAGGTTGCCAGGGCGCCTCCCAACAAAGCTATCGCTGCGACCGCGAGCGGCAGGCGCAGATAGGCGAAGGAATCGAAGGTAAGGTCCATCATGTGGCCCAGAGACAGGGTATAGGCGCTGGGATGATGCCCGAGCGCGGAAGAGATGTCCCCCGGCGCGGGAACATTGCGCACCAGAAAGAAAATGGCGAGGCAGGCGATGCCGGCGCAGCCCGCAACCACGGAAAGAACGCGAGTTCCACGGCGGATCCAAGCACCGCCCTCAGCCATCGCTGAGCCCAGCAGCAAGGCCAGCGCGGGATAGCAGGGCATCGAGTAATACTCCTGCGTCGTGGAAAACGTGAAGAACACCAGGATAAATCCGGTCCAGCAAATCGCCAGCAGGCGCGCGCGGCCTGCGCGGTCGATGGGTTTGAAGGAGAGCCGGGCGATGGCAGGGAAGTACACGCTCCACGGGAATAGCCAGAGAAAATGGAGGAGCCAGAACCACAGCCGAGGGACCGTATTGTAATCGCGAGGATAGCGCAAGTTGAGGAATCGCAGAACCTGCTCGTTGATGAAATAAAACCAGAGAAAGCCGTGGTATTGGCCCGGACCGCTGTGCAGCGAAAGAGAAAAATAGGGCGGATTGCGAAGTGTGGCTAGAATGTGCCAAGGTGCGGCAACAAGGAGTGCAATGAAAAAACCGCTGATAGGCCGCAGCCGCTTCCAGGTTCGAGCGGCAAAAAATTGCTTGGTCACGAAAAGGTAGAGAACGCCGGCAGCCACCGGGAAAACCGCGCCAATCAAACTCTTCAGCAGGACCCCAGTACCTATACTGGCGGCGAGAACGAATGCCCAGCGCCGCGGGTGCGGCTCCTCTTCATCCAGGGCGCGCAGGAACGCCCACATCGCCAACGCGATGGTGAACGTTAAAGTCACATCGGGAATGACGATGCGCGTGAATAGGAAGAGGCCGATGGAGGTGGCCATGCACAGACCCGCACACAAACCTGCTCTCCGCCCGAACGCCCATGCGCAGAAGGCGCACGTCAGGCAGGCCAGTCCGATTGCCGAAAGTGCGAAGGGAATGCGTGCCGCCCAGTCATGAACGCCAAAAATATTGAAGGAGACGACCATCGGCCAGTAAAACATGGCCGGTTTCTCGAGGAACACGATGCCATTAACACGCGGGGTCACCCAATCCCCGGAGGTAACCATGTTTCTTGAGATTTGTGCCACGGCCGCATCGACGTCGTCCATCAGCGATGGCGGCGACACGCTACAACCCAGATAGACCGCTCCGGCAATCAGGGCAACGATCAGGTATATGAGCCAGCTTTTACTTGTAAGAACGCTTGCGCCGTCGCGTCCGACGACGCTTGTATTCGCCATCTTTTCATCCATTGAAAAAGGATCATCAAGCCCCAGAGGTGATACCCCACGTTTGCTTTTCTTTCCAGATGCCGGGTCAAAAAGTTTTCAACGGCAGCTCCTCGAAAGAGTTGCCCATATTCCGCGATTCCCTCCCGCAAGGAATCGACCAGCATCGGCCGCAGAGGACCGCGGAGCCATTCATGCGCCGGAATGTCAAAACCCGTCTTCTTGCCGGCCAGGATGGAGGCTGGAAGCTTGTCTTTCCGCAATTCACTCAAGACGAGTTTCTGCTGCGATCCACGAATCTTCAGGTGCGCCGGCAGCTTTGCGGCGAACTCCACGATGCGATGATCGAGGAACGGCGGGCGCACTTCGACGGAATGAGCCATGCTCATGCGATCGCTTTTCACCAGAATGTCGTCGGCCAGATAATATTTCTGATCGAACCACAGGAAGTGCGCCAGAGCGTCGCGGGTTTTCGGCAATTCGTCTACTTCATCCAGGAGATGGTGAAAAGCACTGGGGAGCGGCCGGCGAAGCAGCGATCGCTTTTCCTTGTCCGAAAAAGTTCCGTTCCAGTATACGTGAGCGTGGCTCGGCTCGAGCAGGCTGCCCTCCAAGAATCGCTTCACTTTGTATTCGAAGCTGATTTTCTCGTCCGAAACGGGCCAATGGCGGACTCCCGCCAGCGCCGCCTGCAGAAGCGGGCGAGGAATCCTCCTGGCCCATTTGGCAAGCATGTCTGCGCGGCAGGTGATGTATCCGCCGAATAATTCGTCAGCGCCTTCACCGCTTAGCGCAACCGTCGTCTTGGACTTGCACAATTTCGACAGAAACCAAACGGGCAACGAGCCCGCATCCGCGCTCGGTTCGTCTGAATAGTAGGCAAACTCCTCGATAGCGCCGCACAGATCTTGCGCCGGAGTTAAATCCAGTTGCTGGTGGTCCGTTCCGTACTGCCGCACGGCGCGATCGATGAATTCTGACTCATCAAAACTTCGTCCGCGAAATGAAAGCGAGAATGTTTTCAACTGCGAAGCGGTGGCTCTTGAGGCGTAGTGCAGGATGGTCGTCGAGTCCATACCCCCGCTCAGCCAAATCCCCAGCGGAACATCCGAAATCATATGCTCGCGCACCGATTGCTGCAGCAGGCTGTCGAGTTCTTCCTTTGCTGTCTCCAGTGTGTAATTGGACGCCTGCGTGAAAGGCAGTTTCCAATAAGCATCCGACGATATCTTTCCGTCGCTCCACTCCAGCCAGTGTCCTGGCGGAAGTTTTTCGATTCCTTCCACGAGAGTCCATGGACACGGCACATAGTTCAGCGAGAGATAACAATCGAGACCAGGAGGACTCAGTCGGCGATCGATCTCCGGGTGCACAAAAATGGCTTTCAGCTCGGACCCAAAAAAAAGATCTTCGCCTTGACGTGTGATGTAAAGCGGTTTGATTCCCATGCGGTCGCGCGCCAGAACGAGGCGTCTTGCCGACTTCTTCCACAATGCGACCGCGAACATTCCGCGCAACTTCGCCAGGCATTCCTTGTCCCATTGCATGAACGCGCGAAGAACGGTTTCCGTATCCGAATGCGAACCGAATCGATGCCCAAGTTTTTCCAGCTCCGTCCGTATTTCGACGTAATTGTAGATCTCGCCGTTGAAGGCAATTCCGAAATCTCCGTCTTCGGAAAGAATCGGCTGGTTCCCGGAATCCAGGTCGATGATTTTGAGGCGAGCCGCGCCCATCGAGAAAAGGCTCGATTGAAATACGCCTTGCTGGTCCGGCCCCCGGTGGATCAGCGTTGCGGTGGCCTCCTGAATTCGCCGCGGAGGAGGGGTCCAGTTTTTATGCGTATATCCTACAATTCCGCACAACTCTTTGTACCTCGCGGAGCGCCGTTCGAAAGTTGAGACGCTCTTCCTATCATCGTAACGAGCTTCGGGAGACTTACGTTCCGCCGCTCACTGCCGCGTCCGGCAATGCACGGTTCGAATCGTTGCGCCATTCGAACTGGCGAAACCTGGCCGGATCGCCCGCGATCCAGCCGAACCAAACGGAAGCATGCAAATACTTTTCACTTCGATTGTAGCTGCTGCCCTCGCGATGGCGCAACGCGGATAGCCCGCGAATTTGGAATTTTGCACGCTATTCAGCAACGGCAGCTTTGGTGCGGCAGACGGTTGCAAGTCCCGTCCAACTGTATCCGCGATGGGAGCGGAGCGCGGCGTCCCGAAAGCCCGATGCCAGCCAGGGCCTGACTTCAGCTTCCCTCAAGTAATGAGCTATCGGCGTCACGAGTTGATCGAAAACGTTGGCGTGAATTTCGTCGAAGGGATAGTGATACAGAGCCGCGAAATAATCGCCGTAAGGAAGTTTCCCGGGACCCTTTCCATCAGTCCCCGGACGGTAGAAAAGTCTTATGACCGCCCAAAGCGCGGCGGCAGGCGGAATCGAGGCAATCCGCAGAAATGACGCGGGCAACCGCGAAGTGATCGCTTTACGCACGGGATCCACGTACCGGGTAATCCATTCGTTTCCTTCGTAGCCGTAAACCCAAAAGGCCACCCGTCCGCCTTCGCGCACTCGCGCGGCCAGGCTCGCAAAACCGGCCGCGGGGTCCGGCAAATGGTGCAGAACTCCGATGGAAAATGCCAAACCGAATACGGGGCGGACAGGCGGGTTCAGCAAGTCGCCGATAACGACGTGGGCGTTTGGGAATTGACGGGTGTGCCCGAAGGCAACGAATGCGCTCTCGCCCAAATCCAGGGAGACAATTGCTTTGGCACCGTGCGCAGCCACGATTGCGGTGTGGCGCCCCTTCCCGCATCCTCCCTCGAATACAATCTGGTTCGCGAAATCTCCGGCAGTCAGCGGAGCTACCCAGTCGAAAAACTCCTGCTCGTAGTAGTCGCGAAGATCGCTCCAGCGCGTCCATTCCTCCGCAAAGCGTGAGGCCGTCTCGAGTTTGACGCTGGCGAGGTTTGCGGGGAGGAGAATCGGCACGCCGTTGCGAATGGAGAATTGTGAAGGGCAGCCGCGGCAGGCGAGGGTGCCGGTCATGATATGACCGTCCTCGGGCGCGCGGGACGCATCGCCGCTCAGAGATAATTCGCCCGCGCAATTGGGGCACACGATGAAATTCAGGGCTTCGGGTCGCATCTTTTTGGTGAAAATCCATGATACACCAAGCCCGGCAGAGCAATCTCAGGTCCCGACTCCGGGCAGAGTAAGAAGCAAGGCTTTTACGCCGTTCCAAAAAATCTGGACGCCGATGCAAACGAGGAGAAACGAAGAGAGCCGCAGGATGATGCTCATCCCGTTTTCACCCACGATCGCCGCGAGGCGATGGGCGAAGCCGTAGCAAAGATAAATGCTCACTGCCACGAGCGCCGAGGCTATCAGCGCAGCGAAAATCGAAAGAAGATTTGGGCCAAGGTGGTGCGGTTCATTTGCCCCGAGTGTGATGGCCATGGAAATCGAGCCGGGACCGACAGTAAGCGGCAAGGTCAGCGGATAAAAGGCGCTGCGAGAAATGTTCTTCAAGTTCACTTTTTTCTGAACGTCCCGGCCACGATCCACTTCCTCTTTGCTCTTCAGCATGGCCCAGCCGTTGGAAATGACAATAAGCCCGCCGCCCACTTGCACAACTGGAATGGAGATCGCAAAGAATTCCAGAACGTGAGTGCCGACGAGAAACGAGGCAATCAAAAGGATGAAACTGTTGATGGCGACCTGACGGGCGAGGATTCTGCGTGCAGAGTCGGGATACTCGCGCGTCAAAGCGAGAAAGACCGGGCTGCCGCCGAGGGGATTCACGATGGGAAACAAGGCGCTGAGGATCAGCAGGATACTCTTGGCGACTTCCAGCAAGTGGGCTCCTCCGGAGGGGAGAGTATAGCTGAGGCGAGTCTTTACCGGGTGCGGGAGCGGTCGTCGCGGGGAGTGGCGCTGTTGCCAAAATTGAGGGTCCGGGTTTTGCGGGTTTTCTAGTTACCCCCCCTCCCCCCCCCCCGGGTGGTTTTTCGCAAGGAGTGCGAAAGTGCTTGAAAAGAAAAGGGTTGAGTTTTTGCTGAGTGCAAGAAAGTGCAAAAAAAAGTGCAAACGAGTGCGCAAGAGTGTGAAAAGCGAGGGGATAGGGAGTAAGGAATGCAGCGAAGTGCAAACCATCTTTTTTAGCTGCGTGTCTCACCCAGGGGACAACCCCAATCGAGCGACGGTCCTGAGGTCCGTTGACCGGACTGCCAAATTGCTCAATGGTCTTTAGCAAGAGTTGCCAGGTACAAGTTAGCGTATCGAGCCGTCTAAAATGTAACCGGAGGGGACAACGTCGCGCCATTTAAGCAGGGGCCACCCCGTTGGGGTGGTTATGCGAACCTGAAACTTTCCCAGAGAAGTCGATGGCTTAACCCGGGTCAGTCCAACGATTGAGCCCGGGTTTTGTAACAGGTTTTAGCTAGAATCTGAGCCACGACTTGGCTCACCGGCGCAAGAGAGTACGGTATACGTGACAGAATTCAGGTGGATCTCCTTCCCTAGCGGCGGGGCACGTTTCTCAACCCAGGCGCAATCTCGTAGGCCTTCTCGAACTCTGCGCGTGACTCCTCCTCTTTTCCTTCCTGATGGAGGGCCAATGCAAGATTGTAGTGCGCTTCCGCATAGCGCGGCTTGAGGCGCACAGCCTCGATAAACTCAGCCTGCGCCATGCGGACGTCGCCCGCCTGCAACAGCACCAGCCCGAGATTGTTGTGAGCTTCGGCGAAATTCGGATCGCGGCGCACGACTTCACGGAAGACATTAGCTGCGCCAGCGGTATCGTTGTCCTGGCTAAGGACCAATCCCAATTGTATCCGGGCGTCAGTGTACTTGGGATCGAGACTGACAGCTTCATGCAGCTCGCGAGCGGCTTCCTCTAGATGCCCCGATTGCGCCAGCGCGAGGCCAACGTTGTAATGTGCCCCCGGCAGATCAGGATCGGACATCACCGCCTGCCGGAACTCCTCAAGCGCGCGTTTGCTATCGTTCTGGCGCCAATAGAGCAGTCCGAGGCTCGAGTGAGCCTGCGCGTAGTCCGGTTTCAGCTCGAGCGCTTTCTCATAGGCCGCCAAGGCACGTGCCGCGTCTTGTTTGCGCTCCCGCGTTACGCCCAGATAATAATGGCCTGTCGGCAGCTCGGGACTTTGCTCGATGGACTTCTGAAAAAGTGCCAGCGCATCGTCGAGCTTCTGCTGCTTCAGCGCTTCCACGCCTTGGAGGATAAGATATTTCGATTGCGCCAGGCGCGCCCGGAACTCATGCAGTCCGTTCAGATCATCCAGCTCCTTTCGCGCGGCGCTGGTCTCGCCCTGAGCACGCAAAGCGATACCCAGGCTGTAGTGCGCCTTTTCGAAATCAGGCTTCAGCTCGATCGCCCGCCGGAACGCCGCGATTGCGCCAGCCGTGTTGCCGCCGGCTTTTAGCTCCATGCCCAGGTTATATTGCGCCTCTGGATCTTTGGGATCGATTTCGACAGCTTTGCGGAACTGGATCAGGGCGCCCGCGTGATCGCCCTGACGGCGCAGCGTCACGCCCAGGAGCGAGTGCGCCGGTGCGAATCGGGGATTAAGGCGGAGGGCGCGGCGAAATTCGGCCGCAGCGCCATCCAGATTACCGAGCTGTCCTTCGGCCAGCCCCAACTCTAAATGCATCTCGGCAGAGGGCTTGGATTGTAGCGCCCGCCGTAGCTCGCGCGCAGCGGCCGAAGGATCGTTCTGCTGCAAATAAATGCGTGCCAAGAGGCGATGTGCCCCGGCGTTCGCGGGATCGAGATTTACTGCTGTGCGCAGTTCTTTGAGCGCGGCGGTCGCATCGTGCAGATCGAACAAGGTCGCGCCTAACCCGTAGTGCGCGTCCGCCCACTTCGGTTTGAGCCGCAGCGTGGCTTCGAACTCTTCGACGGCCTGCTTTGCATCACCCTTATATTTCAGCGTGAGCGCCAAATTGTAATGAGTGTCCGGGTCGTTTGGTTCGAGCGCTAGCGCCTTGCGGTAACTCGCGATGGCCTGGTCCCAGGATTTATTACGAGAAAAATCGATTGCTTGTTGGCGGTAGCTCTCGGCGGTTTGCGCAGAGGAAGGTGCTGAGAACAAGAGGCCCAGAGCCAGGAGAAACACCACTAGCCCGCACCGTGCCAGAAATTGCGGAAATTGGTTCATTCACGCGCAGGCTCGTCAGGTAGGGCAGGCATTCCTGCCGGTCCCACCTGGCACACTCTTTACCAAAAGAACTTCGCGCCGATTTGCCCTTCGCGTCCACGTGCCCGCGTGCTGGTCACCACGCCGAAGTTGGTGGTGCAGTTTGGGTCCGTTATTATCTGGCAGCCCAGAGAGCCGCCAGGATTATTGAACTGGGCATGGTTGAAGATATTGAAAAATTCAGCGCGCACCTCGAACCCGATAGTCTCCCTGATCATGGTCCGCTTCGACAACCCGAAATCGGTGTTGCTGATTCCCGGGCCGTGGAAGAACTGGCGGTTTGAGTTGCCGAAGTGTCCCAATTGACCAGGAGCAAACGCGTCCGGCAGAAAGTAGGTATTCGGGCCATTGGGGCCCGGTTTGCGCGGATCTTGGATCACGACCTTACCGACGAGATCCGGTACATCGGTGTTCGGACTGCCAGTCAGGGAGTAATCGCCGCTCTCACTGAGCGACACCGGCAGACCTCCGGAATAGCGCGTAACGCCGTTTAGGGCCCACCCTTGCGTCAGGCGTTTTGACACCTTGCCAAAAGCCCGGTCGAAAGGGACGGCCCAGATGTAGCTAACCACAAAATTGTGGGTGATGTCGTAAGCCGAGAGTGAGCGGCTGAGCCGTGGGTCCGCGAAGTTCACCCACTGGCCGAACCCGGAAGAATTGTCCATTGCCTTGGAGAACGTATATGCCGCCGTGAGATTAAGATCCCCGGTCTTGTGCTCCAAGGTGATCTGTCCTGCGTTGTAGCTCGAATTGGCAAAGTTGGCCGTGTACTGGTTGTTCTGGCTGAAGGCAGGCCCAAGCTTGTCACGCGTGCCGAAGACCTGCGTGCCATCGGCCCGTGTGTACGTCACGTTCTCGGCGTCGCGTCCGCACGTTGGAGTACCGGGAGCAACATCTGCCGGTTGACTCAGGCTCAGACACAGCGCCGCGTTGCCGGGATTCGCGTCGTAGCCGGCGATAAGTTTGTGGCCCTGCGTTCCGACGTAGGCCAGGGTCAGCACGGTCGACTTACCCAGCTCCCGCTGAATAGATAAATTGTAGTGTTCCGCGTAGGGCGGCCGATTGTGTATGTCGTAGCCCGGCGAATACGAGATGGGAAGATAGATCGAATAATCCAACGTTTTATTGGACGCGGCCCCGGGCTTCGGTAACACAAATGGGAAGCGCTGCGTCTCCGACGATCCGTTGGCGATTTCCTGGAAGGGTTGGTCGAAGTTGACCGGGTTCGGGGAAACCCAATACAGCCCAAAGGGAGCGTCTCCGACCTCGTAGAACAGGTTCAGGTCCTCGATCGACGTATAGTAAATGCCGTAAGACGCTCGGATGCTGGTCTTGCCTGGACCGCCAAAAATCTTGCCCAACGTTCCATCGGTAAATCCTGGCGAGTAAGCAAGCCCAAGCCGTGGAGAAAAGTCGTTATACCGTGTCGGAGCGAGTGTGCTCGGAATGCCTGGATCTCCCGGAACCACCCAACCCAGCGGGGCAGTCGGGAATTGCGTGGATTGCAAGCCGGGCACGATGGTCTCAATCTTGCCCTGTGTGTCATACCACGGCATGCTTACTTCCCAGCGCACACCCAGATTTAACGTGAGGTTCGGCTTTACCTTGTAGGTGTCCTCAGCGAAAGCCCCGCCATAACGCGTGCGGGAATCCAGAAACTGCTGGCTGCACTGGTTATAGTTCTGCGCCGCGCCGAGCAGGTAGTCGGCGAAATCCGTGCCCGTTATGCTGCCGTCGAAAGTAAAATCCCCGTTCGGCGCGCAGGTATTGCGCTCATTGATCTGCAGGTAGCGGAACTCACCGCCAAATTTCAAAGTGTGCAAGCCCTTCACCCGCGAATAACTGTCGGAGACGTGCCAAGTGTTATTCGGCTGAAACGTCGTAAGCGTATTCACGCCTAGGGAGAAGTTATTGAGATAGATGGGTGGCACGGTCTGCGGAAATCCCGCCGGTCCCGATGGGATAATGCCCAGCGTTCCTGGTCCCGTTACAAAACCGAGATCGGAGAGCTTTGCGAAGCTGCTCTGTGGCTCGTCCGTATGCGTAGATGTCCGGAAAAAGCTCAAACGAAATTGATTCACCGCGCTGGAGCCAAACGTCTTGTTGTTGCTGATGACAAACTGCTGAGCGCGGGTTGACGTTACGCTGGAAAAGCCTGGGACGCTGGCATCCAGCGCGTTAAAGTTGTTGGAGTCGTCGAAGTGATAATAAAACGACCAGTCGCCGGTCATCTTGTTATTAAAGTCCACGCGCTGCCCGACCTTGTCATCCTGAATCTTGTTCTTTTCGCTGGAGTTCGAGTAAGACCCGGTAATTGGATCGCCCTGAGGGATATAGGGCAAGATCGCGACGGCCGGCTTGGAAAAGGCGGTCGATGGGATCACGCCGTTGGGGAACACGCAACCGTTCGGGGTAGCACCCGGATCAGTCCATGTTGTCGAAGTACAGTTTGCCGTCGAATAAGGTTCACCATTACTGACCGTGTAGCCCAGCCGATTCGTAAGGGTCTGTCCCCAATTTGGTCCACACGTAGCACCCGACGGGCAAGCTTGGCTGTTCACTGTTAGTGGGTCGCCATTGGCATCCAGAAAGGCATTCGGACCGAAGATGCCGTTTCGCTGGTCGGCAGTGGGCAAATTCACCAACCCCGTGCTGGCCCCTCTGATCTCGCGCGTACCCTGATAGTCCGTGAACCAGAAAAGCTTGTTCTTCCAAAACGGGCCTCCGATCGCATAGCCAAACTGGTTACGCCGCAGTTCCGCCTTGGTGGGGTCAAAGAAACTGCGCGCGTCGAATTTGTCGTTGCGCATGTACTCGAACGCATCTCCGTGAACGCCGTTGGTGCCGGACTTGGTAATCGCGTTCATCACCGCGCCGCTGAACTTTCCATACTCGGCGTCAAAGCTATTGGTGATCAACCGGAATTCTTCCACGGAATCGAGATTGGGGACCAACCCGGCGCCAAGATTGCGTCCCTCGCTCACGTCGCCGCCGTTCACTAGAAACGCGTTGGCGGTCTCCCGCTGGCCATTCACGGAAAGGTTGCCCACGTTCGTCGAGTATCCCCCGGAAACCGGCCGGTCTTGCTGCATGGTGCCGGATGTGACGGGCACCACTCCCGCCTGCAGGCCCAGAAGGTCCAGGTAGCTCCGGCCATTCAACGGCAGCGAAAGCATTTTCTTCGATTCGATCACGTCGCCTAGCTGCGTGCTTTCCGTCTGCACTTGCACAGCGTTGGCGGAAACGCTGACCTCCTGCTGAACGCTTCCAACTTCGAGCGCGATGTCAACGCGCAATCGGTCGTTCACTTTCAAGTCGATATTCGTCGCGGTGAACTGTTGGAATCCGGGGGCGGTGGCAGTGAGCTTGTAGTTTCCGGCCGGCAGAGCCAGTATCTGGTAGGAACCGTCAGCAGCCGAAACGGTTTCCTGCTTGAAATTGGTTTGCACATTCGTGGCTACGATGCGTGCGCCCGCAACCACAGCTTGCGTACGGTCGTGCACCACACCCAGAATCGATCCGGTTACGTCCGCTCGAGCAGTCGGGCTGAAAATGATTGCGAGAACAAGCAGAAGAGTTGAAGTTACACGGCTATGGCGATTTTGCATCAGGCACCCCGAATGCGCGTAGCATGTCACAAAACACTGGTGGCAATCAAGTAGATCCTGCCATTTCCCCTCCGTTAATCCGATTTAAATGGATGAGCTCCGATTCCAAGAGCTCTCTTGGAATGCGCAAATCTCAACTCATGCGCAGCTTCTTACGTTGTTTCGAGCAACTTCATGTCACTGATTTCCTGCGGATGTTTCTACAGCTACTTCTCCTAGCGCTCCGCGATCCAGCCCAGTCGAATCCACCAGATGCAGCGAAATCCTGCCTGCCCGGCCCGGATCAATCACTGTGGTTTGCAACAAAACGGGATTCCTGGGGTCGACTTCCATAAGCGGTTGCGTCCCCGTGGACATGCCCCGAGCCTCGTAGAAATGGACTACCAGTTTCCCGGAAAAGAAAACTCCAAACGCACCAACAAGTCCGATCTTACCGGCGCCAGCATCCTGCACAGCGCGAAAGGGCTTGAGGATCACTCCTGCATCCGTTACACCCTGAAAGTCCTTGTCGGCCCGGGTTGGAAACCACTCCGTGTCGAAATTGTAAGACTCGCCAGGCTCGAGCCGCACCATCGGTGAGTTAAGTTCAGCCTCCATATACAAAACTGGCGGCTCTTTGCCGGGAGATCCGAAACTGGTCGTGCCATCAGGGTGCTGACGCAGTTCAGGGCCATTCGTCCAAAAAATGACCGAGGCCTTTCCGGGATATTGTTTCGTGTCGTCGTATCGAAATCGCTCTACCATTGCGTAGTGGCTGTCGCCATCCACCGTAGCCAACCAGCCGTCCTTTGAATCAAGCCACAACTCTGCTGCGAGAGGAACATAATGCACGGCGAAGAGCCCGTTCTCCCGTACTTGCGCCGCTGTATTCTCCGCCGGGCCGAATTTCACATGATACCGGTTGAGATAGCTACTCGATGAATTCGTTCTGCTGAAGGCCCAGAAATTCTGATTGTGGCGCGAAGAATCCCTTGCGTCTGCCGTATTGTACTGAGAGACCGATTGCACGGACCATTCGATGCGATGCCCGCTTGCGTTCTTTATCACTGCGTGAAAGTTGATGCGCGGCGAGTCCGCGCCGAGACTCACGGTTCTCGTAAACTGCAACCCTGTCTGGGGGTCGGCTGGCCCCGTCAAGGAAATATCGCACCGTTGCCCTTGCGAGAGGATTTGAAACTCAAACGGACCATCATCCAGCAAATCGGAATTGCCTGCCCAGTGCTGCTCGTCCTCGCTTCCCTCCGGGAGCGCCCACAGTTTGTCGCCGCCATAGTTAAACCATTCGCTGTTCGAGGGGGGGAAGTGTTTCCCGGCATGCCGGGGATTCACAAAGAGAAACGGATGGCCATCGAAGATGACTTGCATCAGCCTGCCGCCGTTCTGCGGCACAAAAATTAGTTTTACCCATGGATTGGAAACCTGCTGCGCTTCCCAACCCATATAGTTCGTTTGCTCAACATGGCAACTGGCGGCTGCCGTCACCTCGGGTTTCTGCTGCGCGAGAACGCCGAAGTGAACAAATGTCGCCGGATAAAGTGTAAGTACCGCCGCCAAACGCCAAAGGACCTTTGTTTTTTCCATTGGAGATCGCTAGTTAGACTGATTCCTTTCCTGGCCCCGGAATGGATATTGCATCCCGCGCCCTGCGCACAATCGGCTTTTGCCTCTTCGCATGCCACCCGCACTATTCCCTTTGGAAAGAGCTCAATGCAAAACAGTTCGTAATGAAACGAAATAAAGTGCTACACGTCAAGAAATTTATGATAAAACGCCAAATGCTCGGGGATTTCCAAAACTCGTTGAGTGCTCAACCCGCTGGACGCCCACAAGCGCAATTCGAGTGTCAACGGTAGTTGGCGGACTCTATTGCATTGTACGACTGGCTCCATCGAACCTTGCAACACCTTTTGCCTTTCCGCCACAGGGAGGTTCTTGAATGTCGTTCTTGCCTGATTTCAGCCGTAGGAGTTTTATTCGCTTGGCCGCAGCAGCGCCACTGCTGGGCCAGATTGCTGCTAAAAACGCGTTCGCCAGTGCCGCCACTGTGCTCGGCAAAGACCCGCGCCAGAACGTCTACACGCGGCTCGGCGTAAAGACCATCATTAATTGCCGGGGCACCTGGACATACTTGAGCGGCTCACTGGAATTTCCCGAAGTGCAGGCGGCACAGCGAGAGGCTTCAGAATACTTCGTCAACATGTTCGAATTGCAACATGCGGCCAGCCGGCGTCTCGCTGAATTGACTGGTGCCGAAGCCGGCATGGTCACTTCCGGGGCCGCTGGCGCGATGGCATCCGCTGCTGCGGCATGCATGGCCGGTAGCGATCCAAAATATATCTGGCAGCTTCCCGACACTACGGGACTGAAGCAGGAAGTCATCATGGTGGGCGGCAGGAGTGCTTTTGACAATGCCATTCGGCTCACGGGAGCCAAGCTGGTTCTTGTGGAGACACCGAAGGAACTGGCTAACGCGATCAATACGAACACAGCGATGATTTACACGACTCATCTGGGATCCGACCTGCAAACCGAGTACGGCGTAGCAAAAAAATATAACATTCCGATGCTGCTGGATGACGCGGCCGGTATTCCCCCCATCGCCAACATCAAGCTATACGCACAAATGGGTCTTGACATGTACACTTTCTCAGGCGGAAAGGGGCTTCGTGGCCCACAGTGCAGCGGTCTTCTGCTTGGCCGGAAGGATCTGATCGAGGCGGCGATGCTGAATACCAGCCCATGGGAAGGTGCTGTCTGTCGTGCCATGAAAGTTGGCAAGGAAGAGATAGTAGGTCTGATCACGGCTGTCGAGACCTGGCTGAAAACCGATTTTAATGCTCTCAATCGCGAATGGAATGCTCGCGTCGAGCGTATCGCGAGACTCGTCAAGACTGTACCCGGCGTTGACACCGACATTTCCATACCCACGGATGGCAATCGCTATCCAACTCTCCACATTTCGTGGGACGAAGAAAAGTGGGGATTTACGGTGAAGGACTGTGTACAAAAGCTGCGCGCCGGCGATCCGGTAATCGAAGTTGCCGGCGCGGATAATCCCAGCATTGTTCCGGCCGTTCACGAAGGAAATCCAAAACAAAGTACGAAGGAATCGGCGCAGCGCCGCAGGTTGGAACTGGTTTCTTCAACCATTCAGCCCCACGAAGCGATCATCGTGGGCCAGCGTATTCGTGAACTTCTAAGTTCCGCTAGAAAAGCTGCACCGGCCGCTTAGTCATCATGAGGATTCGCGAAGTGCCAAACGAGAGAAAATTTCACATGCGGCAATGTTTGCTGGGAACTCTGTTATTGACAGCGAGTAACCTGCAGGCTCAGGTGCACCCAGTCGAAATTCCTCAGGGAGGGAAGCCCTCGAACTCCGTGCGCTCAGCCGCAGTGGACGCGGGCGACTACGTCTACATTTCGGGGCAGGGGGCCCAACGCTCCGACGGCACTACGTCGGACAAATTTGAAGAACAGGCAAGCCAGGCGCTCGAAAACATCAAAGCGATTGCCGAAGCCGCTGGTTTGAACATGGAGCATATTGTCTACGTCCAGGTTTATCTCGAAGACGTTGGCAACTACGAGAAGCTTAACGGCCTCTTTGCAAAATATTTTCCTAGCGCTCCCCCAGCCCGGGCGGTGCTTGGAGTTTCGCGCTTATCTCCATCGTCCATCGAGATCAACGCTGTTGCCGTTCGCGATCTCACGGGACGCAAACCCGTTATCCCTGCCAATTACAAGTCCACCGAGCCATTTTCGCCCGGCATATTGACGCACGACCGTTTGTTTGTTTCTGCAATGCAGGGGCGCGATCCCTTAACCAACACGGTCCCCGATGATCCTGCGGCCCAAACGGATCTTGCACTAGATGGAGTCAAGGCGGTTGTCGAGGCGGCTGGTTTGAAACTCACCCATATGGTTTTCGTGAATCCCTATCTGACCCAGAAGGTTCCCATGCGGCTGATGAACGAACATTACGCTCGCCGATTTGAATTTGGTAACACCCCGGCGCGAGCCACTATTGAAGTCACCGCTTTGCCTCACAATGCCCAAATCGAATACACCGGAGTAGCAGTGCGCGACCTGAACCTTCGTCATGCCATCCGTCCCAAAAACATGCCGCCAAGTCCCACTGCCAGCCCCTGCGTCTTCGCTGGCGAGACGCTGTACTGTTCCGCGAAGAGTGGATTTATCCCCGGACCAAACGGCGGCGTCTATGGCGCTACGACAGCCGCACAACTCCGCCAGACCATGAGGAACCAGCTCGATAACCTGGAAGAGGCGTCCATGGATTTCAGCCAAGTCGTCTCCACAACTGTTTACCTCGACAGCCTCTCGGATAGTGAGGCCTTCAACAAGGTCTATGCGAAATACTTCAAGTCCACCTTCCCCGCCCAAACTGTGGTCCAACAGCTTCCATCTTCTAACCGTTCGCCCGACGCGGAAGGTCACTTCCTGGACCTAGAGCAGTTGTCGCTCGTAGCGGTAAAACGGCCTCCTAAAAACTAAAGAGACGTTTGGCTGAGCCCTCCACACGGAAGTTCGAAACTTCATACGAGCACTTCACTCTTGATGTGAATCCGCCAAGCGTTGGCGACGCCAACAATGTTGTCAATCAGCTTCTCCGGTCCATGGAGGCGATCGAATTCACCTGAACAGGCTGATAGTCGATGCTGATGAGCGCCGAGTTCTTCGGCGTGAGTAGATGATCCTTAGCGGAGTCTCGAATGGGTTCACTTGCCATTGCCTTGTTCTCCTCTGGAGTCGATTTGTGAAACTGTCTTGCCTCAGCTGGAACTGGAGAAGGCGTTCTTCCGTTAAGATAACGGAGAGGACGCATGAGAAAAGAACGAAAGCACTACACCGGAGAAGAGAAGGTTGCCATCCTGAGGCGGCACTTGTTGGATAAAGTGCCGGTTTCCGATCTGTGTGATGAACTGGGACTACAGCCAACGGTATTCTACCGCTGGCAGAAAG
>Ga0193733_1000058_pt1 | contig 42884 bp, 42 predicted proteins | sample U1s2metaG_FD_145076 | JGI IMG/M metagenome (GOLD analysis project Ga0193733, IMG submission 145076) | Soil microbial communities from a riparian zone of the East river system, Colorado, United States - U1s2 | ecosystem: Environmental > Terrestrial > Soil > Riparian zone | place: USA: East River...
ACGAGATCCCCAACCTGTGCATCGCCGGGCCGGGGATCTTTCCCACGAGCGGCGCTTCGAACCCGACCTACACGATCTTTGCCCTTTCGCTGCGCGGCGCAGAGCAGCTCGTGGGGAAATGGAAAGCGATCGTCGCCTGAACGCGTGAAGTCGGTCTAGCGCTAGGCCTTGATCCCGAGCAATCGGGACGCCGTCTCGCCCAGCATCGCCGCCCGCTCGGCGTCGGAGAGGCCCGGCGTGTTGAGGATGTGGTCGACCGAAGTTTTCATCCATGGAAACGGATAGTCGGTTCCCATGACGATCTGGCCCGAGCCGACCTCCGCGACCAGATGGCGCAGCGCTTCGGGCGTGAAGACGATCGAGTCGTAGTAGAGCTGGCGCAGATATTCGGTCGGTCGTTTCTTCAGAGGCTTCGGACAACGATCCGGGAAAGTCACGCAGCCTGCGTCCGAGCGCGCGGCGTAGGAGGGGAGGTAACCGCCGCCGTGAGCCGCGCAGATCTTGAGGCCGGGAAAGCGGTCGAGCGTTCCCTCGAAGATCAGGTGCGAGAGCGCAATCGTCGTGTCGAGTGGATTGCCGATGACGTTGCCGAGGCCCCCGCTGCCTCTGAGCCTCTGCTCGAATCCTGCGGTTCCCCCTTGAGGATGGATGAAAATCAGGCAGCCGAGCTGTTCCGCCTTCGCCCAGAACGGATGAAACTTCGGGTCGGACAGCTCTTCGCCTGCGACGTTCGCGCCGATCGAGCCGCCGCGCAGGCCGAGTTTCTTCACGCCTTCCTCGAGCTGCTCGGCGGCGAGATCCGGGTACTGCAAGGCCACGGTGGCAAAGGCGACGAAGCGCTGCGGCTGGGATGCGCACAGCCCGGCGAGCTTCTCGTTCTGGATCTTGATGAGCGCTCGCGCGAGATCGCGCTCGGCCTTGTACCAGTAGGGATTGATGCTGAGCGCCTCGACGTCGATGCCTTGCTCGTCCATCGCGCGGATGCGGTCCTGCCCCATGATCAGGGTCTGAGGCTCGACCTTCAGACCCATGAGCGCCATCGCTTCGGGCACGGCGCAGTGCGCATGCACGTCGACGGTTTTCACGCGGCGGCCGCTCACCACCACTTCCCGGCGCCGGACTGCCCCGCTCGCCTGCGCCTGCGCGTCCCCCGCGGCGAGGAGATCGCAGCCGACAAAGGCGATGCCGGCCATGGCACCGGAGGCATTCCGGATGAACTCTCTACGAGTGGGCAATGTTCCTCCTCTCCCGGTCATGGGTCGGCGCGGATTCCGGCTTCCCGGATCATAATGCGCCCATGGACTTGCCCGCAATGGAGTCATGAGCGATCAAGACGCCATCGCCCTGACCCGGTCGCTGCTGCGATTCGACACGGTGAATCCGCCGGGCCGCGAGCGCGACTGCGCGCGGCATCTCGGCGCGCTGCTCGAGGGCTGGGGATTTAGCGTCGCCTACCACGAGTTCGCCGAAGGACGCACGAGCGTTGTCGCACGCGCCGGCAGCGCGGATTCGCCGCCGCCCTTGTGCCTCACCGGGCATATTGACACGGTCCCCCTCGGCGCCAGGGCTTGGTCGCGCGATCCGTTCGCGGGGGAAACCGACGGCGACCGGCTCTACGGGCGCGGCTCCTCCGACATGAAGGCGGGCGTCGCGGCGATCCTGCTCGCGGCGCGCAAGCTCGCGAAGAGCTTTCCGGGCACGCCGGGCCTCGTCATCGTGCTCACCGCCGCGGAGGAGGGCGGGTGCATAGGGTCGGAGCATCTCGCCCGGACGCAGCTGCTCGGCAAGGCCGGGGCGATGATCGTGGGCGAACCGACTTCGAACTATCCCTACGTCGGGCACAAGGGCTCGCTCAAGTTCTACGCGCGGTTCCGCGGCGTTTCGGCGCACGGATCCATGCCCGAGCTCGGCGTGAACGCGATCTACAAGGCGGTGCGCGCGGTGTCCCAGCTCGAGTCGTTCGACTTCGGCCAGCCGGCGCATCCGGTGATGGGCAAGCCGACGATGAACGTCGGCACGTTCGAGGGTGGCAACACGGTCAACTCCGTGCCGGACGCGGCGAGCTTCGGGGTCGACATCCGAACGGTGCCGGGGATGGATCATGCGGCCTTGCGCGCGAAGTTGCAGGCGAGGCTTGGGAACGAGGCGGAACTCGAGGTGTTCTCGGACATGAACGCGGTGTGGACCGAGCCGGAGCAGGACTGGGTGCAGCGCGTGTTCGAGATCACCGGCAGCACGCTCGGCGTGAAGCCGGAGCCGCGCGCCCAGACCTACAACACCGATGCGGGGAATCTCCTGAAGGTCTACAAGGGCGCGCCGACGGTGGTGCTCGGACCGGGCGAACCGCAGCAGGCGCACCAGACTGACGAATACTGCAGCATGGAGCGCATCCGCCAGTCGGTCGCGATCTACGAAGAGCTGATTCGGGACTGGTGCGGAATTTGATGATTCGCAGCTTGATCCCATTTGTGCTCGCGCTGGCCGCCACGGCAGCGGCCGCGCAGAGCAACGTCACGCGCATCATCGTGCCGTTCGGAGCGGGCGGAGTCCAGGACATTCTCGCTCGCGCGATCAGCGCGGAACTCGGCACGGCGCTCGGCAGGACCGTGATCGTCGAAAACCGGACCGGCGCGGGAGGCACCATCGGCACGGCCTCGGTGGCGAAGGCCGTGCCCGACGGCCACACGCTCATTCTCGCCGCGGCGAGCCACACCATCAACGGCTCGCTGTACGCGAAGCTGCCTTACGATCCGCTCGAGGACTTCACTGGTGTCGCGCACATCGGCACCGTGGAATACGTGCTAATGATCGGCGCCGCACTGCCCGCGAAGACGGTAAAGGAATTCGTCGACTACGCCAAGGCGAATCCGGGAAAGCTCAATTACACCACCGCGGGCAGCGGCACCGCGACGCATCTTTCGATGGCATATTTTGCGGGTCTCGCGGGAATCGACATGGTGCATGTGCCGTACAAAGCGACCAACGAAGCGGTCAACGAGGTCGTGGCGGGCCGCTCGCATGCCGTGATCGCAGCCAACATCGGCGCGCTGCCGTTCGCGAAGGACGCGCGCGTGCGCATGCTCGGCGTGACCTCGGCGAAGCGCTCGAAGTTCCTGCCCGATTTGCCGACGATCGCCGAGGCTGGCGTGCCGGGCTACGAATTCGATTCCTGGCTCGGTTTGCTAGGGCCGGCCGGGATACCGGTCTCGACCGTGGAGAGAATCAACTCCGCGGTCGGAACCCTGCTCAAGGACCCGGTGATCCTCGACCGACTGGCGAAGCAGGGTATCGCGCCGGGGGCGCTCAGTCCCGGGGCGTTCAACGCGCTGCTGCGCGCCGATTTCGCAAAGATGGCGCGCGTGGTGAAAGCCTCCGGTGCGCGCATCGACTGAGTTGGCCTAGAATTCCGCATTCACCCGAAGAGAAGGGCTCGCCATGCTGCCTCCCCTAAAAACGGCAAGCGTCTGTTTTATTCTCGCTCTGGCGGCGCTCGGCCTGCCGCACGCGGCGTGCGCGCAAGCCTATCCCGCGCGGCCCGTGCGCATCATCGTACCGTTTCCCGCCGGCGGCACGACCGATATCATCGCGCGCCTGGTCGCGCAGCGGCTATCGGAGACCCTGGGCCAGCCCGCGGTCGTCGAGAACCGCGGCGGGGCAGGCGGCTCGATCGGCGCGGACGCCGTGGCGAAGGCGGCGCCCGACGGCTACACCATCCTGATGCACAACATCACTTTCCCGCTCGCTTCGGTCGCGCTCGCGCAGGCGAACCGCGCGCCCTACAACATCGACACCGATTTCGCCGGAATCTCCATCGCCGCCAACGTGCCGCTCGTGATCACCGCGCATCCGAGCGTCCCGGCGAGCAACCTGCGCGAGTTCGTGACGCTTTTGCAGAAAGACCGGACCCTGAAGTACAACTACGGTTCGACCGGCCCGGGCTCGTTCATGAACATCGTCGGCGAGGTGATGAAGCGCGACGAGAAGATCGACATGGCCCACATCCCGCTGAAGGGCGCGGCACCGCTCAAGCAGGAACTGCTCGCCGGGCGCCTGCAGCTCGGTGGCGACCAGCTCTCGTCCTCGCTCGCAGACATCAGGAAGGGTTCCCTCAAGGCGCTCGCGACGAACGCGCCGCAGCGGCTGGCGGTGCTGCCCGAGGTGCCTACGGTCCGCGAGCTGGGTTTTCCCAAACTCGAGGCGGACGGCTGGAACGGCCTGTTCGCGCCTGCAAAGACACCGCGCGAGATCATCGAGCGCTTGCAGCGCGAGACCGTGGCGGCCGTGCGTCATCCCGATTCGGCGAAGCGCCTCACCGATCTTGCGGCCGAGCCGGTGGGCTCGACGCCCGCGGAGCAAGACGCGGTGCTGCGCCGGCAGGTCGCGCAGTTCAGGCCGATCATCCGGGAGCTGGGCGTGACGATAGACTAAAGTTTCACCTCGAAGGGATCATGAGGCTCGATAGAACATTTCTCGCTGCAGCGCTCTTTGCGTTCGCCGCGCCGCTTGCCGTCGCACAGGACTACCCCGCGAGGGAAATCCGCTCGCTCTGCAATTTCGGGGCGGGGTCGGGCGCCGACATCGTAGTGCGCTTCTACAGCGACCGGCTCTCCAAGCTCGCCGGCAAGCCCGTGATCGTCGAAAACAAGGTCGGCGCCAACGGCGCGATCGCCACCGACGCGCTCGCAAAATCGCGGCCCGACGGGTACACGATCATGATCACGCCGGCGAGCTCCACCATCGCCGCGGCACCGTACTTGTTCAAGAATCTCCCCTTCGACACGACGAAGGACTTCAGCGCGGTGACGACGATCGCCTCGCTCTCTTTCGTGATCGCGGTGGACGCCGCCGGCCCGATCAAGTCGATCGACCAGCTGGTCGCGCACCTGAAGTCGAAGCCGAACCACGGCTTCTACGGAACGAGCAGCAACACCGGCGTCATCGCCGCGGAGCTCTTCAAGGTGAGGGCCGGGCTGAATACGACCTACGCGCCTTACAAGCAGAATCCGCAGGCGCTCACGGACCTCTTGCTCGGGCAGATCGACTTTCTCTCCTACGACGCGACCTGGGCGGTCGGCCAGGGCGCGAGGCTGCGTATCCTCGCGGCCACCGCGGCGAAGCGTTCAATCGCGCTGCCCGAGGTGCCGACGCTCACCGAGCTCGGCTACGGAGGCAGCGACGTGACGCCGTGGTGGGGCGTCGTGGTTCCGGCGGGCACGCCCAAGCCGATCATCGACAAGCTCGCCGGCTGGTTCAACGCGATCACGGCGTCCGAAGACACGAAGCAGTTTCTCGCGCGCGCGGCGTTCGACCCGTTCCCGGGTGCGCCCGAACAGATGCAGGCGCTAATGAAGAGCGACGCGGAGCGCTGGAAGCGCTACGTGGAACTGGCGAAGATCGAGCCGCAGTAGTTGCTTCGGTTGACTCGCGCGCCGGCGCAGCATACCGTGGCACAGGTACCGAGAGGAAAGACGCATGGAAGTCGACCGCAAGAGCTTCGCAGCAAATCCAGGCTCGAAGGCGAGGGCGCTGCCGTCCGAGGAGCGCGCCGACGCCCTCGAGGAAAGCATGATGAGGCAGCTCGACAAGGCGGCCCCGGCGCAGACGCGCGGGGTGCGGCGCGGCACCGGGGTCCTGTTCGGGGGCCTGACGCCGGGCGGCTTGCCGCTTGCGCTGAACACGCTCGCTGCTATGCCGCCCAAACCCACGATCGTCGATTTCTTCAAAGTGCGCTTCATGCCGCACACGGTGACCCACATGCTGCAGAGCGCGAACGATGCGCAGAAAAAGGGCGAGCCCGAAGAGACGGTGCTCGCGTGCCTGCTGCACGACATCGCGGTGAATCTCATCAAAGTGGATCACGGCTGGTGGGCAGCGCAGATGGTCGAGCCCTATGTGTCCGAAAAGGTGAGCTGGGCGATTCGCCATCACCAGGCGCTGCGCTTCTTCCCGGACCCTTCGGTGGGGTACGGGTATCCGGAACGCTACGTCCAGATTTTCGGCGAAGGCTACGTACCGGAGCCTTACATCAAGGCGGCGTACGAGCAGGCGCGCAAGCACAAGTGGTACATGGAGGCGCGCATGATCACCGTGCACGACCTCTACGCATTCGAACCCGGGGTGAAAGTGACGCTCGATCCCTTCATCGACGTGATCGGCCGCCACTTCAGGCAGCCGAAGGAGGGGCTGGGATTCGACGGCAGCCCCGTCGCCCACATGTGGCGCTCGCTGATCTATCCAGACAACCCGCTGTGAAAAAAGCGGCCAAGGAAGAAAAGAAGCGCTATTGCAGCGCGGGAAGCCACTGGACGACGAGCGAGTTCCTCAAGATCGGACCCGTCAGGTTCATCTGCGTCGCGTGCAACAAGAGGAGAAGGGCCGAGCTGCGCAACCTGCCCGGCAACAAACTGCTGGCCGCGGGCGGAAGCTCGAAGCGGTAGGCCTATTCGGGCTCGAGGCCGATCGCCTTGGCCAAACTTCCAACGGCGTCGATTTCGCGCCTGAGGTACGCCGCGAGTTCTTCGGGCGTGCTCCCGATGGTGGTCAGCCCCAGGTCGCCCAGTTTGGCGACGACCTCGGGCTGCTTGAGCGAGGCGCGCACTTCGCCGCTCAAGCGCTCGGCGATAGTCGCGGGCAGGCCCGTGGGGCCGAAGAAGGCCCACCAGGCGGGGAAACCGCGGAAGTTGGGAAGCGTTTCGGCCACGGTGGGAATATCGGGCATGCGGGCGCTGCGCTGGTTGTCGACGATCGCGAGCGGCTTGACCTTCGGCATGTTCGGAACGAGGAACGCATAGGTCGGGAACCACAGCGCCACCCGGCCGGCGGCCCAGTCGTTGACCATCTGGGGAAAATTCGCCTGCGCGTAGGGCACGTGGAGCAGGTCGATTCCGGCGTAGAGCTTCAGGGATTCGCCCGCCAGGTGAAACACCGATCCGACCCCGCTCGATGAGTACTCGAGCTTGCCGGGATTGCGCTTCGCGTAATCGATCAGCTCCCGCAGCGAATTCACGGGCACCGACACATGGACCGCGACGTAGCTCGGCGAGCTGACGGCGAGGCTGATCGGCGCGAAATCCTTGAGAACGTCGAACGCAAGGTTCTTGAACAGGAAACGCGCGTTGACGTAAGTGCCGGAGGTGCCGTAGGTGATGGTGTAGCCGTCTGCGCCGGCCCGCGCGAGAGCCTGCGCGGCCTGCGCTCCGCGCGCGGCGGTCTTGAGCTCGACCACCACCGCCTGGCCGAGGCTCGCGCTCATCTTCGCCGCCATCAGACGCAGCGCGGCGTCGCCGCTCGAGCCCGGCGAGGCGGTGCTGACTACGAGTATCGGCTTGGAAGGATAGCCTTGCGGCCACGCGGGCGGCGCGGCGAGGGCTGCGGTCGCGCAGAGCGCCAGATGGCAGACACGCATCAGCTTTTCTTGTCGCCGGAACCCGGCAACAGACTGTCTTTCAGGTGATAGCGGAACATCGTTTTGCCGCGCAACTTGTAGAGGTAGTCGATGATGTCTTCGTTCGACATGAACTTGGACATGTCGTAGCTCTCGCGGTGCACGAGCTCTTTCAAATCGCGCCTCACGCCGGGCTTTCGCTCGATGTCGGCGAAACCGATCGAGATGATGAGGTACACGTCGATCAGATCGGGCACGCCCAGAACGCGCTTTAGCGGCTCCTGGACGTGGACCGTTCCCCAGTGCGAGCCCAGGCCGAGCGAGGCGATCGCGAGCTGCATGTGCGTGCAGGTGTTGGCCAGGCCGTCGGTGAAGTGGCTCGCATGCCGCCCGAACGTGAAAGCGGCGTTGACGGTCGCCCACTGCCTGCGGCCGTCGCCGAGCACCACGATCACCACCGGCGCCTCGTGCCAGGGACGGCGCTGCTGCCCGCCGGTGTTGTTGCGAATCTTCTGCCATTCATCCTTCAGATCGTCCCCCTTGACCTGAAAGGCGGGGTGGCGCAGCTCGAAGGGCCGCATCTGCTCCATCCAGAAGCAGAACTCCTGGTTGGTGTCCTGGAAGGCGTCGTAGAGGGCTTTCTTCTTCTTCGGGTCCTTGATGACGAGATACTCCCAGGGCTGGCCGTTCGCGCCGGACATCGCCCAGCGGCCCGCTTCGAGAATCTTCTCAACGTACTCTTCGGGGATGGGATCGGGCCTGATGCGGCGCACGCTCATGCGCGTGGTCATGATGCGGTACAGGACGTCGTAGTCGGATTCGGGCTTGACCTTCGAACCGTCTGGCATGATCGGCGCTCCCTCGAGTCTCGCGTGCGACATGGTAGCCCGAGGCTGCGAGCCGGCGCAAAAAAAAAGGCACTGGGCGCGCCCAGTGCCGGTTTGCGGCGTGGAATGCCGGGGCCCGGGCTAGCCGGGCCCGGCGTTCACCAGGGATAGAAAACGACGTTGAACTGCAGCGAGTCTACGGTGTCGCGTATGACATATTCGAGGCGCAGCTTCAGGTTCTTGTTGACGATGTACCCGCCTCCTATGCCGTACATGATACCGTCGTCATCGCCGAAGTCGTATCCGAGGCGGCCGAGCAGTTCCCACTGGGGAGCGACCATGTATCTCGCGACGCCGGACCCCCACAGCCCCTTGGCCTTCGTTTCGACGGCACCGATGATGGGAAGCGTCCTCTTGAATTTGCCCGTATCCATGTAGCCGGCTTCGGCGTCGACGCTGAACTTCGGCGCCAATTCACGGAAATTGTAGCCCCCGAAAATTTGGAAGCCCGTAGCGTTGTCGAAATTCGAAACGCTGTTCTGGGCAAAACCGCCGCCAAAGAACAATCTCCTGTTGTCGAACCCCTGGGCCGCGGCGACGGAACAGAGCCCTGTCGCAACGAGTGCAACCGCTATGAAGCGAGATACTTTTAGCATGTCACTCCTCCTTTCTCACTTTTGACGGACTTATCTGACGACGGAGCGCCAGGCACGGCGCGCGTGTAACCGCGGGCGAATGGTAGTACGAGATCGGGTTTCCCGCCATTCGTTTTGACGGCATAATTGTCGAATTTCGCACGGATGGACGCCGCCACAACCTCGCGAGGAGCAAAAACATGAGGATGAAAGGATCGTTGCACCTGGTGATCAGCGGCATCTCCCTCCTCTTGGCGGCGTGCCAGGTTCCGTCCGGCGGGCCGCAGGGCGCCGCGTCAGCCCTGTGGTCGACCTATGCCACGCGGGCACCCTTCCATGTCGAGGGCGGCAAAGGCACGCAGTCGAAGGTCCTGAAGTTCCAGCTCCGCCCCGATCCGCTCGCGAACTGACCGCGGCTCGAACTCGTTGCGAACCGTACATCGAGCCGCGGTCGACTCGCTCGCCCTCGCGGCGGTGTTGCTGCTCTGCTTTGCCCCGGCAAGCGCCGAGCCGCGTTTCTCATTTGCCACGACGCCGGGGAAGCTGCCCAAAGAGGTAGTGCCCAAGCACTACGCGCTGCGCATCGCTCCGGCGGCAACCTACGACCGCTTCGACGGCGAGGCGATCATAGACATCGAAATCGCACGATCCGTGCCGGCGATCGTCGTCAATGCAGCCGAGTTGAGCTTCAAGTCGGTGAGGCTGCGTTCCAGCACGGGAGGCGAAACAATCCTCACGCCTAGCTTCGATCCGCAGCGCGAAACGGTCACCCTTACCCCTGCGAGCTCACCGATTGCGCCCGGCCGCTACCGGCTCGACATCGACTACTCCGGGAAAATCGGGAAGCATCCCCAAGGCCTGTACCAGATCGCGTACAAGGAGCGCGACCGGGGGAGGCTCGTGGACAAGCTGATGCTCGCCACCCAGATGGAGCCGGTGCAGGCGCGCCGGCTATTTCCGGGATGGGACGAGCCCGTGTTCCGCGCGAGCTTCGAGATCGTCGCGGTGATCGACGCGCACTTGACGGCAGTCTCGAACATGCCGCAGTCCAAGGTCGAGCCCCGGCCCGACGGCAAGAAGGAAGTGAGCTTTGCCAGATCGGTGCCGATGTCCACGTATCTGGCGGCGCTCTTTGTCGGAGAGATGGATCTCCTGGAAGACAGCGTCGATGGAATTCGGCTCGGCGTCTATACCGTGAAAGGCAAGCGCGAGCGCGCACGCTACGCGATGGAGGCGACCAAGCAGATCGTGCGCTATTACAACGATTACTTCGGCGAGCCTTACGCCCTGGTCAAACTGGATCAGCTCGCCATTCCGGGCGGCATCGGCGGCGCGATGGAAAACTGGGGAGCGATCGCCTACAACGAAGGTCGCCTCCTGTACAGCCCGGGCGAAGATTCGCTGCGCCAGAAGCAAGTGGTCTACGGCATCATCGCGCACGAGATCGCGCACCAATGGTTCGGGAACCTCGTCACGATGGCCTGGTGGGACAACTTGTGGCTGAACGAGGGCTTCGCCTCGTGGATGGCGGGCAAGGCGACCGAGCGCTTCAACCCGCGCTGGGGCATGCGGCTGCGCGATGCGCTCTGGAAGGAAACCGCCCTCGCGGAGGACGCGCGAGGAACGACCCATCCGATCCAGACGCCGGTCGAGAACGACACGCGCGCGATGGACGTCTTCGATTCCATCACCTACGCCAAGGGAGCCGCGGTCCTGCGCATGCTCGAGGGCTATCTCGGCGAAGACGTTTTCCGCGCGGGCGTGCAGGGCTACATGCGCGCGCATCGCTTTGCCAATACCACCACAGCCGACTTCTGGCACCATCTGTCGGGAGCATCGGGGAAAGACATCGGCAAGCTGGTCGCAGGCTGGACCGAGCAGCCTGGATACCCGGTCGTGAAAGTCCTGCAGCACTGCGAAAACGGCGCCGCCGCCGTAACGCTCGCCCAGGAGCGCTTCACGCTCAACGACCCGGGAGCGGCGCCGCTTGCGTGGAATGTGCCGGTGATCCTCGCCGACGGGGCAGGGACGCGGCGCACGGTGCTTCTCGAACGGAACCCGCAGAAACTGCGCTTCGAACACTGTGGCACGATTCTCGCGAACGCCGGCGACACCGGCTACTACCGAAGCCAGTACGACGACCGGAACTTTCGCCGGCTCGCGCTCGATCTGAATCGGCTTCCGGCCTCGGACCGTCTGCGCCTGCTCTCGGACACTTTCGCGCTCGCGCAGGCGGGGCGCGTCGACGCGACGCGCTATCTCGCGCTCGTGGAGAACCTCGGTGCCGAGACCGACCGCACGATCTGGGACCATGTCACCGGTGCGCTGCGCTTTCTGCGCGAGCTGATCGATTCTCCGGGCGAGCAGGCCGTTTTCGATCGCTACGTCGCGCGGCTGCTGGAGACGCCGTTCGCGAGGGTCGGCTGGGACCCGCGGCCTGGCGAAGCCGCGGACGCGGCTTTGCTGCGCAGGTCGCTGATCGAGGCGCTAGGCAGAGCGGGGCACGAAGCGGTCGTGCGGGAGGCGCAGTCCCGTTTTGCCGCGCGCGCGGAGAAGGCGATCGACCCGGCGATCCGGCCCGCGGTGCTGAACGTCACCGGCCGCTATGCCGACCAGGCGACCTTCGAGGCCCTGCTCGAGCGCATGCGCAGCGCCGCCGACATGACCGAAAAGTGGGAGGCGCAGGCAGCGCTGCGACAGGTGCGCGACCCGAGGCTGCTGCGGCGGCTGATGGAACTGCTGCTGACCGATGAGCTGCCGCCGAGCGATGCGGTTTTCAATCTCACTCACATCGGCGATGACAGCGGGATGGTCGAGCTGGCCTGGCGGTTCGTGCTGGAACATCTTCCTGCCGTCCTCGCCAAGGCCTCGCCGCGCGGACGGCCCCACGTTCTGCCCGATGCCGCATCGGCCTTTACCGATGCAGCGCGCGCGGACGAACTGATCGCGCTGACCAAGGCCCACCTCGATGCCACCGCGCTGTATCAAGCCGAGAAGGCGGCCGACTGGATCCGGTTGAAAGCCGCGGTCAAAGCGCGCGAAACACGCCGCGCAATCGACTGGGCGCGAGCGCGCTTGCGCTCGGACTAGGAAGGCCCGGACCCGAAAATCACTGACTACTTCTTGACGAATTTCCTCACCGTCATTCCGGCCGTTTCGGCCCAGTAGACGTTGCCGATCGCATCGGCCGCCACGCCTTCTCCCACGCTCTGGGTTTCCGGCTCGGCGCCCAGGCCCGGGATGAAAGCACTGACCGCACCGTCCTTGGCGCTGCCGATCCGGATGCCACGCTTGAAACCGGGGTTGAGCTTCGCGTTGGACTGGTGATCGGCCACGTGCAGGGTGTCGTTGCTATCGATGAAGAGCCCGCTTGGCCGGCCGAATTGCTTCCACTCTTCGAGGAAATTCCCTTCCTGGTCGAAGATCTGGATGCGGCTGTTGCCGCGGTCGCCGACGAACAGCCGCCCCCTGGAATCCATGGCGAGGGCGTGGGGCGTGTCGAACTCGCCGCGTTCTGCTCCCTTCCTGCCCCAGGTCTTGATGAACTTTCCGTCTTTCGAGAACTTCACGATGCGCGCGTTGGAATCTCCGCCGTGTCCGTCCGCGACAAAAATGTCGCCGTTCGGAGCGGTGAGCACGTCCGACGGCCGGTTGAAGGTTTCCGGGCCGTCCCCCGCGACCCCGGCCCTGCCGAGCGTCAGCAGGACCTTTCCCTCCGCACTGAATTTCACGACCTGGTGGCCTTTGCCGTCCTTTCCATCCGCGTCGGTGACCCACACGTTGCCGGCCCTGTCGATGTGGATGCCGTGAGGAAACGCGAACATCCCCGCGCCGAAACTCTTGAGGAATTTACCCGATGGGCTGAGATTGACGACGGGCGCCACGTTCGAGCCGACGCAGGAGTTCGCGCCGCATCGCTCGAATACCCAGAGATTGCCGTCGCGATCGATGTCGATCGCGCTCGTCTGTCCCCACTTCCTTGCGTCGGGGAGCTTCGCCCAGCCGTCTTCGCGGTAGGAACTCTGCTGAGCGTAGGCTCCCGGGACCATCGCCACCGTCGCTGCGACCAGCGCGAATAGCATCCAGGGTGCACGACGCTTCATGGTCCTCCTCCTCGGGCGAGCCGCTATTTCTCCGAAGCCTCGCGCGACTGCTGCGACTGCTGTACCTGCTCCATGGCCTGCCCGATCTTCTGCTGGGCTTGTTCCAGGGTCTTCTTGCTTTGCTCGAGTTCCTGCTTCTTGAGCGCGGCGGCCGTGGCCGCGGTGCTGGCGGTCTCGATGCCGCAGCCGGCAAGCGCCGCTGCGGCGATGATGAAAATAAACCGTGTCACGGCAACTCCTTCCGATGCAGGGGGGATGGCATAGGATAGCACTGCGGCGACTCCAGACTAGCCGAGCCTCGCCGTCACTGCCTTCGCGAATTCCCGGGTTCCGATCTTTCCGCCGAGATCGGCGGTGCGCGTTGCAGGATCCTTCAGCGTCGCGTCCACGGCGGCGTCGATCTTCTTTGCAGCGGCGGCCAACGCGCTCTTGCCGCGGCGCGCGGCAATCCATTCGAGCAGCATGGCGGCAGAAAGGATGAGCGAGGTGGGGTTCGCCTTGTCCTTGCCCGCGATGTCGGGCGCCGAGCCGTGCTGCGCCTGAGCGATGCAACAGTCGTCCCCGGCGTTGATCGAGCCGCCGAGGCCCAGGCCGCCCGAGAGCTCGGACGCCTCGTCCGAAAGGATGTCGCCGTACATATTCTCGGCGACGATCACGTCGAAGCGCATCGGGTCGCGCAGGAGGAGGGCGGCCATCGCGTCCACGATGATCTCCTCGAGTTGAACGACGGGGAATTCCTTCGCCACCTTGCGCACCTCGCGCAGGTACAAACCGTCCGAGATTCTGAAGACATTGGCCTTGTGTATGGCCGTGACTTTCCTGCGGCGAGTCATCGCAGCCTCGAAAGCGCGGCGCGCGATGCGCTCGCAGCACTTCGCGGTGACGCGGCGCACCGCGAGCGCCATGTCCTCGGTAGGCATGAATTCGCCGCTGCCCGAGTACATGTTCCGGTCAGCGTAAAACCCTTCGGTATTTTCACGGTAGATCACCAGATCGACGGGTTTGCCGGTGAGCCCGACACCCAGGCGCGACTTTGCCGGACGGATGTTGGCGTAGAGGTCGAGCTTGGTGCGAAATTCGGCCGAAGGGTTGATGCCACCCCTGTCGCGCGGCGGGTACTCGTAAGTGGAAAGCGGGCCGAGAATCACGCCCTCGGAGGAGCGCGCTGCCTCCAGCACGCGGGCGGGGAGCGTCGTGCCTTCTTTCTTCAGGGCGGGGAGGCCGATTTCCTCGTGCTGCCACTGGAGGTCCAGCTTGAACAGGGCATTGGCGCGGTCGAGTACGGTGAGCGTGGCCGCGGTGATCTCGGGCCCGATGCCGTCGCCGGGCAGGACGAGGATCTTCATTGCGCCGGAATCCTGGCGTCTTTGATCAGCTTGGCGTACATCTGCAGATCGCTTTTGATCAGGGCAGCGAAGTCTTCCGGCGTGCCGGTCACGATTTCGTTTCCGCCCTGCGTGACGATGCGCTCGCGCACGTCGGCTGAGCGCATCGCCTTGACGAGTTCCGCGTTGAGATGATCGACAATGACCTTGGGGGTGCCGACGGGGGCGAGTACGCCCTGCCACTGCGAGATGTCGAAGTTCCCGATGCCCGCCTCCCGCATCGTCGGGACTTCGGGGAGACTCGAGGCGCGCTTGCCGCTCGACACTGCGAACGCGCGCAACTTTCCGGCGCGGATCTGCGGAACCGATGTGATGACCGTATCGAACATGAAAGTGAGCTGGCCGCCGAGCAGGTCGGCGAGTGCCGGCGCGCTGCCCTTGTAAGGCACGTGCGTGAGCTGGGTACCCGTCGCGAGCGCGAACAGCTCTCCGGCAAGATGGTTGCCGCCGCCGACCCCGGTGGAACCGTAGGAGACGGCCCCAGGTCGTGCGCGCGCGGCGTCGACCAGATCGGCGATGCTCTTGATGGGCGCGTCAGCCAGCGTCACCAGCACGTACTGGTACACGGTGCATTGGGCGACGGGCGCGAAATCCCTGACCGGATCGTAGGGGACATTGGCATAGAGCACGGGGTTGACGACGATGGGGCCGTTGGCGGTCACGAGCAGCGTGTAGCCGTCGGGCGCCGACTTCGCGACGAAGTCCGCGCCGATGCCGCCGTTCGCGCCGGCCCGGTTCTCGACGACGAACGGCCGCTTCAGCGCGCCGCCGAGCTTCTGGGCGAGCGTGCGGCCGAAGATGTCGGCATTGCCGCCGGCGGCGTAGGGAACCACGAGGCGCACCGGCCTGGCGGGATAGTCCTGCGCCGGCGCCGCGGCGGACACGACGACCGCAAGCGCAAGCGCTGCGAAACGGATTTTCATGAATCTGGTTCGCGGGAATGGCGGAGCTACAGGCTATCATATGCGGCATGATCAATCGGCGCTCCCTAGTCGCGGCGCTCGCGGCGATCTCCATGCTCTGCTGGGCCGTGTGCGACGCCACCGCTCAGTCTTATCCCCAGCGTCCCGTCCGCCTCATCGTCCCGGCGCCCGCAGGCGGACCCACCGACGTCCCGGGCCGACTCATCGCCGACGGATTGTCGGGGCTCTTCAGCCAGCGCTTCGTGGTCGAGAATCGGGTGGGCGCGGGCGGGCTGGTGGCGGGCGAGTTCGTCGCGCGTTCCGAGCCCAACGGCTATACGCTGCTCTACGCGAATACCAGCGTGCTCGCCGTCAATCCCGCTCTGCAGGGAACGAACATGCCCTACGACCCCGCCACCGCGTTCGCGCCGATCGGTTTCGTCTCCAATTCGCCGCAGCTGCTCGTGGCGAATCCGAAGGTCCCCTATCGGTCCGTGCAGGAACTCGTCGCCTGGGCGAAAAGCAATCCGGGCAGGCTCAACTTCGCCACAGCCGGCGTCGGGACGCTGCCGCACCTTACCTATGAATTGTTCAAGATGGAAACCGGGATCCAGGCGCTCAACGTCCCTTACGCGGGCGGAGCGCCGGCGCTCACGGCAGTGATCGCGGGACAAGCCGACGTCCTTTTCGACCTGGTGCGCACCCGGGTGAAGAGCGGCGAGGTGCGCGCCCTGGCTATCACCGGCGCGAGCCGCGACGCGGATCTGCCCGACATCCCGACCCTCGCCGAGAGCGGCTATCCCGCCGTGACATCGACCTCCGGGACGGGAATAGTCGCTCCCGCGGGAATCTCCAGGGAAATCGTCGCGCTGCTCAATTCGAAGCTGAACGAGCTGATCGAGCGCCCGGAGACTCAAGGCAAGATGAAGGCCTTCGGCCTCGTGCCCCAGAGCGGCCCGCCGGAGGAATTCGGCGCGTGGGCGGCCCAGGAACGGCGGCGATGGACGCGCGTCGTGAAGCAGTCCGGCGCCAAGGCAGACTGAACATGGCGCGCGTCGCCGCTGCGTTCGGTTCCTCCCACAGCGTCATGCTTGCGGCCGAGCTGCAGGACTGGCTTAGAGGATTTCGTCAAAGCGACCTTCGCATGAAGTACTACGATCGCGAAGGCAGGCCGCGCTCCTATGCCGACGTGCTTGCCGGCGCGCCCCCTCACATCGCGCAGCTGATCACCGACGCGGCGATCACGGGACGTTTCAACGAAGTGCAGGACGCGATGAAGCACCTCAAGTCCGGGATCGCCTCGGCGAAGCTCGACGTGCTGATCATCGTCGGCGACGATCAGCACGAGCTTTTCCACGACCTCCACATGCCGTCGATCGGCATCTATTACGGCGAGAGCATCCGCAATGCCGGCCGCACCAACGCCAAGCGCTTCAGCTGGCCCGAGGAGTGGTACAACCGCGCGCAGATGCGCCGCTTCGAAGAGGAAGGAGACATCGACTATCCCTGCCACCGGCCTCTTGCGCTCGCGCTCATCGAGGGCCTGATCGAGCGCGAGTTCGACGTTGCAGCGGTTGCGGGGCTGGCCGGCGACCAGCACGAGGGCCACGCCTATTCCTTCGTGCACCGATGGTACCTCAAGGGCAACGGCACGCGGATGCTGCCCGTCGTTCCGATTTTCCTCAACACCTACAATCCGCCCAACCCCCCGCTGCCGAAACGCTGCGTACGGCTCGGCAAATCGCTGAAGGAGCTGATCGAGAGCTATCCTGAGGACCTAAAGGTCGGCTTGCTTGCCTCCGGGGGCCTCAGCCATTTCGTCGTCGAGGAGGACCTGGACCGTGCGATCATCGAGGCATTGCGGAGGAAGGACCTGGATTTCCTCGCCGGCCTCGATCCTCGCCGGCTGAAGGCGGGGAGCTCGGAGATACGCAACTGGATCGTCGTGGCGAGCGCCGCCACCGACCTCGGCTTGAGCTGGATTTCCTACACGCCCTCATATCGCACGCCGGCCGGAACGGGAATCGGGCTCGCCTTCGCAAGATGGGGTTGATGTGAAGGCGAGTTGAATGATCCAGAGCGCCGAGCCGCCTTTCCGCGCCGACCAGGTCGGGAGCCTGCTGCGCGTGCCGGAGCTCCGCGCGGCTCACGAAAAAGCCCTGCAGGGACAGGTCGGCGCGGCGGCGCTCCAAGAGCTGCAGGACCGCTGCATCCGCGACGTCATCCGGTTTCAGGAATCCGTGGGGCTCCACGCGATCACCGACGGCGAGTACCGGCGCAGCTCGTTTCACGCCGATTTCATAGAGAAGCTCGCCGGAGCAAGGGCGGCCGGGCGCCTCGACGTCAAGGATGCGGAGAGCGGCCTAGACGAGAAGCGAACGGTGACCGGGAAGCGCTTTGCACCGCGCGCGTTCACGATCGTCGGCAAGCTGCGCCACGCGCAGCCGATCGAGGTCGAAAACTTCAGGTTCGTGAAAGCGAATACGACGCGCACCGCCAAGCAGACGATGCCGTCGCCCACCATGCTGCTGCGCGGCGGCCGCGCGGCAGTGAGCTACGAGGCGTACCCGGACCTCCAGGAGTTCTACGCCGACATCACGGAGGTCTACCGGGAAGAACTCAGGCAGCTCGGCGAAGCCGGCTGCCGTTACGTGCAACTCGACGACACGAACTTTGCTTTTCTCTGCGACCCGAAGCTCGCCGATGCTTTCCGGCGGGACGGGTACGAGCCGGATGAAATGCCCGAGCGCTTCGCAAACCTGATCAATTCGGTGATCGCAGGCCGACCCGCCGGGATGGTGGCCTGCATCCATCTGTGCCGGGGCAATTCCGTGGGCCAGTGGGCGGCCGAGGGCGGGTACGAGCCTGTAGCCGAGGTGCTGCTCAACCAGGTCGACGTGGATGCGTACTTTCTCGAATACGACGATGAACGCTCGGGCGACTTCGCGCCGCTGCGTTTTTTCCCGAGGCATTCGCGCAAGAGAATCGTGCTCGGGCTGGTAAGCACCAAATTGCCGGCGCTCGAATCCAAAGACGCACTCAAACGGCGCATCGAAGCAGCGGCAAAATTCGTGCCGCTGGAGAATCTGTGCCTCAGCCCGCAGTGCGGCTTCGCGAGCACATATCGCGGGAACCCGATCTCGGAGGAAGTGCAGCGGCGCAAACTGGAGCGAGTGGTCGAGGTGGCGACCGAGGTGTGGGGCAGCGCGCGATGAGGCATTTTCGAAAGTGCATTAAGGTGCAATGAGTTATCAGTAAGGCTTCAGGAAGAACATTCACTCGACCGGAAAAACGATCCGTCTCGCGAGCGAGATTCAACAAGGAAACTTCCGATTTCGTGAGCGCCGCGCTCCTTTACTGACCGCCTCGCTCGTAGTAAGTTACATCCCGGGGAGATCACAAGATTTTCACATGACGGTCGAACGCCCAGGCGCCGTGGTCCAGCCGCGTCGTCTTTCTTCCGGCGCGGAGGAGAGCGCACGTCTTTCGGCCCTACGCAGCTATTGCGTGCTCGAAACCGGGCGCGAAGCCCGCTTCGACGACCTGACTTGCCTCGCGTCGACCATCTGCGAAACACCGGTATCCCTGGTGAGCCTGGTGGATACGAACCGTCTGTTCTTCAAATCGGCACACGGTATCGACTCCCGCGAGGTACCTTACCCGGATTTTTTCTGCGGTCATGCCATTCGCCAGCGCGACCTCTTCGTCGTCCCCGACGCGAACGAGGATCCGCGCTTTGCAAAGCACCCCCTGGTGGTCGATTCGCCGCGCGTGCGCTTCTACGCCGGGGCACCCCTGATCACCCCGCAGGATTACAGGCTGGGGACGCTGTGCGTGATCGATTTCGTTCCCCGGGAGCTGCAGCCGAAGCAGCTCGACATACTGCGCATCCTCGGACGGCAGGTGATGTGCCAGCTGGACTTGAATTTGCAGGCGATGCGCGATCCGCTCACCGGCTTGTACAATCGCCCCAGCTCCGAGGAAAGCCTGCACCGCGAAGTCCTGCGCGCGCGTCGTCTCGGAGGAACGGTCGGCGTCATGGCGATCGACGTGGACCATTTCAAGCGGGTCAACGACACGCTGGGCCACGAAGTCGGCGACCGTGCCCTGAGGGGGATCGCGGAGGAATTGGCCTCGTGCGTGCGCGAGGAAGATATCGCTTGTCGCGCCGGCGGGGAGGAATTCATCATTATCCTTCCCGGGACGGGAAAAACGGCATTGCGCTCGCGTGCTGAAGCCGTGCGCCGGGCCATCGAGCGGGCGCAAATACCAGCAGGGGACGGAACGCTCAAGCTGACCGTCTCGATAGGACTTGCCAGCTTTCCCTCCCACGGCGATACCGGGCAGGCCTTGCTGCGTGCCGCTGATGTGGCCCTCTACAAGGCCAAGGGAGCCGGGCGAAACCGGGTGACCCAGTGCACGCCGAGCGGCGCGCGCAGTTCGCCGGCCCAAGTCGCTTGACGGTCCGGTTTTGAATTCCTGAGATCGATCCGTCGCGGGTCGTTGCCCCGCGGCCTTGGGGTGCATTTTCGAGTCAGTCCGGAGGTAGAGCCATGGGTGCGGGTTTCAAGGGCCGGCGCGAGGATCTGAGGCTGGTCACGGGGCAGGGCAAGTACACGTCCGACTGGAATCTTCCCGGCCAGCTCTACGGCTCGTTCCTGCGCTCCGACCGGGCGCATGCGGAAATCGTCTCGGTCAACACAGCGCCCGCGCTGGCGTCCTCGGGCGTGGTCGCGGTGTTCACGGGCGCCGATACGGCCAAGGCCGGCTTCAAATCCACGCCGCAGCTCGCGCGCTACCCGGGCCGCGGCGGCGCGACCATCAAGGTCCCGCACCGCGATGGGCTCGCCAACGGACGCGTACGCTTTGTCGGCCAGGAAGTCGCGCTGGTGGTGGCGAAGACGGCGCTCGCCGCACAGGATGCCGTCGAGAAAATCGAGGTCGGGTACCGCGATCTGCCCGCGGTGGTCGACGCGGAGGAGGCGCTCGCGCCGGGGGCCGAGCAGCTCTACCCGGAAATCCCCGGCAATCTCTGCTTCGACTACGAGTACGGCGACGAGGCGAAAACCCACTCAGCCTTTGCCCAGGCCGCGCACGTCACGCGCATCACCCTGGACAGCAAGCGCATGGTCGGAAATCCGATGGAGCCCAAGGCCTGTCTCGCCGCGTATGACGCCGCGGCGGACAAATACGACCTGTACGTCAGTTCGCAGGGTCTCTCGCTCATGGTCGGGAGCGCGAGCGGCATCACCGGCATCCCGCCGGAGAAGATCAGGGTGCATGCTCACGACGTGGGCGGAGGCTTCGGCATTCGCTCGGACGCGTATGCAGAGTACTGCGTGGCGATGCTGGCGGCGAAGGCGATCGGGAAACCCGTGAAGTGGACCTCGTCGCGCTCGGAAACCTTCGTGTCCGACTATCACGGGCGCGCGGCAAAGCTGATCGGCGAGCTCGCGCTCGACAAGGAAGGGCGTTTCCTCGCGATCCGCATCAACTGGATCGTGAATACGGGTGCCTACCTTTCCACTCCGGGCCCGCTCATCAACACGCTGCCTCCCGGCCTTCACGCGATCAATCTTTATCGCATCCCGGTCATGTACGGCCGCCACCGGCTCGGCCTAACCAACACGACACCCACCACCGCTTACCGCGGCGCCGGCCGGCCCAACGTCTGCTATCTCGCGGAGCGGCTGGTCGAGGAGGCCGCCCGCGAGATGAAGATCGACCGCCTGGAGCTGCGCCGGCGCAACCTGATCCCGAAGGAGGCATTCCCGTATCAGACGCCGCACCCCCATTCGGTATACGACAGCGGCGATCCGCACGGTCTGGTGGACGAAGCGGTGAAACAGGCCGAATGGAAAACCTTCGACGCGCGCCGCGCGGAATCGAAGAAGCGCGGGAAGCTGCGCGGCATCGGCTGCGGGGTATTCATCGAGCCCGCGGGGGCGGGCGGGGCGCCGAAGGAAGAGGCGATGATCAAGTTTGGCGAATCCGGCAATGCGCTTCTATATGTCCTGGCCGGCCCGTCCGGACAGGGCCACGAGACGGTGTACCCAGAGGTCGTGGGCGAAGCGCTCGGCATGGATCCGGAAAAGATCACGCTACGGGCAAGCGACCCGGACGGGCCGCGCCTCGTTGGCGAGGGCACGATCGGCTCGCGCTCGATGATGGCGCACGGCGGAGCGCTCCTGGTGGCGGCGCGCGAGGTGGTTCGCAAAGGCACCGCGCTCGCCGCAAAAGACCTGGAAGTCGCGCCGAACGATCTGGAATTCGCGAAGGGCCGCTACCGCGTGAAAGGCACCGATGTCTCGATCGGAATGGAGGACCTCGCGAAGAAATACGGGAGCGCCCTCGACTCGGGCGGCGAGATCCCGCTACCGCGCTCCTTTCCCAGTGGCGCACACGTGGCCGAGGTCGAGATCGACCCCGAGACGGGCGTCGTGGAAATCCTGCGCTACACCGCGGTGGACGATTGCGGTCGGATCATCAATCACGTCTTGCTCGACGGACAGTTGCACGGCGGCATCGCGCAGGGCATCGGGCAGGTGATGGGCGAGCATGCGATCTACGACCCGGCCTCGGGCCAACTTCTCAACGGCACGTTCATGGATTACGAAATGCCGCGTGCCGACGGCATGCCCGAGATCCGGCTCTACGACCGTTCGATCCCGTCGCCCGGCAATCCGCTCGGCGTAAAAGGCGCGGGCGAAGCGGGCACGACCGGCGCCGTACCGACCGTCGCGAACGCGGTGATCGACGCGCTGCGGCCGCTCGGTATCCATCACCTGGATTTTCCCTATACGCCGGATCGTGTCTGGCACGCGATCCGGGCGACCAGAAGCCGCTGAGAAACTCCCGCGCCTCTCGTCAGCGCGACTCCCTCAGGCGTTCTCGAGCAGGATGCGGATGACGCTTTTCGGATCGGTGATCATGCAGTCGTGGCCGGTCGCGAGCTCGTAGTACTTCCAGGCTGGATCGTCGCGGAGGCGTGCAGCGAACTGGTCGAACGAACCGGTCGGCGGGTTGGTACAGTGAACGTAAGTGCGCTTCAGGCTCGCCCCGCCGTCTCCGGTGAAATGCACGGGCTGGGCGAAGGTGCGGTAGGACTGTCGCATTTCGTGGCGCGTGGCCCAGGCGACGTCCTGCGGCTCGGTCACCCCGAAAATCGCCAGCGGCAGCGGATCGACGAATCCGCCTATTTGGCCTTGATTGATCAGCGTGCGGCGATCCGGATGCAGGTAGTCGAGCAGGCATTTTCCGTTTTCGGGCAGGAAAGCGTCCAGATACACGACGCGGCGCAGTCGTGAGGCCGCTCGGTCGGCGACGCCGGTGACGACCATTCCGCCATAGCTGTGCCCGACCAGGACGACCTTGTCGAGCTCTTCGGCTTCGAGGAGATTGACGACGTCGGCGATGTGGGTGGCGAGATCGATCGCCGGGTTCGCAAGATGCGCGCGCTCGCCGAGGCCCGTAAGAGTGGGCGCGTAGACCTCATGACCAGCCGCCCGCAGAGCCGGCACCACTTTCTTCCAGCACCAGCCTCCGTGCCAGGCGCCATGCACGAGCACGTACGTTGATTTATGCGGCGTCCGCACATGTCCGGAGACGCGTTTGCGCGAACGGGGTTTAGCGCGATGCTTTGCAGTTTTTGAGCGCGGCACGTCGGTCAGCCGATCTCCCGGCGCACGAGCGCGGCCCCGGAGGCGAGGGCCTTCAGCTTGCCCAGCGCGACCTCGCGCGCGAGCGGCACCATGCCGCAGTTGGTGCAAGGATAGAGCTTCTCCGGCGGCACGAATCTCATTGCCGAGCGGATCGTCGCCGCGACCTGCTCGGGCTTCTCGACGGTGTCGTTCGCGACGTCGATGGCGCCGACCAGGACATCCTTGCCCTTGAGAAGCGCGAGCAACTCGAGCGGAACGTGCGAATTCACGCACTCGAGCGAGACTTGGGCGATCTTCGATCGGACGAGCAGAGGAAAGGTGGACTCGTATTGCCGCCATTCGGAACCGAGGGTCCTCTTCCAGTCGATGTTCGCTTTGATTCCATAGCCATAGCAGATGTGCACGGCGGTCTTGCACTTGAGGCCCGCCGCGGCCGCTTCCAGCGTCTCGATGCCCCAGGCGGCGACTTCGTCCATGTAGACGTTGAAGGCCGGCTCGTCGAACTGGATCACGTCGGCGCCCGCCCGCTCGAGCTCGCTCGCCTCCTGGTTGAGGATGGCGGCGAATTCGCGCGCGAGCTTCTCGCGGCTGCGGTAGTAGTCGTCGTAGAGCGTGTCCACCATCGTCATCGGACCAGGGAGGGAGAGCTTGATCGGGCGCTTCGTCTGCCCTCGGAGGAAGCGAAGGTCCTCGACGAACACCGGTTTGCCGCGCCCCACGGGTCCCACCACCACCGGCACCTCCGCGTCGTAGCGATTGCGGATGCGCACGGTGCGCTTGTGCTCGAAATCGACGCCCTTCAAGCTCTCGATGAACGTCGTAACGAAGTGCCTGCGTGTCTGCTCGCCGTCTGTGACGATATCGATGCCTGCGGCTTCCTGGTCGGCGAGCAGGAGGCGCATGGCATCGCGCTTGCCTTCCTCGAGGAGATCCCCTTCGAGGAGCCACGGCGCCCAGAGCTTTTTCGGTTCTGCGAGCCAGCCCGGCTTGGGAAGACTGCCGGCGATCGTAGTTTGCAGCAGCAAAATGGCCTACGCGCGCGCAGCGACGTCCCACGAGGCGAAGCCGCAGCCGACGTACACCTCGGGACAGTTGCAGTAGCCGATCAGCTCGAAGCCACGCTTGCCTGCGGCACCGTGTGCCGCGACCCAATTGCGGATCTCGGCCGCGCCGTTACCGATAGTGGGCAGGCGCTCGTTCAGGAAGTCGATCAAAGGACGCTCGTCGCCCTTCTCGAAATGGCGGATGCATTCCCGGTCGAACGGCTCGTCGATTTCGCCCATCGTGGGCTCCCCGATCGAGTGGCTCAAGCCCCCGGTGGCGAGGAGGGCCACGCGGATGTCTTCGGGGTAGGTGCGCACGGCTTCGGCGAGCATCGTTCCCCATTGCAGGCAGCGCCGCACGCTCGGATACGGCGGCTCCAGATCGTTGATGATGATGGGGACGATGGGCGGCAGCGGGTCGAGCCCGCCCCTCCACAGCGGAATACAGAAGCCGTGGTCGAGTGTCAGGTGGTGCGACACCGAGGGCTCGAAGTCGCGCTCGAGCGCGGTTTGCAGGATGTGATTCGCGAGCTTCGGATGTCCGGTGATCTTCTTGAAGGGGCAGTCCTTCATCCACGGCTCGGCGGGGCCTTCGTGCTCCTCGCCCATGCCGACGCAGATGCTCGGAAGGTTGTTGATGAAGAAATTCACCCAGTGGTCGGGGGCGATCTCGATCAGCACGTCGGGCTTGGCGGCCTTGATACGTCTGCCGAGCTCGGTCAGCGAGCTCGTGAGTTCCCGCTGATTCGCCGGTTTGACGTCTTTCCAGCCGCGGATGATGAGCGGGGCATGGCTCGAGGCGAACACCCCGGCCAGCTTAGCCATGGCTCGACCTCGCCGCAGCGTCGGCCCCGGCGGTTCTCACTTTCTTGAGGAAATCCGCTTCGGACATTCCGGCGACCACGAAATAGAACCGGAGCAGGTAAGGGTTGACCCGCGACGCGAGGAACGCGACGTCGTCGCGCTCGACCGCGGTCCGCACCTCGGGCTTCAGGGGATAGCGGTCGAGAATCTTCTTCCGGCTGGCGCGGTATTCGTCGCCGAGCGCCGGGGAACTCTGGAGATCGAAGAAGAGCTTGCTCAGCCAGTAGTCTCTCATGACGCTATTTTGCCACGAGCGCGGTGCTACCGTTTCGTCCCCTGATCTCGGGTGAGAGGTACGAATCTCACCGGCAGGGTGCGCCTCGTCGTCGTGCGGCCGTCGGATTGTTTCTCCACGAGCAGGAGGTGCTGCACGTCCGATGGCGCGCCCACCGGAATCACCATTCGCCCTCCGGGCTTGAGCTGGTCGATCAGCGGCTGCGGGACTGCTGCGGGCGCCGCCGTGACGATGATGGCGTCGAAGGGTGCAGCGGCGGGCCAGCCGCCGTAGCCGTCGCCGATGCGCACTTCGACGTTCCGGTATTGCAGCTCGTCGAGAACTTGCTTGGCGCGGCGTGCGAGGGCTTCGACGATCTCGATCGTGTAGACCTTCCCCACCAGCTCGGCGAGCACGGCCGCCTGGTAACCCGAGCCCGTTCCGACCTCCAGCACGGTATCCGCGGGCTTGGGATCTAGCAAATCGGTCATCAGCGCGACGATGTAGGGCTGCGAGATCGTCTGGCCTTCGCCGATCGGCAGCGGGCGATTCTCGTAGGCGAGATTGTCCTGCAAGGCGGGGACGAAGCGGTGGCGCGGGACTTTTCCCATGGCCGCCATCACCGCATCGCTGAATCTCGGTCGCCCGGTTTCAGCACCGGTTTCACGCGCCATCGCGGCTATTTCCGCGACCATTCGCGCGCGGGCCGCTGCACGCTGATCCTGGGCTTCCGAGGGTTGGGAGTGCGTCACTGCGAGAAGTAAAAGCGCGGAGAGCAGGACGCCCAGCATGGCGCGGCCGAGTTCAGGCGACCACCAGGGTGGTCAGGCGCTGCGGATCGGCAAGCAGATCCGCGCTCGGACCGCTGTAGGCGATTCGGCCGCGGTTGAGCACGAGCGCGCTTTGCGTGACTCCGAGTGCAACTTTCGCGTGCTGCTCGACCAGCACGACCGCAAGCGAGTCCTCGTTGATCAGGCGCTGCAACGCCTGGAGCAGGACCTCGACGATGATGGGAGCAAGCCCTTCGAGAGGCTCGTCCATGAGCAGCAAGGTCGGATTGCCCATCAGCGCTCGCCCGATCGCGAGCATCTGCTGTTCGCCGCCCGAGATCTGGTTGCCCCAGTGCCCGCGCCGCTCGGCGAGCTTCGGAAAGAGATCGTAGACGCGTGCCAGCGTCCAGCGGCCGGGGCGCGTGGCGACGGTGAGGTTCTCCTCGACCGAGAGGGAAGGAAAGATGTCGCGCGTCTGCGGTACGAGGCCCACGCCCAGCCGGCAGCGTTCGTAGACGGGCAGCCCCGCGATCGGCTTGCCTTGGTATTCGATGCTTCCCGCGTGAAAAGTCGTGTGACCCATGATGGTCGCGAGGAGCGTAGTCTTGCCGACGCCGTTCCGACCCAATACCGCAAGGGCGCCGCGCTCCGGCAGCTCGAACGCGATGTCTTCGAGGACCACGGTTTCGCCGTAACCGGCGCGCACGTCGCGCAGGCTGAGCTCAGCCATGATGCTGTTCGCCGAGATAAACCTGATGCACCCGCCGGTCCTTTACGATCTCCTCAGGCGGCCCCTCGACCAGGACTTCGCCCTGCACCAGAACGGTGATGCGCTGCGCGAAGCGGAAAACGAGATCCATGTCGTGCTCGATGATCAGGATGGCAATGTGCTTGGGCAGATTGTCGAGGACCTGCAGGATGCGGTGCGATTCCAGCGAAGGCACGCCCGCGGCGGGCTCGTCGAGGAGCAGAACGCGAGGCTTCAGTCCGAGCGCGATCGCGATCTCGACAAGGCGCTGTTTGCCGTAGGGCAGGTCGAGGATGCGAATGCCTGCGTCCTCGGCGAGGCCGAGCGTGGCGAGCAGGTCCATGCTCTCGGAGCGTACGTCGGCATGTGTGCTTGCCGCACGCAGCATGCGCCGCGCGACGCCACGGCGCTCCGCCACCGCCAGCGCCACGTTGTCGATCACGGCGAGGCGGCGAAAAAGCGCATTGATCTGGAACGTCCGGCCGAGCCCGCGCTTCACCCGCTTCGCCTGTCCCATGGCGGTGATGTCCTCCCCGCCCAGCACGATCCTGCCGGAGGAGGGGGGCAGCACGCCGGTGAGCATGTTGATGAAGGTGGTTTTTCCGGCGCCGTTGGGACCGATCAAGGCATGGCGTGCGCCGCTCTCCAGGCGGAAATTAATGTCGTCCGCCACGGTGAGCGCGCCGAAGCTCCTGCACAGGCCGCGCGTTTCGAGAGCGGCGGCGCTCACGGCCTGCTCCGAAGCTTCACGAGCGCCCCATCGAGGATGCCGAGGATTCCGCCGCGGGCAAACATCACCACGAGCACAAGCATCGTCCCGATGCCGAAGTACCAGTATTCCGGGAACTGCTTCGCGAGCAAATCCTGCGCGATCAGATACACGACCGGCCCGACGAACGCGCCGTAGATGCGACCGACACCGCCGAGGATCAGCATCACCAGCAGCTCGCCGGAGGACTCGAAGGAGAACACGTTCAGCCCGACGAACTGATTGGTCTGGGTGATCAGGCCCCCGGCGACACCGGCGATCGTGGCCGAGAGCGTGTAGACGAGGACGAGACGCCAATAGACCGGCGCACCGATCGCGTGCATGCGCAGGCTGTTTTCGCGCACCCCGGTGAGCGAGGTCCCGAACGGCGAATAGATCATTTTTCTCACCAGCCACCATCCGAGGAGCAGCACGAGAAGGCAATAGAGATAAGCGGTCTTGCCGAAGATATCGAACCTGAACAGGCCCAGAATCGGCGCCACGACGACGCCGGAAAGGCCGTCCGCGCCGCCGGTGAGCGCGGTGGCCTTGTTGGCGATCTCCAGGAGAACGGAGGTGATCGCGAGCGTGAGCATGAGGAGCGTCAGGGCCTTTGTCCGGAGGATGATGGCGCCGGTGCTGATCCCCAGCAAGGCGCCGGCGGCCGCTGCGGCGACAAGCTGCACCATTGGATCGCTGATTCCCGCCTTGGCGGCGAGAATCCCCGCGACGTAGGCGCCCAGACCGAAATAGGCGCTTTGGCCGAGCGTGATGATTCCCGCATAGCCGACAATCAGATCGAGCGACAGGGCGTAGAGGATGTAGATCAGGATGCGCGCACCGAGTGAAAGATACTCTGGCAGCAGAAAGAATGCCGCGAGGGCGACGATCCACGGCAGGGACTCGATCCAGCGGATGCGAGGATCCGCGCTGTAGCCTCCCGCGTGGGCGCTCATGCTGCCGCCTCCGAACCTGCTTCCCGGCTCATGCCCGTCTCCCGAACAGACCCGCGGGCCGCCACAGCAGGATGGCGATCGTGGCGACATAGATGGGGAAAGCGCCGTATTGCGGCAGCCAGTACTTGCAGGCGGTGTCGGCGATGCCGATCAGGAGCGCCGCGACGAACGGCCCGCGCAGGCTGCCCAGTCCCCCAACCGAGACCACGACCAGAAAATACACGAGATTTTCGAACGGATAAGAAGGCTGGATCGCGATGATCTCCGCGCCGAGCCCGCCGCCGAGTCCGGCGAGTCCGCTGCCGAGCGCGAAGGTGAGCGTGAACAGGCGCTTGGTGTTGATTCCGACCGACTGCGCCATGGCGCGGTTGTCCACCGTGGCGCGTACCATGGCCCCCCAGCGCGTGCGCTCGACGCCGAACCACAAGAGCGCCACCATGACCGCGCTGAACACGATGATGAACACCCGGTAAGCCGGAAAATCGCGGCCGAGGAGCGCAAACTGGCCCTTCAGATAATCGGGCAGCACGACCGGCTGCTGCAGCGTTCCGTAGATGAAGCGCGCCACGGCGACCGCGATGAAGATCAGGCCGATCGTGAAGAGCACCTGTTCGAGGTCGCTCGCGGCATAGAGTCTCGAGTACAGGAGCCGCTCAAGGACCACGCTGGCGGCCGCAACAAGAGCGAAGGCGAGCGCGAGCGCGAGCGGAAAGGGCACGCCGAAGCGCGAGATCGCAGTGGTCAGGACGTAACCGCCCGCCATGGCGAACACTCCATGCGCGAGGTTGGCGAAGCCCATCAGGCCCATGGTGACCGACAAGCCGACCGAGATCACGTACAGGATCATGCCCAGGGCGGCGCCGTGAAAGGCGACGCTGACGAGCGATGCGAAGAAAGCCTCCAAACGTCCCTCCCGGGTTTGCGGCTAGTCCACCTTGACGCCGACGTCTCTCACCAGCTTTCCATACTTCTCGTAGTCGCGCCGGATCAGGGCGGCGAACTCCGGAGCCGTGGTGGGGTAGGCTTCCAGTCCCCCCGCGGCGCTGAGCCTGCTCCTTGTTTCAGTCTCGGCGAGCACCTTGTTGACCCCGGCATGAAGCCTGGCGAGCACTGCCTCCGGCGTTCCAGCGGCCGCGAACAGGCCCAGCCAGATCGTGACCTCGTAGCCGGGATAGAACTCGGAAATGGTCGGAAGATCTGGAAAGAGCGCCGAGCGCTGCGAGCCCGTCACCGCAAGGGCACGCAGCCTGCCCGCCTTGATCTGAGGAGCGCTCGAGGTGCCTGAAAACATCGCCGCCACCTCGCCTGCAACCGTTGCCGTTGCAGCAGGAGCGCCTCCCTTGTAAGGCACATGTATGAGATCGATGCCCGCGCGCTGCTTGAGCATCTCCATGGCCAACTGGTGGATGCTGCCGTTGCCGCCCGAGGCATACGCGAGCGGCGGCCGGGCATGGCGCGCGTACTCGACGAATTCCCTGAAATTCTTGACCGGCACGGAAGGGTTGACCGACAGCACCCATTGATTCGCTACGACCGAGGCGACCGGCGCGAGGTCCTTGAGCGGATCGGTCTGCATCTCCTTGTACAGGTGCGGGTTGATGGCGATCATGCTGTCGGCGAGCAGCGCCAGCGTGTAACCGTCGGGCACGGACTTTGCGACGAGATCCATCGCGATGTTGCCGTTCGAGCCCGGGCGGTTTTCCACGACCACAGCCTGGCCGACCAGCTCGGAGAGCCGCTGTCCGATGACCCGCGCCGAGATATCGGGCGCACCCCCCGGCGGGATCGGCACGATGAGCTTGATCGGCCGCAAGGGGTATTGCGCCCACGAAGCGGCCGAGAACAGGGCCGCGAACGCCAGGGCAGTGAAACGACTCGGAGCCGTCCTCATGCTGTCTCCTCATTGTCCAGCCTGCGATGCTATGATATTCGACGCCCTGGTAAAACGACATGTTCCTCGAACATCGCCTTGAACGGCTGATCGCGAAGCTCAGACGGACCGCAGCCATCCCGCTGCGCCTCGAGCTGTGGAACGGCCGCGCATACGATCTCGCCAGCGAGCCCAAGGTAAAAATCGGCGTGCCGAGCCCCTCGGCGCTTCGCTTCCTGCTGTCTCCCGACCTGATGAAGCTCGGCCAGGCCTATGTGGAAGGCACCCTGCGAGTCGAAGGGCCGATCCTGGAGGTGTTCCGGGTGGCGGAAAGCTTCGCGCGGAGCGCCGCTTCCGGCGGGCGCAAAGGATTGCGGCACGTTTGGCGCCACAGCCGCAAGCGCGATCGCGACGCCATCCAGTACCACTACGACGTCTCGAACGACTTCTATTCGCTGTGGCTGGACCGGAACATGGTGTATTCCTGCGCCTATTTCCGCAGCGAGAGCGATTCCCTGGAGCTCGCTCAGGAACAAAAGCTCGATCACATCCTCAACAAGCTCCTGCTCAAGCCGGGCGACCGGTTTCTGGACGTCGGCTGCGGCTGGGGCGCGCTGATTTTGCGCGCGGCCAAGAAATACGGCGCCCGCGCGACCGGCGTTACGCTCAGCCGGAACCAGTACGAATTCGCCGCGCAGCGAATCCGGGAGGAGGGGCTCGAAAGCCGCTGCGAGGTGCGCCTGCAGGACTACCGCGATATTCCGGGCGAGGGCGTCTTCGACAAGATCGCGAGCGTCGGCATGTTCGAGCACGTGGGCCTGCGCCATCTCAAGGCTTATTTCGCGAAAATCCGGTCGCTGCTCGCCGAGGGCGGGCTCGTCATGAATCACGGCATCACGGCCAGCGATCCCGACAACCGCTGGGTGGGGCTGGGTGCGGGGGAATTCATCAACCACTACGTGTTCCCTCATGGGGAGCTCCCGCATCTTTCGCTCGTGCTTCGCGAAATGGCGGGTGCGGGGCTCGAGGTTGCGGACGCCGAGTCGCTGCGGCGTCATTACGCGCGCACTTGCCTCGAGTGGGCCAGGCGCCTGGAACAAAACCGGGAGCAGGCGATCGCGGCGGCAGGGGACAAGCGCTACCGTATCTGGCAGATCTATCTGGCCGGCTGCGCGCACGGTTTCGAAAACGAGTGGATGAACGTCTACCAGGTACTCGCCCGCAAGGAAGGCGCAGGGTCCAATCCGCTGCCGCTCACCCGCGATTACATGTATCGCGCGGGCTGATTCGCCCCCGCACCGTTTTCAGTGAAGCGTCGCGGCGGGGTGGGTGCGGAGCAGTTTGTCGATCGCCTCGCGCACGCTCTCCAAGTGAGGGTTGACGCGCAGCGCCGCGTCGAAAGCGAAGAGCGCGCTGTCGGCATCTCCGAGCGAGAGGCAGATCTGCGCAAAACCGCAGATCGCACCGTAGTGGCGCGGCTCGAGCTCCAGCGTGCGGTGGATGCTGGCCACGCTTTCCTCGTCCCGGCTCTGCATGTAATAGAGCGTGGCACGCTTGTTCCAGGCTTCGGCGAAGTCCGGGTGAGTGGCGACGAGCCTCGCCAGGATGTCCTCGGCCGCCGGGAAATCGAGCGCGGTGAGAGCGCGCGTCGCCCGTTCCAGGTCGAACGCCGCCGCGGAATCCCGGTAGGCCATCCACAGCCTCCAGATCTCGTCTTCGATGCGTTCGGCGCGTCCGCCGCTCGCATCACCGAGCGAGCGGAACAAGCCGTCCAGGCGTTCGGGCAGCCGTGGCGAAGGGCGCCGCCGGTCGCCGGTGACGATCAATTTGAGCGTGTCTGCGTACATTCAGTGAAAATCCCGTGATGGCGCGACCAAGCTGCCCAGCAGGGCGCTGTGATCGCTCAGCCGTCTGGCTACAAGATGCATCACTTCACCTTCGCGTTCAAGCACTCCTTCGACGCCCATCAGGCGCGCGCCCAGCAGCTCGCGCCGCTGGCGCTCGATGAGATGCGGCCAGACGATGACATTAACATAGCCGGTCTCGTCCTCGAGCGTTACAAATACCGTTCCCGAGGCGGTGCTCGGGCGCTGGCGGCCGGTGACTATGCCCGCCGCCCGGACCCGGCTGCCGCCTGGCAACAGGCGGATTTCCCCTGCGGCGCTAAAGCGCATGCGCGACAGGTGCGCCCGCAGCAGCGCAAGCGGATGGCGCCCTAGGGTAAGACCGGTGCTCGCGTAGTCGGCAACGAGGTTCTCTCCCTCGGTTGGAGGCGGTAAAACCGCCGGAGTTTCCGCCACCGGCGCGTCGCGTAGGATGTGTGCGTCCGTTTCGATTCCGGCGACCTGCCAGTAGGCGTGGCGGCGATGGCCGGAGAGCGCCTCGAACGCTCCCGCAGCGGCAAGGCACTTTAGGTCGTGCCGGTTCAATTCGGCGCGACGGGCGAGATCTTCGACGTTGTCGAACAACCGGTCCCGCCGCGCGGCGACGATGCGCTCGGCACCGGCTTGCGACAGACCTTGCACGAGCAGAAAACCGAGTCGAACTGCGAGGTGTGCATCGGCGCCGGTTTCCAGAGTGCAATCCCGTTCGCTAGCCAGCGCGTCCACCGGCCGCACCTCGACGCCGTGGCGGCGCGCATCCTGCACGAGTTGCGAAGGCGTGTAGAAACCCATCGGCTGGCTGTTCAAGAGCGCGGCGAGAAACGCCGCAGGGTGATAGCGCTTGATCCAGGCCGAGCTGTAGGCGATCAGCGCGAAGCTCGCCGAGTGCGATTCCGGAAAACCGTATTCCCCGAAACCGAGAATCTGGCTGTAGATGCGCTCGGCGAATTCCCGAGTGTAGTGTCGTTCCAGCATTCCGTTTATCAGCGGCTCGCGAAAGCGCTCGATGTCGCCGTTGCGCCGCCAGGAGGCCATGGATCGGCGCAGCTGGTCGGCCTTTCCGGGTGTAAAGCCCGCCGCGACCACGGCGAGCTGCATGACCTGCTCCTGGAAAATCGGAACGCCGAGCGTGCGCTTGAGTACGTTCTCCACGTCCTTGCTGGGATACTCCACCGGCTCGATACCGTCCCGCCGCCGCAAGTAGGGATGCACCATGTTGCCCTGGATCGGCCCGGGGCGCACGATCGCGATTTCGACCACGAGATCGTAGAAGTCCTTCGGCTTCAATCGCGGCAGCATGCTCATCTGCGCCCGCGACTCGATCTGGAACACGCCGATGGTGTCGGCGTGCCGGATCATCTCGTACACCTCCGGGTCCTCGACCGGGATGTCGGCAACGGTGAAGGGTTGGCTGCGCCATGCGCCGATCAGATCGAGCGCGCGCCGGATGGCGGACAGCATGCCGAGTGCAAGAACATCCACTTTCAGGAGCCCGAGCGCGTCAAGGTCGTTCTTGTCCCACTCGATGACGCTGCGGTCCTTCATCGCAGCGTTCTCGATCGGCACCAGGCGCTCGAGGGGCCCTCGCGAGATGACGAAGCCGCCGACGTGCTGGGACAGATGCCGCGGGAAGCCGAGGAGGGCGAGGGCAAGCTTGATCGTCCGCTGGACTATCGGGCTCGCCGGATCGAGCCCCACCTCGAGAATGCGCTGGGGAAGCGAGCTCCTGTCGTCCCACCAGGCGAGGTTCTTCGCCAGCCGGTCGACCTGATCCAGATCGAGACCGAGCGCCTTGCCGACATCGCGCAGCGCGCTCTTCGGCCGGTAGGTGATGAGGGTGGCCACGATCGCGGCGCGGTCGCGGCCGTACTTGCCGTAGACGTACTGGATGACTTCCTCGCGCCGATCGTGCTCGAAGTCGACGTCGATATCGGGCGGCTCGTGGCGCTCCTTCGACACGAAGCGCTCGAACAGCCCGTTCATGCGCGCTGGATCGATCTCGGTGATGCCGAGCGCGTAGCAGACGGCGGAGTTCGCCGCCGAGCCGCGTCCCTGGCAAAGAATTTTTTTCGCGCGCGCGAATTCGACCACGTCGTAGACGGTGAGAAAGAAAGGTTCGTATTTAAGCTCGGCGATGAGCGCGAGCTCGTGCTCGATCAGCTTGCGTATCTCCTCCGGAACACCGTTCGTGAAGCGCCACCCCAGCCCCTTCTCGGTCAGCTTGCGCAGATGGCTGGCAGGAGTTTCGCCGGTGGGGACGAGCTCCTCGGGATATTCGTAACGCAGTTCATCCAGAGAAAATTTGCAGCGCTCGGCGACGCGCACGGTTTCTTCGAGCAGCTCCGGCGGATAGATCCGCGCCAGGCGCGAGAGCAATCTCAGATGCCGCTCGGCGTTGGGGTAAAGCGCGTGGCCGCAGGCTCGCACGGCCGTGCGCAGGCGGATGGCGGTCAACGTGTCCTGCAGCGCCTTTCGCGAGCGCACGTGCATGTGCACATCGCCCGCCGCCACGAGCGGCAGGCCCGAAACCTTGCCCAGCTCGCGCAACGCGGCGAGGCGCACGCCGTCATCCGGCCCTTGCAGCAACTCCGCCGCGATCCAAGCACGGCCGGCGAAGCGCTCGGCGACGAACCGAGCGTACTCGGCGTCGTACCTTCCGTCCGGAGCCAGCAGAACGAGGCAGCCGGGCAGTCCGCCCTCCAGATCGTCCCGACAGAGCGAATAGCCGCCTTTCTTCGTCCTGCGCCGGCCGCAGGTGATGAGCTGGGACAGATTGCCGTAGCCTTCGCGGTCGGTGGCAAGCAGTACCAGGCTGGGACCGTCTTGCAGCCGTATCTCCGAGCCAATGACCAGAGGCAGGCCGACGTCTTTCGCCGCGACATGCGCCCGCACCACGCCGGCGAGCGAGCACTCGTCGGTGAGCGCGAGCGCCCGGTAGCCGAGTGCCGCGGCGCGCTTCACCAGCTCTTCTGAATGCGAAGCGCCGCGAAGAAAAGTGAAGTTGGAAAGGCAGTGCAGCTCAGCGTAGGCGGGGAGGGGGGAATACACGGCTTCAGGCGAAAACGCCGTGCAGATACCATCCCCCTTCGCCGCGCCACTCGCGATAGATCCATACGAGCGCTTCGCTCTGTGTTCGGGCGACGAAGTAATCGCGGGCGACATCGTCGCCGTCCCACCAGCCGGACTCGATGCGCTCCGGGCCGACGAGCAGCTCGAGCGGCCCGTCATGGTGCGGCACGGCTCCGATCTCTGCGAGCGGACGTGGAGATTCCAGCAGCCAAAATGGGCGCTCGCCGAAATCGAGTTGCAACTGCTTTTGTCCTGCATCGGCGATCACGCCGGCGCGCTCCGGGCGATGCTCGGCTCGGCTGGCGATGCCGCATACCGCTTCGGTGCCGAGATGCGCTCGCAGCCGCTCGACCAGGTGCTCCCATTGGCCGGGCGGCTTGCCTTGCTCGAACCTCAACCCGAGGTTGTGACCGGCGAGCGGCACCACGTCGTCGGCTCGCAACGAGATTTCGCGCACCGGCTCGGCAAGCGTGAAATTGAAGAGCCGCTCGCGCAGGAGCAGTATGAAATGCTCGGCGTCGCGGGAAGGCGCGACCAGGCCGATCGCGATTTCGGTGGCGGCTTTGTCGCGGTGCCTGAGACTGAGGACGAAGCGCTGCACGCCGCCCGAACGCGCGGCGAGGAACCCGGCGAGCTGGATGATCAGCCGCCTCGCGGCGAAGAGCAGCGCCTCGGCTTGGGTGACTTCGGCGGGAAGTGAGAGTGCCGCCCCGAACCGGGCCGGCGGGACGAAAAAATTCCGCGGATCGGAAAGCCGCCCGAGCGCGCGGTCCAGCTCGTCGAGAGGTCCCTGTCCGAAGCGCCGCGCGATGCCTTCGCGCGGCAGCGCGCGCAGCTCGCCGAGCGTGCGCACGCCGATCGCCTCGAACGCTGCCAGCGCTTCGTCGTTGCAACGCAGAACCTCCAAGGGTAGTGCGGCGAGCACCGGCTCGAGTTCAGCACTCTCGCCGATAAATTTCTGCTTTCCGACCAAGGCGAGCCAGAAAGCCGCGCGCGGCGTGGGGGCGCCAGCGAGCACAGAGCTCCAGCCCATTTCTGCCAACCCCCGGCGCAGGCGCCCGAGAAGCGATTCCAGGCCTCCGAAGAGCTTCAGGCTGCCCGAGATTTCGAGCAGCACGCCGTCGGGAAATTCGAGCGCCACGCCCGGTGCGAATTGCGCCGCCCACCCGGCCACCCCGAGCAGCGCTTCGGTTTCCGTCGCCAGGTCGCGCGGCGCAACGCGCAGCCGCGGCGCGAGAGCGAGCGCCGCCGCTACGGCCATGCCGGCGCGAATGCCGCGTGCGAAGGCCTTGCGGTCGCAGGCGAAAACGCAGTGCCGCTCTTCGACCGCGAAAGGCTCAGGCGTGGACGAGCCGCGCAGAAAAATCTCGAGCGGCAGCTGGGGCAGCCGGATGGCGATCCACATGATGGTTTTTGCCGCGCACGGCGGGCGGCATCGACGGCAGCAGGATGGGCTGAGAGAGGGGAGCGCCGCGGCGCTTGAGCACGCGTACCGCTAGGCCGCCGTCGCTCGTGCCGAGCGCGATCCGCAGCGGGGCGGGAGAAGACTCGCTGGCAGCCTCCGGGACCCGGAACAGAAAAGCAGGTGCGCGGCCGCCTTCGGCAGCGATCTGCAGGCGCCTCAGCTCGGCGTATTTCGCGCCTTGAGGCCAGGCGAGCACCGCGCCGCAGGCGTTCGAGGCAAGTGCCTGCTCGGCCGCCCAGAGCGTTTCTTTCGGCGAGGCAGTGCGCACGATGACGAGGTTCGCGACATCGATTCCCGCTGCGGCGAGCGCCGGTGCGTAGGGCAGGTGAGGCGGCGCGATCCAGACGAGCCGCAATCCGCGCTTGGACAGTCCGGCAAGCGCAGGTCCAAGCAGGCGCAGCTCGCCGATGCCTTCGTGCGCAGGCAATATCTCAGTCAGCGCTCCGGCAGGCCAGCCCCTGCCGGGAAGCTCGGCGTCAAGCCCGGGAAATCCACATGGAATGGTCGGCGTGCCGGCCCGGCTCAGACTGTCGCCGCGCCAGATGTCGGGACGATCGAGCAGGACGGCGAAAGAGAAAGGCATGCTCGCCATGGAATCGCGCCTGCGGGAAAGCGAGCGTCAAAGAGGTCTGCGGATCACGCCGACGCCGAGGCCTTCGATTGCAAAGTCGTCCTCGCGCAGATCGACGACGATGGTCTTGAACTCGGGATTCTCCGGGAGCAGTTCGACGGTGTTGCCGCGGCGGCGCAGGCGCTTCACCGTGACCTCGTCGTGCACCCGCGCCACCACGATCTGGCCCGAGCGCGCCTCGCGCGTGCGGTGCACGGCGAGCAGGTCGCCGTCGAGAATGCCTGCATCGCGCATGCTCATGCCGCGGACTTTCAGCAGGTAGTCGGCGCGCGGCTGGAACAAGGCGGGATCGACCTGGCAGTGCCGTTCGACGTGCTCCTCGGCGAGGATGGGGCTGCCCGCGGCGACGCGTCCTATGAGCGGCAACCCGGGCTCCTCGGTGAGGCGGATTCCGCGCGAAGCGCCCGGGGTCAGCTCGATCGCGCCTTTCCTCTCCAGCATACGCAGATGCTCTTCGGCGGCGTTGGGCGAGCTGTAGCGGAATGCCTTCGAGATCTCGATCCGGGTAGGCGGAAAGCCGGTCTTCTGGATGGCTTTGCGGACGAAGTTGAGGATTTTCTGCTGCTTGGGTGTGAGCTCTTCGGTCATGGGGCCTCCGTATCTGTATTTATATACAGTCTTTGCCCGCTTGGCAAGGGGCGTATAATCCGCAACCCATGGCCCAGCCCTACGAATCCGACCTCACCCGAATGATTCGCGAGCTGCTCCAGGAGAAGCCGCACATCGTCCAGGAGCAAAAAAAGGGGCGGGCGCTGTGGTGGGACAGAAAGCTCGACCCCGAAGATCTCAAGCGCAGCCGGGAATCGAACGTCAAGCAGCAGGCCTACGTCTATCAGAACAAGGTCTGACTCCAGCTTCCACGCGCTCGCCGCGGCTTTCGCGGCCTGCGCCGCACTTTGCGGTTGCGCTCCACCCCGCGGTTCCGCTTTCAGCATGGAATCTCCGCCGCTCCCGGCGGACCCGTTGCTGGCGTCGGCCCTCGTCGGGCGCGGTGACAGCCTCGATGAGCGGGAGCGAATCGCCGAGCTCAACCAGAAACGGGATTGGGACGGGCTATTGCGCTATGCCGAGGAGCGGCAGCGCCGGGACCCCGAAGGCTCCGATTGGGGGGTGATCGCCGCCTACGCCTGGGTACGCCGCGGCGATTATCCGAAAGCGACCTCGGCGCTCTCGCGGGTGATTCAGCGCAACCCGGAGGACATCGGGGCCTGGAACCTGCTCGGGGAGTCCCAGCGTCAGGCAGGGCAGCCGGGTCAGGCAGTTCGCACCCTGGAGCGCGCGAGCGCCATAGGCCGAACCTCCTTTGCGACGTTCTTCCTTCTCGGAGAGGCCTATCGCGATGTCAATCGGCTCGACCGCGCAATCACTGCGTATCGGGAGGCCGCGCGCCTGGAACCGGAATTCGCGCGCGCCTGGTTCGAACTGGGGGCTGCCCATATTCGGCTTGGGGAGCGGGATGAAGCCCGGGGTGTCCTGGAGCGGTTGGAAAGGCTCGATCCGATGCTGGGAGAGGAACTCAAGAAGCGTTTGGAAGCCAGGCGGAGTCCCTGACCTCCGTGCCCATTTGTCGCATATGTATATTATGTTAAATTAGCTACGGGCCTCAGAAATACTTAAGGTCACTTCTAGGATCGTCTCACGGCTCCTTTGAAAAGCCTGAAAAAACTTTCCGTGGTGGCAGCCGCCAGCTCGCTGAGCTCGATGCCCCGGAGGCGGGCCACTTCCCCGCCACATAGCGGACCAGAGCGGGTTGATTGGTTTTCCCCCGGTGAGGGACGGGGGCGAGATAGGGGGAATCGGTCTCGACGAGCAAGCGTTCCAGAGGGATCGCGCGGGCCACATCCTTCAAGGCCCCGGCGTTCTTGAAGGTCACGATGCCCGAGAACGAGATATGGAATCCCAGGGCGATCGCCGCGTCGGCCACCGCCCGGGACTCGGTGAAACAGTGCATCACCCCCCCTACTTCGGCCGCCCCCTCTTCCCGCATGATGGCCAGCGTGTCCTCGGCAGCTTGGCGCGTATGGATAACCAGAGGCTTCCGGCATTCGCGCGCGGCGCGTATGTGGGCGCGAAAACGCTCGCGCTGCCACTCGAGATCGCCGCTTACGCGGTAGTAATCGAGCCCGGTCTCGCCGATCGCGACGATCCGCGGGTGGCGTGCGAGCTCGACCAGCCGCAGCGGATCCACCTCAGTGCGATCCTCATGGTCCGGATGCACGCCGACGGTCGCGAAGAAATTATCGTAAGCCTCGGCAAGCGCGAGCACCTTGGGAAACCCGGCGTAATTGACGCTGATGCACAGGGCATGCGTCACGCCGTTCGCGCGCATCTCTTGCCGCACTTCGTCCATCTTGCCGTCGAATTCCGGAAAATCCAGATGGCAGTGTGAATCGACCCATCCCGGAGCCGGACTCGTTTTCTCGCTCACGGCCGACCGACCAGCCGCTGATACTGCAGCAGGAGGTCCTCAACAAACAGCTTCGCGTTGAGCGGGTGCCGGGCGAGCGCCCGGGCTTGCGCCAGCCGGCGCAGATAAGCGGCGATATCCGCGGCGTCGCAGAGACGTGCCGCATCTGAAATCACTTCTTCATGGCTCAGGCTATACCGCACCCGACCTGCGACTCGGGCGAGCAGCAGATCGTAGCTCCATCGCTGCAGCCATCCAACCAGGTCCCATAGAGGAACGCGCGAGACGGTTTCGGCGAGAGCAATCGGGTCGAAGTCTGGATTTCCAAGATTCTCGATGAAGAGCAGGCGATCGGCGTTCGTGTCGGCGGCTTTGAGCGCGGCAAGCGGCGCACCTCCAGCACCAGCCAGCGTCGCCTCGGGTTGCCTGAGGCCTTGCTCCTTCAGCCAGCGCAGGACCGGTTCTGAGGGCGGGAACGGCAACGCAAACTTCAGGCAGCGGCTTCGCACCGTCGCGACCAGGCGCTCGGGCTGCGTGGTGACGAGCAGAAAAACTGTGGCAGGCGGGGGCTCCTCGAGGTTTTTCAGCAACGCGTTTTGCGTATTTGCGTTCATTGCTTCTGCAGGGTAGATCAGGATGACGCGCACACCACCCCGATGCGTCCCGACCGCAAGGAAGTCGGCGAGCTCGCGTACCTGCTCGATGCGGATCTGCTCGCTGCGTTTCTTCGCAGGCTCCGCGCCCTCCTCCCGCGACTCGGGCGCCATGCTCTCGGGCACGATCAGCCGGAGATCGGGGTGATTGCCAAGCGAAAACCAGTTGCAAGCGTGGCAGGTCCCGCATGCTCGCTGGTCCGGTTGGGGCCGCTCGCACAGCAGCGATTGCGCGCACGCTTGAGCGAATTCGAATTCGCCCAGGCCCTCCGCGCTCTGTATCAAGATCGCATGGGGCAGTCGCTCTCGCAGCCGAGTCCAAGCCTTCCAGGGCTGTTCTTGCCACTCAAATATCATGGTTCAACATATAGTTGAAACTATATCCTCAACGTCTTTCTTAACTTCGGAAAGCGACCTCCCGCACTGGACCACTCTCATCCGGCGAGGTTCGGCCGCGGCGCGCTCGAGATACGCCGCCCGGACGCGCTCGAAGAAGGCCTGACTCTCGAGCTCGAAACGATCGCCTCGCTCCTTCGCAAGGCGCGCGAGCGCGACCTCGACCGGCGCGTCGAAAACGAGGGTCAGGTCGGGCTGCAGCCCGGCGTGGACCCAACGCTCAAGCGCCGCGATCCGATCCCTCGACATTCCTCGCCCCGCGCCTTGATACGCATAGGTCGCGTCGGTGAAGCGTTCAGAAACGACCCAGCGCCCCGCGGCGAGGGCGGGCGCAATCACTTGCGCGATATGCTCGCGGCGCGCGGCAAACATCAAAAGGGCCTCGGTGTCGATATTCATCGTATGGGAGAGCAGGAGCGCGCGCAATTTCTCGCCGAGCGGCGTACCGCCCGGCTCGCGGGTGACTACGATGTCTTTCCCGCGCGCGCGCAGGAAATCGGCGATGCCGCCGACGTGCGTACTCTTACCTGCACCGTCGATGCCTTCCAGGGTGATGAACTTGCCGCGGCTCATCGACCCGCACGCCGGCGGGCGCCGGGCATTTGATATTTGGCGACCGCGCGGTTGTGCTCGACGAGCGTCCGGGAAAATTGGCTCGTTCCATCCCCGCGGGACACGAAATACAGCGCGTCGGTCTCAGCGGGATGCATCACGGCCGCGAGCGAGGCGAGTCCCGGCATCGCGATCGGATGCGGCGGCAGACCCCGCCGCGTATAGGTGTTGAAGGGCGTGTCCGTCACGAGGTCCTTCTTGCGCAGGTTGCCGTCGAATCGCTCGCCCATGCCGTAGATCACGCTCGGATCGGTCTGCAGCTTCATTCTGCGACGCAAACGGTTCACGAACACTGCCGCGATCATCTCGCGGTCGCTCGCGCGGCCAGTCTCTTTTTCGACGATTGAAGCGAGGATAAGCGCTTCGTAGGGGTCTGTCATCGGCAGATCCGGAGCGCGCTTCGACCAGGCGGATTCGAGCTGCCTTTTCATGACGCGGTGAGCCCGTGTGAGCACGGCGATATCGCTCGACCCCTTGACGAAGACATAAGTATCGGGAAAGAACATTCCTTCCGGAAACATCTCCATGGCTTCGAGTTTCGCCATGATCTCCGCCCCCGAGAGACTTGCCGAGTCGTGCTTCAGGTCGACGTGCGCATTCATCGCCTCGCGCATCTGGCGAAAATTCCAGCCTTCGACGAAGAGGATTTCCGCCTGGGCAACCTCCCCGCGCATGATCTTTCGAACGAGCAGGAGCGGTGTCACTCCGGCGGATACCTGGTAGCTGCCGGCCTTGACGCTGCCGCTCGCGCCATTGGCCCGCGCCAGCAGAACAAACTTCCAATCCGGCATAGGCACGCCCGCTTCGATGATCTGGCGCGTTGCGCCGCGCAGCGTGGTACCCGGGCGGATCGAGAATTCCACCGTCGGCGTGGCGAGATCGATCGGCAAGAGGGCGAACCAGAGTATCCAGCCGCAGAATCCGAGCGTGGCAGCGGAGGCGAGTAAGAGCAATAGTTTCAGTCGAAACAGCATCGAATCGGTCAGGAACGTCGAGCTTGACTACGCTCGTATAATAAACGTTAAACCACAGGATCAGCAGATGAGTGTGCCGTTGCAAATCGCTGAAGCGGGCCAAGCCGATCCCGATCTCTCCGCGGCTCGATCGGGGAGCGTCCTTGCCCTGCTCGGCCACTTGGGCGTCCTCCAATTCGGCGGCGAGGACGCGGAAACCTTCCTGCAGGGACAGCTCAGCTGCGATGTGGCGGCCGTCGGTTTGCGATCGAGCACGTACGGCGCCTATTGCTCCCCTAAGGGCAGGATGCTCGCGAATTTTCTGCTGTGGCGCGAAGAGGCCGGCTTCAATATGGCCCTGTCGCGGGACCTCGCCCCTTCCATCCAGAAGCACATTTCGAAATTCGTGCTGCGCGCAAAGGTGAAGGTCTCGGATGCCTCGGACACGATCGTGTTGGTAGGGGCGGCCGGGCCGAAGGCCGGACAGGCGCTGCGCGAGGTGTTCCCCGATCTTCCGAAGGAGCCGAACCAGGCATCGCGACGGCCGGACACCGGCACGGTCATCAAGATCAAGGACGACAGATATCTCCTGGCCTTGACGCCCTCGAGCGCCGTCGCGCTCCGGCAACGGCTCGCGAATGTTCTCGTTCCCGTGGGCGCGCATGCGTGGCGGTGGCTCGACATCCGCAACGGCGTGCCCCTGGT
>Ga0193733_1000060_pt1 | contig 41970 bp, 39 predicted proteins | sample U1s2metaG_FD_145076 | JGI IMG/M metagenome (GOLD analysis project Ga0193733, IMG submission 145076) | Soil microbial communities from a riparian zone of the East river system, Colorado, United States - U1s2 | ecosystem: Environmental > Terrestrial > Soil > Riparian zone | place: USA: East River...
GTGCTCCATCCCTACCCCGCGACACGCTTCGCCGCCACCCATCCGAGATAGGAGCCGTATGCGCTAACGAGCGCCCGTACGGATCTGAGCGGGGGGCATCGGGCAACCGATGTCCCTACCGCGACCGAAAAATACAAAGGAAGCCGGAGCTGAGGGCTCCGGCTTCCGGTCCGCTGGATTGCCATTGGGGCTGGGGTCATGTCACGGTCTGACGGTGGACAGGCGGGCAACCAGCGCAACTTCGCCTTTTGTCTCGTTGCGAGCCAATTGCGGCATTTCTTTTTCTCGCGGCGATATCGGGAGTTGTCTTCCGCGGATGGATCCTGCCGTCCAGACCTGCGAAAGGAAGTAGCGATTGCCGTAACGGTTAAAGACCAGCTTCGATTCGGATTGCGGCTCCTTTGCCTGCGCTGCATGGGTGATCACCAAGGCTGAGGCGCTCGCGTCCCAGCAATGAATCAAAAGCACCGCCGAATTCCGGTCCAATTTCTGCACGCGATACTCACCGGCCGGAAGCGTAGCGTTGCCCGCCACGAAGGCAAAAGGAATGTCCACCACCATGGACTCCTGGGCTCGCGCAACTTGAGTCGCCGCCATGCTCGAGAGCACCAGCAAACCTGCCATCAGGAAAGATTGCTTTTTCATGAGACCCTCCTCTTTCTTCTTTGCCGGCACCGTCCAAGCTGACTTGTCTTTGACCTGGCTCGTGTCAACCGCCCAGCGCCTTAGCATGCGAGGCACTTTCGCGCATTCCTCAATGAAGCGCAATGCACTGCGGATGAACTGAAAAGCGACTGTAAATGAACAACGAACACCACAGAAATACAGGACTTAATCGAGAGCCGCTGCTCCCATCGCGGTTTTTCCAGGGAGTGTTATAGTCATCGCAGGAAGAAGAGAATCCATGCCCTCTCCCGGCCGATCCTCATGCGCCGTACGGTTTGATGTATTTGAGGTGGATCTTCGCGCGGGAGAAGTTTACAAAGCAGGCCGCAAAATCAAGCTGCAAGTTCTACCGTTTCAAGCGCTTGCCATGCTGCTGGAGCGACCCGGCGAAGTCGTCACACGCCAAGAGTTCGAGAAGAGGCTTTGGCCTGGAGACACATTTGTGGACTTCGAGCACAGCCTCAACACGGCCATCAAGAAGTTGCGCGTGGCTTTGGGCGACGGCAAGAAGAAGCCGCGTTTCGTCGAAACCCTGCCGAAGCGCGGCTACCGGTTTATCGGCAAGCTGGAGCACACCGCGCCGCCGTCGCCCGCGAAGCCTCCGGCGCCATCTTCCTGGGTAGGCCGGCGAGCAAGACTGTGCGCGGATGGCAAACTCTCTTTCGCTCTGGTGTCCGTCGATGAAGAAGCTGCCGCGGAAAGAGAGAAGTTGGAAGCGGCGAGCGACGATGTGGGGCTGTCTCTTTTAATTGCGTCGCAAAAACTTCTCATGGTGCCCGACGGGACTCCCGTGAGAATCCTGGAGATTCGGCAACCGGATTCGCGCTGCCAGGTGCGAATTCTTGAAGGCGAGCACTATGGCAAGACCGCCGTGCTGCCGCTCAAAGATCTCGCGGAAAAATCCTAAGGCATGGCGAAACCAGACGGTCATGCGTGGGCGCCGAGAATGCCATTCGCAAGATCTTCACGGTCGATTCGCTTGCTTCGCTAATATTCAGGGCCGGGGAAAGAGTATTTGACGCTTGATTGGCACCGTTGATGAGGATGACGACGGCGATGACCGCGGTAACGCCAATGACTACGCCGATAAGCGTCAGGACGCTGCGCAACTTGTGCGCCCAGAGGCTGGAGGCGGAAATGGCCACAGCCTCGGAGAAGTTCATTGTGGTTGGACGCGGCATAGAGCCCAGGGACACTAATGCGCTTTATTCTAACATACGCGCTGGACAGCTTTCAGATTACGGTCAAGTACAGGGATTGGACACAGTGGGAAGCCTAAATTGAAGAGAACAAACAGGGTAGCTGGATTATCGGCTAGGGGTGCATGTTCCTTTGGATCTTTTTGATTCAGGTCGAGAGTTACATAGCCTCGCAAGCTGTCGACGAGGTTGACGTGAACGGAAACTTCTTTGTAGCCGATTTGATTGAGCCACGCGACGTGCATCCCAGACGAATTGGGCTGGAACCGGCACTTGCCGCCCGATTCGGTGACGCAATCGTCGGCCGCTCCGCCTTCCTCGGATTCGAGGCGTACATGAATGCCGCGGGGTGCGGCTGTGCCGTTGGGATTGCGAACCTGCACGTTGATTTGAGCAACTCCGGCAGAACGGCCACTGGAGGAGGCGCCCCGTTGCGCCCAAAGTGAAGAAGTGAGAAGAAAAGGAAATGCAACAAGGAGTACTGCGAGCAAGAAGCGCTTCAGCGGAGAAACTCCGCATCTTCGGGCTGCGCGGGAAGAGAAAGAAGCCGCCATGGAGTTTTCCAGGAAGAGATGCAACCCGATCAGACTGTAATGATACGCTTCGAGACTTTTTGCGTCATAAAAGAAAAAGGCGGGCGCCCGCCCGGGAGAGGGTTCGGTTAGAACACCAGGCGCAGACTCAAGCGCGCGCTGAAGGGTTGCTGGAAAAAATAGTTGTTCATTCCGGTAGTTGCGTACGGTCCTTTGAAGTCGTTGGCATTGCTTACTCCAAAACCCTGATCGGCGTTCTGGTTGATCAAAGTCTTGGCTTTTCTGTTGGCGATGTTGAAGGCATCGAAACCAAACTTCAGGCTGACCCGCTCAGTGAATTTCCACGGATACTCGGCGTGGGCGCTGACGTTGCTGGTCGTTGGTGCACGGCTAAGGTCGCCGCGGCCGAACCAAGGCACTTCGCCGGCGTTCTGGTAGGCAAATTGGGCATAGAGAGTGGTGAGCGGAAGGCCTGTCTGAACCCTGAGGCCCGGACCAATCACCATGCCCTTCAGGCGGCTGTGATCCAACACGTAGAAAGCGTTGACATTGATCACATGCCGGCGATCCGTGTTGAGCGGTCCGATCCCCTGCTGCTTGCCGAGCAAGCCCAGCGAGCCCTCTGTCAGGTCGAACAGGGAACTAATGCCCGGGTCGGCCTGGTTGTTGTCGTTGCGGAAAGCGCCTTCGTAGTTGCCATTGAGGCGCGCGATGCGCCAGTTGGCGTTCAGCGCCCAGTTGCGGCCGAAGCTCTTGTTGGCTTCGATTTCAATCGCCTGATAAACGCGGCGCGGGTCCTTATACGTGTCGGGCTTGCCATCGGGATGGAATTCCCCGCCAAACTCAGCCTTCGGATCGAGCATGAATTTGCCAGGATTGGCAGGGTCAGGAATCGACCACGTCGTGGGCTGATTCACCGACGGAAAGCAGGCGCTTCCGGCCACGACGGTGGTCCCCTGGGTTGCAGTTAGAGGGCTCAGCACGTCCCACGCAACATACGGGGTTGCGAAGCCGTTCGAGTCGACGCAGGCTGCGGGGAGAGTCGCTTGAACTTGCTGGCTCGGTGTAAAGTTCGTTCCCAAACCAAAAGTGATCTCGTTCGGGTTGACGAAGATGTCCTGTTTACCGTTGGGATTTCCGATGAAGTAATTAAGGCCGCCGTTATTATTGGCCAGAGCGTCGAACTGCTCAACGGAGATGCCGCCCTGGTCTTCTATGACCCGCTTGAGGCGCCGATCGATGTAGCGCACGCCGAATACGATGCCGTCGCGAAATTCATGCTGAAAGCCTGCAACATACTCGTCTGTGTATTCCATGCGCGTGCCCGGCGCAAACGGTTCACCACCGCTGAGGCCAACGTTCACGCCATTGCCGATGCCGTTGGTGGCCTTATTGAGAAGGTGAGCGGAATCGGGAGTGAACATGGCGCTGTAATTCGGCGAGCCGTCGGAGTTGGTGACGATGCATGGCGATCCTACTGGAGTTCCTGCCGGGCAGCCCGTAGTGGTGGAAGTCGGAGCCCAAAACGCGCCCAGAACGTCATCTTCGGCGCTCAGTGCCCGGATGGCAGCGTCGAGCGGAAGGATGAAGGCATATCGGCCGTAGTTGGCATAGAACTTGGTCTTCCGGTTGCCTTTCGGATCAACAACAAAACCGAAGCGCGGAGACCACATATCGTTGAAGAGCTTCTGGGTCTGGTTGCCGACCAAGCGTTGCTGTTCCCAGCGCAAGCCGAGATTCACAGTGAAATGCTTGCCGAGAGACCACGAGTCATTCACGTAGGCCGCATGATATTTTCCGGTGCTCTTCGTGACTCCACCATCAAACCGCCCGCGAGATTGGACCAGGACGACGGGTGTGTTTCCCATATAGGGACAGAGAGTGCAAGTTGTTTTCGTCGGATCATTGGGAAAATTCGGATCGGGGGCCAGCACGCTTGCAGCCTCTAGTACCAAAGAAGCATCCGTCATCTTGCCCGCGACCGTCGGGTTCGTAGCGTTTCCATACCCGGGATCGCCGCCCGAGGCATTCGTTGCTGGGATGGCAAATTTGCCTCCCGAGTAGGAGGTTGTGTCGTTGTAAACGGGGAACTGCCAGGTGTAACCGATGCTAAGCGTGTGCTGGCCGAGGAAGTGGTAGGTCTTTGAAGTATCAAACGCGATGCTGCGAGTGTTGGAGTCGTAAGGCTCGAGGAATCCAAATCCCTGAGCGTTGAATGTGCCTGCTTGGAATAGACCTGACTCATCTACGATTTGCGTCACGTCCGCCAGCGGCTTCTCGCTGAAGTGATTCCAACTCCAAGTAAATGCGCTATCAATGAGCCAGGTCGAGGTGAGCGCCCCATCGTAGCGAACGGCCCAGTTGCGCGTGCCATAGTCCCACTTGGAGTTTACCGTCTTGTCCGTGGCATTCAGCGTCGCCCACGGAACATTATTGGTGTGCGAGGGGTCACCGAAAACTGATGATTCTACTGTGTGCCTATCATTGATTTTGAAAGTCAGTTTGCCGGCATAATCGTAGGACGTCTTTGAGCGCTGCAACTGACCCTTGTAAGCCGTAAAGAGTCCGGAAGGCGTCCCATCGCTCAAAATGGCAGGCGCAACATACTGATTGTTCACGCTGGGGTTGAAGTTGCCGAAATAAAAGAGGTGATCGCGCAATTTTCCGAGGGGAACATAGCCGCCCAGCTCGGCGTCACCTTCATAGGTTACATTGCCGAGGTAGCGGCCAAACTTGTTCTGGGTCCCAAATCGTAGGTCATCCGCATTGAGCGGAGTGGTCTGCATCCCGAGGGGATGAAAATACCCGCCGATTTCGCCATGGGTCTTGGTGCTACCAGACTTGGTGACGATCTGGACGATGCCGCCGCTGGCGTGGCCGTACTGCGGTTCAAAGCCGCCGGTCTTGATCTGCACTTCCTTGACGAAGGACTGGTTGATGCCGCTGCCAAGCGCGCCGTAGGAGCGTGCCCACACTCCCAAGCCTCCGAAAGCTGGGTCGTTGATGGAAACGCCGTCCGCGATATAAGAATTCTCGAGTCCGCTGGAGCCGGAAATGGATGGGTTGTTGCCGCCGGTCTGAATGCCGTCGACCGCGCCAGGGCTCAAGTAAAAGAGGTTGGCAACACCGCGCTGGACAGGGATATTCTCAAAAAAAGTATCAGAAATATCTGTCGTGACAGCCGAAGTGGAGGTGTCCACCGTAACGGTGGCGGCACTGACTTCCACAGTCTCGGAAACCTGGCCCGTTTCGAGGATGACTTCGATGCTGGTGGTCTTATTAATCTGAACTTCGGCGCTCTTTACGTTGGCGACCTTGAAGCCTGCCTTTTGCACCTTGACGGAGTAAATACCCGGAATCAGCGTCGAGAAAAGAAAAGACCCTTGGTCGGTCGTCGATTGAGAAAGGCTGCCAATGGGCCCTGTAATGGTGACCTGGGCGTCTGGCACGACGGCCTTTGACGAATCGTAAATGATGCCGCTCAGATTTCCGCGCGCTGCCCCCTGGTCTTGCGCAATTACAGAGCACGAACTGACAGCACAGAACACCAAAAGCAAGCTGATTACGAGCCACCTATTTTTCATAAAGCTCAAACTCCTTTCCCCACTTCTCATTTCTTAAGAACGTATTCTGGCTTGCAGATGGAAGGGAAATACAGAGAAGGAGTCCACCCTGCTCTCCAAAATCCCGAGTCATAGTCTCACAAACTCAGCATAAGAACTGCCAAAATCAAAAATAAATTATTCAAAGCTAAGGTTCAGGAAATCAGTAATTTATGGTTGGGCTACACGAGTGCGGGAGGAGAAGAGATGCGCTTTATTCCCGATTCCTGGATAGGTATGCAGAAATATGGAGTAGTAAGGATAGCTGGCCCAAGTCAATGCGGACGCAGGAGATATCTCACTTACTGTTTGACTCTATCCCCGACCAGTAGAGATTTGCCCTTCTGCATCAGGTCCGCCGCCTTCCGCGGGTTTCCAATTTCAGTGTAGTACTGGGCCAAGGCTAGATAGAACGGGCCCTCCTCAGGGCGGGATTGAAGGGCCTTTTCGATGACCGAGATGGCCTGTGGAGCGTTTCCTCTGATCTCCAAACTCGTCGCGATACGAAGGAGGGTTTCCGAGTCCGTGATTTCTGTCACGCCAGCGTCGGAGAAGAGACTGACGACGGCGGCGTAGTCCTTCTTGGAAAAGTAGGCGTCCACAAGCCGGGAGCGGGCGACGTCATTGGAGTGGTCGAGTTGCAAGGCGCGGCGGAACCAGACGCGCGCCTCGTCAAACTGACCGAGAGCCCAATAGCAAAGGCCCCGTTGCTGGTCGAGGATACCCTTTTCCGCGTCCTGGGCGATTCCAGGCTCGAGCACATCCCAGGGTTCGGGCATGGAGGGAGCATCGAGAACTTTGAAATTCATCGTTCCGAAACCGTTGTGTTTGGTCTCCGGATTATTCACGGTGACGTTCAGAATATAGCTGCCGCTGGATTGCTGATCGAGCGAAAGTTTTTTCCCGGTCACCAGGGAACCGGCAGCGTCGAATTGTTCCCGGCTGACTTCGTCTTTGACCTTGATGGCGCTGCCGGGAGCGGCGGGCCGGCCGAAAGCGTATTCCACGTCCAGTTTCTTTCCAAGATTTTCACGCGGATCCATGGCCGGCGTCCAAATCTGATAGACGACCTGAAGGTTGGTGCCCGCGGCGAGTGTCGGGGCGCTGCTGGGCATGGGAGTGAATTGTACGCCGCCGACGGTGAAGGGCATCAGATCGGCGAGGCCGGGGTCGGCGTTTTCCGCGGACAGGAATGGAAGCACGCTGGGCACGACCAGAGAGTCTTTTTCGGGGGGCGAGGGGATCGAGATTTCCCTCGCAGTGTGGAAGGCCGCTTTCTTGGACCAATCCGTGAACTGAAACTCGAGGTGATACTCGCCGGACGGGAGAGGAAGAATCCCCGCGTACCCGAACACCTTGTCTTTGATGGTGTCGAGGCGTTTCTTGGTCACGGAATCCGCGAAGGTTTTTTGTTGCGTGAAGATGAGCTTGTTCTCGGCGCTGAAAACGCGAACGCGAACCTCCACGGAATAGGAATAACGTCCGTCCTTTTCCTCGGCCATGCTGAGGTCGCTGGGACTATGCAAACGGAGGGCATAGTCGAGGCGTGTCAGTCCGCGGGAATCGCGAGCCGGAAAGGTAATGATGTCGAGATTGTTGCCTTCGAGGACCAACCGAGAGGTAACCGCTTCGCGGTTCGTTCTTCGCCGGAGGATATCGTCGCGGTTCGTCGGCAGATTGGCGAGATTCTTGATGCTATTCAGCAGGATGTCGGATTGCAGGCTCACGATTCCCGTAGTCTCGTCGACCGGTTCGTCAGGGAGGAGCGACAGTGAAATTCGCGTCACCTCCGGCCCTGCGGATTTGCGGATCAGGCGCAGCGCCGTCAAGCGTGAATTGATAGCTTCCACCCCAGTGACCAGCTTGTCGGGGCCGTCGGTGTAGGGGCTATAGAAACGGTAATCTCCGCCGCCATCGCGCTGGTAAAACATGACGTAGAAAAACGGCGGCAGCGCGGAATTGGCGCCGCCGTAAAACCAGATTTCGATGGGATAGAGATTGGCGGAGTTACGCAAGACTTGCTTTTGTTGAGGGGGGCCCAGGGTAATGTAGGTGCGGCCACGATCGGTGCGCCAGCCTTCCACGCCGGAGCCGATACCGAAACGCGCATCGGCAAAAGCGATTCGCTGGTAAATCTCATCTTTGTAGGTGTTGGCGGGCGAGCCGGGAGAAGGATTGCGGATTTCCCAGAAGGTCTCAATGAACTGTTCGCGAGCCTCGTCGGTGGTCAGCTTCAGAAAGGCATCGCGTTCGTCTTTGGTGATAATGTAAGCGACGTCCCGTTCCAGCCAGTCGCGATAGTTCTTTTCCAGTTTTTGTTTTTTCTGGGCAAGACTGATTCCGCTGCATGCGAAGAGAATCGCCGCAAGCAGCACGATCGCTTTGCGGCGAAAAAAACGGTGGCGGCGCGCGCCGCTCATCCCAGCCTCGTTGCGGCGAAATGCGTTGCTATGCGGTCGATCCATCGCAGAATACCTCAATCAACCCCCATCCGGTAACGCGCGTGCAAACAAGAATAGATTCGGATAATCTTCCTAGCCCTGATGGCGGATGCGTTCGGCGAGCGAGCGGGCGCGCTGGCGGGCGATGTCCACGAACCGGGAATCGCCGGCGATCTGGTCAAGCATCGGCAGCACCCGCTGCGGCTCCGGCAGAAGGCTGCGGTTCAAATCCGATTCGAATTGCAGCAAAGCGTCGTTGATTCCAAGGCGGTCGTACTTCATGCGCCGGGAAATCAAGTCCACGTGTTCCTGCTGACGAGCCAGCCCCTCGAAAATCTGCAGGAGCTGTGAGGCCGGCGAATTCAAAGTGTAATTGAATTTTGCTTCATGGACTTCGGGGCCGGATTCCCATCGAAAGGTCTTCTCGCCGAGATTCGCGATCTTGCGGTGCACATCGAGATCTTGTCCCTGGAAATGTTTGAGTTGCGCCGCCAGATCGAACATCTTCGTGCGCCATGCCGCGCTCACCTGAAAGGGCAATGAGCCGGGGTCCTCGTCCAACTGGCGGATTTCATACGCGGCGATATCCGAATCTTCCCGCACGGTGATCTCGATGAATTCTGGTGAGCTTCCCTTGAAGACACGCCGAAATGTCAGCTTGGCCCCTGAGGTAGCGGGGACGGAGAGCGCCGCGGATGCCACCAGGCAGGCCGAGGCCATCAACAGAAAGAAACGCAAAAGGGAAGTCTTCATCCCGTGGATACGATGCGCGGCAACGCGCCACGCGTTGTGCCGCCCGGCCGAATTTCGTTTGGCAATCCAGTGGAACCTACGGCGGTGCGGAGCGTGCGCGGTTTCGCTGATACATCCTGATCCGGCAGCCCAAACCTCCGCCGGGCTTGTTCCGTCTGCACATGGCACAGAGCCACCGCCAAGGCATCCGCGGCGTGCGACGGCTCCGGTGTTTCGTTCATGGATAGCAGGGCGCGGACCATCAACTGCATCTGCCGCTTGCCGGCGTGGCCATGACCGGCGACGCGCGCCTTCACTTCGCGAGGCGCGTAACTGTAGACCAGCACTCCGTGCTGCGCCGCGGCAAGCAGGATTACGCCGCGCACTTCCGCTAGCCGGAGCGCCGTGCGCATATTCAGCGCGATGAAAACGCTCTCGACAGCCAACGCGTCTGGGGAAAACTCCTCAATCAGGCCACACACTCGAGCGTGCACATCCTGAAGTGCCGCGCCCGCGCATTCCTTCTGGCGCTTCGCCGCTACTTTCAGGGCGCCATAATGAAGCATGCGGCAGCGCCGTCCGTCGCTCTCGACGATTCCGTAGCCGGTCGGCCCCGTGGCCGCAGGGTCCACGCCGAGAACGCGCAGCCAGCCGCTCATTTCGCTCCGACTGCCCGATGAAATCGTCCCGGTCACGACCCCAAGTCTACGGCCTTCCGCGCGTCCCTGCCAGCGCTTTGTAGCGTGCATGTCAGGTGGAAACGCACCGGGTCAAACAAAGAACCGCGTGAATTAGTTCGCGCCTACGGCCGCCTGAATTTCGGATTCGTCGATGTCGAAGTTCGCGTAAACGTGTTGCACGTCGTCGTGCTCTTCGAGCGCTTCGACCAGCCGCACCATTTGCGTGGCCTGCGGGCCCGTCAGTTTGATGTAGTTCTGCGGCACCATGCCGATCTCCGCCGACGCCGGCGTAATTCCCGCCTTGGTCAGCGCTTCCTTCACTTTCTCGAGCGCCTCCGGCGGCGTCACGATGTACCATGCCGAGCCATCGTCCTTCAGATCTTCCGCGCCTGCTTCCAGCACGAGTTCCAGCAGCTTGTCTTCGCTCGCCGCTTCTTTGGGAACAGAAATTTCACCCTTGCGGTGGAACATCCACCCGACGGCGCCCGCTTCGGCCATGTTGCCGCCGTTCTTGCTCATGAGATGGCGGAACTCACCGACCACGCGGTTGCGGTTGGTGGTGACCACTTGAATCAGCATGCCCACTCCGCCCGGGCCGTAGCCTTCAAAGGTGGCTTCTTCATATTGCTCGCCTTCCAGCTGCCCGGTGCCTCGCAAAATGGCTCGCTCGACGTTATCGCCTGGCATGTTCGCGGCCTTAGCCGCCAGAATCGCTGTTCGCAGGCGCGGATTGGTGTTTGGTTCGCCGCCGCCGATGCGCGCGGCGATGCTGATTTCGCGGATGATTCGCGTGAATACGCGGCCGCGCTTCGCGTCGGTGGCCCCTTTTTTGTGTTTAATCGTGGCCCATTTTGAATGCCCGGACATGACACATCCTCGTTTGTTTCACGTGACCGCGGCCTGGCCGGGATCATCGATGGAAGAATTTTTGCGCCGCAGAGCGGTTTCGGTGAATGCCGGCCGGTCTGCGGCCGCACTTTACTGTCGCCGTGCCGCTGCCGAACACCACGCGAACCGAGATACGGTCGCCAAGAAATTCGGCCGTCTTAGGGCCGCCAGGAAAAACGGCACCAATGCGGAGACTTACTGTGAACCGCAAACCCCTTGCGGAACCCCGCTAGTTTAGCACAGCAGCCGACGTCGAGAAACGGGTTACTCCACGGCTCCACGGCCGGGGCATCTCCGCCGGTACCGCGTCCTCGCCGTCGCGACGCATCCCGTCCAATACTGGAAGCCGATTTTCCGCCGCATGGCCAAGCACCCTTCGCTTGTTGCAGGCCTGGCCCTCGATCAACCAGGTGTTACACACGCGCAAGAATCCGGCGCGATCATCTGGCATAAAGTGCCTTCCATTCCTGGTCCCCATCTCTTGCAATTTCTCGCCTGGCTTTCTTGAATTCGATCTGCCGCGCGTGGGATCGCTGGGTCGACGGGCTTCGGCTTGTCGTTTCTCCCGGCATTAACCGCCTGGACGCCGATGTTGTCGTCATTCACGCGCTCTTCCAGTGCCTCCAGGAGCTTGCGCGCGAAGAGGACCTCGATTCGGCAAGACCTGGTTTTTTCGGCGACTCCATCGGCGCGCCTACTACGCTTTTCTGGCTGGATTGGAGCGCCGCATCTACACGGATCCGAAAGTTTCACTCGCCGCCGTCTCACAGCGCACCGCCACGCTCCTAGCCCAATATTTTCGCCGCCAAGATGTCCGCGTCATTCCCAATGCCGTTGACACGGCGCAGTTTTCGCCTTCCGCGCGGCTCGCGCTGCGTGCCAAAGCACGCCTGCGCCGCAACTTTCAGGAAAGTGATTTCGTGCTGCTCCTGATCGGAAACGATTGGTGCGTCAAAGGACTTGAAACCGTTCTCCGCGCCATGGGAACTCTTCGCGAATTGTTATTTCACGTCATCGCGGCCGGGGACGATTCTCCGGACTCTTTCCGTGAAACGGCAAAATCGCTTGGCATTTCGGAGCGCTGTCGTTTTGAACCGTCTCGCCAGGACGTTCTCGATTGCTATGCGGCCGCGGATCTTTAAGTCTCTCCCACCCGCGAAGATTCCTTCGGTTTGCCAATCGCGGGAGTGCCGCTGACGTCTGGGAAATGCTGAAGGAAGCTGCCGGCAAGAAACTTCCGCCTACGGCACGGGGACCGTGGGGCGCGTCCGCGGATCAGTGGCCCTGGTGGTGCGCTTCGACTGCTTTGCGTGTCGCTTCCAGCGTGAAGGTGAGCGACTCCTTCGGGATGCCGGTCACAAAAGGTCTGACCATCCAGCCAAGCCCAGTGGGAATGTCTCGCGTCAGCGAAGCCACTTCGCTTTGGAGGTAAACGCCGCCGTCGCGCTCTTCCATGCGCCACCACGTTTCCATCCGCCACATGAATCCGTCATCGTCTCCCGGTGTTTTTTCGCGTTCATCGCTCTTCCCGGCGTTTTCGACTTCCGCAATGCGCACGGCCGAGCTGCGGCTATGGGCTTTCCCCGGCGCATCGTGGAAATAGTGGACTTCATGCTCGGTGTCCAGCACCACGGTGATCACTCTGTGCCGCCGGAACCGCAGGAAGACCCGGAAATGATCGCCCTCTCGCGTTTCGATTGTCGAGCGTTCGACGTCCGGAGCATAATACACGGAGTGCCGGTCATAGTCCTCAAGCACGCCCAGCACGTCTTCGAGTTTCGCTGCGGGAAGGAACACCACACCGGTCCAGTGATGGATCATCCCTCCGGGGCACGCGATGGGCTTGTCGCTGTCGAGGATTTCCAGCTTCTGCATCTTTACTTCGCCGCGTTTCAGCGCAGCGTAAGCCTCCGCGCGTTGCTCCCCGGGGAGCCCATCGACCCACAGCAGGCCTGTACCGCGCTTCAACTCGCCTTCATTTCGCGCTTCCGCCAATTTTACGTACCGTTCAAATGCTTCCTGGGTCTCGGTTTTCAATTTTGGGAGCGCCGGTTCGCCCGCCTGCGCGACGAGAACAGACATCTGATGCAGCGCCAGTGCGGCCAACAGGAACACCAAGACTCTTGCGGCGATGTTGTCTATGGCCTTCACCTGTCGCGCCAACCTTTCAGATTCCACCAACGGGTCTATTCTTAACCCATTCATTCGAGAGCGGCTTACGGAAATATCTCTGCATGCGGCTGGTTTAGAATGCAAGGCCGATACCGATGCATGCAAAAGAAAAGGAGGGCCTAGGTGCAGGCCCTCCTTCCGAATGCGCTGATCTCTAATCCGAAGGGAAGCTGAAAACGAAACAAGCGGGTTGGGTAGCTCGCACACGACCCCTTGCGGAGCCGCTGTCCCCGCGCGGCCCCCAACCCGTCCTTAAGACACTACGCATCTGCATTGCGTGGCTCAATGGGTCAGCAGAGCCACTCGACGGGGTACCAGGGTTGTAGTACAGAGCGCCCTCTTATCAAGCAGGTGCCGTCACCTCAATCACACTAAGTCCTTCAGTTACTTTAAGATGCGCTTGGGTCTGCCTTCTGATCCTGGCGCGCCTTGCCGAATAGTACTACTCCTTACCCGCCTCAATTCCATCTCTTTTCCTACCCTTCTCTGATCTGGACTGTCTTGCTGAAAGCGGAACGTTGGCAATTGATTGCACGCATCCTCCCGCCCAGTCCGCAAAGTTTTCCTTGACTCTCCCGTAGCATATATTATAATTGATATTATAGGTAACAAGAGTTGGAGTGCGGGTGTTCTTCTCCCGCTTTTCTTTTTTGCGGCTTGCCGTTTCGGTTCTTGCTTTTCCGAGATGACCAACAAACATATTCTTTAGAATCAGTCGTTTACCGAATGCTCATTTCGTAAGTCTTTTCTTTTGATATTCATGCATCATTGATGAGGGGGGTAGGGCATTTCTTTCTTCACTACCCACCACCCGCTACTAACTATCCCCCATCTTTTCATCTTCTTGCACACTCGTCTGCATTTCTTTGGTATTTGCGAAAATCACAACTCTCTTTTTTTCATGGAATTGCGCACTCTTCGACAAAAAACAGGGGGTAGCGTGCCGTGCCTCTTTGCTAAAGATCCCTATCCCGGCCCATTCACGCCGCTCAAGAATCCGCCGAGGTGTCCGGTTACCGTCACCAGTGCAACTCCGATCGCCTCCATGGGCAGGCGGTAAGTGGGCAGAACTCCTCCGTGTTTGCGCTGTGCTCTCAGGTGGACGAGAAAGACTATCCAGATCAGCAGGCTGGAAGCCCAACCGAGTATGAGGTGCATCAGGAGGATACCCTTTAGCCGCTGCCCTTCGAGCTGCCACTGCCAGGCGAGAACGCCGGTAATCAATACCGGCACGGTGACAACCGCCGCAGCCAGCAAATTGCAATAAGCTGCTGCGGCCAGAAATTGCCGTTTCCTCCATTGCGCCAGAAAATCAAACGCCACGCCCGCGATAAACAGGGCGATCGGAAAATGAATCAGCACCACATGTTGCGCGTGTTTCGCAAGCAGCGCGGCTTTGATGTCGAACGGATGCAAGGCCTCTCCTCACTCACTGCACGATGACCTTGCCGGTCATCTTCGGGTGGATCGAGCAGAAGTACGGATAAGTTCCCGCTTTGCTGAAGGTGTAAGCGAACTTCTCATCCGTATCGAGCACTTTGGATTTGAACGCGCCCTCCGTGCTGACGACCGTATGTGGGATATCGTCGCGGTTGGTCCACGTCACCGTTGTTCCCACGGGTACGGTGAGCGTTCCCGGGCCGAAGCTGAAGTTATCGATCTTTACCTCCGTCGTTTCCGGCTTCTGTTGCGCGCTTGCCAGTAAGTCCTTCTGGCTCACGTCGACCGTTCCCACGCCGATTACCACCGCCACTGTCAAAACTGCTATAGACACACTTCTCCTCATTCTTTTTCTCCTGTTCAACTTAACTTCCGAGCTGATTGGTTTCTTGATCCTGGCTAGTTCCGGTCACGCGAGCGTCGAATCCACGACGGCCAGCGCGTGCTGCCCCTGAACGAAGTTCACATCGGTGATTCCCAGCACGCTCTTCAGTTGCTCCGCCGGCACCTTCATCGGCCCCGGCGAATCGGCCTTGCCCGGCTGCGGTTGCGGGAACGCGGTTGACGCAGCAGTGTGAAACGTGACGTTGCCCTCGACTTTCTGCATGGTCTGGTGAATGTGACCGTTCAGCACCGTCACCGAGCCGAACTTCTTCAGATACGCCAGCGCCTGAGCGCTATCTTCCGTACCCCAACCCCACTCCGGATAGACGGACCAGAGCGGAATATGCGCGAATACCACGATGGGCGTGCTATGTTTCAAGTGTTTCACGTCGTCTTCCAGCCATTCGAGCTGCTCGTGGCCAAGCGTTCCGAGCCCACCGGCTTTCAGATTCATGACGTTGACCAGCCCGATAAAGTGCGCGCCCTTCTTATCGAAGCTGTACCAGCCCCCGCCCTTACTGCCTTTTCCATAGCGCTCCAGGAACTGTTTCCCATCGTCGTTCAGCACATCATGTTCGCCCGGCACATAAAAGACGTCCTTGGGTTTGGCGCTCTTCAGAATCTGGTCGACGGTATCAAACTCCTCTGGCTTCGACAGGTGGCTGATATCGCCCGTGTGCAGCATGAATTCCGGCGCCGCCGGTAGGGCGTTGATCTTGTCCACAGCGGCTTTCAGCGTGCCTGCAACGTCGGGATTTGCCGGTTTATTGAATCCCATGTGGCTATCGCTGATCTGCACAAAGCTCAGTTCGCCCATGGCTTCTTTCGGACTCAGCCCTGGTAGCCGGCTGAGGCTGTACGATTTCAGCACGCCGCCGCTCATCACACAAAGGGCTCCCGTACCCGCCCAAGCCATGCACTTCAAGAATCCCCGCCGGTCGATCCCGTCGTCGTTGTGATCGTGCAGGATTTCGTCCTTACTCTTACCCGTCATTTCTTCCTCCGCGACTTCTGAAGACACCTGTATCCGTAACTATTTATTGCCGCCCGTTCCCGCCAATTTTCTTGGGAGGGCGGCGCGGGTGAGAGAGTCCAGGGAGCCCGCGCCGCATATGGGACGTGTTTCGTTTGTCCAGACCACCAGGGGCCGCCAATTATTCCCGGTTTGGCCGCTTACGAACCTTTGGCCTTATTCGTCACATCAAAGGGGTATCTAGGAATAAAATGCCCCGTTAGGCGGTTCCTGCATATGAGTGGCTCTGACCAGGGAAAGGGTGCGGACGTGTTGGATGCGCAGGACCGGGCGCGCTTCGAGCAGCTCGTGCTGCCGCATCTCGATGCCGCTTTCAATCTGGCCCGGTGGCTGCTAAGAAGTCGCGCGGATTCGGAAGATGTTGCACAAGAGGCTCTGCTCCGCGCCTACCGTTTTTTCCGGGGGTTTCACGGGGGGGACGCGCGCGCCTGGCTTTTGCAGATTGTGCGCAATACTTGTTACACCTGGTTGGAGAAGAATCGCCCTGTGGAACTCATGACGGAATTCGACGAGGAATTGCATCCTCAGCCCAGCATCTCCCCCGAAGCTCTGGCGATTGCCGGAGACAATCGAGAGCACTTGACGCGTGCACTCGAAACGCTTCCGCCGCGTTTCCGTGAAGTTCTCGTTCTTCGCGAACTGGAAGGCTGTTCGTACAAGGAAATTGCGTCCATCACTGCCATCCCCATCGGCACCGTCATGTCCGCTCTGGCCCGCGCCCGCCAGCGTCTCCAACGCGCCCTCACGCACGCCTCTCCGCAGGAGGCTTCCCGTGAGCTGTGATTTCACGCCTACCGTTCTTCACGGGTATCTCGATGGTGAGCTTGACGCCTCGCGTGCTGCGGAATTCGAGCGTCACCTCGAATCCTGCCGCGAATGCGCCACGGCTCTCGGAGCCGAGGAATCTCGGCGTGCGTCTCTGCACGGCGCCAGTCTTTACGAGCGCGCGCCTGTCTCTCTGCGCAAGAAAATTCGCGCCGATCTTGATGCAGCTACGGCTTCTTCATTCGCGCTGCGGATTCCCGCCTGGCGATGGCTAGCGGTTGCCGCCGCCGTTCTGATGATTGCTTCTGTTTCCTGGTTTTCCTGGCCGCGTGTGCAGAATAGTGCCGCTTCTGCTCCCTTTACTGCCGCCGAGATCATCGACGCTCACGTTCGCTCCCTGCAGCCCGGCCACCTTACCGACGTAGCTTCCACCGACCAGCACACCGTCAAGCCCTGGTTCAACGGCAAGCTCGCCTTTGTCCCCCCCGTGAAGGATTATGCGGACGAAGGTTTTCCGCTGGTCGGCGGGCGTCTTGATGTTCTCGGCGGCCAGAATGTAGCCGCTCTGGTTTATTCACGCCGCAAGCACCTCATTAACGTTTTTGTTTTGCCCACCAAAGAGCCGGACACGCCCATTCATCCGCCGGGTGCCCGCCAGGGTTATCAGTGGGTTCACTGGCGTCATCAGGGCATGGAATTCTGCGCCATCTCGGATGCCTCGGCCTCCGATCTGCACGAGCTTGCCCAGCTCATCTATCAATAAGCAGTCTGAATCTCGGCGTTGTAGTTCGCTCAGGGTTTCTTCACAGCGGCGGGTAAAAGATCTCTCCCGCGATGGGTTCAAGAGGGAAGAAACTTACTGCTTCGGCTTGCTCTTTACGTAGGCCTTCGGAATTTCTCTTGCGTAAACCAAACGCAGCGTCAGGTTCTTATTCTCTCCGGACCGCAGCGTGACGTTCTTCTCCCAGGTAGAAAAAACACCTTTTCCAGACGCCCGGAGATCATAGTTGTCCGCGCGCAGCTTTGAAATCGAGAAATGCCCATGCGAGTCCGTGTGCACCGCGTGCGGCGCGCTGCCGCTCGACAATTGGTAGGACACGCTTGCGTGGGCCACCGGCCTATCGTCCGGGCCCAGAACCATGCCGCTCAGCGTGGAGGATCCTTTGCTTTGCGGGGCGCCCGATACGCCGCGAACCGTCACGAGCATGAGCATGAAAATCGATATGAATACGAGTGTGCGTCTCATTTTTTCCAACCTCGTCAGTGTCCCCGCAGGAAACGCCGTGGAAGGATTGCGCCTCGATTCGTAGCCGGGGCCGTTCCGTCCCTTTCAGCTTTGAGTGTAGAACGTGTCCGGCAGGACGAACGGTTGTACGCGGAGAATGTGCTTCACTGCCAACCTGCCACTTCGGACAGGCCGGTGATCTCGAATTCTTTTCTGGCCCTACTCGTTGCGCAAGGCCACTGCAGGATCCACGCGCGATGCGCGCTGGGCGGGAATCACGCACGCCGCCAGGGCAACGATGACAAGCGCGGCGGCTGTCCCCGCGTAAATGCCTGGTGCCACCAGCGTTACCCCGAACAACAGCGTCCGCAACAAGACGGCAAGTCCCGCGGCTAGCGCTCCGCCCGCCAGCAATCCGATGGCACTCAATTTCATTCCGCGCCCTAGAATCATTCGCGTCACGTCCACTGGCTTTGCCCCCAGGGCCATGCGCACTCCGATCTCCCGCGTGCGCTGCGCCACCGCATAAGCCAGCACCCCATACACGCCTATGCATGCGAGCACGAGCGCCAGCCCCGCGAAGACTCCCAGGAGGATCATGGGGCGTGTCCGGTCCGCAACGTCCGTCTCCATGAGTTGGTCCATCGTGCGGACATACGATACTGGTTGCTGTGGATCCACCGACCACACCGCATCTTCGACCATCTTGATCGTGTTTTGAGGTTCGTTCGACGTTCGCACCACAAGCATCGAAAACCCGCCCGGCTTCTTTACCTGTGTCACTGGCACGTACACCGCTGGCTTCATCTCGTACAAGAGTCCTCGTTCGCGAATGTCGCGTACGACGCCCACCACAGCCCACCAGGGTTCTTTCTCGCCCCCGAAGCGTATGCGTTTCCCGACTGCGCTCTTTCCCGGCCAGTGCCGGCTGGCGAGAAACTCATTCACTACCACGGCTAGCGCCCCGCCTTCGTGGTCGCTCTCGTCCAGCAAGCGGCCTTCTTTCACTCTTGCGCCCAACATCTCCAGATACCCAGGCGTCACTTCCCGGTAGAGGGCGTCGTTGTACTCTCCCGTCGGCAGCGGCGGCTGGCCCTCGACGGTGTAGCCTTCCGTATCTCCGTTGGTCATGAACGGCGCGTCGGACCCAAATCCGGCTCCCTTCACTCCCGGAAGCGCGCGTACGTTTTCCTCCACGGCGTGAAAGAATCCGCGCACCTTTTCGTCCGTGTCGTATTTCTTCTCAGGCAGGGGCACTCCCATGGTCAACAGATGATCGGCCTGAAATCCCAGTTCTTGTTTCCGCAGATTCCAGATGGTCTGGATCATCAACCCGGCGCACACCAGCAGAGCGAAGGCCAGCGCAAATTGTCCTACCACCAGCGTATCCCGCAGCCGGAGTCCGCCGCGCGATTCTCCGCCTCGGCCTCCATCCTTGAGCGATTCTTGCAGCGGCACGCGGGTCGCTCGCAGCGCTGGTGCGAAGCCAAACAACATTCCTGCCGCAATCGAAATCCCGGCGTTGAATAGCAGCAAGGGCCCATTCACTGCGAATCCGTCTCCCGCCTGCTCCGGCACCAACTGCCCAAATACGCTCCAGCACATCTGCCCGACCCACAACCCCAGAAATCCGCCCGCAGCGGACAGCGCCAGGCTTTCGGTCAGCAACTGCGAAGCAATTTGCCAGCGCGATGCGCCCATCGCCAGCCGAACTGCAATCTCTCTTCTCCTGCCTGTCGATCGCGCCAGCAACAAGTTCGCCAAATTCGAGCACGCAATCAGCAGCACGAACAGGGAAGCAACTTGCAGCACCAGCAGTCCGCTCCGGGCGTCTCCCGCAAAATCCTTTTGAATCGGTACAACCACCGCGCCCACCTTTGCGTTTGATTCCGGGTACTGCTTTTGTAGGTTCAAGGCAATTCGTTCCATGTCCGTCTGGGCCTGCTGAGTCGTTACTCCCGGTTTTAGCCGTGCGACTACCGTAAGGAAGTGCGATTGCCTCCGTGCCCATTGTTCGGGTGTGAACGCCATCGGCACCCAGTAGTCGCTGTTTTTCCGGTCGCCAAAAAAGAAATCCTTCGGCATTGCGCCAACCACTTTCGTCTGCACCCCGTTCAGCAGGATCTCTCGCCCAATGATCGCTTCATCACCGCCGAAGCGCCTGCGCCACAGGTTGTAACTCAACACCACGACAGGAGTTTGCGCATTGTCTTCTTCCACGGTAAACGGACGTCCCGCGACCGGCTGCACGCCAAGGACGTCAAAGAAATTCGGCGTCACCTTCTTTCCCGAAAGCTGTTCCGGCTGCCCATCTCCCGTCAGACTGGCCGTGACGAAGCGCGTCGCCAGCATATCGGTGAACACCTGGTTTCGCGCCCGCCAGTCCAGATAGTTGGCCGGCGCGGGAGTATTGAAGGCAAAACCGATAAACGAAGCGTCCTCCCACACCACCGCCAACCGGTCAGGTTGGGAATACGGCAGCGACCTCAGCAGCACCGCCTCTACCGCGCTGAAAATAGCTGTGTTAGCGCCGATTCCCAGCGCCAGGGCCGCGACCGCCAGCGCGAAAAAGCCAGGATTGTTGGTGATTTGCCGGAAGGTATACCGCAAATTTGTAAGGAAGTTCATACCAAAAAGACGACCAGTGGCGCGAAATGTTTCCTGTATTTTGCCTCTGGGGGACCGTCGCATCTTGCCGATCCTGAATTTCCTTGCGTCATGCATCGAGCGCGCCGCTAAAGTGCGGTCTATGAAATACTTGGATGTCTACATTTCAGGAGCACTCATGCCACGCTACCTCACGCAACACACGCTTGCCTGCCTCACGCGCCAGGGAGCCGAAGCTCTTGCGCAGCGCATGCAGGCCGGAGGGCTCGCGCATGCGGAACGCGTCCTCGTCAACATGCTCGAAGGAAAAATGTTCGTCGAATTCCGTGCCGACTCCCGCGAGAATCTGGAAGCCTGGCTGAAAACGGAGGGAATGCATTTCGATTTTCTAGTGCGCATCGAGTGGGAAATGCACGGCGACAAACTTCAGATCGCTGATTAAATCTGGCGCTTTCTAAGAACTTGCGAATTGCAGAGTGAGTGGGAGGGCTGGACCTGTGACCGGAATCGCCACGCGCTGTCCCACAAGCGGTCACTCCTGCTACGGGGCCCTTATAATAGAACGACGCTAACATATTTATTTACAAGTACTTATAGCGGTTGTGGCGGTGGCGATTGGCCTGCCGATCTTTACCACACCATGTGCAGCACCTCCCTATTTCTTGATGGCCCCGCCCGCTCCGCGTTGCTTCTGCAGGCGCGAAAGGGCGACCGCGAATCGCTGGCCAAGCTGATCCTGCCATACGCACCCGGCCTATACTTGGGGGCACTGCGGCTGACGCGCAATCCCGCGGACGCGGCAGACGTGCGCCAGGACGCCTTCCTGAAGGCCATGACGCGCCTCGAGCAGTTTTCCGGCACGTCGGGCGAAAACCGGGACGACCTGCACGCGTGGGTTTCGCGCATCGCCGCGAACGCGTCGATCGACGTGATCCGCAAGCGACGTGACGGGAAACTCTTCTCGCTTGAAGAGCCGAGCGGGGCGGGCGAAGAAACGCTGGGAAGTAACGCACCAGCGTGCGAAGACAATCCCGAAGAACGCTTCGCGCGGCGCGAAATGCGCAAGTTGATGGCGGATGCGATCAAGCAACTGGCTCCGGATATGCGCCAGGTGTGCCTCTTGCGCGACGTCTTGCAGTATTCGACGCAGGAAGTTGCTGAGCGGCTGGGGATTTCGGCGATGGCGGTGCGGCTCAGGCTCTTCCGAGCGCGCCGGAGACTCCGGGAAAAGCTGAGCGTGGCGCTGCGGCCCGCGAGGCAGAGGCAAGCGCACGCGGCAGCGGTGGTGGTGCAGATTGCGCGGCGCGGCGAGCAACGCAAACGCGAACAGAGAGTTCCCCTCGCGGCGTTTGCGGAGTGCGCCTGCGGAGATTGAGTAAAGAGTGACACGCGAGCGGCAACTCTTCACGTCCGCAACTTCTATCCATTCAAACAGTTCAAAAGAAAATTATCGAGTAGAATTGATAGTGCCGGAGTAGAATCGTCGTGGTTCTCTCCCAGGAGTACCATGGAACAGGATCGGCGCCGAAATCCCCGGTATCCGTTCGTTGGGTCCATCGAGATGCGCGAAGGCACGTCCGAAGACAAGAGAACAGCCCGTGTCAAAGAGCTCAGCTTGAACGGCTGCTACGTGGATACGCAGAGCCCTTATCCGCTGGGGGTATCCCTGGCGATAAAGCTTTTCACCGAGACCGAGTTTTTTGAGGCGCAGGCAAGCGTCATCTATTCTCAGGCAGATCAAGGCATGGGGCTGATGTTTCGAGAAACAAGACCCTATTACCTCATGGTGCTGAGGAAATGGCTGCTGGCGGCGATGATGGGAAAAAAGGGGCCTCAGAGCTGAATATTTTCGCACCCGGAATATCCTCGATCTCACCTCTTAGTGCCGTTTCCTGAATAGTCCAGTGTTGTTTGGACCTGGCGGAAAAATACTTTACACAGAGTTCAGAAAGAGCACAGAGGACTCAAAGCGGAAAAAAGCGGCGCGCACTAGGAGGAGCAGGCTATTTGACCGAGCGATTGGTGGAAATCGTGCGGGCTTCGGGACTCCTCGGGGTCCAGTCTTCGGGAGGGAAGGCCACACGCCAGAAGGTTGGGCGCGGTACGGTAAACTCCAGACCGATCTCTGCCTTGCCGCCACGCACCGGGCCGAGGAACACCACATGGCACTCCTGTTCCTCTTCCGTTTTGTTGTGCCGCACGTGAACCGCGCTGCCGCTGGTGACGCGAGCGGCAAGCAGAACCAAGCCGCCGTGGGCGTTAATGGCAAGAGTTTCGGTGAATTCCTCGAAGTCCTTACCCTGAGAGTCCTTCCCGCGTATGCGGATGCCGACTTGCATTAGCACGCGCTGACTGCGGCGCCGTGCGCCCGCATGCATGGGGGTATTGGGGACTTGCGTCATACAACCTCTCTACAAAATAACTATACGCCACGGGATGGGATTGTCGAGAGCATCCCGGAGAGCGTATGCAAAGTGGCTACCGTGTTTTTAAATCCGTTGATCGATCGGAACGTAATGACGCGTGTCGTGCCCGAGATAGATCTGCCGCGGGCGCGCAATTTTCTGCTCGGGGTCCAGGAGCATCTCTTCCCACTGCGCGATCCAGCCGGAAGTGCGCGGAATCGCGAAGAGAACGGGAAACATGGTCATCGGGAAACCCATCGATTGATAAATGAGGCCGGTGTAGAAATCCACGTTGGGATAGAGCTTGCGCTTGACGAAGTATTCGTCTTCGAGAGCGATGCGCTCGCACTCGAGAGCGATTTCGAGAAGGGGGTTCTTGCCCATAAGTTCGAAGACTTCGTAAGCGATGTGCTTGATGATGCGGGCGCGCGGATCGTAATTCTTGTAAACGCGATGGCCGAATCCCATGAGCTTGACTTCACCGGCTTTGACGCGCTTGATGAACTCGGGAACTTTCTGTACCGAGCCGATCTCCATGAGCATGTGCAGAACCTCTTCATTGGCGCCGCCATGGAGAGGGCCGTAGAGCGCAGCGATGGCCGCGGCGGTGGCGCAGTAGGGATCGACGTGGGAGCTGCCCACACCGCGGATGGTGTTTGTGGAGCAGTTCTGCTCGTGGTCGGCATGCAGGATGAAAAGAACGTCGAGCGCGCGCTCCAGGGTCGGGTTCGGCCGGTACTTTGGTTCGGTGGTGCGAAAGAGCATGTTGAGAAAGTTGCCCGGATAGCTGAGGTCATTGTCCGGATAAATGAACGGCATGCCCAGGGTGTGGCGATAAGAGAATGCCGCAATCGTCGGAATCTTTCCGACGAGACGATAGGTCTGCTTCTTGCGCGACTCGGCGCTAAAGATGTCTTTCGCGTCGTGATAGAAGGTGGAAAGTGCGGCGATCGTGGAGATCATCATGCCCATGGGATGGGCGTCGTAGTGAAAGCCGTCCAGAAATTTCTTGATGCTCTCATGGATGAAAGTGTGATGCGTGACGTTGTAGGTCCAATCCTTCAACTGCGACGCCGTGGGCAATTCGCCATGCAGGAGCAGGTACGCGGTTTCCAGGTAGGTGCTTTTTTCCGCGAGGTCCTCAATGGGATAACCGCGATAACGCAGGATCCCGGCGTCGCCATCGATGTAGGTGATCTTGCTGATGCACGAAGCGGTGTTATTGAAGGCCGGGTCGTAGCTCATCAAGCCAAAATCCTTGGGATCCACCCTGATCTGGCGGAGGTCGGCGGCGCGGATGGTGTCGTGGGTGATGGGGACTTCGTAGGATTTGCCGGTGCGATTGTCGGTGATGGTGAGGGTTTCGCGGGACGCGGGGGAGCCCTCTGGCTTTCTCGTCGTCGTTGCGGACAGTGGGGAGTCCATTGAAAAATCCTCGCAGGCCGCGGGGCGGTGCCGCGCTTTCGTTATCACTGTACACCAAAGGGGGCGCCGCCGGAAACTGGCCGAAGAGGCGGTGCAAAGTGCGCAAATGCAAAGGGTTGGTTGGAGGCCAGAGGCGCAGGGAACGGGGAACGCGGAGGGAAGCAACTATACCTCTTGACAATTATCGTTATAACGAGTATTATGTTTTTGCAAGACCCCGGAGGTGGGCCATGATGGATATTCGCAAGAGCGGCGAACGCGGGCACGCGAACCACGGCTGGCTGGATTCGCATTTCACCTTTTCCTTTGCCGATTACTTCGATCCCGGGCACGTGCAGTTCCGCACCCTGCGGGTGATGAACGACGACCGGGTTGCGGGCGGCGGCGGTTTTCCGAAACACCCGCACCGCGACATGGAAATTGTGACCTACGTGCTGGAAGGCGCGCTGGAGCACAAGGACAGCATGGGCAACGGCTCGGTGATCAAGCCGGGTGACCTGCAGTACATGAGCGCGGGTACCGGCGTGGCGCACAGCGAGTTCAACGCGTCCAAGACGGATCCGGTGCACCTGTATCAAATATGGATGCTCCCGGAAAAACAAGGTCTGAAGCCGGCCTACGACCAGAAAAACTTCAGCCAAGCGGAAAAGCGGGGAAAGCTGCGGCTGGTCGCTTCACCGGATGGGCGGGATGGCTCGGTCAAGATCCGTCAAGACAACGAGCTGTACGCAACGGTTCTGGGCGCGGGCCAGACCGTGAAGCACGAACTGAAGAAAGACCGGCACGCCTACGTGCAGGTGGCGCGGGGCAGCATTAAGCTGAACGGCACGCCGCTTGAAACAGGCGATGGCGCGGCCATCTCCGCCGAAAAGGCCGTCGAGCTCACTGGCCTAAAAGACGCCGAGGTCCTGCTCTTCGACCTGGCCTAAGCAGGAACTCGGTCGACTAAGCGCGCAGGGGAACTCTCCCTTCTGCGCGCGCTCTTTGTTTCTTATGCCGATGTTTTTAGCCGCGGGTGCGGTGGAATTCGCGCATGAAGGTGGTGAGGGCTTCCACGGCTTCAAGGCTGACGGCGTTGTAAAGCGAGACGCGCATCCCGCCGACGGAGCGGTGGCCAGACGTGCCGACCAGTCTGGCCGCGGCGGCTTCAGCGGCGAACTTCTTCTCGATGGAGCCGTCTCCCCCCGCTACGCGAAAAACTACGTTCATTTTTGAGCGCGAGCCTTTTTCGACCGGGCAGGAATAGAATCCGCCGCTCGATTCGATGGTCTCGTAGAGCAGCCTGGCTTTGGCCTCATTGCGCTTTTCGATGCCCGCAATTGCGCCTTCGGATTCGATCCATTCCAATACCAGGCCGACGATGTAGACCGCCAACGTCGGGGGCGTGTGATACAGCGACTTCTCCTTGATATGCGTGCGGTACTGCAGAAGCGTGGGGAGATTCTTGTCGGCGCGCTCGGCGAGGTCTTTGCGGATGATAACCACGGTGACGCCGGAAGGGCCAAGATTTTTCTGGGCGCCGGCGAAGATGACGCCGTACTTTTTCACGTCGATGTGGCGCGAGGCGATGTCAGAAGACATGTCGGCGACCAGCGGCAGGTGGCCAGTTTCCGGCAGGATTGTCCACTGCGTGCCTTCGATGGTGTTGTTGGTGCAGATGTGGACGTAGGAGGCATCGGGAGAGAATTTCATTTCGTCGCGGCGGGGAAGCCGCGCGAACTTTTCCGATTCGGTGGAGGCCGCGATATGGTGGAGGATACCCTTTTGCAATTCACCAATGGCCTTGGCGGTCCAAGTGCCGGTATGGAGAACGTCAACGGGCTTTCCAGGGAGGCAGAGGTTCATCGGGGCCATGGTGAACTGCATGCTGCCGCCCCCTTGTACAAAAATGACCGCGTAATCGTCTGAGATTCCAAGGAGATTCCGGAGCTTCTGTTCCGCGCTAGCGTTGATGCTCTCAAATTCCTGTGAGCGGTGGCTCATCTCCATGACGGACATGCCACTGCCGCGCCAGTCGAGGAGTTCCTCGCGGATTCGTTCGAGGACAGGAAGGGGAAGGGCCCCCGGACCGGCGTTGAAATTGAAAGCGCGCTTGGTAGCTTGTGCGGGAAGCGTGGACGAAGTCACGACGGACAATCCTCTCTCATCAGGATTCGCAGCGCTGCCGGGGCGGGGAAACGCCGCGCACTTAGTAATCCAGAATAGCAGAAATCACCGGGGCCTCTGCGGTGCGATTTGGTCTTCGTTTAGAACCGCCTGACTGCTAACGCCAAATAGCTAAGGCGGCAAGTAACAGAAGACTGGAGAAATCTCACACGCTTGTCTTCGGCTGAGAAATTAAGGAAAGTCCTCTTGACTTATTGGGGTCTCTCGAAGCAAAACTACTATAGCCTCCTTCCCCCAGGGGCTTGAAAAAAGCGGGAACGCGCCTGCTCGCCCGCGCTGGCGCGCTCGCTGGAACTTTTTAAGGAGCATATTGAGCGCACCGCTCGCCAATTCAGAGCGCGGTCCCCGGCAGCAGTTCGAGCTATCGATCGGCTGCGTGCCCCTTCGCCTTGAAATGACTGACGCGCAGCTTTTTGGCGCGGCATCGGCGCGGTACGCCGCGTTCGCCGGAGCTGCCGCACAGCCGGTCACGATCGCCCTGAACGAGGGCGCGGCTCCTGAAGGTCCACCAGCCGACTTTGACTACGAATTCGAGGGCGCAGCGCTCCGCGTTTTTTCCGGTGAAATTCGTTTTGATGGCGTCAGGCACCAATATGCGCTCGATTCCCTGCTGCGCGTTCTTCTCAGTTGGAAACTTCTTGGCCACCACGGATTTCTACTTCACGCCGCCACCGTCATTCGCAACGGAAAAGCTTACCTATTTACGGGCAGGTCGGGCGCGGGGAAGAGCACGGTGGCATCGTTGTCACCGGAAGGAAGTGTCCTCACTGATGAAATTTCCCTGCTTCGCCGGGAAAATGGAGCGTGGCGCGCGTACGGAACTCCCTTTTGGGGCGAATTCCGGGCAGCTGGATCGAATACGAGTGCTCCCGTCGCGGGAATTTTCCGTTTGCAGCAGGCTGCGGAAAACCGGCTGGAAGCGCTCCGCCCCTTGGCGATTCTTCGCACTCTTCTGCCGAACGTGCTTTTCTTCTCCGCCGAAGCGAAAGCCAACCGGCGGCTTCTTGAAATTCTAAGTCAGGCCGCGACGGAAATATCCGGCTACAACCTGGCATTCCGCAAGAACTCGGCGTTTTGGGAGGTTCTTCCCGCATGAACGCTCCGGCCGCTGTTTTTTGGCAGAAGAACCCGGCTCTGGCGTGGAGAGAAATTGACGACGAGACAATCATCATTTCCCCGAATGACAGCGTTATGCATGAGCTCAACGACACGGGAAGTTTCCTCTGGAAAAACATTGATGGCAGGAAGTCGGCGGCGGAGCTTGCGGAACTTCTGGTTGAAAATTACGAAGTCGCGCCGGACATCGCATTATCCGACACCCAAGCGCTTTTGGAAGAGATGGCTTCGCGGAAATTGTTGGTGACCGTCCCGGCGACGCGTGGTGTATCACCTTGACCGCAACTTTATCAGCGGGTCTTACGCCCATAATGGATCGCCTGATCTCACGCACGGTCGAAAAGCACCGGCCGCTCAGCGTGCATTTCGACTTGACGTACCGCTGCAACGAGCGCTGCGTGCACTGCTATCTGGATCATGACGACCATGGAGAACTGACCACCGCGGAGTGCCTGAAGGTGCTGGACGATCTGGCGCGCTCGGGGGCGATGTTTTTGACGTTCAGCGGCGGTGAAATTTTCCTGCGCCCGGATCTTTACGAAATTCTGGCCGCCGCGAGAGGCCTGCATTTCGACATCAGCTTGAAGACCAACGCGCTGCTGGTCACGCCCGAACGTGCGGCGCGGTTGCGCGAGTTTGGCGTACGGCGCGTGCAGATCAGCGTTTACAGCGATATCCCCGCGGTGCATGACGCCATCACCAAGGTTCCCGGATCGCTGCAGCGGACTCTGGCGGCGATTCCCATTCTGCTCGAGCACGGATTGCAGGTGAAGCTGGCCTGCCCGCTGATGCAGGAAAACTTGATGGCCTACCGTGGCGTGATGGCGCTCGCGGAAAAGTTGGGCATTCCTTACATTCTGGATTTGACCATCACGCCGATGATGGACGGCTCGGGCGGACCGCTGGCGCACCGTGCATCGGTTTCCTCGCTCCTGCCGGTGCTGCAGGATCCCCTACTGCATGCCTGCAAGCCGCACCCGGGCGCGCCAGCAGCCGGTGCCGTGAATGCCCCGCCGCCGGCATTTGGGAGCGCCGTTTCGAGCGGCGTCGAAAGTCTGGCTTACGAAGACTTGCCTTGCAGCGCGGGCCACAATAGTTGTTACATTTCGCCGTATGGAGATGTCTTTCCCTGCGTGCAATTGCCCCAGGCGGCGGGGAATCTGCGGCGCGAGAAATTCGATGAGATCTGGTATCACGCGCCGCAGCTCGAACGGTTACGCGCCATACGCGAGAGCCAGCTTCCGATCTGTTCGCGATGCGAGATTCGGAGCTTCTGCGAGCGCTGCCCGGGCCTGGCGCTGATGGAGGGCGGGGATATGCTTGGAGCCTACGAGCGCGCTTGCGCACTCGCAGAAGAGAAAGCGAGACTGGCCGGTGTTGCCGTCCCCATCAGCGCACTTCATAGAGGACGAGAGATACCCTCATTTCAGCCAGCCCCTCCGGCCGAATTCGCTTCTCTTCGTAAGGGTTCTAGTTCAGACTGAGGAAACGCGGAATGCCTGAAGATAACAAGAACTCTCCCCCGGCGCCCGGCGAGAAGAAGCCGTATACAAAACCGAGCGTTGCTTCAGAACCGATCTACGAAACGTTGGCGCTGGCGTGCGGCAAACTGCCGGGCCAGGGTGGCGTTTGTAACGCAGCTCCGCGCCGCTCGTAGAGGAACCTGGCGCACTCTTCGGGGGGGCGTAACATCCGATAAAATATTCCGATTGAGTACTGTAGCTTTGGGCAAGCAAGTACTTCCTGTCCATTGACCGCCCACCCCCAAGAGACCACTGTCATAGGAGAAGTTGGACCAGATTCGCTTCCGAACGACTTCTCCTGATTTGCTCCAGTTCGGAACAGGCCAAAATTTTGCATGCTTATACTTCCATTCGCGCGGGTGTTGCTGCATCTCGCTGCATTGTCGGAACATGGTGACCTATGCGGTCGAATTTCAGCAGTGAGGTTTGATGGAGATTCGAAAAGACCAGGAGAAGAAAACCAATCGCGTCGCCGGGGAACGCCGCGCGGACGATGCGCGGCGAATTGCGGACGCACTTAACCGGCGTGGCCGGATTTCCCTGCGCGTTCACGGCACCAGCATGCAGCCATGGATGCGGTCGAAGGATATCGCCCTGATCCGGCGGATCTCCATTGAGAATGTGCGCTGCGGGGACGTGGTCTTGTTCCGGCGCGAAAATCATCTCTTCGTGCACCGCATTGTCGAGAAGCGGGGCTCGCTGAATGCCGCGCAGCTTCTTTCCAAAGGCGATGCGCATCCGACCTCCGATGGCGTCGTTCAAGAACAGGAATTATTGGGCCGCGTGATGCGAATTTACCGGAACGGCAGGCGCATTGATCTTGATGCCCCGCGCCAGCTTGCATTGGGACTGTTCATCTCACAACTCTCGCTGCACAGCCGGTTTTGGTATCCGCTGGCAAAATTAGCTGCCATTGTGACGCGGCCGGTTCGGCGGGTGATAAACGCACTGTACATCTCCAACGCACCGGTTCGCTGACTTCGCGGGTTTTCTATTTCTGGGTTACGGAACGCTGCATACCCTTTCCATTTATAAGGCCCCTTAAGACGTCCGCGCGGTGCGTTCTGCTGCTGGATATAACTCTCTTGAGCATGTGTGCTCTGTAAACAGCAGGCTAGCCCCACATGGGTGGCAAGAGCGGAAAGGTTTCAGGGTTGCGCGACGAGCGCAAACTCGACGCGCTTGCGCATCGGATCGATCCGTTCAGCGCGCACGCGGACCTTATCGCCGAGGTGCCATTCTAGTTGGCGGGGCTTTGCGCCGCGGCTACGCCGGGCGCCGGGGGCTCCGCGGCCACCTCCACCGGGCAAGGCTACGATGGCGTGATCGCGCTCGCGAAGCACGCATCGCGTGCCGGCAAATTCCTCGAGTGCGCCGACCGGAAGAAGACCCTCCACGAAGACTTCGAAAAGCTCGACAAAACAGCCGTATTTCTGTACGGAAATGATCAGCCCGTCGTATTCCTCGCCGAGGTGCTCCTCCATGAATTGAGCGGTTTTCCAATCCATCAGTTCGCGCTCGGCGCCGTTGGCGCGGCGCTCCGCTTCGGACGTTTCTGTAGCGATTTCTTCGAGGTTCCTGTGCGAGTAGAGCGTGGACTCCGACCCCGGCGAAGCGGCCACATGCGTCTTCGAAGAGGCTGGAACATCATTCGGATGATCGAAGGCCCATTTCAGAATGCGATGCACGATTAGGTCGGGATATCGCCGAATGGGCGAAGTGAAATGCGTGTATTCGTCGAAGCCGAGGGCGAAATGCCCGAGGGGCTCGGCGGCATAGCGCGCTTGCTTCAGGGAACGCAGCATGAGGTAGGAGACGATGCGTTCTTCCGGCTTGCCGATAACTTTTCGAATCAGGCGCTGGTAGTGCTGCGGCGTGATGCGCAGCTCGCCGCCCGGAAGCGCCACCTTCATGCCGCGTTCACGGCCGTGGCCGTAGGAGTCGGGCCGGCCGGCTTTCGCGGGCGCCGGGACGCGTCCATGGCGAACGGCGACTTCGCGCTGGTGCAAGTCTTCGACGCCGAGTGAGTAACCGAAGGCGCGGGCCAGCTCTTCGAACTCAAGGACTTTGCGCGCGTCAGGCTTCTCGTGAACGCGATGCAGCGATTCCGTGCCGCGCCGCAGAAGATAGCTGTCGACCGCACGGTTCGCGGCCAGCATGAACTCTTCAATGAGCCGGTGCGCGATGTTTCGCACGCTGCGCGTGATGTTGGTCATGCGCTGCTCCTGGTCGAATTCGATGACCGGTTCGGGCAGATCGAAATCGATGGAACCGTGCTCGGTGCGGCGGGCATTGAGAAGCAGCGCCAGTTCTTTCATTTCGCGGAAGCGGGGTGCCAGCGCGGCGTAGCGCTCGGTCATTTCCGCGTCGCCTTCAAGGACCTTGTTGACGTCCGTGTAGGTCATGCGCTCGGCGGAGCGGATGACGCCGGATGTCATGCGCGACGCTTTCATGTGCCCGGCGGCGTCGAATTCCATGAGCGCGCTCATGACCAGGCGATCCTCGTGCGGCTTGAGCGAACACATGCCATTCGAAAGGGCTTCCGGAAGCATCGGGACGGCGCGATCCGGGAAGTAAACGGAGGTGCCGCGGAGACGCGCCTCCCGGTCGAGAGCGTTCTCCGTTCGAACGTAGTGCGCTACATCGGCGATGTGAACTTGCAGGTGCCAGCCGCCATCGGCGCGATGCTCTACGTAGACGGCGTCGTCGAAATCGCGCGCGGTCTCTCCATCGATGGTCACGATCGGCAAGTGGCGGAAATCTTCGCGGCCCTCACGCTGGGTTTCACTCACGGGCTTCGCACCATGCTCCGCTTCATCCAGAACTTCGCCGGAGAATACATGCGGGAGATGATGCTTGCGGATGATGATTTCGGTGTCCACACCGAGATCGCCGGGACGCCCGAGAATTTCGATAACCCGTCCGGTCGCCGATGCGCCTCCTTGCGGATAACGCAGCAACTCCACGTCTACCACGGCTCCGTCCAGTTCATCCAGCCGCGGTATGCGTCTCAATCGGAGGCTGGTTTCATCCGCGCCGCTGAAGCCCAGCTTCTTCCACAGCCCCGGCGTCAATTCGCTGCCGCGCGGAATCACCACCTCGTGTTGGATTCGAACATCGTAAGGCAGCACCACATTTTGTTGCGGGCCGTAGCGAAACAAACCCACCACCGTCGGATGGGCCCGGCCAAGGATTCGAATGATGCGGCCTTCCGCACGCTGTGCGCCGGTGACGCCGCCCAAACGCTGAATCTTTGTCAGTACCTGGTCGCCGTGCATGGCGTCTTGGATCCCGTCGCGCGGGATGAATACATCGCCGTCGAGTTGCGGCATCGGTGAATCCGGTACCACGAACCCATAGCCGTCGTGGTGAAGCACCAGCCGTCCTTTTATTTCATCATGATCCGCGAGGCCCGAGCGTTGCGCAGGCCGCCTAGCGTCCTGCGGCTGCTGCTGACGGGGTCCCTCCTGTTCAGACTTGCGGCTCGGGAGCCGGTATCGTCCGCCGGGCAATTCCTTGATGGCGCCACGCTTCTTGAGCTTTGAAAGCATCTTGAATAACGGGCGATTGTCGGTCTTTTTCAGGTGGAGACCCTCCACGATCTCGCTCGCGGACGCGGGCTCGCTTCTAACTTGCAGAAAACGCAATATGTTGTCAGGGCTGAGGTGTGAAGGTCGTGGCATGAGGGCTTGCGCCAGACGGCCGGCGCCGGATTTCCACAGTAATTCTATTCACTTTTTTCGGTTTCTCAGGAACTTTTTTTTGGATTCCGGGGTTATATAGGCAGGCCAACACACGACCGGCTGGTCGCCCTCCGTCTGACTGGCCGGGTTCCCCGAGAGGGGAAAGAAGGGAGGCGGGACGACCTGGCCCGCCTCCCTTTTCATCCTTGTTCCCTGCTCAGCCTTTTACACAAACGACTTGGCGCAAGGTGTGGACGATTTCCACCAGATCGCTCTGCGCCGCCATCACCGCCTCGATCGGCTTGTATGCCGCCGGCGTTTCGTCGATGACCTCGGCGTCCTTACGGCACTCCACGCCCGCCGTCATGCGTTTGTGGTCTTCCACGCTGAAGCGGCGCTTCGCTTCCGTGCGGGACATTGCGCGCCCCGCGCCGTGGCTGCAGCTCGTGAAGCTTTCCAGACTTCCCTTGCCGCGAACAATGTAGGAACGCGCTCCCATGCTGCCGGGAATGATTCCCATGTCGCCTTCTCGGGCGCGCACTGCGCCCTTGCGCGTGACCAGGATGTTCTGGCCGTAGTGCCGTTCGCGCGCGACGTAGTTGTGGTGGCAGTTGATGGCTTTCAGCTCGGCGGCGAACGGCGGTACCTCGCTGGAATCGCGGACCGCGCCCACGATCTGCTCCATCATCAGCTGGCGGTTGCAGCGCGCGAAGTCCTGCGCCCATTCGACGGCTTCCACGTAGTCGTCGAAGTGCTCCGTGCCCTCCGAGAGATACGCCAGGTCCTTGTCCGGCAGGTTGATGAAAAATTTCTGCATGTCCTTGCGCGCGACATCGATGAAGTAGCTCCCCATGCGGTTGCCGACGCCGCGCGAGCCGCTGTGCAGCATGAACCACACGTTTTCCGCTTCATCCAGGCACACTTCGATGAAGTGGTTGCCGGTGCCCAGCGTGCCGAGGTGATTCGAATGATTGCCGCGATCCAGCTTCGGATGTTTTTCCAGAATCGCGTCGTAGCGCGGCTTGAGCCTCTGCCATACTTCGTTGTTGCGCGCAGGAATTTCCCGCCACGCCCCCGCGTCCCCGCGTCCGCCATGATTCGTTCGCCCGTGCGGAACCGCCTTTTCGATCGCGCTGCGCATCCCCTTCAAGTTGTCGGGGAGATCCCGCGCGTTCAGGTCCGTCTCGACCGCCATCATGCCGCACCCGATGTCCACGCCCACCGCAGCCGGGATGATCGCGCCCTTCGTGGGAATCACGCTGCCGACCGTGGCCCCAATGCCCCAGTGCACGTCCGGCATGGCCGCCACCCACTTGAAAATAAAAGGAAGCTGGGCCACGTTCAGGAGCTGCTTGCGCGCTTGATCTTCGAGCTGAACTCCCTTGGTCCACGCTTTGATGGGCACGCCGCTTTCAGTTGTCAAAACGTTATAGTTCTTCTCGTCAGACATGGGAGCATCCAGCATCCACTATCGCGCGACGGTGCTCAGGAATGGGTAGTGGCTCGCGGCGCCCATGAAGAACAGCATCGGAAACGACAACCAGAACGACGTGCGCGCTGTCAGGTAGTTCCAGCGCATCAAGCGGTCTGCTTCCGGCGGCATCGGTACGCCCTGCTCCGCGCTAGTGCGCGCCCAAGCGATGAGACGCTTCTGGACGCGCCAGATAACTCCCCAGGTATTCAGCAGCATTACCAACCCGAGCCCGCCGCCCACGCTGATGGCCAGGTGCGCGTTTGAAACGTTGGGCCCGCCATTCAACGCGAGCACCAACCACGACGCTGCGATCACCACAGCGGAAACTCCAATCACGCGCACCCAGGGGCTATCGAGAATTCCTTTCGCCGGAAGCTGCAGCGCATAAATAAAAACATACGCGACCACCCACACCAGCAGCCACCACCCGAACCAGTTGCCAATCAGCGAACGGTCGCCCGCAAGTTTCGCGTCTGCGGACAGATGGATCGTGAAATAGCGCAATCCCACGATCACCGTCACCAGCGCGGACGAGCGGAACCAACCCATCGCGCCGGGCATCAGCTCGGGATAGATTTTGATTCCTAGCTTGGGATCACACTTTTTCATCGCCGGCGTCAGCACCAGATTGAAAAAATACAGCAACCCAATCCAGATAATGCCGAAGACGAGATGCAGCCAGCGGAGCGCCATCATTTCATTGGCGTGTGGCGTATCAAGGAAGGAAAAGTGCGGGCGCCACTCAGGAAACGAAACCGCCAGGAGATAGAAAATCATTGGGGCACCTCGGTTGTGTTCTGGATTGGTCTGAGGAATCACCGTAGCCCATTGAGGCACGAACCGTCAATCCGCCGACGGTACAATGTTCAGAGAGTTTGGTGCCCGAGAGAGGACTCGAACCTCCACGACCTTGCGATCACTAGCTCCTGAAGCTAGCGCGTCTGCCAGTTCCGCCACTCGGGCACGAGTGCAGGTTCACCCCGACCGGGTCGGGGTGACGCTTGAGATGTTAACCACGGCCCAGCCGGAGTCACATGCAACGAAGCATTTTCATTCTGCCCGCCACTGCCCCCTTTGTCAACGCGACCAGAGTGCAGCCGCTTCAGAACGCCGGCGTCACCGGAGGCGCAGCGATCCCATCGGCAATCGCCGGTCCACGCACGCTTGACGCCGAGGGCCTGGCCGAAAAAATCTGCTTTAGTTTATTCATCTTGCCCTATATTCAGTGGCATTCCAGCCCAGGCCCTTAGGCAGGCAAACTCATGATGCAGCATCCATATTGATAATTCTATGCACTAGAATTTTTGATGCAAAGTGCTATACTCCGCCTTATCAAACCCAAATTACCCCTTGCCGGCCCGGCCGGCACCGCGGATCGGTTCCAACGGGAGGTCAACCATGGATCCACAAACGCTGACGGGGCCATTGCTTTACCTGCTGGTCGCCTGGGGAGTTGTTACCGCCGTATTCCTGGTTCTGTTGCTTCGGCGGAGCCTCCTCGCGAGCCACGAAGACGATCAAATTTTTCTCGATGCGGCTCAAGAACATATGGCCAGAGAGCAGCGGGAGATTGTGGCCAAGATCAACGCGCTCTCACGGCCCATCATGGGAACCGGCATCCTGGCAGGCGCATTGCTGCTGGTGATTGCTGGAATGTGGCTCAAGGAAGGGCTGAAGGGCCTCTTCTAGGTTTTCAGCTCTCGATCGTTTGCCGGCAAGCTTCAGCGCGGCGCCGGCTTTGCAGGCTGCTGCGGCACTGAAGGTGCGTTTGCAGGAACGGTCTGCGGGGCCCTCGGCGGAGCGAGCGAAGTGTGATTGTGCACGATGACCCAGTGGTTGTTGCGCTTTTCTAATACCACCGTTGTCTGGCCTTGGGAATCCATGTGCTGGCCATCCACAACTGCTTCGAAGTCCCACTGGTAGCATGCCCAACCCACCATACCGCTCACCTTGATGTAGGTATTCGTGCGATCCATGCGCACCTGTTGCATGCGCGCGCGCTGCTGCTGATAGATGGCTAGAAAATTGGCCCAGCCGAGAATCGGCGGCGCCCACGAGCCGTTCACGATCGCAACATCGTCGGCGTAGTCTTGGTGCAGCTTTTCGATATCCCCGAGCTGCCATGCGCCCAGCATATCCGAGAGCGTGTAGTCAATTTGCTGTTCGTCGCTCAAGGGAATCAGCATCTTGGAGCTGTCCGTGGAGGGAGCAGGGTCTGTCTTCTTTTTCTTTTCTTTCTGTGCCGCAGCGGGAGAAACGCAAGTCCAAGAGAGCGCGAATACCAGCAACAAGAGGATGACCTGGTGAGCCGTTCGGCTGGCCAAGCGCTTTCCAAAATGATTTCTCATTCGCGTTTCACCCCTCGGCTGAAAAGAATAGCACGGAGACTCGGGCGCGGCGGCGATTTGCCAGAGTTGGTTTGCTTGCTCCAGCCAGTTGTAGCTCAGGCTTTCAGGCCCGAGGTTTTTTCCTGGTCGACCGGGTTCCCCGGCTCTCGGACGCGCTGAGCAAATTGACGAAAAGACGGTAACCCCCGGGGACTCCTTCGGGCAATTGCCGGAAGAAGGCCAGGCCCGTATAAATGTAAGCGCCTTTGCCATAGCGGGTGTAGACAAGACCGCCGTCGAGGACAGGCTCGCCGGGATCGTTCATAGCGAGGAGCGGCGTGTATTTCGAATCGAACTGCGTCCAAAAATAAAGACCGCGTTCTTGCACCCAGCCCTGGAAGTCAGCCTGCGTGATTTTGTTGGGCCTGTTGAGAAGCGCATCATCCGGCCTCAGAAATTTGACCGGTGAATTTTCGTCGGTGATGCGCGGCAAGGCCCGCGGCGTTGGAGACGGGCCATCCTTCGCGGGTGGAATCGGCGGCGAGATCAGCGCGGGATACGGAGCATATTGGAATTTGTCCCAGGCAAATTCGCGCTGGTATTGCACGACCAGCGTCCCGCCGTTCGAAACGTAGTCCAGCAGCCGCTGATTCGCTCCAGACAATTCCGGCCGAAGTTCGTACGCGCGCACCCCGACCACGATCGCGCTGAATGGGGATAAATCTCGGAAGGCCAGCGCCACGGCGTCAAGCATCTCCACGCGAATGCCCAGGCGCTTGAGCGCTTCCGGCACAGGCTCGCTTTCCGCCGTGATGTAGCCAACGCGAAGATTCGCCGGCACAAGCACGTCAAAGGCGTGCACGGCGCACTGGGCCGGCTCACTCCAAAGCTGGGTCGGCAGCGTCGGCAAAGGCTCCAGCGAAGTGGTGAACTTCTCGGCCTTGTCGCCCCGGGCGCGATCGGCCACGCGCTCCGCGAACGCCGAAATCTTGAAGTTCCCCTTGCCGAGCTTCAAAGGCGGCGTCACCGTCAGCCGGGCATAGCGGTCGCCCGCTCCCTCGAATTTCAATGGCACGGCTGCGCCCGTTTTCCAACCCCGCGGAACCGTCAGCGCCGCCCGAACCTCACCCGCTTGAGCCGCATAGGAATGTACGCGGAGCAATACATCGAATGGCTTATTCTGCCTGGCGGTGATCTCGATCGCTTGCTTGGGCTCGACCGCCAGCGTGTAGGCCGGAACGATTCGCAGAGGTATTCGATCCGCTCGCGTGGAAGTTGCGCGGAGCTGCATCACCGGCGAGCTGACCGTGAACGAATAGCCATCGATCACGGCTTCCTCGCTAACCGTCACGAGTGGCGGAGGTTCCGGCAGTATCGCAGTGGCGGAGGGCGGTGTACGCTGCGGATTCTGTCCGGCGGAAACGGTAAAGCGAACGGATCCGCTGGTTTCAGCCTCTTCTTTGGCGACGGTCCAATCGGAGGGAAGCAACACTACGGGCTTCTTGAAATCTCCCGCGATCTCTCCGCGGTGATGAGAGTCCGCGCGAACCGAGAAAGACTCTCCGGAGACGATTTCACTGCGATCGGCGAGCGCGTCCAATCGCAGCCCCGCGACGAGCGCCAAAGCCGCGTCAATTTTTTCCCGTTTTCGCTTCAGGCCTCGCGCGAGGGATATGACCGGGGCGGGAACTTGGTACGAAATCGAAGGCACGGGCACTTCACTGATTTTTCTGCCTGCCGCAACCAGGGAATTGGCGGCCGACTTCCAATCGAGCCGCAAGGCCGCCTCGCGGGCCGACACCAGGGCGGCATCCACGGTTCGCATGAGCGGGTCAGCGCCCAGATTCCCGGCTTCATAGTCCTCGTCCAGCGGGCCAAGTGGTTGTGCGAGCAATGCCGGATCGAGCTCCTTGCCATCCTCGCGCTGGAGAGCGACGGCGCGCCGCAAGAACGGTGAGCCCAGAAAACCGGTGATTCCCTGGGTGCGATGATTGGCAAACGCATCGAGTCCCATTTCACGCCAGGATTTTCCGTAGAGCGGCGAAATCTCATCCACCGGTACCAAGTAACCCTTGGGGGCGTCGCTTCGGTCGAGGTCCACCAGGATCACAGGCTTTCGGTCGCCCCATGGCGTCAAGTCCTGTTCTTCCGGGGAAGAACCGTGCAGCTTGAAGGAAGAATCCGCCGCGAGTTCGACCGCCTTCGGAGTGAGTAATCCCGAGGCTTGATGATGTCCGTGGCCCCCGTGCACGCCGCCCCAGCCGTTAATCACAAGGTTGGGACGAAATCCGCGGATCACATGGACCATGTCCTCGAGGACCTGGTCGCCCCAGATCCGTTCCGTTTCTTCCGGCGTCTTCGAATAGCCAAAATCTTTGGCTCGCGTAAAATAGAGCCGCACGCCGTAGCCCCGTGTTGCCGCCAGCAATTCCTGCGTCCGCATCAATCCCAGTTGCGGCGCTTGTTCGGGGCCGAGATCGTTCTGTCCGCCCTCGCCGCGCGTGAGGGAGAGCAGCGCGACATCCGCATGAAGTCCGCGTGCGAGATAAGTAAGCACCGCAGCGCTCTCATCGTCCGGATGAGCCGTCACGTACAGGATCCGCGTAGTAATTCGAGCGCTCTCGATCGCCTCGATTGTTTCCGGCAAGCCGGGCCCTGTCCCCGGCGCGGGAGGAAATTGCCCTTTCGCTGCGGCCGCCCCAATGGAAAGAAACAAAGCTAAGTTCGCTAAGACAGTGAAGCGTTTCAATTTCCCTCCCTGGCTGCGTCTACTCTCCCCATCATGCATTTCTAAGCTCCAGCGACAGTCTTCCTTTAGAAGCTTGGTGAACGCGATCCGTTACGGAATGCTGGATACTGATAACCGATCACTTTTCTTCTCAAACGGCCATTGTCGCATCTCCCGCGCGCGAATGAGATAGGCAAGGGCTCCCAGAGCAATCTCCGCCAATCCCCATTTTCTCGTCGCCCCGGTCTGCCAGAAGAGCCACGCCCATCCGATCATCGTCAGCACCGCGGGCAGCGGATACAGCCACATCCTGAAGGGAAGGCCCTGCGTGCCCCGGCGCCGCCGCAGCAACATCACTCCGACCGCCTGGCCGATGAACTGCACGATGAGCCTCATGGCGAGAATTCCTGTAATGGCTTGTTTCAGTTTCAAGGAAACGCTGAAGACAAGCGCGAGTCCGGCCAACACTAACAACGAAACGTGCGGAAAGTGTTTCGTGGGATGAACCTTGCCGAACACCGGAAAGAAATTCCCATCCTGCGCGGCCGAGTAGGGCACTCGCGAAGCGCCAAGCAGCACGGAGAATGCGGAAGCGACAGCGATCCACAAAATCATTCCCGTCACGAAGCGCGCGGCCGCCTGCCCATACAATCGTTCGACAAACAAGCTGGCGATGAAATCGGAATTCTGCGCCTCGCGCCATGGCACCACGCCCAGGATGCTGGTCTGCATCGCCAGGTACAGCACGGCAATTCCCAGCACGGAAAGAAAAATGCCGCGTGGAATATTCCGTTCGGGATCCTTGATCTCGCTGCCGAGGTGGCAAATGTTGTAGTAGCCCCAGTAGCTGTACACCGTGCTGACCATGGCGGACCCCAGCCCCGCGAACCACACCCACGACAGATCGAAGGCCCCCGGCGGGAAATCAAACGCGATCTTGGCGTTGAAATGCGTGGCCCCTCCCCAGATCAGCCACAGCATGGTTCCCACGACGCCTATCCACAACAATACGGAAATTTTTCCGATCGTCGCGATTCGCCGGTAAAGCAGCATTACTATCAAGATGACTAGTCCTCCGGAAATCGCCTTGGCCTCGAGCGGCGTGAAGGGGTACAGGTATCCAGCGTACTTTGCGAAGCCAATCGACGCCGACGCCACGGAAAGGGGCGCCTGTATCAACGTTTGCCACACGAACAAAAAGGACATCAACCGGCCCCACCGCTCCGGACCGTAGGCTTCTCGCAGAAAGACGTATGTTCCGCCAGCTTTCGGCATCGCCGCGCCCAGCTCGGACCACACAAAGGCATCCAGCGTCGCCAGGAGCGCACCGGCCAGCCACGCGATGAGCGCTTGCGGCCCTCCCATCGCCCGGATCACCAGCGAACTGACCACGAACGGGCCGATCCCCACGATCTCGATCATGTTCAGCGCGACGGCCTCTTTCAGACCCAGTCCGCGCTCCAGGGTGGGGCTTCGAGCATTGTTGTTCGTCTTCACGGGTCCGCCGAGAATAACAAATGCCCGGCGCCTCGCCTAACCAAGACTCTTGCGACAAAAACCATTTCGCACTCTTCAGGAACAGCTTAAACTCGTGCGGCGCAGAGCCTGATCCTGCACAATCTCTTTTTCGGACAGGGACGATGATCGCATCGCGGATAGCTCGTGGGGCAGGTCTGGCTTGCCTCTTCCTCCTGGCGCCACTGGCGATGCCCGCCCGCGCCTCCACGATCACTTTGCCACCCGAGGCGCCCGCCATCCGCGACAAGATCTATTCTTTCGACCTCGACGGGGCCATCGGAGCTGCGAAGCGCATGGAACAGGAACGGCCCAATCACCCGCTGGGATATCTGCTGGAAACGGAAGCCTTGTGGTGGCGCATCTGGTGTACTTCCGCCGAGTTCAAGTATGGAATGAGCGACGCCCGGCGCCGCCCCAAGCTCGAAGCGGACCGGCACTATCTTGAGCTGGCCGCCCGGGTCTTGTCGCTGGCGGAAGCGCAAATCAAACAGAACGAATCCGCGGAAATGCAGTTCTATGCCGGGATGGCGGAAGCTTCCTCGGCGCGGCTCTACGCGCTGCGCGGCGAGTATCGCAACGCGGCCCGCTCCGGAGTGCGCGGACGCGAACACCTCCTCCGCGCCAAGGCTGTGGACCCGGATCTCGCCGACGCCGACCTGGGCCTGGGTCTTTACAATTATTACGTGGACACGCTCAGCGCCATTGCCAGGGTCTTGCGCTTTTTTATGGGCATCCCCGGCGGGTCAAAGCAAGAAGGAGTACGCCTGCTCGGACAAGCCATCGCGCAGGGCGTTCTCACCACAAACATCGCGCGCTTCTATCTCGCGCTGAATCTCCATCGTTACGATCAACAGTATGAAAAGGCGCTCAACCTCCTCGGCCCACTCGTTGAAAAATATCCGGCAAACCCGCTATTTCAATTGGCGCGTGGCGACCTGTACGCCAAACTTGGCCGAAAGCAGCAAGCCTTGGCCTGTTATCGCGCCGCAAGCGCCTTGCCGGTCCAGAATCCGGAGTGTCAAAACCGTGTCCACGAGCTGGTGCGCGCATCGATCGCAGCGCTGGGCACGGAATAAGAGAAGTTTACACTGTGTTCAGTCTCAGGATTGGACGATAATTTGACCGGGCGCGGACTGCCTCCTTTAGCTGGCAGGTAAGCCCGTTTGGTGCTTGGCATATTGTTATGCGTGTGGCAGATTCATAACATAAAAGTCGGAACAGACAGCAGGTACAGCAAG
>Ga0193733_1000061_pt1 | contig 41949 bp, 43 predicted proteins | sample U1s2metaG_FD_145076 | JGI IMG/M metagenome (GOLD analysis project Ga0193733, IMG submission 145076) | Soil microbial communities from a riparian zone of the East river system, Colorado, United States - U1s2 | ecosystem: Environmental > Terrestrial > Soil > Riparian zone | place: USA: East River...
TCATGGGATCGGCGACTTTGCCGTCGGTCTGCTTGATCTCCTCGAGCATTTCCTTGGTGCGACGAAGGATCCAGACCGGTTGTCCGCGCCATTCGACGGTCATTTTCTCCCCTGGGTTGAGCTGGCTGATGTCGACCTCGACGGGCGCGCCGAGCGCTTCGGCGCGCTCCGAGGGCAACATCGAAGCGGCGAAGGGGACGGCCGTGGCCACTGTGGCTGCGCCGCCCGCGCAGGCACTCGCGATGAGCAAGCTGCGGCGGCCGCGGTTGACACCGGATTGATCGCTCATGGAGAAACCCTGACTGGGGAAAGCATTGTCGGAGAGAGCGAAATTATACAGAAAGCCTCGCGCGCGACCAAATTTTTTGGTCCAACCCATTGATTCTGATTGCGAATTCACGAATCGGCTTCTCGAGTGTCCGCCGGCGGGTGAGCGGAGGCATGGGTAGCAGCCGCGTCCCAGAGGAAACCGGCGCGCCCCGGTGTTTTGCGCAATAATCGCGGGCACTAGGGAATCCAAGATTCCGCTCGCCAAAACGGCGGCGGACAGCCGCGAACAAGAGAAAATTCCGCGAACGCAGCACCCAATGCGAAATCTCTGGCTCATCTTTGCCCAAACGGCCACCGTTGCAGTAAGTGTGCTTTTCGTCGTCACCACGCTGAAGCCCGAGTGGCTCGGTCGTTCCGCATTCGGCCCTCAAGTGGTCGAGCTACGCCAAGCCACTTCATCGAGCGTGCCAGCGCGCGCGGCCTCCTACAGCGACGCGGTGAGAAAAGCCGTCCCCTCAGTCGTGAACATTTTCACCAGCAAAGAAATCAAGACGCCGCGCCATCCGTTCCTCGACGACCCTCTGTTCCGGCATTTCTTCGGGGACCGTCTCGAGGAGGAACCGCAGCACGCAGCAAGCCTCGGCTCGGGCGTGATCGTGAGTCCCAAGGGATACATTCTCACCAATCACCACGTGGTCGAGGCGGCCGACGAGATCGAGGTAGCGCTCATCGACGGCAAGAAATTGAAAGCCAAAGCGGTCGGTTCCGATCCGGAAACCGACATCGCGGTCCTGCAGGTCGAAGGCGGGCCGGTCCCGGCGATCACTTTCGGCGACGCCGATGCCCTGCGCGTCGGCGACGTCGTGCTTGCCATCGGCAACCCGTTCGGAGTGGGACAGACCGTGACGATGGGCATCGTCTCGGCACTCGGCCGCAGCCAACTCGGCATCAACACTTTCGAGAACTTCATCCAGACCGACGCCGCGATCAATCCGGGCAACTCCGGCGGAGCGCTCATCGACTCGGCTGGGAACCTGGTCGGCATCAACACGGCGATCTACTCGCGCTCGGGGGGGTCGCTCGGCATCGGCTTTGCGATCCCCGCATCGAGCGCCAAGCAGGTCATGGAACAGATCATCCAGACCGGCGGCGTCACGCGCGGGTGGATCGGTGTCGAGGCGCGGGAAATCACTCCGGAAATGGGCGAATCCTTGCGCCTGGGCACCCTCAACGGCGTACTCATCGAGGGCGTGCTGCGAGGTGGACCCGCCGAACGGGCCGGACTGAAGCCCGGCGACGTCCTGGTTGCGATCGAGGGCAAGCCGGTCAAGGATCCGAACTCGATGCTGAACCTGGTGGCGGCCCTCGTCCCGGGGAAACCTGCTTCGATACGGTTGCGCCGCGACAACAAAGACGTGGATGTCCAAGTCGCCGTCGGTAAACGCCCGACTCAGCAACGCCGGCGGCGCTAAAGCCGGGTCCGCTTTTCTCCAGCGCCATCTGTTCCGAAAATTTCAGCGCGCCCGACTGGCAGCGGCGCGCGACTCGCATGGACGCGCTATTCCTGCCCTGCTTCCGTGCGCTTGAGATCCTTATCCAAGTCGCCGTCCTCGGGTGCCTCGGAAGCGGCCGGGGACCGACCGACGATGCGCGCGCACACGATGCCGATCTCGTAGAGAAGCCAAAGCGGCAGCGCAAGCAGTACTTGGGAGACAACGTCCGGAGGCGTGAAAATCGCCCCGACGACGAACGCGCCGACGATTACGTAGGGGCGGATTTCCTTCAGTTTTTCTATGGAAACCAACCCGGCGCGCACCAAGACGATGACCACCACTGGAACCTCGAAGGTTACCCCGAAGGCGACGAAGGAGGTGAGAGCAAAGCTGAAGTATTTCTCGATGTCGGTCATCCACGCCACGCCCTCGGGCGCGATCGAGGCCAGGAAGTTGAACACCAGCGGGAACACCAGGAAATACGCAAACGCCATGCCGAGGACGAACAGCACGAAGCTCGCTACGACCAGCGGCAGCACCAGACTCTTCTCGTGCGCATACAGGCCCGGTGCGACGAATGCCCACATCTCGTATAGCACGTACGGCAGCGCGATGACGAAGCCCACCAGCGCGGCCACCTTGATCGGCACCAGGAACACGCCGACCACATCGGTGGCGATCATCTGCCCGCCCGCCGGCAGCGCCGCAAGTATGGGTGTTGCAAAGATCGTGTAGAGCTGCTGCGACCCGGGCCAGATAAACCCGACCACGACGAACGCCGCGAGCACCGCACCCAGCGCCCGCATGAGCCGCGTGCGCAGCTCGATCAGATGGGAGATGAAGGTGTCCTGCGTGCTCATTCGCAGCCGGTCACACGGCGGTCTTTTCCGGTGGCGGGGGCGCGCCGCCTTGCGGCCCGCGGCCGACTTCAGCGGGCTGCGAGGCCGCATCCACGGGTGGCTCCTGCGGGGCACCCGGTGGCGCTGCGGCGGTGTCCTCGATTTTCGTCAAGCTATTGAGCTCCGTCTCGGCTTTCGACACCTCGCTTTGAACCGAGTCGACGGTCGTATTGACCGTTCCTTCGAAGCCGCGCGCGGCGTCCTCGAAAGTGCTTTTGAATTTGCGCAGCTCGTCCAGCTCGATCTCGCGGTTGATGTCGGCCTTGACGTCGTTGACGTAGCGCTGCAGCCGGCCGAACAAGTGGCCCATGGTGCGCGCCACGCGAGGCAGGCGTTCCGGACCGATAACGATGAGCGCCACGACGGCGATCACCATCAGTTCGGAGAACCCGACGTCAAACACAGGGGGTGAACGGATCGTTTAAAAAAGAAGCCGGGACCGCTCCCGGCATCCGGATCAGGCCGAAGACCCTTCAGGTCTTGGCCTTGTCCTTGACCTCGCCCTCGATGGTGCGGCCCGTCACCTGGGGCGCGGCCCCGCTCTCGGCAGGCTTGTCCTCGGAGGATTTCATGCCGTCCTTGAATCCGCGTACGGCTCCGCCCAGGTCGGCGCCGATATTGCGGAGTTTTTTCGTACCGAAAACGAGCAAAACGATCAGCAGCACGACGAGCCAGTGCCAAATGCTCCAGGTACCCATGGCTTACCCTTTCAATTGCGTTTCAGCATCGGGCCCAAGGCTTCCGGGCCGCCGATGACATGGACGTGCAGATGATACACCTCCTGCCGGCCCACACGTCCGGTGTTGATGATGACGCGAAAACCGTCGGTCGACCCCTGCTCGCGCGCCAAGCGCGGCGCCATGGCGAGGATCTTGCCCAGCATCGCCTGGTGGCTCAGCTCGCAATCCGCGAGCGAATCAATGTGCTCCTTTGGGATGATCATGAAATGCACCGGGGCGAGCGGATGGATATCATTGAAGGCGAAAATATCGGCGTCCTCGTAGATTTTTCGGCTGGGGATTTCTCCCCGGACGATCTTGCAGAAAACGCAGTTTTCCGCGCCCATCCCTATTTCCGCTCCGCCTTTGCGCGCCGCTTGTCGGCGCGCGCGGCCTTTTCGTCGATCCCGGAAATGCCCTCGCGGCGGCGCAATTCGGCGAGCACGTCGGCGGGCCGCAAACCGTACTGTGCGAGCATGATCAGGCAATGAAACCACAGATCGGCCGTCTCGCCGACGATGCGCAGCCGGTCGCCATCCTTGGCGGCCATCACCGCCTCGGTCGCCTCCTCGCCGACTTTTTTCAGGATCGCGTCGGGTCCGCGCGCGAACAGCCGCGACACGTAAGACTTTTCCGGGTCGCCGGCCTTGCGCGACTCGACCACGTCCGCCAGCCGTTCGAGTATGTCGCTCATCGTCCGTATATTTCCTTCGGGTCCCTGATGACGGGCTCCACCGTCACCCAGCGCCCGTTGTCGAGCCTCTGAAAAAAGCAGCTGTGTCTTCCGGTGTGGCAGGCGATTCCGCCGCCCTGCTCCACCTTGAGCAGCACCACGTCCTCGTCGCAGTCGAGCCGGATCTCGCGCACCGTCTGCACGAGGACGTGGTGCTCGCCCTTCTTCCACAGGCGCATTCGCGAGCGCGACCAGTAGTGCGCTTCACCGGTCGCCGCCGTCTTGGCGAGCGACTCGCGGTTCATCCAGGCGAGCGTCAGGACCTCGTTCGTGGACATCTCCTGGGCGATCGCGGGGACAAGGCCGTGCTCGTCCCACTTTACTCTGTCGAGCCAGTTCTCTGCCATCGCGTCCACCGATTCAAAGCCTGACTTCGATTCCGCGCTTTGCCATGTGCTCCTTCGCCTCGCGCACGGTGAATTCTCCGAAATGAAAAATGCTCGCAGCGAGAACCGCGTCGGCACGGCCCTCCAGCACGCCCTCGACGAGATGATCGAGCTTGCCGACGCCACCGCTCGCGATCACCGGGATGCCCACCGCCTCGGCGACGGCGCGCGTGAGCGCGAGATCGAAGCCTTTGCGGGTACCGTCGCGGTCCATGCTCGTAAGCAGGATTTCGCCCGCGCCCAGCTCCTGCATTTTACGCGCCCATTCGACGGCGTCCAATCCGGCCGGCCGGCGCCCCCCATGGGTAAACACCTCCCAGCGAATCCCCGGACTCGCGGCAGGTTTCGTCTGTTTGGCGTCGATGGCGACCACGATGCACTGAGCGCCGTAGCGACCGGCTGCATCGACAACCAGCTGCGGGTTCTGGACCGCGGCGGTGTTGATGGAAACCTTGTCGGCGCCCGCGTTGAGCAAGCGCCTCACGTCCTCCACCCTGCGCACGCCGCCTCCCACGGTGAGGGGAATGAACACCTGCGCGGCGACCTCTTCGACGACGTGCAGGATCAGATCGCGCTCGTCAGAGCTCGCGGTGATGTCGAGGAAGGTCAGTTCGTCCGCGCCCTGCTCGTTGTAGCGCCGCGCGACCTCGACCGGGTCGCCCGCGTCGCGCAGGCCGACGAAGTTGATGCCCTTGACGACGCGCCCGCGGTCGACGTCGAGACAGGGAATGATGCGCTTGGCGAGCATGGTTCGGGATCGAGGATCTGGAAAGATCACCGCAAGCCGAGGGCGAGTTCCCTCGATCCTCAGTCCTGCGTCTTCCCCTTGCCCTTCCCCAGTTTGTCCGCTTCGGCCTGGGCCTTCTTGAAATCGAGCGTGCCCTGATAGATCGCGCGACCGGTGATGACGCCCTCGATGCCTTCGGATTCGATTTTGCACAACGCCTTGACGTCCTCGACGCTCGTGAGGCCGCCGCTCGCGATCACCGGAACGCGCAACTCCCTCGCGAGCTTCAGCGTCGCGTCTACGTTCACTCCCGTCAGCATCCCGTCGCGGCCGATATCGGTGTAGATGATCGCCTCGACGCCATAGTCCTGGAATTTCTTCGCGAGGTCCACCACGTCGTGACCGGTCATCTTGGACCAGCCCTCGACGGCGACTTTGCCGTCCTTGGCGTCGAGCGCGACGATGATGTGCCCGGAAAAAGCCGTGCACGCGTCTTGCAGGAAGCCTGGATTTTTCACCGCCGCCGTTCCGATGATGATGTAGCCGACCCCGAGATCGAGATAGTGCTCGATCGTGTCCAGGTCGCGGATGCCTCCGCCCAGTTGCACGGGCGGGGAATCGCCGAGCGCCTGCAGGATCGCGCGGATGACGCCCTCGTTCTTGGGCTTGCCGGCCGCCGCGCCGTTGAGATCGACGACGTGCAACCGGCGCGCGCCTTGCGCCTTCCAATGCTTGGCCATCCCAACGGGATCTTCCGAGAACACCGTGGCCTCGCTCATCTTTCCCTGTTTCAGGCGGACGCAGTGTCCGTCCTTGATGTCAAGCGCCGGAATGATCAGCATTGAGTCGGGGAACAGCGCAAAGACCCGGGCAACCCGGGACGGCCGATGGGAGGATTCAGGGATTCCAGTTGAGGAAGTTGGCGAGTAACCGCAGGCCCGCAATATCGCTTTTTTCCGGATGGAACTGTACCGCAAAAACATTATCCCGTGCCACCGCACAGGTAAAGGAGAGGCCGTAGTCGGTGGTGCCCCGTACCAGCGCGGCCTCCCCCGTCTGCGGAAAGTAGCTGTGGACGAAATAGAACCGAGTGCCGTCCTCGATGCCCGACCACAGGGCGTGCGATGCGGCCTGTTTCACGCGGTTCCAGCCGATGTGAGGAACCTTGAGCTTGTTTCCTTCAGTGTCGACCATGGCCTCGGCGGGAAAACGACGCACGGCCCCCGGGAGGAGCGCGAGTCCGTCCACACCACCTTCGTCGCTGCGTTCGAAGAGCATCTGAAGCCCGATGCAGATTCCCAGAAACGGCCGGCTGCGGGCGGCGTCCAGCACCGCTGGACGCAACCCGCGCGCGTCCATCTCGCGCATGCAATCGGGCATCGCGCCCTGGCCCGGAAATACGACGCGGTCGGCGCCCGCCACGCGCGCCGGATCGGAGGTGACCTCGACCCTCGCGTGCGGCGCGACATGCTCCACCGCTTTGGAAACCGAGTGGAGATTCCCCATGCCGTAATCGACAACCGCGACGCGCATTGCAGGGTCAGTCGGAAAAGAGCCTAGAGCGTGCCCTTCGTGGAGGGAATGGTTCCTTCGGCGCGCGGATCCGGCTCAAGCGCCATGCGCAGAGCCCGCGCGAACGCCTTGAACATCGTTTCGCACTGATGATGCGCGTTGTCCCCTCGCAGGTTGTCGATATGCAGCGTCACCTGCGCGTGGTTGGCAAAACCCTGGAAGAATTCGTGCACCAGATCCACGTCGAACTCGCCGATCAGCGCGCGCTTGAACTGGACGTGGTACTCGAGGCCTGGCCGCCCGGAGAAATCGATCACGACGCGCGACAGCGCCTCGTCGAGCGGTACGTAGGCATGCCCGTAGCGCCGAATGCCTTTCTTGTCGCCGACGGCGCGCGCCACCGCCTGGCCGAGCGTGATCCCGATGTCCTCGACCGTGTGATGCGCGTCCACCTGCAGGTCGCCCTTTGCCCGAATATCGAGATCGAGCATCCCGTGGCGCGCTACCTGTTCGAGCATGTGATCGAAAAACGGAATGCCCGTCGCAAGGGTCGCCCGTCCGCTGCCATCGACATTGACCGAAAGGGCGATCTGCGTCTCGGTGGTCTTGCGGTCGGCGGTTGCGGAGCGCGGGGGCATTGCGGTGAGCTTTCAGCGCGATAGCCTACACGAAATCAGCCCTCGGCGAGCGCTTCCGCGAACGCGGCAAGACATCGCCGATTCTCCTCCGGCGTCCCGATGGTGAGCCGGACGCAATGATCGAGCAGCGGCACGCCGGTGTGCAGGTTCTTCACGAGCACGCCGCGGCGCCGCATGCCCTCGAAGACTCGAGTGGCGTCGGGAACGCGAACCAGGATGAAATTCGCGTCGCTTGGAAAAACGGTTACGTCGGGCAGCTTGCGCAGCTCGCCACCAAGGCGCTCGCGCTCCGCGTTGATACTCCGCGCCTGCGCGTCGAGCACGTCATAGTGCGCCAGAACGCGCTCGGCGACCACGTGGGTCAGCATGCTGACGTTGTAAGGGGGCCGCACCTTGTCGAATTCGCGGATCCACTCCGGCCGTCCGACGGAATAGCCGAGCCGAATGCCCGCGAGCCCAAGCTTCGACAGAGTGCGCATGACCACGAGATTCGGGAATTCCGCCAGGCGCGTCATGAAAGTTTTGCGCGCGAAGGGGTGATAGGCCTCGTCGATCACCACCAGTCCCGGCGCCGCGGCGATGATCTGTGCAATGGCCTCATCCGAAAATAGATTCCCGGACGGATTATTGGGATAGTCGATGAACACCACCGCAGGCCGGTGCTCGGCCAATGCGCGCAGAAAAGCACCGGGTTCGAGTGTGAAGTCGCGGTTGAGGAGCACGCCAACATAGCGCAATCCCGCGAACTGCGCGTATTGGCTGAACATGAAGAAGCACGGCCGAGGCGCGAGCACCACGGCCCCCGGACGCGCCACGCTTTGGACGATGATGTGAATGATTTCGTCCGAGCCGTTGCCGAGAAGAACGTCGTACTCGGGGGCGATTCCCATCACTTTGCGCAGACGCTTCACCAGGGCCGGCGCGGTCGGATCGGGATAGCGGTTGATCTCGGCGTTTGCCACCGCCTCGCCGATCTCGCGGCGCAGCCCGTCTGGCAGGCGATAGGGATTTTCCATCGCATCGAGCTTCACCATGCCCTCCGCCGATTGGACGTGATAGGCGGTGAGCGCCCGAATCTCGTCGCGGATGACCTCTTCCGGTCCGGCGCTCACGCCTTGCCTTTGAGCGTTTTCCGGAATCTGAGCTCGGCCGACCGCGCGTGCGCCTGAAATCCTTCGCCGTTCGCGAGGGTCATGGCGAGCTTGCCGAGCTTTTGCGCGCCTTTGCGCGAGACCGAAATGATGCTCGTGCGCTTCTGGAAGTCGTACACACCGAGCGGCGAAGAAAACCTCGCCGTGCGCGAAGTCGGCAAGACGTGGTTCGGCCCGGCGCAATAATCCCCCAGAGCCTCCGAAGTGTACGGCCCGAGGAATATCGCGCCGGCGTGGCGGATTTTTTTCAGCCATTTTCTCGGATTCGCAACCGAGAGCTCCAAGTGTTCCGGAGCGATCCGGTTGGCGATTTCGCACGCCTCGTCGAGGTGTTTCACTTTGATCAACGCCCCGCGCCGGTGCAGTGACTTCTCGATGATTCCCGCACGCGACATGTCTGCAAGCAATCGTTCGATGCTTTCCTCCACGCGCTCGATGAATGCCCCGTCGGGCGAAATGAGGATGGCTTGGGAAGTCTCATGGTGCTCGGCCTGCGAAAAAAGATCCATCGCGATCCAGTCCGGCTCGGTCGAGCCGTCGCAAATCACCAGGATCTCGGTCGGGCCTGAAATCATGTCGATGCCGACCGTACCGAATACGCGACGTTTTGCTGCCACAACCCAGGCGTTGCCTGGGCCGACGATCTTGTCGACCGGCGGGATGGTCTGCGTACCATAGGCGAGCGCAGCGATCGCCTGAGCGCCGCCAATCGCGAACACGCGGTCGACGCCGGCAATCGCAGCCGCCGCGAGAACGAGCGGGTTGCGCTCGCCGCGCGGTGTCGGTACGCACATGATGAGCTCGCGGACGCCCGCGATCTTGGCCGGGATGGCGTTCATCAGGACCGACGAGGGGTATGCTGCCTTGCCACCGGGTACGTACAAGCCGACACGGTCGAGCGGCGTCACGCGCTGCCCGAGCGTCGTGCCGTCCGCTTCGGTGAATTGCCACGACTTCGCGAGTTGTCGCTCGTGGTACTTGCGGATGCGCGCCGCGGCCTGCTCCAGTGCATCGCGCTGCGTGCGCTCAAGCCCCGCGCGCGCCTGCTCAAGGACAGACGGCTTCAGCTCGAGTTCGGCGACTCGTACGGCTTTGACCCGATCGCCCCATTCGGGGTTTTCGTTGTATTCGAGGACCGCGGCGTCGCCACGGTTGCGCACGTTTTCGCAAATCTCCACAACCTTACGCTCGACTTCCTCGTCGAACGTGGCGTCGAACGAAGTCAGCGCCTTGAGGCGCGCGTCGAAACCAGCTTCCGTCGTCGAAAGTCGGGCGATCTCAAGCATGCGTTCCCGCGGCCTTCGTGAACTGGTCGAGGAGCGGCTGGATGGCGTCGCGCTTGAGCTTGAGCGCGGCCTGGTTGACGATGAGGCGAGCGCTGATCGGCCGGATCTCCTCGACTGCGCGCAGGCGATTGGCGCGCAGCGTATCGCCGCTGGAAACCAGATCGACGATCGCGTCGGCCAGACCCACGAGCGGCGCGAGCTCCATCGAGCCGTAGAGCCTGATCAGATCGACGTGCACGCCCTTGGCTGCGAAGTGCTCGCGCGCAGTCTGCATGTACTTGGTCGCCACGCGCAAACGCGCGCCCTGGCGCACGGCGCCCGCATAATCGAAGCCTTCGGGAACCGCGACCATCATGCGGCACGATGCGATGCCGAGGTCGAGCGGCTGGTACAGTCCCTCGCCGCCGTGCTCGAGCAGCACGTCCTTTCCCGCGACGCCGAGCTCCGACGCGCCGTGCTGGACGTAAGTCGGAACATCGGCCGCACGCACGATGAGCAGCCGCAGGTCGCGGCGGCTCGTGCGCAGAATGAGTTTGCGCGAGGTGTCGGGATTGTCGAGCGCTTGGATGCCCGCTGCGGCAAGCAGCGGCAGCGTTTCATCGAAAATCCGGCCTTTGGAGAGCGCGAGGGTAATCACGGTTGAATCGGCCAAAAAAAGATTTTACCGCAAAGAGCGCGGAGGCCGTGAAGGAAAACCTTATTTTTCATGATGTTCCGAAAATTCCGGAACGGTTCCGCGTCCTCGGGCCTCTTCGCAGTTCAATGAACCCGCTTGATGCGCGCGCCGAGCTGCGCGAGCTTCTCCTCGATGCACTCGTAGCCGCGGTCGAGGTGATAGATGCGATCGACCCGGGTCTCGCCCTCGGCGACGAGACCCGCGATGACGAGGCTCGCCGAGGCACGCAGGTCGGTCGCCATGACGGTCGCGCCCTGCAGCTTCGGAACGCCGCGCACGATCGCCGTGTTGCCTGAGATCTCGATGTCGGCGCCGAGACGCTGCATTTCCAGAGCGTGCATGAACCGGTTCTCGAAAATGGTCTCGGTGATGACGGCGGTGCCTTCCGCGATCGCGTCCAGCGCCATCAGCTGCGCCTGCATGTCGGTCGGGAACGCCGGGTAAGGAGCGGTCCGGACATTCACCCCCTTTGGCCTGCCCCGCATCGTGAGCGAGAGCCTTCCGTTCCCCGCCTGCAGCTCCGCGCCCGCTTCGCGCAGCTTTTCGAGCACCGCATCGAGGATGCCGGCGTTCGTACCGTGAAGCGTGACGCGGCCGCCGGTCGCCGCGGCCGCCGCGAGGAAGGTTCCGGTTTCGATGCGGTCGGCCATGATGCGGTGCTGGGCCCCGTGCAGCCGGGCCACGCCTTCGATCGTGATCACGTCGGTTCCCGCACCTTTGATCCGCGCGCCCATAGCCGAGAGGCATTGGGCAAGGTCCACCACTTCGGGCTCGCGCGCGGCATTCTCGAGCGTGGTCGTGCCCTCGGCAAGACAAGCCGCCATCATGAGGTTCTCGGTGCCCGTGACGGTCACCAGATCCATCAGGATGCGAGCCCCTTTCAGGCGCTTTGCCTTCGCCGAGATGTAACCCTGCTCGACCGAGATCGCGGCTCCGAGTGCCGCCAGTCCCTTGACGTGCAAGTCCACCGGTCGCGTCCCTATGGCGCAACCCCCGGGGAGCGACACTCGAGCCTCGCCGCAGCGCGCCAGCAGCGGCCCGAGAACCAGAATCGAAGCGCGCATGGTCTTCACCAGGTCGTAAGGAGCGAGCGGATCGGACAGACGCTCAGCCCTCAGGGACAGGCCCAAGCGGTCATCGAGGGAGACTTCCACGCCCATCTGCGCGAGCAGCCGGAGCATGGTGCTCACGTCTCTCAGGTGCGGCACGTTGGAGAGCGTGAGCTGCTCGCTCGTGAGCAACCCCGCGCACATGAGCGGGAGCGCAGCGTTTTTCGCGCCCGAAACGCGGACCTCGCCCGAGAGCGGCACGCCTCCCTGGATGATGAGCTTATCCATTCGCCGCTTCGTCGGGGGTGAGCGTGCGCATCGACAGCGCATGAATCTCCCCGCGCATGCGCTCCCCGAGCGCCGCATAAACGAGCTGATGGCGCTGGACCCGGCTCTTGCCGCGGAACGCTTCGCTCACGATGAGCGCCTCGAAATGCTCTCCGTCGCCCACGACGCGCACCGCGCTGCACCGCAGCCCTTTTTCGATGTAGCTCTGAACCTGCTCGGGCGTCACCATGCTAATGCCTCAATTTGTATCCGTGCTTGAGCAAGGCCAGGGTGAGGCCCGACACCAGCGCAAGAAATCCCGTGACCACGGCGAGGCTCCCGACCGGGTTGACATCCGACACCCCGAAGAATCCATAGCGAAACCCGTCAATCATGTAGAAAAACGGATTGAAATGCGAGAGCCCTTGCCAGAACGCGGGAAGCGAATGGATCGAGTAGAACACCCCGGAAAGAAAGGTGAGCGGCATGATGAGGAAGTTCTGGAAGGCCGCAACCTGATCGATTTTCTCCGCCCAGATACCGGCGACCATCCCGAGCGCTCCCAAAACTGCGCTCCCGGCGAAAGCGAACGCGACGATCCACAGCGGGTGGCGAAAGGCTATCTCGACAAAAGGCAGCGTCACCAGAAGAACCGCCGTACCCACCACCATCCCCCGCACGACCGCGGCGAGCACGTAGGCGGCGAAAAACTCCCAATACGCAAACGGCGGGAGCAGCACAAAGATAATGTTGCCCGTAATCTTGGACTGGATGAGCGACGATGAGCTGTTGGCAAAGGCGTTCTGCAGCACCGACATCATCACTAGGCCCGGGACGAGGAACGAGGCGTACGGAACCGCGTCGTACATCCGCACCCTACCTTCCATAACGTGGCTGAAAATGAGCAGAAAGAGCGCGGCGGTGAGCACCGGCGCGCCGATCGTCTGAGTGCTCACTTTCCAGAAGCGCAGCACTTCCTTGTAGAGCAGCGTGGGAAAGCCGCTCATGACCGGTGCATCACGTCAACGAACACGTCCTCGAGGTCGGGCTGCACGATCTCCATCTCCTCGATGCGGCATCCCGCCCTACGAATGCCCGCGAGTATCTGCTCGACGTCCTCATAGCTCTTCAGCCGAAGCACGTGAGCCCCCGCGGTACCCCCATGCTCGAGAGCTCGGAGCTCCTGCGGAAGCTCGCCCGCGAGGCGCAATCTAAGGAACAGATGATGCACGCGCTTGAGCAAGTTCGCCGTGGAATCGAGCGCAACCACCCGCCCGTCCTTGAGCATCGCGATGCGCCCGCACAGCATCTCGGCTTCTTCGAGGTAATGCGTCGTGAGCACGATCGTATGGCCGTCCCGGTTGAGTCTTCGGATGAATTGCCAGAGCGCCTGCCGAAGCTGGATGTCGACGCCCGCGGTCGGCTCGTCGAGCACGATCACGGGCGGCTTGTGCACCAGGGCCTGCGCCACCAGCACGCGCCGCTTCATCCCGCCCGAGAGCGCGCGCATGTTGACCTCGGCCTTGGAAGCAAGATCGAGGTGCTGCATCACCTCTTCGATCCAGGCGCCGTTGTCGCGCACTCCAAAATAGCCCGATTGGATGCGCAGAGTCTCGCGCACGGTGAAGAAGGGATCGAATACCAGTTCCTGGGGAACAACCCCGAGGGAGCGGCGCGCGGCGCGGTAGTCAGCACGCACATCATGGCCCATCACCCGGGCCGAACCCCGGTCGGCGTGCGCGAGGCCCGCAAGAACGCTGATCAAGGTGGTCTTGCCGGCTCCATTGGGTCCGAGCAACCCGAAAAACTCTCCCTGCGGGATCTCGAGGTCGATCCCCGAGAGCGCCCGCAGCTCGCCAAAGCGCTTGTGGACGTCGCGGACTTCGATCGCGGCAGGCATGCCGGTGGGTCCGCCCGCGCGAAAGATCAGCTCGAAGCCGACTGAAGCAGCTCGGAGACTCCGTAGAGCTTGGCGAGGTTCTGCATCGCAGCGGGTAAGTTGGCGAGGCGCAGCCCGGTCTTGCCTTCTGCGGCCCGACGCAACCACTCCAGGGCGAGGGCTACTGCGGCGGAATCGACTTCGGTCACATTGCGGAAATCGACCACGCGCGCGCCCTGCCGCAGATGTTCCTCCGCCGGTCCGATAAGCCCCGGTACGGTATCCAAGGTCACCGGGCCTTCGAGGATGAGCGAGTCCCCCTCTCGACGGATCACGTCTTGCCTCCTTTCGAGCGCTCGGGCTGGCGGTTTTTCGCGACGAGCGATTTGATCAGGCCGTCCACGCCGTGCTCGCGAACTTCGCTGGCGAAGGTGTCGCGGTAGGTCGTAACCAAGCTCACCCCGCCGACCTTGACGTCGTAGACCTTCCACCCGTTGGGGGTCTTTTCCATCTCGTAGTCGATGGCGACCGGCTGGGACGAGCCCGATTGTTTGACCTCTGATCTCACGGTGACCTCGGTATCTTCGGGCTTGGCGCGCAGGGGCTTGTAATCGATCTGCTGGTCGCGGTAGTTGGAGAGCGCCGTCGAATAAGTCCGAACCAGCAACGTCTTGAATTCGTCGGCGAGCACCTTTTGCTGCTCGGGCGAGGCGAGCCGCCAGCTGCGCCCCATGGCGATCCGGGTCATGCGGATGAAATTGAAATGCGGGACGATCTTGGTCTCGATCAGATCGGCGGCCTTTTTCGTGTCGCCTGCCTGAATGTCCTTGTCCTGCTTCAGGATGGCGACGACCTCCTCGGTGATCGATTTCACCAAGACGTCGGGCGCAACAGGCTGCTGAGCGTGCGCGAGGGGGATCAGCAACGCAAAGAGCGCGTAGAAAGGGATTTTCATGGCCACAGGATTTTGGTCACTTGGTGGGTTCATCATCGGGCTCCTCGCGCTCCCGCGGCGGATCTCCGTCGTAGACAAGGTTGCGTCGGCGCTGCAGCCAGGCTTCGCGCACGAAGGTGTATTTGTCGAGCGCTGCCTGTTCAATAACGCTCGAGGCGTCGAGGAGGTTGGCACGATTGCTGATCGCGCGCGTCGCATAGAGCGAGTTGCGCACCGGAACCCCGTCGATCTGGAAAACGAGGTCGGCCTGCGTATCGAGCACCCAGCCGAAACCGTCGCGAACCGTCGAGGGACCCAGGATCGGCAGAACCAGGTACGCGCCGCTGCCGACGCCCCACCAGCCCAATGTCTGCCCGAAATCCTCGTTGTGCTTCTGCAATCCGAGGTCGGACGCGAAGTCGAAAACGCCGGCGATCCCGAACGTCGAATTGAAAAGGACCCGAGTGAAATCCTCGAACCCCCGCTGGAACTTTCCCTGCAGCACATCGTTCACCGAAATCCAGACGTCCTCGAGATTGGAAAAAAAATTGGAAATGCCGGTACGCAAGACTCCCGGCACGACGCTGCGGTAACCCTTGGCCACCGGCTTGATCACGACCCCGTCCACCGCATCGTTGAAACGGAACATCGCGCGATTGAACGGCTCGAGAGGGTCCGCCGGATTGCCCCCCGAAGTAGCGCAGCCCGCCAGCGTTCCGGCGAGGAGCAGCGCCGCGCACAGCCTCTTTGCCCTTGCCACGCGCTCGGCTTTCAATCCTTGCTTACTTTTTGCCGTCCCCTTCGGCAGCCTTATTGTACAGGAACTGACCGATGAGATTTTCGAGCACCACCGCGGACTGCGTGAGTTTTAACGTGTCACCGTTTTTCAGGTTGACCGATTCGCCGCCGGGTGAAAGACCGATGTACTGCTCGCCGAGCAGGCCCGAAGTCAGAATCTTGGCCGAGCTGTCTTTCGGAAACTGGTAGCGGCTGTCGATGTTCATGGAGACCACCGCCTCGAAGCTCTCGTTGTCGAAGCGGATGTCGCTGACCCGGCCGACGACGACACCCGCGCTTTTCACCGGTGCGCGGACCTTGAGGCCGCCGATGTTTTCGAACTTGGCGTTGACCTGATACGAATCCGCTGCCGAAAAAGAAGCGAGGTTCGCCACCTTCATCGACAGGAACAGCAGCGCGCCGATGCCGATCACCGCAAAAATCCCCACCCACAAGTCCAGCTCTTTGCGCGTCATCATGTCTTAGTGTCCTCTGAACATCAGTGCCGTCAGCACGAAATCGAGCGCCAGGATCGCGAGCGACGAAGTGACCACCGTGCGCGTGGTGGCACCCGACACGCCTTCGGCAGTCGGCGGCGCGTCGTAGCCTTCGTAGACCGCGATCCACGTCACTGCGATGCCGAAAACCAGGCTCTTGATAACGCCGTTCAAAACGTCTTCGCGAAAATCCACCGCCGCTTGCATCTGCGACCAGAACGAGCCCTCGTCGACGCCGATCAGCCGCACGCCGACGAGGTAGCCGCCGAACACCCCCATCGCGGAAAAGAGCGCCGCGAGCAGGGGCATGGAGATCACCCCGGCCCAAAAGCGGGGCGCGACCACGCGGGCGATGGGGTCGACTGCCATCATCTCCATTGCGGAGAGCTGCTCGGTCGCTTTCATCAGTCCGATCTCCGCAGTGATCGCGCTCCCCGCGCGGCTGGCAAAGAGCAGTCCCGCGACGACGGGGCCGAGCTCGCGAACCAGAGAAAGGCTGACGAGCACCCCGAGCGCCTCGGAGGAGCCATACCGCACCAGCGTGTCGTAACCCTGCAGACCCAGGACCATCCCGACGAACAGCCCCGACACGAGAATAATGATGAGCGACAGCACACCGGTGAAATAAATTTCGCGAATCGTAAGATGGAAGCGCCGAAAGCTCGGCCCCGACTCCTTGAGCGTGAACCACAGGAAGCGGCACGCGAACCCGAGACGCCAGATCCAGTTGTCTACGATGCGCGCGCCGAGCGCGCGCACGAGCTCTGCGAGGCGCCCTGTCATTGCGCGAACAGGTCCTGCCGATAGTCCGGCGCCGGATAATGGAACGGGACCGGCCCATCGGGTTCGCCGTAGACGAACTGGCGAAGCGACGAAAGTCCCGCCGCACGCACCTGATCGGGAGTGCCTTGAAATTCGACCTTTCCCGCGGACATGTAGTAGACGTAGTCGACCAGTTCGAGCGCCTCGGCCACGTCGTGGGTTACGACGATCGAAGTCGCACCGAGCGAGTCGTTGAGCCGCCGGATCAACTGGCCGATGACGCCGAGTGAAATCGGGTCGAGCCCCGTGAAGGGTTCGTCGTACATCATGAGCATCGGGTCGAGCGCGATCGAGCGCGCGAGCGCCACGCGCCGCGCCATGCCGCCCGAGAGTTCCGAAGGCATGAGATCCGCGGCGCCTCGCAGGCCCACCGCCTGCAGCTTCATGAGCGCGAGGTCGCGAATGATCGATTCGGGCAGGTTCGTGTGTTCGCGCATCTGGAACGCCACGTTGTCGAACGAGGACATGTCGGTAAACAGGGCGCCGAACTGGAACAGCATGCCCATCTTGCGCCGCAGCTCAAAGAGCGCGTCATGGCCGAGCTTGTTCACGACGCGGTCGGCGACGCGAATTTCGCCCTGGTTGGGGAAAAGCGCTCCGCCAATCAGACGTAGAAGCGTCGTCTTCCCGCACCCGGACAAACCCATGATGGCGACCACCTTGCCCTTGGGAACGACGAGGTTGATGTTCTTAAGAACCTCTCGCTGATCGTAGCTGAACGTGACGTTTTGAACTTCGACCAGATTGCTTGTCGCCACGGTGTCCTGCCCGGAATACGCGAAGGGCGAATTCTAGCACTAGAGAAGTGCGCGGCAACCATTTGGATCGCATCCCATCGCCCGTGTGCGGCGTTCGTAGATCCACCGTGAAAGGGCGCCGCCTTTGCGCTATCATCGACGCCTCCCCACGAAGGGCTGCCTTATGCCCGAGCCGTTGGTTCGATTCCTCGGAGTGAGCAAGAGCTTTGGCCGCGCGGAAGTGCTTCGCGGGATCAATCTCGATGTTCACTCGGGCGAGTGCGTGGCCCTGGCCGGCTTGAACGGCGCCGGCAAGACCACCTTGATCAAGTGCCTGCTCGACTTCTGCGACCTCGATTCGGGCGCGATCGAGATCCACCGCACCGCGCATCGCCGCCCGAAGGCCCGCGCCCGCCTTGCGTTCCTGCCCGAGCGGTTTACCGCCCCTTATTTTCTCACCGGTCGCGAATTCATAGCGATGATGCTGCAACTGTTCGGATGCCGATACGAGGAGGAGCGCGTTTGTGCGATGTTCGCTGCGCTCGACCTGGACGTCGCTGCCCTCGACAAGCCGGTCCGCGCCTATTCGAAGGGTATGACCCAGAAGCTGGGGCTTGCCGCCTGCTTTCTTTCGCAACGCGATCTGTACGTTCTCGACGAACCGATGAGCAGCCTCGATCCCAAGGCGCGCGCCCGCGCCAAGGACCTGCTCCTGAACCTCAAGTCGGAAGGGCGAACCCTGCTTTTCACCTCGCATTCGCTCGCCGACGTCGAGGAGGTTTGCGACCGCGTCACTGTTCTGCACGGGGGAACGATTGCCTACGCCGGCGCGCCTCGCGTATTGTGCGAGCTCCACGGGGAATCGTCACTGGAGCGCGCCTTCCTTAAATGCATCGAAGCTCATGCCTGAAGCCCCCCACCCCAGCCTGCTGATCGTCGACGACGATCCGCTCATCACAGAGACCCTGTCCTACGCCCTCGGAAAGGATTTCGAGGTCATGGTGAGCGATTCGCGCCAGCACGCCGTGAGTCTGCTGCGGCAACTCGACGAGGCGCCGCAGCTCGCGCTGGTCGATCTCGGGCTGCCCCCCATGCCCCACCGGCCTGACGAGGGCTTCCAGCTGATCAGCGACCTGCTCGCGCATTCTCCGGCCATGAAGATCCTGGTTCTATCGGGCCAGAACGACGCTGCCAACGCGAGGCACGCGCGCACGCTCGGTGCCGCCGAGTTCGTCGCCAAGCCCTGCGATCCGGAGAATCTCAAAAAGATCCTGCTGCACGCCCTGCAGTTTCGGGCGGCTGAAATCTCGGGGGAAGGGATCGCCGAGGCCGATCCTTTGGTCGGCAAGAGTCCCGCACTGCAAAAGCTGAAAAGCCAAATCAGCCAATACGCCGACTCGCCCTTCCCGGCGCTCATCGAGGGCGAATCGGGAACCGGCAAGGAAGTGGTGGCGAACCTGTTGCATCGCCTTTCGTGGAGGCGCGTGAAGCCATGGTTTGCGCTCAACTGCGCGGCGATCGCGCCGACCCTGGTCGAGCCTACGCTGTTCGGCTACACCAAGGGCGCCTTCACCGGCGCGACGCAAAACAAATCGGGCTATTTCGAAGACGCGAGCGACGGAACGCTGTTTCTCGATGAGATCGGCGAGCTGCCGCTGGAGCTGCAAGCCAAGCTTCTGCGCGTCCTCGAGAACGGCGAGTTCCAGCGCGTCGGCGAGACGCAGCAGCGTTTCTCCCGTTCCCGGGTGATTGCCGCCACCAATCGCGACCTGCGCCAGGAAATCAGGAAAGGGAATTTCCGCGCCGACCTGTATCACCGGCTGTCGGTGTTCACGATCGAGGTACCGTCGCTGCGCGAGATGGACGAGGACCGCACGCTACTGCTCGAACACTACCGTAAATTCTACGCGGGGCAGGCGAAGCTCCCGCCGTTCGCGCTGGACGATGCGGCGCAAAAGGCCTGGCGCGACTATCACTTTCCCGGCAACGTGCGTGAGCTGCGCAACGTCGTGATCCGCCTGACCACCAAGTACGCTGGCCAGAAGCTGTCCCCCGCGGAACTCGAGCCCGAGTTCGATCTGGAAGCGCAGGCAGACAGGGGACCCGGATTGCCATCGGATCCGGGGACGCTCATCGAGCAGGCACAACGCCATCTGCAGCGCGAGCGCAGCTTCAATCTCGACGAGATGCTCAAGGCCTGGGAACAGGGCTACATCGAGGCGGCGATGAAGCTCACGCGAGGCAACGTCAGTCAGGCGGCCAAAATGCTCGGTATCAACCGCACGACGTTGTACTCCCGCATGGAATCGGCGCAAAAGCAGCAATAGAGCTAGCGGCACGCTCCGGGAGGGGATTCGATGTATCTAGACCATTTCGGAGCGTGCCGCTAGCTCTATTGCATCACCCCCGACACCGATTTCTTCTTTCAGGGCGCCAACCGCGGGGCGACGCTCGAAGCCCTGCTCTACGCCATTACCCATGACGAGGGCATCGTCAAGGTCTCCGGCGAGGTCGGCAGCGGCAAGACGATGCTGTGCCGTGTACTGATGGAGCGGCTGCCTGCGACGGTCGAAACCATCTATCTCGCCAATCCGTCGCTGTCGCGCGACGAAATCCTTCTTGCAATCGGCGACGAGCTCAAGCTCGAACTGGAAAAAGGACAAACGACGCGCATTCTTCGGGCACTGCAGGAGCATCTCATCCGGCTCTTCGGCGAGGGCCGCCGGGTGGTAGTGCTGATCGACGAAGCGCACGCGATGCCCGACGAAACGCTCGAGGAGATCCGGCTGCTGTCGAATCTCGAATCGAACCGTCACAAGCTGCTGCAGATCGTGCTTTTCGGGCAGCCGGAATTCGACGAGCACCTCGACGCGGCCGGCATGCGGCAGCTGAGGGAGCGCATCACTCACAGCTTTCGCCTGGAGCCCCTGGTGCGCAGCGACATCGAGAACTACATCGACTTTCGCATGCGCGCCGCCGGCTACCGCGGTCCCCAGATTTTCAATCGGAGAGCAATCAAGGTCATTTCGAGCGCGTCCCAAGGACTGACGCGCCGGGTCAATATCCTGTCGGACAAGGCCCTGCTCGCGGCCTTCGCATCCGGCACCCATGCGGTCACCCAGGCTGAGGCAAAAAGGGCCGTGCGCGACACCGAGTTTCATCGAACGCGGACCGGCATACAACAGATTCGGATCGGCGCGGCTGCGCTCGCCGCGGGCGTTGTACTCGGATGGGGAACACACATGGTCCTTTCGGCCGGTCGATCAGCCATCGCGCCCGCCCCCCCACCAGCCGCGGCGAGCACGGCAGCTGAACCCCCCGCTCGGCCCGCGAAAGCGGCGATGCCCATTGTTTCGGGCTTGTCTCTGTCCGCGAACGCGGACGCGTCGGCATTCAAACGAAGCGTGGAAACCCTGACACTCGCGCAGCCGCTGCCTCCCGAGCGGGGGAAACTCGCCCGAGGACGCTTTACCGCAACCCAGGAGTGGCTCCAGAGTGCGCCTGGAGATCACTACGCGATCCAGTTGGCCATTGTCAATTCGAAAGAACTAGGGCAGCTGGAAGACTTCTTGCTTCGAGCATCGAAGGTGCTGCCGGTTGGCGAGCTTTTCGTCTACAGCGTGAAGATCGACGGCCAGCAACACTACCGTGTCGCTTACGGATCCTACGCGAGCCCGGAGCAAGCGCTGGCCGCCATAAAAGGGCTGCCGCCGCTTTTGTCCGCGTACCGTCCGTATTATCGGAGCGTGGAGAGAATGCGCAGCCAGAATCGCCAGTAGCCGCGGCGGGAAATACGCGGCGTCGTAGTTCTTTTGGTTTGTTAAATCATTCTTTTGGTTTGTTAAATCAGTTTGTTACGTGGTACTGTTATACTGGTCCGGGAAATTCTACCCGGGCAGCAAGTTAGAGCGGGAATCGGAGGCGACCTTGCGACGCATTTTGCTGGCGTGTTCTGTGCTCGTGGTGGGCGCGTGCGCCCACGCGCCGATTCAGCAGTCGGAGACGCACCTTCGCGCCGGGGAGCCGGCGCCTTCCGGGACCGTGCCTGCTCCCATACAAATCTCCACGATCCTGCCCAAGCCCAAGCCTACGCAGCGACCCGAGACTTACAGCGTGGTGGTGAATGGAGTCAAGGTTCAGGAACTGCTGTTCGCTCTCGCCCGCGACGCCAAGCTGAACATAGACGTTCACCCGGGAATCACCGGGACGGTCACACTCAATGCGATCGACCAGACTTTGCCGCAGCTTCTGTCGCGTATTTCCAAGCAGGTCGACATGCGCTGGGAACTGGACGGCCCGAACTTGGTCGTCATGCCGGACTCCCCGTATCTGCACACTTACCGGATCGATTACGTCAACATGGAGCGCACCTCCACGGGGACTGTCGGCGTCTCCTCGCAAATCGGGACCGGCGGCGGGACTGCCGGCGCCGGAGGGGCTGGAGCCGCAGGTGGGGGCGGCGGCAACACCTCAAGCACCACGGTGCGCAATACTTCCGACAACAAGTTCTGGGCCACGCTGGAAAAGAACGTCAAAGACATCCTGCACGAGACCGACAAGATTCTGCCGACTGGCGGCCCCTCGTTCCAACCCCGAGCGGCCCCTCCGGGCGCTGCGGGCGCGTCGAGCGTTGTCCCCGAGACGACCACGCCCAACATCAGCTTCCGCGAGGCGGCGGCGGTTATCGTCAACGCCGAGGCGAGCCTCGTCATCGTCCGCGCGACCTCGCGGCAGCACGAAAAGATCCAGGAATTTCTCGATCTGGTGCTGGCCAACGCAAAACGCCAGGTGCTGATCGAAGCGACGATCGCCGAAGTGCTGCTGAACAACCAGTATCAGCAGGGGATCGATTGGTCTGTCTTGCGCGTCCGGGGCTTGACTTCGGTGCTGTTGACCCAGACGGGAACGGCAGCTGGGCTTCCCAGCACACCAGGGTTTCCCAACATTTTCACGGTTAACGCCAACAGGGGGACCAATATTTCCGGTGTCCTCCAGTTGCTCGAGTCCTTCGGGAACGTCCGCGTGCTCTCGAGCCCGAAGATCTCAGTGCTCAACAACCAGACCGCTCTGCTTCGGGTCGTCGACAACATCGTTTACTTTAACGTTCAGGTGACTGTGGCCCCTGGAAATATCAATGCAGTCTCGACAACGGCCACCAACACAACCCCGGTCACTGTGCCGGTGGGGTTCGTGATGAACGTGACCCCCCAGATCAGCGACAACGACACCATTCTGTTGAACGTTAAACCGACCACTACGCGACTGGTGAAATTCGTCCCGGATCCGAATCCGATCTTTGCGGTGACGGACCCGGTTACGGGGACGAAACCGCCTCAGAACCTGATCCCGCAGCTGCGCATGCGGGAAATGGAATCGTTGATCAAGGTCAACAGCGGCCAGATCGCCGTGCTGGGAGGATTGATCGAGGATTCGGTCAACGACATCGAAGACACGATTCCGATCATCAACTCCATCCCGATCATCGGTTCGCTATTCAGCTCGCGCAACCGCAACAACACCAAGACCGAGCTCGTCGTTTTTCTGCGCCCCATCGTGGTAAAGGATCCGAGCATCGACGGTGACTTCCGCTCGTTTCGAACGATGCTTCCAGGCGAAGACTTCATTTCGCGCCCCAACCCCGGCAAGGCGGGGTTGCCCGAGTTCTCAAGATGAGCCTGCTCCTCGAAGCGCTGAAAAAAGCCGAGCTCGCCAAACAGGTCGCCAAGGCGCAGGCGCCCTCTCCGGAGCCCAAGCCCGCGCCGCCCGAACCGACCGAGCCCGTGATGACCCGGGAGAGGCTGCCTGATATCACGCAGCCGCTGGAGATCCTCAGCGACGATTTGCCTTCCTCGGAAACGAAGGCCGCGGAGCCGGCAGCGGCAAGGCCCGAATTTTCGCTGCAGGAACAGGAAACGTTCGAGCCTGCGGCGCAGCCGATCCTTTCGACGAACGAATTCGCACGTACTGCTGAGCGCGCTCAAGCTCGACAGCTTTTTCAGGTGAAGGAGATGGACTACAACCCGCGTCAGCCGTTTTATCTCGCCCTGGGCGCGCTCGTCCTGGTCGGATTGGGCTACGGAGGCTATGTATGGTGGCAAACGCGGCCGAAATACAGTGTCCCCACGGTGGAAATGCAAGCCCGCCCGGTCGCGACTCCCGCTCAATCCGCAACTGCGTCCGCCCCCGTGGCAGAACCTTCCCAACCCGCCGCAGCGCCTCCTCCGCCCGTGCAAGCGCTGCAGGCCGCCGTGCCTGCGCCAGCGCGCACCACAGTTCCGGGAATCCCTCCGATACAGCCGGTGCGTCCGAGGCCCCAACAGGCCTCGGGAGCGTTTGCCTCGGGGTCTTCGGCGCTGCGGCCCGAATCCTCCTCGGTTCCGACCGGATCCGTTTCGCCGCGGGCAGGCGAGGGGCTCGCGCCGATCGCGATCAATGCCCCCACGCTGAGCATCGATCCGCTGGTCGAACAGGCCTATCAGGCGTTCCTGAGGAACGACCTCGCTGCCGCCCGCGACGGCTACCAGCGGGCGCTCCTGCGCGAGCCGACCAACCGCGACGCGCTGCTCGGCCTCGCGGCCATCGACGTGCGCAGCGGCCAACTCAGCTCGGCCGAAGCGCGCTATCTCAGGCTGCTCGAGATCGACCCGCGCGACAGCCACGCAATGGCGAGCCTCATCTCGCTGCGCGGCCAGCTTGACCCGGTGGCTTCGGAGAGCCGTTTGAAAAGCCTCATCGCAAACCAGCCGGAGGCCGCGCTTCTGCACTTCTCGCTCGGCAACCAGTACGCGCAGCAGTCGCGCTGGGCCGAAGCCCAGGCGGCGTACTTCAAGGCCCACTCGGTCGATCCGGAAAATGCCGACTACGCCTTCAATCTCGCCGTCAGTCTCGATCAGCTGCACCAGGGAAAGCTGGCGCTTGAGTTTTACCAGCGGGCGCTTGCCCTGACCGACAAGCGCGCGCCGAGCTTCAACCCCGCACACGCGCGGCTGCGCGTGCAGGAGCTGAGCGAATAGCCCTCTCGATGAATTCCCCGCGCCTCAGCGCCCAAGCGGTCTCCCCGCAAGCCAAGCGCCATATCGGGCAGATTTTGATTTCGCAGGGGATCCTCACCGAGGATCAGCTCCGGATCGCGCTGCTGGAGCAGCTCAAGACCCATCAACCGGTCGGAAAGCTCCTCGTGAATCTGGGCTTCGTGTCCGAGGCGACGCTGCGCGATGCCCTGTCCGAAAAGCTCGGCCTGCAGAGCGTGGACCTCACGCAGATCGTCGTCGACTCGATGGCGCTGAAGCTCGTGCCCCGCGAATTCTCCAAACGACACACCGTCTTCCCGGTCGCGCTCGACCGCGAGGCACGCAAGCTCATCATCGCCATCGCCGACACGAACAACATCGTGGCGCTGGACCAGGTGCGGGCGCAGCTGCGCGGGGAGTTTGCGTTGGAGTCCCGGCTCGCCGGCGAGGGCGAAATCGGCCGGGCTATCGACCAGTACTACGGCCACGATTTTTCGATCGACGGCATCCTGCACGAGATCGAGACCGGCGAGATCGATTACCAGAGCCTGCAGGCATCCGGCGACGCTTATTCGCAACCGGTAGTGCGCCTCATTTCGGCGCTTCTCGCGGACGCCGTCGAGCGAGGCGCCTCCGACATTCACTTCGAGCCGGAGCAGAGTTTCCTGCGCATCCGCTATCGCATCGACGGGGTGCTGCGCCAGATAAGGTCCCTCCACAAGACATACTGGCCGGCCATGGCGGTGCGCATCAAGGTGATGTCGAAGATGAACATCGCCGAAACACGCGCCCCGCAGGACGGGCGCATCTCGCTGATGCTCACGGGCCGCCCGGTCGATTTCCGCGTCTCGTCGCAAGCGACCACGCACGGCGAGAACATCGTGCTGCGCATTCTCGACCGGCAGAAAGGGATCGTTCCGCTCGACGGCCTGGGCCTCGAAGCGGGCCAGCTTCAGCTTCTCAAGAAGATGATCGCGCGGCCCGAAGGCATCATCCTGGTGACCGGCCCCACCGGCAGCGGCAAGACGACGACGCTCTATTCGGTGCTCAACCACATCAACAACGACGGCCTCAACATCATGACGCTGGAGGATCCGGTCGAATATCCCATGACCCTGATCCGGCAGACCTCGATCAACGAGGCGGCCAAGATGGATTTCGGCAACGGCATCCGCTCGCTCATGCGGCAGGACCCCGATGTGATCCTGGTCGGCGAGATTCGCGACGAGGACACGGCGACCATGGCGTTCCGCGCGGCGATGACGGGCCACCAGGTCTATTCGACCCTGCACACCAATTCGGCGGCCGGCGCGATCCCCCGACTCCTCGACATCGGCATCGTCCCGGACGTTCTCGCCGGCAACATCATCGGGATCGTCGCGCAGCGCCTGGTCCGCAGATTGTGCAAGCACTGCAAGCAGGCTCACCAGGCGAGCGCCGGCGAGTGCAGCATGGTGGGAGCGCGGGCCGATCGCCCGCCGACGCTGTACCGGGCCGTCGGCTGCGACCAATGCGAATATCAGGGCTATCGGGGTCGCATGGCCATCATCGAGATCCTGAAGATGGACGGCGAGCTCGACGAGTTGATCGCGCACCGCGCCACCGGCCGGGAATTGCAGAAGTCGGCCTTGGCGAGGGGCTTTCGCACGCTGGTCGATGATGGCGTTCGCCGGGTCCTCGACGGCTCGACCGCGCTCGACGAGCTGATGCGCGTGGTCGACCTCACCGACCGGATGTAAGGCACGGCCGGCGCACAGCGCCGGCAACGGATCAAACATGGCACTCTTTGCCTACAAGGCCATAGATACCCGGGGAAAGACGATGCTTGGCCAGATCGAAGCGATCAATCTGGTCGACCTCGAGCTGCGCTTGAAGCGCATGGGCCTTGACCTGGTGCGGGGCGGACCGACCCGTCACGGCGGCAGCCTGCTTCGCTCGGGCGCAATCAAGCGCGCGGAGCTCATCAACTTCTGCTTCCACATGGAGCAGCTCATCGGAGCCGGGGTGCCGCTCGTCGAATCGCTGATCGACCTGCGCGACAGCATCGAAAATGCCCGATTTCGCGAAGTAATGTCGGGAGTCATCGAGAGCATCCAGGGCGGGCTGCGGCTGTCGCAGAGCCTCGCCCAGTATCCGCAAATCTTCAACCCGGTTTTTACGAGCCTGATCCGCGCCGGTGAGGACACGGGAAAGCTCCCCGAGGTGCTGAAAAGCCTCGTCGAGAACCTGAAATGGGAAGACGAGCTGGCGGAGCACATGAAGAAGCTCGTCCTCTATCCCGCGTTCGTCGGTTCGATCGTGATAATGGTGACTTTCTTCCTGATGATCTACCTCGTGCCGCAGATGGTCGCCTTCATCAGGAACATGGGGCAGCAGGTTCCTCTGCAAACGCGCATTCTGATCGAGGTCTCGGCGTTTTTCGTAGGCTACTGGTGGGCTCTCCTGGCCGCCCCCGCAATCGTGTTCGTCGGCGTCAAGCTGGCGGCTCGGGCCAACCCCTCGGTGCGTTACCAGCTCGATCGCTTCAAGCTCGCTCTCCCGGTGGCGGGCGAGATCCTGCGCAAGATCATCCTGTCGCGCTTCGCCAGCATTTTCGCTCTCATGTACTCCTCGGGGATCACCATCCTGGATGCGATCCGCAGCTCGGAGGAAATCACAGGTAATCTGGTCATCCAGGAAGGCCTGAAGCTCGCGGGACAGCAGATCGGCGAAGGCAAGAACGTCACCGCGGCGTTCCAGGAGGTGGGACTTTTCCCGCCGCTCGTAGTGAGAATGCTCCGGGTGGGCGAGTCGACCGGCGCGCTCGACAAGGCGCTGCTCAACGTATCCTATTTCTACAACCGCGAAGTGCGCGAATCGATCGGCAAGATTCAGGTGATCATCGAGCCGGCCCTGACGGTGGTCCTCGGCGTCATTCTCGGCTGGGTGATGCTCTCCGTTCTCGGGCCGATTTACGACGTCATCAGCAAGATCAAGGTATAGAGGCCGTGCCGAGCAAACGTCTCTGTTACTTCACTTCCCAGCGAGTCACCGCCTATCTATGGGAAAAAGGCGAGCTGCGCAAGGAAGGCATTTTCGACATGAACGAGAAAGGCGTCGCCGAATTCTCCACATACGCGGCAGGCGCACCGGGAAGCCTTTTCTACGTGCTCGCCGACGTGGTCGAGGAAGACTTCTTCCAGGAAAACGTCCCATACGTGCGCGGGGTAGATCGGCGCTCGCTGCTTGCGCGCAAGCTCGCCCAGCGGTACCGCGACGCGTCGCTCGCCCTCTCGCTCTCCCTCGGGTCGGAGACCCACGCGGGCCGGCGCGAGGAACGGATTCTTTACATGTCGTTTACCAACACGCATCAATTCCACCCCTGGCTCGAGGCCTTGCGCTCGAACGATGCCCGCGTGGTCGGGGTATTCTCAGTGGCGCTCGTCGCGGCCCAGACGGGGAAGCGTCTCGGTTTCAAGGGCGGGCGATACCTGATGGTGAGCCGGCAGCAGGCCGGATTGCGGCAGAGCTACATCGAGAACGGCCGAATCCGCTTCTCGCGCCTCGGCCGCGTGGACTTCTCCGATCCCCGGGCGATCGCTCAGGATTGCGCCGCCGAGTCGCTGCGGATCCAGCAGTATCTCGTCAACACCCGCATCCTGCCGCGCGAGGCGCCTGCGCTCGACGTGCTGGTGCTCGCGCCGAGCGAGCACAAAGCGCTCTACGACGCGGCGTGCGTCAATTCCGCCCGGCTGCAGTTCCATGTTCACGACCTCGACAAGGTAGCCAGCAGCCTGGGTTTCAAATCAGCGCCAGCCGAGACGCTTGCCGAAGGCCTGTTTCTGCACGTGCTCGCCGCTTACTCTTCCGGCGAACAGTATGCCGACGACCGCCTGCGGCGCTTCTATCATCTGTGGCGCGCGCGTGTGGCCCTTCTTGCCACCGGAGCAGCGGCGTTCGGTTTTTGCCTCCTCTTTTCGGCGGTGAGACTTCTTGACATCCATCAGGTCAACGAGCAAGCCCAGAATGATCGCATGCAGGAAGCCCGCGCGTCCGAGGAATACGCTCGACTGCAGACGCGTTTCCCCAAGACGCCGATCTCCAGCGAAAACCTCAAAGCCATCGTCAAGAACTACCGAGCGCTCCTGCGGCACAGCTCTTCGCCCGGGAGGATGTTCGTCGAGATCAGCGAAGCGGTAACGGCCCTGCCCCAGATTGAAATCGACAAGATCGCTTGGGAGTTCGGCACCGGAGCGAAATCGGCGGCCGGCCGCGAGGCGTCCAAGGCGCCTTCCGCCTCGCCGGCAGCGCAGGCACAGGCCGCGGGCACCGAGTTTCAGACCCAAACCGCCGAGATTTCGGGCAGGCTCGTCGTGCAGCAGGCCTCGGACTTCCGCGCCGTGACCGCACTGGTGAACCAATTCACTGAAGCCCTGCGCAGGCGCCCCGGCACCGAAGTGACGCGCACGCAATTGCCGTTCGACATCAACGCGGAAAAAAGCCTCGCCGGCGATATCGGGGCCGCGAGGAGAGAGGAAGTGCCGCAGTTCTCGGTGGTAGTAGTCAAGCGGCGCGGCACATGAACGTCGCCCGCGACGACCTCAAGCGCCTGCGCATGCCGCTCGCCGTGGCGATCACGCTGCTTGTGTTGGGTGCAGCCAGCCTGATCGCCAGCGGCTATTACCTGGTCGAGGCGAGAACGGCACAGGACGCGACCAGGCTGAGCCGCGTGGCGGCCCAGGAGCGGGTCTTGAGAGTCGCGGAGGAAGAGCGCGAGATCCGCGATGACCTGGTGTACTACGAGCAGATGCGCCAGCGCGGCATCGTGGGCGAGCAGAGCCGGCTCGACTGGATCGAATCGATAGCTCGGATCAAGAACGATCGGAAGCTTTTCGAGATCAGGTACAACTTCGATGCTCAAAGGCCGCTCGACTACCCCGGGCTGGTCGCAACCGGCGCCGCCGATTTCGTGGTAAGCCGGTTGAAGCTCGACATGCTGCTGCTGCATGAGGGGGACCTTTTGAATTTCCTGGCGGACCTGCAGGCAGGCATCAAGGCGCACGTGTCCGTGCGAAATTGCACCGTGACTCGGATTGAGCGCGGGCCGGCGCCGGGCGCCACGACGGTGCAACCCCGCCTGCGAGCCGAGTGCCAGGTCGACCTGGTCTCGGTAAGAGGGATCAAGCCCGCTTGAGCCACAGCATGCAACCCAAATCCGCGACCGGAAAGAAGCGCGTCGGAATTGCAGGGCGGCTTTTTTTCGTAGGATTCCTGCTCGGACTCGCGGGCCCCGCCGCGGCCCAGGAAATTCTCGGGCGCCTTTTCTTTACGGAGCAGCAGCGCCAGGACCTCGACCGCCGCCGCCAGGCCAACATCCGGGAGACCGCCGTGGTCGTCGAGAGCTTCGTCACTGTCAACGGCCAGGTGTCGCGCTCTTCGGGCAGGAGCACCACCTGGATCAACGGGGTTCCACAGGACAACGCGAGGAAACCGCGCGATCCGGCCAGGGTGACCTTGCCCGGCGGCGAGGGCGCGCCTTCGGTCAGCCTCAAGATCGGGCAGACGCTCGACAAGGTCCGCGGCGAGATCAGAGATCCCGTCGCAGGCGGCAGAATCGCGACTCCTTCCGGAGAAAGCGAGCGCAAGCCGTGAGGCTCCGCGTGCGCCGTGGAGAGTCAGCGCGGGTCCAGCGCGGCTTTGCGTTGATCGCGCTCCTGTCCCTGGCAGCTTTGATCAGCGCCTTCCTGATCGCAAGCGCCCTCAACTTCACCAGCGCCGGGATCTCCAACGAGCGCGAGGATCGCAGCATGAGCGCGCTGAGGCAAGCCAAGGTGGCGCTGATCGCCTATGCGGCGTCGGAGCAGTGGCAGCTGTACAAGACGCCGTCGACTTATTTTCAGCCTGGCGCGCTGCCCTGCCCGGACCGGGACGATGACGGCGACGCTGACTGCGTTGGCACCATGATCACCACGGCATCAAGCATCATTGGCCGACTGCCGTGGAAAACCATGGGTATCGATGATTTGCGGGACTCGAGCGGAGAGCGTCTTTGGTACGCGCTCTCGCACGACTTTCGCAAGATGCAGTGTCCGGGCTCCGATTGCACCACGATCAACAGCGACACGCTGGGGCAACTGACCGTTACTGGAACGGCTCCCGCGACGCAGGTCGTCGCCGTCGTTTTCGCACCGGGAGCGGCACTGGATCTTCGAGCAGTCGGCGGTCCTCTACAGGACCGCGTTGCCGGACACAACGACCCCACCAACTATCTCGAAAACGTCAATTTGGGCGATAACATCCAATTCACATTCACGTCAACTGGATTGCCGACAGATACATCCAACGACCGCCTTCTCGTCATTACCCAGGCCGACCTCATGGCTGCGGTCGAACCGGTCGTTGCCGCGCGGATCGAGCGCGACGTGAAGCCTCTTCTTCTGACGGAGTACTTCAGCAAGTGGGGCGCCTATCCGTTTGCCGTACCGTTTGCCGCACCGCCCGTTGTGCAGTCCGCCTATCTGGGCGCGTCTTCCCAGGCGAGCGGCCTGCTCCCCGTAACGAACACTGCGACTTTCACTTGGCAGAATCCTACCGTTACGCAGATCCCACCGGGGGATGGAACGCCGATCGTCACCTCCGCGCCCTGCTCGATTAGTTCGCTTACCGTCACCTGCACGGTCAACTACCAGAGCGGCGGCGGCGATCGCCCAGACATTAAGCTCGAGGTATTCCTAACAAACACGAGTCTGGCGTTTGCCGATAAACCCTCGCCCGTCCCTGCCCCTGAAAATCTAGCGATGCTCGACGGGAATGGGGATACGCCGAGTGACCAAGGCTCGCCGTACGGCCCATGGAGCAAACTCGGTTCGCCGCCGCGCGTGCCAACAATGACGTTCGTGCCGCAAGGCTCCGGGGCTGTCCTCACCTATACCGGACGATTGCAAAATGCTGCCAACATGAATCACCGAGCGACGATCACCATACCGCTCCCTGCGCCGGGCTATCTGCCACGCTTAACCAACCCGAGCTCAACGAACCCGAACATCGCTTGGTTCCTTTCGAACCAGTGGTACCGCCAGACGCTTTTTGCGGTTTCGCCCGACTACCTGCCCGGCGGCGGCGCTAACTGCGTTTCGAACCCGCCGTGCCTCACCGTCAAGAATCTTTCCGCGCCTCTCACCAACGGACAGGCCATTCTGATACTCGCAGGCCGGTCGCTGAACGGAACGGTTCGTCCGTCGGCAAATCCAAAGGACTACCTCGAGGGCGAGAACTGCAATCTCACGGTTGGGAAAGATCTCGACGTCGGCCCTTCCACTTGTACTTTTTGGACGACGAGCTCGCCCAAGCCCAACGACAATGTCTACGAGCATCGGGCCGGAGTCCCCACCACGATCAATGACCGGGTCGTGGTCGTTGCACCCTGAACCCGGTGCGATGAGCAGAAGCAAGGGCTTCTCGCTCGTCGAGCTTGCGGTGGCATTGGCGATCATCGCTCTGCTGATCGCCGGAGCGTTGATTCCGCTTTCCACCCAGATGGACGTGCGCAACGTGGCCGACACCCGGCGCAGCATGGAGTCCATCAGGGATGCCATTATCGGATTCGCCCAGGCGAACGGGCGGCTTCCTTGCCCGGCAAACGGCACCGTGGCCGCAGGGGTGGCCGGGGCGGGTACCGAGCAGGTCAGCGGCACGGTGTGCACCGCCGCTTTCGGGGCGGTGCCCTGGGTGACGCTCGGCGTGCCCGAGACTGATGGCTGGAACAGGCGTTTTTCCTACTGGGTGTCCCCTGTTTTTTCCGACGCAATCAGCTTGAACACTTTCGGCTGCGCTCCCACGCCGGCCCCGACGCAGTCCTCATTCGCTCTTTGCTCGCTCGGAACGCTAACCGTGAACACCCGCAAAGAAAGCGATCACACGGTCACTGCCGTGGGTTTGGTGTTGCCGGCAGTGATCATCTCCCACGGCAAGAACGGGTTCGGCGCCTATACCCCCGGCGGCGGTCCGAGGCTGGCTGTCCCGGCGGGGACGGATGAAGCAGCTAACGCAACCGACGCGGGAACAACCTTTTTCAGCCGCATTCCGACCCCCGCGGCCGCGGGCTGCAACGACGCGGCGGTTGGAACGTTCTGCGAATTCGACGACATCGTCGTCATGATTCCGTCCTACACGCTAATCGCCCGCATGGTCGCGGCCGGCCGCCTGCCCTGATCGGCACTGCTTGCGTGGCGTTTGAAGGAGCTCCGGAGAAATGCCGGACGTCGACTACTGCCCGCGCGCGCCGCGGCGCACTTCTCCCCGCAGGCTGAAGCACACCCGGCCCTGATCGTTTTCGCGCAGCTGCAGCGAGAACCCGGAAATCTCGGCGAGCCGGCTGGTCTGGTACAGGCCGATGCCGAATCCGGCTTCAGAAGGCACCGGGCCCCTCATCAGTCCCCGCAACACTTCCGCCGCCACGGGAGCGCCGCTGTCGCAAACGGAAAACTCGATGGTGTCGTTGCAGCGAAAGGTCGCCCGTATCGCCACGGATTCATCGAGCCTGCGCTTTCGCAGCGCATTCTGCAGCAGGTTGTCGCCAGCGCTGTCGAACAGTTCCTTCGGCAGCATCACGGACTCCCCTAGCCCTTCGCGCGAGAATTCCACGCCGCGACCGGCATAACTGCGCTGCAGGCCTTCCCACCAGGTATCGGCCTTGATGAAACGGCCGTTGCTCGCATCGGGCTTTTGGAGCTTATCGAGCGTCTGCTGCAGGCGCTGCGTAATCGCGGGAAGCTGGCGGCGCATGAGCGAGGACAATTCGCCGCCCGCATCGGGCGCCGCGTCGCGTTCTGCGGCCGCGCACAGTACGTTGAGAGACTGCAACAGGTTCTTCACGTCGTGCGTCATGCGGGCGCCGGTCTCGTGAACGGCTTGCACGTAGGTCTGCTGCTGAAGCTTCTGCTCGCGCTGCTTGGCGACATAGAACTCGCCAAGAAGCTGTCCGAGCAGCTGGAAATGCCAAACTAGCGAGGGGCTCAAGGGCAGCTTGGTGAAAACCCGCAAATGGATTTCCTGGTTGGTAAATTCGACGGAGTTCTTGGAAACCTTGCCAAAGTCGCCCGATTCGCCCGCCGTGTGCCAGAAACCGCCGGACACCCAAGGCAGGCGCGCGAGGCCGACGCAGGCCTCTTTCATGAAGCGCTCGGGCTTGGTCTCCAGCTGCGACAGCTCGGCCAAGAAATACAGCCAGCGCTCGAACGGCAGGCCTATCGACAGCAGGTAGCGCGAGAAATATACGGAGAGCCCGCTAAATCCTGCGCGGGGGTTCCAGGCAAAAGAAAGTAGCAGCAGCACGCCCGCTATGATCAGCATGCTGTAGGAAAGAGCCATGACGTAGTCGATGTTGCCTATCGTCATGAAGGCAAAGCTGCCCAGCGCGAGCGCGATCAGCAGCAGCACGATCATCGCGGCATAGAAAAAATCGACGACCTGTGGAGTTTCCGCAGAGTCCGTCTCGGCGGGAATCGCAACCATCACGAGAAACAGCACGGGCAAACCGTATTGCGCGAGCAATTCGACTTCGTTGGGCAGGGGCACGCGAATAAAGGTTTTCGGGACGATCCAGATGAGCAGCAGCGAGACGAGATACAGCAGCACCACGAGATAGAAGCGCCGCAGCCACCGTGCCTGGAAAAGGAACACCTTGCCGCCCACAATTCCCGCCAGAACACTCACCCAGAGGGCAAGCAGCCACCAGTTGAGGAAATAGAGAGTGCCCAGCGCAATCGCGGCGATCGCCGCGACCTGCGCCGAGGTCAGGCGATGTTCGCTCCGCATGAACGGCTGCCAGAGGATGAAAAGCCCGAAGTGCGCGAGCATCAAACCGCGCGCCCAGAAATCCTCCGTGCCCCGCATTGCGGCAAGATGCAGGGACACCAGCATGACGAGAAACAGCCCTCGCCACGACCTCGCGATGAACAGCTGGGAAATCTGGAGCGCGGCAGTCGTCGCCATACCCTGAGTCACCTGAGATCGGGATCCGCGGAAGGCAGTGCGCTCAAGGGGCTGCGATACATGTATCCTCTTTGCGGTAGGCGATTCGGGGAGACCTCATGCCGACTTGCGCAACCCTCCCCGTGGACTTACGCTCTCACAGGCACGTATTGTGCCAGCTTTGACTTATCGGCACTCAGGCCGTATTTAGCACTTCCCATGCCCATTGTCGCTTCGCTGGCAAGAGCCACCCTGCTCGAGGCCGTTCGGAACCGCCTCCTATGGCTTGCCGTGGTGGTCGTCGTGATCGCCTTCGGGCTCGCCCAATTTCTGAATCAAGTGGCGATCACCGAGTCTCGAGAGATCCAGACTGCGTTGCTCGCCGCCGCGCTCAGGGTTGCCGCCGTCTTCATGGTGGCCGTGTTCGTGATCACGAGCATGGTGCGGGAGTCGAGCGACAAGGTCACCGAGCTGCTGCTCTCCTTGCCGGCGCCGCGCTCCGCCTATTTTTTCGGAAAGTTTGCCGGCTACGCCATGCTCGCCTCGATCCTCGCACTGCTTAGCGCGCTCCCCTTGGTGCCGTTCGCAAATTTCCAGGGACTCGTCCTCTGGGCCGTTTCTCTCGTTTGCGAACTGCTGATCGTGACGGCGATGAGTCTGTTTTGCGTGCTGTCCTTCGCGCAGGTGGTCCCCGCGTTTGCCGTCGTTGCGGGCTTCTACCTGCTGTCGCGTTCCATGGCGGCGATGCAGATCATCGCCGGCGCGGCGCTGCAGGATCCAACGCTCACCGATCGCGTGGTGAACGTCGTTGTGGAGCTGATCGCGCTCCTCTTGCCGGCGCTCGACGGCATGACGCAGACGACTTGGCTGCTGGGGTCGGGACCGGGCGTGAGCACTCTGGGCCCCGTCGTCGGCCAGACCGCGCTTTACCTCGTGCTGATCTGTTCCGCGGCGCTTTTCGACTTGTACCGCAAGAACTTTTGAGACGATGTCACAACGACCGATTGCAGCAGTACCGCGTGGCGTTCTCGCGCTGCTCGCTCTGGGGCTCGCCGCGCAGATCGCGCTGAAAGCCAGTGCTCCGCCGCCTCGGGCGACCGCAGAAGACCTGCCGCCCGCGCCGAGCATCGCAGCGCTCAGGCTCGCGAGCTTCGGGGATCCTGTGCCTCTCGCCAAGGCACTGATGCTCTACCTGCAGGCGTTCGACTATCAATCCGGCAGCAAGGTCCCCTATCGCGACCTCGACTATGGCCGGCTCGAGGCTTGGCTCGCGAGGATTCTGGAACTGGACCCGCGCGGCCAATACCCCCTGCTCGCCGCGAGCAGGTTGTATGCCGAAGTGCCCGTCGAGGCCAAGCAGCGCCGCATGCTCGAGTTCGTCTATCGGCAGTTCCTCCTCGATCCCGATCGTCGCTGGCCCTGGCTCGCCCATGCGACCGCCATCGCCAAGCACCGGCTCCACGATCTGCCGCTCGCACTCCGCTACGCTCAGGCGATCCAGCGCTACGCCGTCGCCGACAACGTTCCCCTCTGGGCGAAGCAGATGGAGATCTTCATACTGGAGGACATGAATGAACTGGAAACCGCCCGCCTCATCATCGGGGGGTACCTCCAAAGCGGGACCATCAAGGACCCGGCCGAATTGAGATTCCTGGATGAGCGCCTGAAACAACTGGAAGCACGAACGGCCCGCAGGACCCGGGGGAAAGAACCAATGGAAAGTGTCAGATAGTCGTCGTAAGTGTCCATTATTCAACAAAAAAAGGCCGTTCTAACCCACCGTGAGGGGCTCGGCCCAGGCTTGTTCTCGGGCACATATCTTGCAGGTTTGGACGGATCTCAACTCCGGAGTGGTATTGGAATTTCATGAGTTCGTCCGCTACCCACAGGAAGAATTCGATCGAGGCGGGTTTCACCTTGGTCGAAATCGCGATCGTGCTGGTCATCATCGGGCTGCTCCTGGGCGGCATCCTGAAGGGCCAGGAAATGATCACCCAGGCCAAGATCAAGAACATCGTCAACGACTTCAACGGCATCACCGTGGCCGTGACCTCCTATCAGGACCGCTACCGCGCCATTCCTGGAGACGACCAGAACGCCACCACGCGCTGGACCACTCAGTCTCCCGGAAAAGGCAACGGCGACGGAGTCATGTTGGGCAAGTACAAAGACAACGACACGGGGGGTACGCTCGGCGCTCCGGCAGACTTGAAGGAATCCAACCTATTTTGGCAGCACCTGCGTATCGCCGGCTTCGTCCCGGGCCTGACCACGGGAACAGGAAGCGGGACGCCGCCGCCGAACGCGGCGGGGGGCCTCATCGGCGTGGAGAACGGCGCGGTCGGCACAAGCGGCTTGGGCTTCACCAGCCTGATCGTGTGCTTCTCGAATCTGCCGGAAAAAGTGGCGACAGCGGTGGACGCCCAGATGGACGACGCCCGCTCGGCGACCGGCCAGGTCCGCGCGCAGCTGCAGACCACGGCGAATCCGTTCACAGACCCGACCCCGGCCACGTCCTACGTGGAAACCGGTGTAAATCAGTATCTGCTGTGCAAGAATTACTAGTGGCTCACCGATTGGTTTTCGTGCGCGTTTCTGCTGATTGACCTAGACTACGACGCCTTGGAGGTTCTCATGAATGCATCCGCTTTCAACCGCAAGCAATCGACCGAGACCGGTTTCACCTTGGTCGAAATCGCGATCGTGCTGGTCATCATCGGGCTGCTCCTCGGCGGCATCCTGAAGGGCCAGGAAATGATCACCCAGGCCAAGATCAAAAACGCGATCAACGACTTCAACGGCATCAACGTGGCCGTGACTTCCTATCAGGACCGCTACCGCGCCCTCCCCGGAGACGACCTGAACGCCACCACGCGCTGGACCGTCCAGGCTCCCGGAAAAGGCAACGGCGACGGAGTCATACTGGGCAAGTACAAAGACAACGACATAAGCGGTACGGGCGGCGCTCCGGCGGACTTGAAAGAATCCAACCTATTCTGGCAGCATCTGCGCATCGCCGGATTCGTCCCGGGCCTGACCACGGGAACCGGAAGCGGGACGCCGCCGCCGAATGCGGCAGGGGGCCTCATCGGCGCGGAGTCGGCCGTGGTCGGTACAAACGGCTTGGGCTTCACCAGCCTGATCGTATGCAGCTCGAACCTGCCGGACAAGGTCGCGATTGCGATAGACGCGCAGATCGACGACAGCAACTCGGCGACCGGCCAGGTCCGCGCGCAGCTGCAGACCACGGCGAATCCGTTCACAGACCCAAGCCCGGCCACGGCCTACGTGGAAACCGGAGTGAATCAGTACCTGGTCTGCAAGAATCTCTAGCCGCCCCCCGGCGACCGCAAAAAGCCCGCTCGCGCGGGCTTTTTCGTTTCCGGCCGACTCTTAGTGAAGACAACCTCGGGCCAAACAATAAGCCTGTTGCTCGTGGGCAGTCTGTGTCTGCTGCCGTTCTTGCTCCCGTATCACCAACAACCGGTCTTGAGTTTTTTCCCCGAGTGGCTGGCTGCGGCGCTGGGCATCGCCGCAGCGGCGACCCTGCTCGTCGGGCGGGATGTCACGGCCGGTTCCTTGCCTGTGCCGGCGCGCTGGCTGATCGCCTTCGCGCTGGTTCTTGCCGTGCAGGCGGCGAGCGGCGGTCATGCCTATTCCCAATTGCCCCTGCTTGCCGCGCTGTATGTCCTCTACGCCGTTCTGATGATTTGGCTCGGGGCGCAGCTCACGGCTGCACTCGGCATCGAGCGCGTGGCTGTGTTGCTGGCCGCGTTTTTTCTCATCGGAGCTCTAGCAAATTCGCTGGCGGGGGTGATCCAGTTCTATGGCCGACCCAGGCTATTCGAGGATGTCATCGCCGAGCTCCGCGGCAACCGCGCCTACGGGAACATCGCGCAGGCGAATCTCTATGCCAACTACCTGGCGCTCGGCGAAGGCGCGCTCCTGTTCCTGTGGGTGCGCGCCCGCGTGCGAACGGCGTATGCGCTTCCAGCGCTGGCTCTGCTCCTCATAGGCAGCTCGCTGTCTGGGTCCCGTGGCGCACTGCTCTATGCACTATGGTATGGCGCGCTCGGGCTGCTGGCCGCACGCGTTCAGGATGGCGAGGGAGCACGGCGCCTGAAGTTCGCTGCTTACGGCGTCGCGGTTGCGGCGCTGTCAGCGCACTTCGCGGTGCCGTGGCTCAATGACGCGCTCCATCTCGGTCCACCAGGAGAAGGCACGCTCGATCGCATACTCGCTGCCCCTGGCGAACATGCCGAGCCGCGCCTGCGGGCGTGGCTGATTGCACTGCGTGCGTTTATCGGCGCTCCCCTGGCCGGGGTCGGCATGGGCGAATTCGCGGGCGCCGCCTTTGAGTTGGGACTCGATCCCTCGCTCACGCAGCTCGGCGAAGTCTGGACTTCGCCGCACAATCTTCCGCTGCACCTCCTTGCAGAAACCGGCCTGGTGGGCACGGTGCTGGTACTGGGCGGTCTAAGCGTCTGGGGGTGGCAGGCGGCCCGGCGTTACTGGACGGACAGGCAGGTCGCCTCGTGGTGGATCATTGCCGCGGCTGGAATCGAAATGATTCATTCCCTGACCGAGTTTCCGTTGTGGAACGCGCACTTCCTCGGCCTGACCGCACTTCTGATGGGCGCTGGTGCAAGACTCGAGGCACGTTCCCCGGCGGCCTCGCGCACCGGGTGGATTGCCCCCGCAGCCGCCTGTGCGGTGCTCTCGGTTACTTTGGGTGTCACTCTCAGGGACTACGTGCGTTTGGACATGACCCGCATCAGCGGAACGACGCCCACGCTGACCCCTGGCGCCCAAGCGCACCAGGACGCCGAAACCATGCGCGAGCTGACGCACGGCCTCATGGCGCCCCTGGCGGAGTTGTGGATAGTGATCGGCGCTCCGCTCGATCGGAGCAAGCTCGCCGACAAGCTGGCTATGAGCGAGCGCGTTGCTCGCTACTGGCCGGCCAATGCCGTCGTGACGCGACGCGCCGCATTTCTCGCATTTCAAGGCGAGGCGGCAAGGGCGCGCGAATTGCTTGCACTCGTTTTGAGGACGTTCCCGCACAGGCGTGACGCGACTATCTTGATTCTCGAACAAGCGCGCCAGGCGGACCCTAACGCAATCGCGCCGCTCATAGCCATGGCCAAGAGCCTAGACATCCCACCAGCCGATTTCCGGGAACAATAAGCCTACCCCTGAAGCAGGCGCATCTCCGCCGCAGCGAGTTGTTCGGGCGTGCCGAGCAGCACGATCACGTCGCCCTCCTGCAATGCCGTTTGCGGATCGGGCGAAATCATCCGCAGCTCCCTCCGCCGCAGCGCCGTCACGCGCACGCCGACCTCATCCAGGGCGAGCTCCCCGAGGCTGCGTCCCGAGGCGCTCGCGCCCGGCGCCAGCGTCACCGAATGCAGGCGCGGCTCGCGCGCCTCGTCGGGATCTTCGGCTTCGTCGGTGCCTCCATGAAAGAACCCGCGCATCAAGCTGTATCGATGCTCGCGAACGTCGCGAATGCGGCGCACCACGCGCCTCAAGGGGACGCCCAGCAGCACCAACGCGTGCGAGGCGAGCATCAAGCTCGACTCGAAGGTCTCGGGAACCACTTCAGACGCGCCCGCTGCGATGAGCTCGTCCATGTCCGCGTCGTCCAGAGTGCGGATGATCACAGGCAAGGCAGGATTGAGCGCGCGCACATGATGCAGAATCCGGAGGGCGAGCTGCGTATCCACGAAGGTAATGACGAGCGCGCTCGCGCGCGCGACACCTGCCGCCACGAGCGTTTCGTACCGTGACGCGTCGCCGAAAACGACTTTCTCGCCCGCTGCCGCCGCCCCGCGCACGCGCTCCGGATCGGTGTCGAGGGCGATGACATCGATGCGCTCCTGCTCCAGCAAGTGCGCCAGGCGCTGGCCCGTGCGGCCGTAGCCGCACACGATGACGTGCCGCTCGATCGCGAGACTCTGCGCGGCGACGCGGTGCAGCGCGAGCGATTGCAGCATCCATTCGGTGCTCGACCAGCGCAGCGCGAGCTTGTCGCTTGCCTGAATGACGAACGGAGCGGCGAGCATGGAGAGCAGCATCGCCGCGACGACCAGCTGGGAAAAGTCGCGATCGAGCAATGCAACCGACTGCGCCAAGACCATCAGCACCAGACCGAACTCGCCCACCTGAGCAAGAGCCAGCCCGGTGCGCACGGCCGTGCCAGGGCCGGCTCCGAACAGGCGCGCGAGACCGGCGACCAGGATGAACTTGAACACGATCAGCAGCGCCGTCAGCGCCAGGGTCAGCGAAAAATTCGCCGTAACCGTCGCTACGTCGAGTCTCATGCCTATGGTCACGAAGAATAGACCCAGCAGGACCTCCCGAAACGGCCTGATGTCCTCCTCGACCTGATGCCGGTATTCGGTTTCGGCTATGAGCATGCCGGCGAGAAACGCGCCCAAGGCCAGAGACAGTCCCGCCCGATGCGTGAGCCAAGCAAGCCCCAGCGTAATGAGCAGGACGTTGAGAATGAACAGCTCATGCGAGCGGAGGCGCGCCACGATGTGAAACCAGCCGCGCATGAGTTTCTGCCCGACAAAGAGCAGCACCACGAGCACCACCGTGGCCTTGGCGAGCGCAAACCCCAGACGCTGCACAAGCTCGCCGCTCCCTTCCGCAATCGCAGGAATCAAGATCAGCAACGGAACGACCGCGAGGTCCTGGAAAAGCAGCACGCCGACGATGTCCCGTCCGTGGGGGGTTTCCAGCTGAATACGTTCGGCAAGAATGCGCATGACGATTGCCGTCGACGACATGGCGATCGCGCCTCCAACCGCGAGTGCGGCCTGCCATGGGGCTCCTGCAAGTGAGGCGGCGGCGAGCACGGCGCCGAGCGTGAGCAGGACCTGGGAAAACCCGAGCCCGAATACGGCGCGACGCAGCTGAAACAGCTTGGGCAGGCTGAACTCCAGCCCGATCGAGAACATCAGGAACACGACGCCGAATTCCGCGAGATGCCGTCCTTCGTCGGTGTCGGGAATCCACGCCAGCGCGAAGGGTCCCACTGCGACGCCTACCAGGATGTACCCGAGCAGCGGAGGCAAATGCAGCCAGCGGAAGAGCACGACGACGAACACCGCGCTCGCGAGCAGGATCAGCACCAGTTCAAGCGCGTCGCCCATTCGGAAGTCCTTGTTTTTTTGGGTTCACGTGGGGAAAAGTGCGGAATCGGTCTGGTATACTCTCCAGCCTATGATAAAGGGTGCTCCCGGCGCGGGCCAGCGCGGTTTTTCTCGATGAACGATCGATCGAAGAAAGCGATTTCAACGTCCGCGCTCGAGCTCGCGCGCAAGGTGCTCTCGATCGAGGCCGATGCGGTGAGCAGCCTGATAGCGCGGCTCGACGAGCGTTTTCTCGATGCGCTCGGTCTGATCCTCGCCTGCCGCGGGCGCGTCGTCGTGAGCGGCGTCGGCAAGTCGGGGCACATCGCTCGCAAGATCGCATCCACGCTGGCGAGCACCGGGACACCGGCTTTTTTCGTCCACGCCGCCGAGGCGG
>Ga0193733_1000062_pt1 | contig 40581 bp, 37 predicted proteins | sample U1s2metaG_FD_145076 | JGI IMG/M metagenome (GOLD analysis project Ga0193733, IMG submission 145076) | Soil microbial communities from a riparian zone of the East river system, Colorado, United States - U1s2 | ecosystem: Environmental > Terrestrial > Soil > Riparian zone | place: USA: East River...
GGGTAATTGTCGCAGAATTGGGAACCATTTCAGCAAGCGTACTATAAACGGCAACGATCCTTTGTTGCCGGACGCTCGACCGGTAACGACTCGTTGATGAACAAAAACCTGCATTCCCTGGATCAATCGCGTCGGCCATTCGCGCCGCAGTTGGACTTGTCGCAAATCGTCTACCGAGACTGGACCATTCCGCAGTTTCTCGGCGAGTAGATTAGCCGTCGCAACGGCATCCTGAATCGCGAGATTAATGCCAACGCCGCCCGCCGGCGACATGGCATGCGCAGAATCACCAATACAAAGCAATCCGTCACGGCACCAATCGCGCAGACGATTGATTTGAACCGTAAGCAATTTGATTTTTGACCAGTCGTCTAGTTCGGACACTCGGTCGTGCAGAAATCCAGCGAAGCTGACAATTTCATTTTGAAATTGCGGCAGACCGCGCGCTTTGATCTCTTCGAATCCGCCCTTTGGGATGACGAATCCACATTGCCAATAATCGCCGCGATCCAGCATAACGAGCAGCTTGCCATGCTGAAAAAAGCCGAACGATTGTTCCGGGTCATCCTTCTTCTTTGAGATACGCATCCAGAGCGCATCAATCGGAACGCCGAACTCGCATTGCTTAAAACCCGCGCGTGTATGCGTAACCGAATGTCGTCCGTCCGCACCGATGACGAGGTCTGCATGCACGTCCATTTCGCCAAGCGGCGTTTTGGCACGGACACCGACCACCCGATCGTTCTCTATCAGCAAATCGACGACCTCGGTTTTCATGTGCAATTGGAAACTTGGAAAACGCTTCGCATGGCCGGACAGAAAATTCAGGAAATCCCATTGCGGCATAAAGGCGATGAACTTGCAACGTGTGGGGAGTTTGCTGAAATCAGCGATGGGCACGACCTGTCCATTAATCACACCGCGCAGTTCTCGAACTTCCTGATGCGGCTGTTTCAGAAATTCATCGAGCAGCCCAAGCTCGTGCATCAACTCCAGGGTGGAGGGATGAATGGTGTCGCCGCGGAAATCACGAAAGAAGTCGGCATGCTTCTCTAACACGGCGACGGGAACGCCGGCGCGCGCAAGCAAATAGCCAGTCATCATCCCGGCCGGGCCGCCTCCCACGATCACGCAACGTGTCTGAACTTCCTCAGGCATCGTAATTCCAGGTCATAAGGAACCACGGATTACGCGGATGGCACTGATAAGGAAATTGAAATCGCGATTATTGCTTTGCATCGGTGCTATTCGTGCAATCCGTGGTTAAACGAATGAAAACTGATCAGCCGGTTTTTCTCAACGAAAACCAAGTCCGAGAGCATTTGCAGATGGCGGAATTAATTCCCGCAATGGAAAAAGCGTTGATCGAGTTCTCCGCCGGGAACGTAACTCAGCCCGTTCGCTCTGTGATTAACGTCGATCCACCTGGCGGTTTTTTGGGTTTGATGCCTGCGCTTACTCCGGACGGACTGGGATTAAAAGCGGTGACGTTCTATCCATCCAATGTGGAGCGGGGAATCCCGACTCATATGGCAACGATTTTCCTGGTCGATCCGCAGACCGGCACGCCGCTGGCAATAATGGATGGGCGTCTGATCACCGAAATGAGGACGGCAGCTGTCTCGGCGGCGGCGACGAAACTTCTCGCTCCGGCTGATGCGAAAATTCTCGCCATTCTCGGCAGCGGCGTGCAAGCGCGCAGTCACGTGGAAGCATTGCAGCTCGTCAGGCCATTCGAAGAAATTCGCGTGTGGAGTCCTACAAAGGAACATGCAGAACGATTCGCGAGAGAAATTGGCGCGACCGCAACGTCAGCAGACGACGCAGTGCGCGGCGCAGATGTCGTCGTGACCACGACAAATTCCAAAACGCCTGTGGTAAAAGGATCGTGGCTAAAGCCCGGCAGCCATGTAAACGCAATTGGCGCGTGTCGCCCGGACTGGCGCGAACTCGACGATGAGGCAATGAGCAACGTCGTGTTCGTCGACTCGCGCGAGGGCGCAATGAAGGAATCCGGCGACGTGATTCTTTCCGGCGCAAAAATTTATGCCGAGCTCGGCGAAGCTTTCGCCGGCAAACTTCCACCACGTGCAAACGAAAGGACCATTTTCAAGTCGCTCGGCATGGCCGTGGAAGATATTGCCGCGGCAAAGCTTGTGTATCTAAGGCTTATTTCGGAGCCAGGGTCGTCAATTGATTAGAAACTAATTGCCAGCCCGCCGGGCCTTTTACCCAAACGTGGGTGCTGCGGTACTGACCATTCGTAGGTTGACCGCCGTACTGTCCTTTGATCGTCACACGACTCGTCGCGACGGCGCTGTTTTGATAAACGCGGACGGTAATGTTTTCCTCTTCGTTGATTGAATCCAAGGTAGTTGCGCCGGATTTAATGTTCTCGAGCCGCTGTGCCTTCGTAAGGACGTCGCCGGACGCGGTCACAAACACATAATCATCTGCCCAGATTTTCTCCAGCGCAGAAGCATCGCGTTTCAGCAAGGCTGTCCGATATTCTTCGATCATCTGCCTGACCTCTTGCTCGCTCTTGTTATTTTGTGACTCTTGGTTGGTAGCCGATTGCCCGAATGCAAACGACAGCAGGGCCATGGTGATCGCGAAATGCAGAATGCAGCGCTTCATGGATGAACTCCCTGGCAGTTTCATAACGACATGAAACATGCGACGCAAGTCTGATTTCGCCCGATTTCATAGAGTGCTTGCAAAGCAAATCCATGTCGGAACAGTTGGCACCAATGTCAGCGGATCTTGAAGAGTTAAACTCGAGAATGGAGCGCGCTGTTGCTCGCGGGCAATTGTTGGAACCGACGGCACAAAACATCCGAACCCTTTTGCCCGGAGCAACCACGGATTTGTATTTCAGATCCGTCAATCAGTTGGCCGATGGCTGTGAATGGTCGGAGTTAAACGATCGCTTCTACAAGACGCTTGCGTTTGGGACGGGCGGCCTTCGTGGCCGCACGATTGGGAAGATCGTTACGACCGCAGAGCGCGGGAATGCGCGCGAGGACGGGCGTCCCCAATTTCCCTGCGTCGGCACGAACGCGATGAATTTCTTTAACATCAACCGCGCAACACGCGGACTTGTCGCTTATCTGAACGATTGGAACCAAAGGCAGCAAGCATCGGCGAAGCCGAAGATCGTGATCGCGCATGATCCGCGTTTTTTCTCGAAAGAGTTCGCCGAAGTTGCAGCGAAAGTTGCAGCTGAAAACGGTTGCGACTCGTGCGTGTTCGACGGCCCGCGCTCTGTGCCTGAGCTTTCCTTTGCTGTTCGTTATCTCAAAGCAAACGCCGGCATCGTGATCACTGCGAGTCACAATCCACCGTACGACAATGGCTACAAAGTTTACTTCAGCGACGGGGCTCAAGTGGTCGAGCCGCATGCCAGCGGGATCATTGCCAAAGTGAATGCAATCACGACCGAATCGTTCACACCGCTTCCAAAAGATCGACAGGGAAAAGTGACCACGATCGGGAAGGACATCGATCAAGCCTACATGCGGCGGCTTGAAACATTGATTCTCGATCCGCAGGTGATTCGCGAAGCGAAATCGCTGCGGATCATTTACACGCCGCTCCATGGAACCGGCAGCGTAATCATCAAACCGATGCTTACACGGCTCGGTTTCAATTTCCAAGTAGTGCCGGAGCAGGACCCTTTCGATGGTCGATTTCCGACAGTGAAATCGCCGAACCCGGAAAACGCCGAAGCGTTAACCATGGCAATCAATCTTGCTCAAAAGCAAGATGCCGATCTGGTCGTCGCGACCGATCCGGATTGCGATCGCATGGGGGCCGCGGTTCGCAGCAAGGACGGCAAAATGAAATTGCTGACCGGAAATCAGATCGGTTCGCTTCTTGCCTGGTATCGAATCAAGACGCTATTCGACAAGGGCGTTCTCAATGAGCAAAACGCGGCACGCGCCGTTATCATCAAGACCTTTGTCACAACCGACCTGCAAAAGGCGATTGCCGATTATTACGGCTTGCGCTGTGTCGAAACACTCACTGGCTTCAAATACATCGGCGCGAAGCTGGGCAAGTACGAGCGCGAAATCCCGGAACAGCTGCGACAGAATTATGTCGATCTCACGGAACAACAAACGCGACGGCTTCGTCTTGCGCATTCTTCATTTTACGTCTTCGGCGGTGAAGAGAGTTACGGTTACAGTGGCGCAGATTTCGTTCGCGACAAGGATGGCAACGCCGCCGTAATCATGTTTTGCGAAGTAGCCGCCTATGCGAAATCGCGCGGGCAAACCGTCGATGAATTGCTCGACCAGATCTTCGCGACGTTCGGATATTTTGCGGAGAAAAACGCTTCGCTCGTCTTCGAAGGCGCAGAAGGCGCAAACAAAATTGCGCACCTCGCCGAGTCGTACAGCACCCACCCATTCTTTGAAGTGCTCGGGTCGATAGTAACTAGCATCAAGAATTTTGAGACCCAAACGATCCGGGATATCGAGGGCGACGAGATTCCCAAAGAGAAGATGTCGATCTTTGAATTGGAAGACCGGACGCGCATCGCGGTGCGGCCGTCGGGGACAGAACCCAAGATCAAGTATTACTTCTTCGCGCAGCGCCGACCGGAGAACGGAAAATTCGATTCTGCAGAACTCGCTCGAGTTAAGGCGCAAGTCGGAGAAAAACTCGATCGTCTCTGGGATTGCTTACAAAAGGATGCCGAGTCACGGCTGAGTGACCGATCCCAGTGAGCTGGTCAGCAAAAGCATTCCGCGCCTGGCCCTGGCTGGCAGCGATCTGTAGCGGGCTGTTGTACACAAGCTGTTTTGCGCCGTTTAATCTGACCTGGTTCTGCTGGATCGCGCTTACGCCCCTCATCGCCGCGATTTTATTTTCCGGGAAAGAGTCGCGGAATCCGTGGCTTCGGAATTTTGCACTTGGCTACGTCACTGGACTGACATTTTTCTGGACGGCACTTTCCTGGCTTACAACTGTCACCATCCTCGGCTGGTTCGTTCTCCAATTTTACATGGCGATTTACTTCGCGCTTTGGGCATGGTTTTGCGGTTTGCTCCGACCACGAGAAGCCAGAAGGCAATTAAGCGCGGGCAAATGGGATCAGATGCTCGCCGAGGCTCGCAGCACAGCAGCGCTGCCGCGATCGCCATGGACAAAATCGGCCAACAACCTGCTGCTCGCGTTTCTCCTCGCTGCTGCGTGGACGACGCAGGAATGGCTGCGGGGCTGGGTTTTCTCAGGCTGGGGCTGGAACGGGCTCGGCGTAGCGCTGCATGACACCTGGCCGCTTATTCAAATTGCAGAGTTTACCGGCGTCGCCGGGTTATCGTTCATGGTTGCGTTTGCGAATGTGATCTTAGTTACGACGGCGTACCGATTGGTTCTTGAGGCGCGCACACATACGACGCGACCGCATTTTGACCTGACTCTTACAATGGCGGCCATTGTGGGAGTCCTGACGTTCGGGCTTCGCGCGAGTCAGGTTTCCGCGCCCACAAAACCGCTCCACGTCGCTGCTGTGCAGTCGAATGTCCCTCAAAATCAAAAGTTCGACCCGCAGTTTACGACGAAAATTTTCGATAAATTCCGGCGCCTGAGCGAAATTGCGCTGCGATCGAATCCTCCACCTGATTTATTGATCTGGCCAGAAAGCTCGATGCCTGGGCCGGTGCTTATAGAGCCTGAAAGCAACAAATTCGTGATGGACCTGACCGCATCGGCGGAGAGCGACCTTCTTCTGGGCACGATTGACGAAGAGAACCGTGATATCTACAACGCTGCGTTGCTTATTTCCGACGGCGGCGAAAGAGTCCAAGTGTATAGAAAAGTTCACCTGGTTCCATTTGGCGAATACGTTCCTGGGCGCCATCGGGTGCCGCTGCTTGCGCGAATCGTTGGCGACCAGGTGCCCGGCGATTTCAGTGCGGGACGAGAATACACGGTGTTCAGCCTGACGAACAGCGATGTCCAGGTGGCCCCTTTGATTTGTTTCGAAGATACGATTGGCGAGCTCGTCAGACAATTTGTGCTCTCCACAGAGACGAATCCCGGCGCAAATTTGCTTGTCGATATTACAAACGACGGATGGTTTTTGCATTCGGCCGGATCGCATCAGCATTTGGCGAACGCGATTTTTCGATGCGTGGAAACGCGTCGCCCGATGGTGCGGGCAGCCAACACGGGGGTAACCTGCTTTGTAAATCAATCCGGCCGCATCACTCAGGTGTTACGGGATGAAAGTGGCAGCACGTTTACTGAAGGCGTGCTTACCGGTGAGATCAAGGTCCCAACCGAGCACGACTTGACGTTCTACACGCGACATGGGGAGCTGTTCGCGAAGGCATGTGCAGTGATCACCGTCTTCGCAATGCTTTCGATAAGCGTGATACGGAGGCGAAAATTTTAGAAGCCGTTGCAGCGGCAAAACGCCTATTGCATCGCGCGATCTCGCAGCGTGTGATAAAAATCGCTCGTGCCAGTCTTGCTCCCACTTGATCATCTGGACGAAGTTTGGCCGAAGAAACTTCGCGGCACGCGCACAGCAGCACTGCTCCATCCTGCATCGGTTTCGTCAAAGCTTGAACACGCGTCGCGAGTTCTGGAGAGATACAACAGCGATCTTTTTCGTCTTACCGCGTTCTTTGGTCCGCAACACGGATTTCTCGGCCAAACGCAGGACAATATGGTGGAGTGGAAAAGCTACGCGCATCCGCGTCTTCGCATTCCCGTTTACTCCCTGTACGCCGAACATCGCGAGCCGACTCTGAAGATGCTGCAGGATTTCGATGTTTTGCTCGTCGATCTGCAGGATATCGGCGCGCGCTACTACACCTTTATCTGGACAATGTATCTTTGCATGCGCGCCTGTGAACAAGCCGGAGTCGCAATCGTTGTGCTCGATCGACCGAACCCGATCAATGGCTTAACGACAGAAGGACCAATGCTCGACGCCAATTACAAATCGTTTGTTGGAATGCATCCCCTTCCTGTCCGGCATGGGCGCAGTATCGGCGAGCTGGCGCAGCAATTCCGAGACGAAGCTTTTCCAAAATGTCGACTAACCATTTTGCCGATGAAAAATTGGAAACGCGAAATGTGGTTCGACCAAACCGGCCTGCCATGGGTTATGCCGTCACCCAATATGGCAGCACTCGACACGGCGACCGTTTACCCCGGTATGTGTCTGCTAGAGGGCACAAACATTTCCGAGGGACGCGGCACGACCCGGCCGTTTGAAATTTTCGGCGCGCCATTCATCGATGCTGAGCAGCTTTGCTACGAGCTAAACAAGCTACGACTGCAAGGAGTTTTCTTTCGCCAAAATTACTTTCAGCCGACCTTTCACAAATTTGCGGGTGAACTCTGCGCCGGTGCACAATTGCACGTGACGGATCGCGACACATTTCGGCCGTTTCAAACAGGCATTGAAATCATTCGAGTCATTCGGAACTTGTATCCAGACCAATTCGATTGGAAGCAACCACCTTACGAATATGAAAGAGAAAAATTGCCGATCGAAGTATTGTTGGGCGGCCCGGTGAATAAATTCTTCGGCGATTGAACTGGATCGAGTCCCTCTCATTAACACCTCGCTTCAGCGAGGTGCTAACCGCGCGCCAGAATTGAACCGCTTTAGCGGTTTTGTGATTACGTCGAAAACCGCTGAAGCGGTTATGCCCGTACTCTTGCGAGATGCACCGCGCTAAAGCACGGTGTTAACGAGAACTATCGGCACTGCCAATACATTGATGGCTACAATTCGCATTACACATCATGAATTCGCGTGCACATAGAGGAGTCCTAGGCGCACTGTTAATTGCACCGCTCTCGTTGTCATTTGGGCCGGAAATCCGCGCCGACATCCCGTGGCCAGAGGTCGTGCAGCGACTTGCTTACGAAAACGAAAAATTAGCGCGCCGCCCGCAAGGACATAACGGCGAATACTTCGTAGTCTGCACTTTGTATTACACGCCGAAAGAATCCGGTTTCACTTTTGCGCGCGGCTTTGATGCAACGCCAGTCACAAAACCGGGATTACATGGCCGAACGTATCCACGCGATTTTCTTCGCTCGGTAAAAAAGGAGGGCTTCGGCCGAATTGTGACGCCGGTTAACGGACGACAATACATTTGCTACAACGGTGGCGGTTCGTTTGGTTTCGCCTCACACCCTACAGGCGGAGGCGGAGTTTTGGTCGACCGGTATTCTGCTGCGGCGAAATTAGGCCAGAGTGGATTACATCGCGGGGCAGTCATTGAAACAGAGTCTCCAACGCTGCAAAAGGTTTTTGGAAGCAATCGCTGGAAGATCATGGATACCGGTGGCGGCCTGCGCCGCTGGCAAATCGACTGCTATTTCGGCGAAGATGAACCGCTTGGCCCAGGCAAGTTCCAAGGTCGACCGCGTGCGACTACTTTTGAATACGCTTACGCTAATGCCCGAATCCTCAATTGATGTGAGGCAGTTTTCCGTTCGGCTCAGTCTCCATGGCGATCTTGATTTCTTTCTCCCATCCAGGACGCGGCACAAAGATATTACGCGGAGCCTAAGCGAAAAGACGTCAGTAAAAGATGTGATCGAAGCGTGCGGCGTCCCGCATCCGGAGGTCGATTTGATCCTGGTCAATGGGGAGGAGGTGGATTTTGACTACGGGGTGATGAACGATGCGGAAATCGAAGTTTATCCCCCCGAAATACAATTTCCGCAGTCCAGAAAAAAACGACTACAAATCCATACAATCAGCCGCTTTGTCACGGATGGGCATCTCGGAAAGCTCACGCGCAACTTGCGCTTGCTTGGCTTCGATGTCGCTTACGATCCGCGAGCGCATGACCGGCAGTTACTTGACGTAATGGACCGCGAGAACCGGGCGCTTCTAACACGCGATCGGCGCTTGCTAATGCATGCAGTTGTTAGAACCGGTTACTGCCCGCGATCCCAAGATCCTGATGAACAAACCGTAGAAGTAATTCGCCGATTCAATCTTCCTGGGCTCATTGCCCCATTTACCCGGTGCCTTCGCTGCAACAATGCGTCGCTCCAGGAAATTACGAAGGCTGACATAATTGAGGAGCTTGAGCCGCTTACTAAGATCTACTATGAACAATTCCGGCGCTGCACGGGCTGCGGCCAAATTTACTGGCCTGGGTCGCATTTCCCGAAACTTCAGAAGCGTCTCGAAAAAATTCGTGCGAATGTTGGCAGCTGAGCGCAAGAATTGCCCCAGCTCTTCCAAGCTGGACGGAATTCAATTCTATTAACCTGAGGTCCAAAAATGAAATCTGCGGCGCGCCGTAGTCTGCTCCTGGCAATTTCTGCCATCCTCTGGTCCACCACTGCGGCGCAGGCGTACGGCCCGCTGGGACATGAAATCGTCGGCGCGATTGCCGATGAACGATTGGCCGGCACGCCCACGGCCGCAAAGATCGCGGTAATCCTCGACGGATTTAGTTTGGAAAAAGCTGCCGTAATTGCAGACGAAATCAAAGGCTGGGACAAGAACGGAGTGGACGATCCAAGGTCGTTCCATTATTCGGCACATCGCAAAATTGACAGGCAACTGCGGGATTTCTGGCGGGCAAATCAGCCAACGCGCGATTTGAATTCAACTACGCCTTCGCATCATTGGTTTCACTACACAGACGTTCCAGTGGTGCCTCCGCAAAAATACCGCGACGGCACGGTTGGTCGCAGCAAATGGGACATCGTCCACATGATTCCGTACTGCGTCCAGATTCTGCATGGAGAACTGCCCGAACAAAACGAACGAAAGATTACGAAACCTGTGGCGTTAATCTTGCTGGCTCATTACGTGGCCGATATTCACCAGCCGTTGCATGTCGGCGCAGAATATTTCGATACACAGGGGCGAATCGCCGATCCCGACAAAAACAAGTCGGCGCTTGGAGATGAGGGTGGAAATACCTTTACGCTTGAACTGAGCGACGAACCGGCACGCAGACGTGGCATGCACAAGAAGAAATTCCACGGCTTTTGGGACTATGACGCGGTGAACGCCCTTTTTCCTCAAGGACAGGGCCCGTTGAGAAAAAGTGAATTGCAGATCCTGATCGAGCCGCTCAAGAAAGAGATGGTTCACGAGATGGCGACACATGAACCCCGGAACTGGCGAATGCCGCCAGGTATTCCTATCGATAACTCCGCCGAGCTATGGGCGGACGAAATCCTGCCGATTGCGCGCGAGGCGCATGAACGCGTGCAATTCACGAATGTTCACCCGCAACAAGAAGAAGACGGCGTCGTCGCGTCCGGCGAGGCAGACGAAAAACCTCGACCAGACAAAATGAATTATCGTGTGTGGGCGACGAATATTGTTCGAGACGAGCTGCACAAAGCCGGGTGGCGCCTTGCCGATTTACTGGAAAAAATCCTATAGCGCCGATGCTGCGAATAGTATGAGCGGCGGGAGGGTGGGATAACAAGCATCGCCGCGTAAACCGATGGAGCCCTCACAACAGCATCAGGTTTTCTAAGCCCACAATGCGAGCCGTTGTCCAGCGTGTGAGCAGAGCGCGTGTAATCGTGGAGGGTCATGTCACGGGAGAAATCGCGGCGGGCCTGATGATTTTGCTTGGCGTCGGTCGCGACGATACGCCCGCCGTCACTGCCGGTATGGCTGCGAAGATCGCAAACCTGAGGATTTTTGAGGACGATCAGGGAAAAATGAACCGCTCCTTGCTCGATGTGAAGGGCAGCGCGCTGGTTGTCTCTCAGTTCACGCTTTACGGTGACGCGCGCGGTCAACGCAGGCCGAGCTTTATTGCTGCGGCGCCGCCCGAGCAGGCAAAAAAGCTATACGAAGAGTTGTGCGAGGCGCTGCGCAGGTTGGGAGTTGCCGTGGCGACAGGAGTTTTCCAAGCCATGATGTCAGTGGAATTGGTCAATGAAGGCCCGGTCACAATCCTGCTCGACTCGGACAAAGCATTCTAGGCAGCCACGTCACGACAGCCGGACTCGAAACGAAAATCGCGCCGGGATTTTTCCGAGGCGCGAATGTACGTACCACCGTTGGAATCAGCTGGGTCAGGTTAATTCCGCTCGAAGGAAACTATTCATTTCATACCTCCGTCGTAGCCCAGAATTTGCCGAATGCGTTTGGCCAGCTCCGGTCGGTGACGCTATTTCGAGCGGATTTTCCCATTTGGTCCCGCAGCGCTGGATCCATCACCAACGCTCGAATCGCGCGTGCCAAGTCATCCACATCGTGTGATTTAGTGATCAAACCATTCGCGTTGTCTTCTACTAGTTCCTTGGGTCCGCCCGAATCGGAAACGACGACTGGCAGGCCGCACGCCTGCGCTTCGAGAATGACATTGCCGAAAGTATCGGTTGTGCTGGGAAAAACAAAAATATCTGCGGATGCGTACGCCGTAGCCAATTCGTTGCCCCTCAGATAGCCGGTGAAAAACGCTTCGGGCAAAGATTTTGCGAATGCCTCAGAATAAGGGCCATGGCCTACGATGAAAAGTTGAACTGGCAACCCCTCGTCGCGCAGGCGGCGATAAGCAGCCGCCAGAAGGTCGAGGTCTTTCTCCCGTGAGATCCGGCCCACGTAGAGGAGGCGAACTTCTCCATTGCACGCGCCGAATTTCTCGAAGAACGCCGGTTTACGTCGAGCAGGATGAAACAGCTCGGTGTCGAGCCCGCGTGGCAGGATTTTCAGTCTTGCGGGATTGAGACCGTGCTTGATCCAGCTTTGCCGGTACTCCTCGGAATTCACAAAGACGGTATCGAGTTGGCCGTAGAACCAATGCATATAACGCCACGCCACGCTTTCGAGGAAGCTGTCGTCAGTAAGAATGCGGATGTATTGGGGAAAATCAGTATGATAAATGCCACTCGTCTGCAGGTTGAGCATCTTGGCCGCAAGGAGTCCCGTCAATCCAACCGGCCCGGGCGTGCTGATGATGATCTCAGTGAATTTTTCCCGTTGCACGTAATCCAGCATTTGGAGAATCGGCGGGAAACTCAATTTTTGCAGTTCGTATTCGGGCAATTCAAATTCGCCGATGGGCGGGAAATTTTTGATTGGGATGTTGTCGATGCTCAGTTCGTTTCGAGAAACGACGACGATTAAATCCTTGCCAGCGTTCGCGCCAGCCGCGACCATCCTGCGAATCGTAGTCGCGACGCCATTGACATCGTCGAGCGTGTCGGTGAACCAGGCACGTTTGCGATTTTGCAACGCGATAGGAACGGTGCCGGTCAATTCCTTGAAAACACGTCGCAACCATTTTCGAGAGGGCGCCTGACTGTGAAAACCGTAAATGTAGGGCGTCAGAATTACCAGGATCGGCGCGATCGCGCTCAGGGCCTGCATGCTCTCGACGATGTTGCCGCTGCTGATTTGCTGTACGAATTTTTCGAAGAACCGAAACGTAAGTTGTTCTGCGACCATGTTCGCCATGAGAAATGTGCGGCGTTCCGGCTCGCTGACTCCCTCCAAGTGCGCGGCGAGTTTCGCCTTTACCTCCGGCCGCGCGAAATACCCTGAAAGCTCTTTCCAGAGCGAGACATTGGCAGGCTTAGCCAATTCAAAAATTTTCCCTGACAAAACGCCTTCCACGATAAATTCCGTTTTCTCCTTGAGAGTAAACTCAGTGGGAGCCCGGCCCTCCATGAAGCGCGAAAACATTTTCTCCACCAGAGCCGCGCCCGGCCCGAGTTTTTCGTGGAAACGGTCCTGGATGAAACAGGCGACCGTGTTATAAAAGCCGTGCGACAGGATTAACGGAGTGCCGCCGTCGCCTCGCGCGTTGCAGTGGCCGTTGCGCACAAATTCGAGGAATTTGTCGGCGGAATCTGCAGAGGGCGTTTCGGTGAAGGCCGACGCGGCGAACTGGCCGCCGTGATCATCCGAGCCGCCAATGAAAATCTTCTTCCACGGTTCCGCATGTGTAGGCCCAAGATTGTGCCGATTCGCAAGCGCGTCGATCTTTTGCGGCGTCAATTGCCCGAAAAGAGTCTGGGCCAGATCGCTAAGGAGCGCATCACGCAGTCCATTGATACCCTCGAAATGCTTAAATAAAAGGATGAGCTGCTCGAGATGATGTCCCTCCAGTTTTCCGTTCACGCTGTAAAGAGGATGCGCAACTGCGTGCGTGATTTGCGTGGTTTGCAGGTAGCGCTGCAGGTCGAAGATGTTATCGCGGATACTTTCTATATCGCGATGTTGCTGCTCGGAGATTCCCCAGACGAGAATGTGCAGCTTACAACCGTCGTGTGGGAAATACGTTGTGACCTGTTCGCTGAGAAAGGTGCGAGGTAGATGTGCAATTTGCAGGCAGCCCTCGATCGTATCATGGTCGGTAATCGTTGCGTAATCCATGCCGCGCTTGAGCAACTGGCCGTGCACTTCTTTCGGATCTGAATAACTGTCAGGAAAATCGAAACGGCGGAAGAGCCATTCTTCCGAACGCGCACTGTAGCGCGAGTGAATATGTAGGTCGCACCTGCTCACATTTAGATGCCGCGTCTCAATCTTTGTTCGGCGATCCATTCTTGATAGGTCGTCGCCGTGCGTGAATCGACCGACTCCTCAATCAACTCAGTAATTTGTCTCCAAATCGCCCCGTGCGAATAATCAGAAGGATGAATGCTTATGCGCAACAGCGAAGTGCCCTTCAAAAATCGGAAGAGGGTTGCGTTCCATGCGCGGCTCACGCCCCGGCGCCAATTGTTCCGGACTGTGTAAACTAACGTTCTTGCCGGAAACACGTTTCCGGAACGGAGGTCGCAGACGGTGTGCAAGCGTGTCGTGTATTCCATCTGTGCGTCGCGCGCAGCGCGCTCGGCTTCTTCGCCAAGCAACCAGGCAGGCGCAACAAAACCTCGCGGCTTAAGCCCGTGCGCGCGCAACTCATCCCTTGCGGCCACAATGCGACGCAGAGCTTCGTCATAGCCCAGGTCATAGAACTCGCCCTCGTTTTGGGTGTAGAACCGTGTCAGGAATTTGTCACGCAAACTTTCTTTCGCACGGCGAGGGCGGTCGTGAAAATAACCGTGGATGACAATTTCGTGACCATCGGCTTCCAAACCTCGGAGCCACGATACAAATTGTTGGTCTTTTGTGAACAGCCCCTGACGATGATAATCCGGCACAACAAGAAGAGAACAGACGCGCACGCCGCGATTGGCGAGCTCTAGAATAATCGTGTTTGCGATTTGCCGGGTTGAAGGAGCGACGTCGTGTAAAGAGACGACCATAAGATCCCTCGCGGAGGGGGCCGTTGCAACGAGTGGAAGGAACTCCGTTGCTGTAATCGTACTCATTCGGGAATTTTCGGCTCCCAAGCAGCTTTGAACAAGGCAAAAGGTTCTGTCGAACGGCGGCTTCTCCGCCGTCGGGTGCTGTGTCCGCTGTCCTCAGCGGAAGGTTCCCGGGCCGCGATTATCTCAGCGACCGATGCGCCGAGACAGCGCACGCTATAGCGCTATTGCGTGCTCATTTTCAGAATTTCGCAAAAGTCTGATTCGGTCAGCGGCATCACTGACAAACGTGATTGGCGCACTAACGGAATTCCCTTGAGCCGCGAATTGCCTTTGATCTCGCGGAGCGTAACTGCCAGCGGTAAGGCTTTGACCACAGCAAGATCGACTGTTGCCCAATCGCCTTCCTTTGCGGTTGGATCTTGGTAGGCGCTCCGACTCACCTTCGCGATCCCTACTACTGCTTTGTCTTCACCGCTGTGATAGAAAAGCACTTCATCACCTTTTTGCATTCTGCGCAGATTATTTCGCGCAGCATAATTGCGCACGCCGGTCCAGCTCGTTTTGCCTTCTTGGACAAAGTCCGACCAGGAGTACGAAGACGGTTCCTGTTTCACCAGCCAGAAACTTTTCATGCGGGAAGTTAACTCGGCGACATTGAGGCAAGCAACTTTCAGTCAGCACTGTAGTGTGCGCTTTGCTCAGCGCATTTGACATGGCATGGAACCGGCGCGCGCCGCCAAGGACAGCGGACGCTACAGCCATCGCGTTCGACATTTCAGCTGCTTTATTTCACAATCGACATCATGCCGTGGCTGCCATTCATCACGTTTGAAGGATCGGAAGGGTGCGGAAAATCCACACAGGTAGAGAGGCTCGCGGCGCGGCTGAAGAAATTGCAGATTCCGTTTCTTATTACGCGCGAGCCAGGTGGGACGCCGATCGGTGAAACAATTCGCGAACTGCTTCAGTTTGCGCCCCATAACTCTAGCATGATGCCAGAGACTGAATTGCTCTTATTCGAAGCGAGCCGGAGCCAGCTCGTGCGTGAAACGATCAAGCCGGCTCTCGAGCGAGGGTTTTGCGTGATCACAGATCGTTTCTTCGATTCCACAACTGTTTATCAAGGTGCGGCGCGACGCTTGGACCGCGAAATGGTCGAGCGCTTGAATGCATTTGTGGTCGGCGATTGCGTCCCGGATATCACTTTCGTCCTCGATGTCGACGCGGCCACAGCGGAATCGCGAATGCAGAAGAAGCCGCGCAGGGCGGATCGAATGGAACAGGAACCTGCTGAGTTTTATGAGTGCGTTCGGCGAGGATATCGCGACCTGGCAGCGCGCGAACCAAATCGCATCGTGTTGATCGACGGCTCGCGCAACGCGGACGAGATCGAGAACGACATCTGGAAAATACTTTGCTCCCGTTTTCCACATCTGACTACTGACGTTTGATCTCTGACCTCTGGACCAACATGGCTTTCTCGCGCATGACAGCATTTGAGTATTTGCGCCGCGCGCACCAACAGAACCGGCTGGCGCACGCCTATTTGATTACAGGACCGCTGGGCAGCGGCAAGGAACTGCTGGCAGCGGATCTCGCGAGTCTCGTTAATGGCACACCAGCTAAAAATGTGTTCTCGGCCAAGGCTCGGGACATTTTTGTTGCCCGACCCGAATCAAAATCCCGACGCATTGTGATCGCGCAAATTCGGGACCTTGAGCACGCGCTCCAAATGCGCGCATCAAACGGTCGGCGCAAAGTGGCCATTCTCCCCGATGCCGACCGGCTTCAAACCGAGGCGGCGAATGCGTTTCTCAAGACCTTGGAAGAACCACCGAAGGACTCGTTGCTGCTTCTGCTAAGTGCATTGCCCGAGGCTTTGCCCGAAACAATTCTTTCCCGATGCATTGCGATTCCACTCGAGCCAAACGGCCAGCTCCAACGCAGGAACGAAGAAGAGAAGCTGGTCAAGCTACTCCAACTAGCTTCCCATGAAAAACGTTGGACCGTTCAGTTTGCCTATGGCCTTGCTCAGGAATTTCAGCGTCTGCTCCGCGGCGTGCGGGAGGAGGTGAAGTGTGAAATCGACGAGGCATTGACACAGGAACAAATGCGTTACAAAGATGCTACCGACGGCGCGTGGCTTGAAGAACGCGAGGAATACTACAAGGCGTTAACCGAAAGTCTTTACCTGCAACGACGCGCCGGGCTCCTCGAAACATTATTCGTTTGGTGGACTGATGTTCTTCGGGAGAACAAAGGCGTGACGCAGCGTAATCTGCCTCGGGCAAGAAAAGAAACCGCCGCGCTCGCAACCCGGTTCGGCCCCGCCGAAATTCTAAAACGCATCCGTTCTTTAGAAGAATTGCGTGACCATCTGGGTCGCAACGTTCACGAAGCTCTCGCGATCGAAGTCGCCTTTCTGATAATCTTCACCGTATGATGCTCTAACCGGGGCCGCTGACCTCGCCCGTACGGTTGTAGAGGCGTTCGCCGTGGCGAACGCCTGTCTAATCTGCGTCCCACCCATGGATACGCACGGTTGACAAAAAGACATCCAACCTTATCCAGTATCCACGTATGCGACATATTTACCGACTGATTTTGCTGTGTGCCGCTAGCTCGGTGCTGCTGCTGACTGGTTGTGCAACCGGAGGACGGGTGAGCGCGGGCGGTCCGTACCACGTCACCGCGTATAAGCCACATGATCCTTCGGCCGTGCGCGTAAAAGTCTCGCTTTCCAAGGAGAATGTCTACGTGATGGAAGGCGACCGCTGCTTGATGTCCGCGGCTATTTCCGTTGGCATGCCGTCGAAGCCGACACCGAAAGGCAATTTCAATATCTATTCCAAACAGGAGCACAAGCGTTCCGGATCCTATGGATTCAGCGTGCAAGGCGATCGCATTGTTCCTTCGACGGGGGGTGGGGGCGGCCGGTACGTTGGTTACCCGATGGGTTACTGGTGCGAGTTCGCGCCTGCGTATGGTTTTCATCAGGGCTTTGTCCATCCTGTGCCTCATACGCACGGCTGCATCCGGTTGAAAGGCGAAGCGGCGGCGAAATTTTACGCTTTGGTGCGGATCGGGACTCCCGTGAATATCGCTACGTCGCAGCCCGAGGATGATACAATCGGACCGAAAGTGCAGCGGGTGGATGATTCACGGACGCCTGATCCTCCGGCCTCTCTTATGATCACAGACGGGGCCTTTGAAAAACCGAGTGGGCCGCTGCTCGAATAGCCCAGACTGCGACGCGTTGCCGCTGTCCCTTACCTGTGTCACCTTAAGCAGAGCGCCTGCAAGCCGTAGCTTTTGTGCGAAGGTCTGGTAACATTTTGGCTACTATCTTGCTGCCATCTGGACGCCAGAATGATCCGAGATTCTTCGCTGCGCTCAGAATGACACCGATGAGAGTATGAGCACGAATCTGATTTCCAGCGGCACAACCGCGCGCGAGAAGGTAAACCTCCGCACGCCGGATGTCATGGCCGCCGTTCAGCAACAGGTCGAATCGCATTACCGGAGCGATATTGTGGAGAGAATCCGGCGCGCCGGTGGAATTATTTCTGTCGGCGACACGACGGTGCGTCTGGCAAAACAATTTGGGTTCTGCTACGGGGTCGAGCGCGCGATCGACCTCGCATATGCGGCGCGCAAAGTTTTCAAAGATCGCCGGCTTTTTATTGTCGGCGAAATTATTCATAACCCGGAGGTCAACCAGCAGATCGCCTCATTAGGCATTAGAAATCTTACCGGCAAAAACAAGCACGCCGACATCTCTGATTTGGGTCCTGAAGATGTGGTAATCGTGCCGGCTTTCGGCACGGAATTGTCTATCCAGCAACAAATCAAGGACCGCGGCTGCCAGATTGTCGATACGACTTGCGGCGACGTGATGAGCGTCTGGAAACGGGTGCGCAAGTACGCCAGCGAATCCGTCACTTCGATCATACATGGCAAGGCCGAGCACGAAGAAACCAAGGCCACCAGCTCACGCGCACTCGGTGACGGGAGCGGGCATTACGTGGTGGTCCTGACGCTCGAAGACACCGATTACGTCTGTAATTATATCCGGCGCGGCGGCGACAAGCAGGCGTTCCTCGAAAAATTCAAGGGAGCCTATTCTCCCGGCTTCGATCCGGACGTGCATTTGCAAACGTTGGGTGTGGCAAATCAAACTACGATGCTCCGAGGCGAGACTGAAGAAGTGCAGCGGCGCGTTCGACAGGCGATTGTTGATCGGGACGGGCCTGAACTGGCGTCTAAGAATTTTCGCTTCTTCGATACAATTTGCGGTGCCACACAGGAACGACAGGATGCATTGCGCGAATTGCTCAACGTTCCAATGGACCTGCTGTTGGTGGTAGGAGGTTACAACAGCTCCAACACGTCGCATCTCGCCGAGATGGGTGAAGAAAAACTGCCGACGTATTTCGTGCTTAACGCCTCCCGCCTGGTTTCGGCCACTGAGATCCAGCATTACGATTTGCATGAAAAACGCGAAATCGTTTCGCATTTCTGGTTATCAAGCGGCCCGGCCGTCATCGGCATCACTGCCGGGGCATCGTGTCCGAATAATTTGATTGAAGAAACGTTGTTTCGCCTTTTTGAATTGCGCGGCATTTCCCGGCGCGAACTGGAGCTGGCGGCGTAGCTCAACCGTCGCAAGTGTAGATGTCATTAACACCGCCGCTTTAGCGCGGTGCAGCTACTCACGCTAATGACAAAACCGTTTAAACGGTTTCCGTTCGTCGTTTATGTGCGGAGGCACCTCACTGAGGTGAGAGACGTGACACGCAAGGCACACGTGGCACGCGAATTCATTTATGACATATGGCGCGCGCAATCTGGAAAGGCAGTATCAGCTTTGGGCTCGTTAACATTCCTATCGCTCTTTATCCGGCTACAAGGCGGGAAGAACTGAAGTTTCGTCTGCTGCGCAAGACTGATTTGAGTCCGGTCAACTACAAGCGCGTTGCCGAAAAAGATGGCAAGGAAGTTCCGTGGGACCAGATCGTCAAGGGTTACGAGTACGAAAAAGGCAGATACGTATTACTCCAGGATGAAGATTTTCAACGCGTCGATATCGAGGCAACTCAGACTGTGGACATCCAGGATTTCGTCGAACTCGATGAAATCGATCCGATTTTCTTTTACAAGCCATACTACCTTGAGCCGCAAAAAGGCGGTGACAAAGCTTACGCGCTACTGCGCGACGCGCTCAAGGACAGCAAGAAGGTTGGCATGGCCAAGGTCGTGATCAAAACGCGGGAGTATCTTGCTGGTGTGAAACCTGAAGATGGCGCGCTTGTGTTGGAGCTAATGCACTTTGCTGACGAACTAGCCGACGCGAGCAAACTGCATATTCCGAAGAAGGTCGAAGTTGGAAAACGCGAAATGACGATGGCCAAGTCGCTCATCGATAGCATGAGTTCGAAGTGGAATCCTGAGAAGTATAAGGATGACTATCGCGAAGCGCTCATGGAAGTGATCGAGGCAAAGGTTGAGGCGGGCGGAAAGGAGATCGAAGAGAAGCCAAGTAAAGCACCGAAGCCAACCAAGGTGATCGATCTGGTTTCCGTTTTGCAAAAGAGCCTGGAGGAGACCGGCGCGAAGAGAAAAGCGAAAGGCAAATCCGGCGCTAAAAAAGCGCACCCTGCAAAGAAAGCAGCATGACGTGAAAGACGAAGCGCGCGTCAAGGGAACCCGACTGCCCGCGGGCCATTCTACTGGCTATAAGATTGGTCCTAGAAGAGACAGAGCCTCATTCGTATTTTGTCATTCCTTCGTCATTAGAAATTAGTCATTCGTCATTTTCTTGACATGCCAGCTTCACATCGGTCAGCCTGACGGCCATGAACTCTCTCAATAGATTTGCGGATCCGTTTTATTGCATCATGCGTTTCGTCGTTGGCCTGATGTTTGCCTGTCATGGCCTCGACAAGATCTTCGGAACGTTCACTGCGAAAAGCGAAACGCTTCCGACCTTGATGGTGCTCGGCGGCTGGGTGGAGATCATCTGCGGATTTCTCGTTGCGTTTGGTCTGGTGACGCGAGTTGCCGCATTCGTCGCCTCCGGTGAAATGGCGGTGGCTTTTTTTATGATGCATGCGCCGAGGGGTTTGATTCCTTACGTGAACAAGGGCGAGCTGGCGGTGGTTTACTGTTTCGTGTTCTTCTACATCTTTCTGCGTGGTTCAGGCAGTTGGAGCATCGACGCGCTGATCGGCAAACGAAAAGTCACGGCTGCGACTGCAGCCGCTGCCTAGGTGTGTCATTCCGACCGGAGTTGAGAGATCTAGCTATGAACCGATTCGTCTTAATCCTGGCTTTCGCATTTGTCGTACAATCGCTGCTAGCGCAGGAATACAAAGATTTCGGCAAGGACCGCCTGAATAACTCGCCGCGTCACGGCGAATGGGTCGATATCAAATCAGGCGACCGCACGATTAAAGCCTTCATCGTTTATCCCGAGCGCAAAGACAAAGCGCCAGCCGTGCTCGTCGTTCAGGAAATTTTTGGCCTGACCGATTGGCTGCGCAGCATGTGCGATGAGCTGGCAGAAAATGGAGTTATTGCGATTGCGCCCGATTTCCTCAATGGCCAAAAATTTGAAGATGCCGATGCAGCGAGCAAAGCGGTCTCGGCGGTAACGCAAGATCAGGTCAAAGGGGTTCTCGACGCCACTGCCGATTACGCGCTCAAAATTCCGGCGGGCAACGGCACGCTTGCTGTCTGTGGATTTTGTCGGGGTGGGGGATGGGCATTCTTGTACGCAAATGAAAATCCAAAGCTGAAAGCGGCGTATTCCTTTTATGGTGCGCCGCCCCAGTCGCCGGACCAAGTGGTGAACATTCGGTGTCCAGTTTACGGTTTCTACGGCGAGAATGATGAGCGCGTGAACGCGATGATTCCAAAGGCAGAAGAATTAATGAAAGCCGCCGAGAAAAAATACGAGCCGGTGATTTACAAAGGTGCCGGTCATGGCTTTATGCGCTCAGGAGAGCCAAACAATCCCCAAGTGCGCGAAGCCGACCGAAAAGCGCGCGACGAAGCGTGGGCGCGCTGGAAGAAACTGCTCAAGCAACTTCCATAGGATTTCTGTCATTCCGAGCGGAGCAGAGCGGAGTCGAGGAATCTCTTGATTATTTTCGCCGCGCCGCGGTCATGGTGTCCAGAGGTGTCTCGACTTCGCTCGACATGACACAGTTCAGTCGTGGTCTGGCAATTACCACCAATAGATCTGGGCGATCTTGCCGTCATTGGCCATCGTAACAGAAAACCAGTACCAATTTTCTCCAAGACTGACCTTGTAGCGCAGCACGTAGCCGTTCACCCTTTCTTTGCGGTCAGAAAAAATGAAGTCACCCAGCGCGCCATGATCGGCGAACCACTTCCAAAATGCCTTGCCTGTCGCCGTGCGGAGAAAAATACCCATGGCTGGCGTGAACGACGCCGTTTCGTATTTCTCCTTCAGTAAACCGGACACCACTTCTTTCAAGGTCGCCGTGGTTTTCGGATCGGGATCCGGATTTGCGTCAGGCCGTTTCAACACGGGCAGACAGATTCCAGCGAGATCAATAGCTAGTTGATCAAGGATTCTGTCAGCGTGATTGGTCAGAATGATAATCGTAAGTTTGTCATCTAGGAATCGGTAAATGACTGACGAAAAGCCCGGTGTTCCACCACTGTGCTGGATAAGGCGGTGACCGTGATAGTTTTCGATGAACCAGCCAAAGCCATAGTTGAATGGCGCGTCGGTTCCATCATTGGTAGCTCGGGCCGTCCACATCTGGTCGAGGCTTGATTTCTTTAAAAGCTTTTCCGTGTAAAGCGCCGCGTCCCATTTAGCCATGTCTTCGACGGTGGAAAGAAGACTTCCTGCCGAAAATGCGATTGTCGGCAGCAGAACCGGCCGATTCTCAAAATGATCCTTCTTCCATTCGTAGCCAGAGGCACGATTTCGCACGATCGGTTGCGGATCGGTACTGCGCGTTGCGTTCATGCCGAGCGGCTTAAAAATGCGCTCGTCGAGGAACTGCCAGTAAGATTTGCCGCTCGCCTTCTCAATGATAATGCCAAGCAGATAATAGCCGGTGTTATCGTACGCCCACGTTTCCCCTGGCTGAAACTCAAGAGGCAACTTGAAAAACATCTTGAGCAACTCATCTCGCGACGGGGCCGTTTCAAAAGCGAGATTGGTTCTGAAAACGTCAAGCCAGTGCGGGACTGCGACATGGTTTTGAATACCGGATGTATGCGTGAGCAGGTGCTCAATTGTGATGCCGCGCCACGCTTGTGGCGCCTCCGGAAAATATTTGGTGATTGTGTCGTCCAGACGGACCTTACCTTCTTCGACCAGCATCATGATTGCGGTGGCGGTAAACTGCTTCGAGATAGAACCGATTTCGTAAACAGTTTCTTTCGTCGCCGGCGATCTTAATTCCAGGTTCGCGAATCCGTACCCTTGCGCTTTGGTGATGTTCCCATCGCGCACAATGGCGATCGATGCTCCGGGAACATGCAATCGCTTTATCTGAGCAGTAAAGTAGTCGTCGATTTTGTCGGCCTTGCCTGGAACCGGCGCGCCGAATGTCACTAACAGCACGATGGCGACTGCGGGATGCCTAATCTCCATTACGGCCGATCAACAAACTATTTTCTTACGCCCTCCAGTTCGTCTGCGAGCGCGCCGGCATCATAAACCTTGCGCAGCGCTTCAGTGATGGCGGCGGAATCGACCGATACAGCGCGGGCTTGTGTATCGGTGTAGATGCAATCGAGAACCAGCGACTGGATATTGCCGTCAAAAATGATCCCGACGAATTCGTTCGACTTGTTTACGACCGGGCTGCCGCTGTTGCCGCCGATGATGTCTGCGTCGGAGACAAAATCGAGATGTGTCGCCAGATTGAGATCTGCCTTCTTGTTAATCCAGCGCTGCGGCATATCGAACGGCGGTTTGTTGTCGTGCTCGTCGGAACGTTGATATAGCCCAGCGAAATCGGTGAAGGCCGGGATTTGCTTTCCATCCTGTTCGTATCCGCGCACAGTCCCGTAGGAGAGCCGGAGCGTGAAGGTTGCATCCGGATAACTGCCGGTCCCTTCAATGGCAAAACGCGCCTTCGCGATCTCTGCGTACGCCTCCTTTTTTATTTCCTCCTGTGCATCGTAAATCTTTCGCGCTTCTCTCGCCGGTCCATCTATGAGGCGCGCGAGATCGAGCATTGGATCATGCGCTGCCTGCAAAGCAGCTGCGTCTTTGTGATAGAGGTCTTTCCGCACGGCCACATCTTTCAGTTTTGTGCCGGAGACGAGTTCCACAGCGCGCGCGTGCGGCGCTTTTCCGGTGAGCACTTTCTGAACGAGCGGATTGTCTGCACCAAACTGAGAAGCGAAATCGGTAAGCGAATCGGTCAGTCGCAATACTTCGTAATCATCATAGATCGGTTCGGCCGAGAAGAGCTCCAGTTCGAGCGATTCGCGCGCGCTGTCGCGAAATTGCGGGACCCGTTCGCCGTTTGGTTTAACACGTTCGTCAATCGAGCGAGTTAAGAGCCGGGCATATTTGAAAAGATTTCCGGAGAGCGCTCGTGGTCCGCGGTAACCGATGGTGACCGGTCGTTCCTGTTCGAGGTAGTTATATAGCGGCGCGTTTTTTGCGATCTCAGCCTGGGCACGTTTGATTCGGTCGTAATCAGAAATCGTCGATTTAAATTTGGGATCGCGCACAATTGCGTCGCGCAACTTTTGCTCGCGGGCATTGAGCGCTGACCAGATTTGGGGATCAAGCAGACCGGCCAGATAACCGTCGTAACGCTTCCGGTTGTTTTGGTCTCCGAAGAGATCGTCGCGCGCCTTCCTTGCGTTCTCAAAAGAGCGCGCGCTATAAGCCAGTTCGAGCACTTCGCGCCGGTTAAACATTCGCAAGACGTAAGGCAGATATCGATCGCGCGTGTCGGCCAGTTCATCCAAAGTGAGTTGCCGATCCGTTTTCCCCGGACTTCCGCTGACGAACGTCAATTCGCCGTCGGTCGGCCCATGCACGTTCCATTTTAGAAAATTGTCGATCTTCGCGGGCTGACCGTTTTCATAAACGCGAAAGATGCAAACGTCCAGATCGTAGCGGGGATACTCAAAGTTATCCGGGTCTCCGCCGAAAAAAGCCATCTGCTGCTCAGGCGCGAAAACGAGCCGCACGTCATCGTAGCGTTTGTATCGATACAAATGATAAGCGCCGCCTTGGTAGAGCGTAACGACGTCGGAGCGCAGCCCGGTTTTCTCTTTGCTTTCCTTTTCAATCGCAGCGATGACGGCATTGCGCGCACCGGAAGCTTGGTCGCTCGTCATTCCTGGTTTGACCGCAGCATTTACCCGCGCAGTTACATCTTCAATCGACATCAGAACATTGAGCTCGAGATCGCTGGATTTAATCTCATCGGCCTGCGTTTTCGCATAAAAACCGTCCCGTAGATAATTGTGCTGCGCGTCGCCCATCTTCTGGAGCGTGTCGGCGCCCACGTGATGATTCGTGATCACGAGTCCATTTGCGGAAACGAACGAGCCGCTGCCGCCGGAGTTGAATCGGACACTGGCCTTTTGCAGATGCTCAAGCCACTGCGGTGTCGGTTCGAACTGATATTTTTCCTTCAGTTGTTTCAGCGGCGGCGTATCGAAAAGCCACATTCCTTCGTCGGCGAATGCGGATGCAGCGAAGCTAGTTGCGCATGCTATGGCGAAGACCCGTAATTTTGGTCGCGAGACGAAATTAATGAGCATCGCGCAGCATAGAATGCTGCTCTGCGCGCGACAACTCTTGTCCTAGCGTTCGGGGTTCAAGCCCGAGCTGTGATCATTGGCTGAGCGAATGAAGTGTGGCGCGTTTGTATCTTCTAATGCGTAGTTCCGTTTTCGCGAGCCAAGAGCACTTAGGGCGGCAATTGCGGCGAGCGACGTGACGACAAGGACGACGATAGTAATTTCGAGCAAAGTCAACATTCCGTACGCGAGCGCCTTCGGAGCGGGACTCATCGCTATGTGAGACAGGCAACGCAATTCTGAGGTTACAAAAAGAATCCGACAATTCGAAGCGTTCCGTTTCCTTGAATTAACTATGGCCCGATTGCATGAAGCGATGAGCGGCTCTTGATTAAGGAAGATGTTCCGAACCAGGCGTCGCAAAATAGAGCGACTCGATTTCATTCTGGCCGGCGCGCAAAAATCCGGGACGACGGCGTTGCATTACTTTTTAAGCAGGCACCCAGACATCAACATGGGCGACCAGCAGGAAATACATTTTTTTGACAACGACGCCATGTTCGTTTCGGGCGTCGACTACGAAGAATTGCACAAGCATTATCCGCTGGTCGCTCCGTCAACGATCGCCGGCGATTGCACGCCCAGTTACCTGTATCACGAGCCGGCCGCTGAACGGATCTCGAAATACAATCCGAAAATTAAATTGCTGATCACTCTGCGAAATCCGGTCGAACGCGCCTTTGCGCATTGGAACATGCAACGATTCAAAGGTCGCGAGCCCCTGGATTTTTTTGACGCCGTGCGAGACGAACAAACGCGCATTAGTGGCGCACCTCCGGCGGACGCGCGGCGTTTTGCTTATGTCGATCGCGGCTTTTATGGACGGCAACTTGCCCGTTTGTTCAAATTCTTTCCGCGCGAGCAAGTGAAGGTCGTGAAGTTCGAAGAGTTCAAGGCGAACCAGCTCAAGACCCTCGCTTCCATCTTTTCGTTCCTTGAGCGCAAACCACTGCGTTCGGTGCGCAGCAAAGATAGAAATATCGTGCCTTACGAGCGCGCGATGAACTGGGAGGAGAGGATTTTCCTCTACAACCTGTTTGCGGAAGACATCGCGAAGGTCGAGCAGATTCTCGGCTGGGATTGCGCAGACTGGAAGCTGTAGCCGTTTCGCTGTGCGAAACGTAGCGCGGAGCTGGACAACCCTTTTGGCGCGCGTCGCCCACAGGGGGACGGCTACACCATCTTGAATCGCGCGCGTCGATTTGGATCCGCTGCAAGCAGCGCCTTCCAGCGAAGAATGCGCGCGCCTTGTGCTTCAAAAAAATCACGCCATTCCTCGGTGAAGAACGAAGAGCCGTCCTGCCGCCGGTTGAATTCCAAAAGGAGACGTCCGTCAGACCTGAGGAACCGTGTCCGAACATCATTGATGAAAAATTCCCAATCGACCGGCGACCACTCCAGCCACCCGCCATTCTCGGCGCGCGCAATGCGATGGAAACAGACGCGGTGGCCAGTCACTAGGTCAAATTTCGTTCCAAGATCAGGCAGCGGCGTTTGCGGCTGGATCCGCGCAACGACCCGGCGGACGCCGAAATGCTTGGTTGTGCCGCGAAAGAAAGGTTCGTCGTCAGGGTCAAGGCCAAGTCCTTGGTGACCGAAGAGCCGAGTGAGGTAGAGAAAATAACCCGGTCCGCAGCCAAGATCGAGAATCTGGAGTGGCGGCGAGCGATCAAGCCAAAGGTCCTGCACGCGCTTGACGTTGACGCCGATCCAGTAGGCTGCGTCTTCATAGGCGTTGATTCTTCGCGCATTAGGCCGATACGGATAACGCTCGCGCAACCGCTCTAATTCGGCTCGATCTATCGTAGCCAGAATCCGCCGAGTACTCACCGGGTGCGTCCAGCGGCAAGCGTGCTCCCACAGGCTTTGCGCCGCGTCTTTGGAAAAGAGCTTTTGAAACTTGCGCGAGAGTCGCACAGGAAACGATGCCGCTAACTTCCTTATAGACAAATTTGATGATGGCGCCCTTCTCAGGGATGGATATCCAGTTGAACCAGGCCGGTGGAACTTCCGTTCGTCATGAATCCGCCCACCCAGCCGTTGTCCGGATAGAAATATTGTTCGTAGCGCCACAGTATTTCTAGTTTTGCACCAGAAGGTTTTTTCCAAACCAGGCGATAATACAAATGGCGTTTCCATGATGGCGAATGGCCCGTCATAAAATTGAAATCGAATGGCGTTGGCCAAGCAATAATGCTCCGCCGGATTTCGATGAAAGCATCGTCGCCTGCCGGCGGCGCAGCAGCAAGGTTCTCTGCTTCTGATCGCGGTAGACCGAAAGCGAAGACTTTTCCGCTGTCTGCGAGAGCAAGCTCACCATTTTTGGTTGTGCCGACAGTCGGAGAGGGGCCATTCCTGTCGTTTAGACTTAGCGCGATATCGTTAACGTGAAGAAGCCCACCGGTCCCACTGCCTTCATACACGACCGAGTTGATTCGACTTGAAGCTGTTTCAATCGTCCAAAAGCGATCGAGCAAGAGTGAGAGCTGACGCCCACCAAAAATCCAGCTCGCAAATACGGCCACGATAAATGCGATCAGAATTCCAAGTGTGATCAGGATTTTGCGCACAAAATTTGTGGGGTTGTCATTCTGAGCGGAGCGAAGAATCTCTGAACAGGTTGTTCCAACAACACGGAAGCGCAAGATGCAGAGATGTTTCGGCTTCCCTCAAAATGACAACGAAAAATAGCAGCTCATCCGTGTCATCCGCGAAATCCGCGGTTGATTAAAGGTTATGCCTTTTTCCGCTGGATATAGTCGTTCACTTGTTCTTCGAGAATCTCGAGCGGTAACGCGCCGTTTTTGAGCACGGCATCATGGAACTCGCGCTGGTCAAACTTTTCTCCTAGCTCTTTCTGAGCCCGGGCGCGGAGCTCTTGGATCTTCAGCATACCAACTTTGTAGGCACATGCCTGGCCAGGCGCGACGATGTAGCGTTCTATTTCCGATTTAACCTCTTTGTCGCCCATCCCGGTTTTCTCGCGCATGTAAGCGATGGCCTGTTCCCGGGTCCAGCGCTTTGCATGAATGCCGGTATCAACTACTAATCGCACTGCGCGGAAAAGCTCGTCGCGCAGGCGTCCCAGGTCTCCAAATGGATCGTTGTCGTACCAGCCTGTCTGTTTTGCGAGCCACTCGCAGTAAAGCGCCCAACCTTCCATATACGCAGTAAACGGAATTACTTTCCTAAATTGCGGAACTCCTTTGAGTTCCTCTGCCGTTGAGATTTGCCAATGATGGCCCGGCACACCCTCGTGATACGCCAGAGTCGGCATGCTCCATTTGGGCACTTCGTTCATGTCGCGCAAGTTCGCGAAGAAAATCCCCGGCCGGGTGCCATCCATCGCGGGCGGCTCATAGTAGGCGCCTGGCGCAGTCGATTCCTTGAACTCCGGGACGCGTCGGACCTCAATCTTTGCGCGCGGGGTGGTGAGAAATAATTCCTTCGAGGAATGCGCCGTGGCCTTCGCGATTAAATCCGTGTATCGCGCCAATGCCTCCTCCCGGCCTTTATCATCATTGGGATAAATGAAACGCGGATCTTTCGCGAGCTTGTCCATCGCTTCGCCGATTGGCTGACCGGCGAAACCGTTTTGGTCAAGAATTGCACGCATGTCGCCCTCGATTCGGGTGACTTCGCGCAGACCAAGCTCGTGGACTTTATCGGGTTTCAGCGTCGTTGTTGTATTTTCGCGGAGACAATGGGCGTAGTACGCGTCGCCATCCGGTAGTTTCCACACGCCGTCGTCGGCCGTGGTTTTCGGCAACACTTCTCGGAAATAATCGATCAGCTTTTGATAGGCCGGATAAACTTTCCCGGTTATTGCTGTTCCAACGCGCCCCTGGAAATCCGCGCGTTGCGCCTCGGTTAACTCCGCGATCTTAGCGGCGCGAGTTTTGAACGACGTTGCCAAAATATTTTCCGAAGCCGGCGTTCCGATAAAATCGGACATTTCCTTGAGCACCTCCTCAACAACAAAACGCGGCGGCAGAATTTGCTTTTGTTCGCGTGCCTTCAAATTCTCGAGCAATTCATCGAACTTTTTCGGCAGAGCATCGAGACGCTTCACGTAATACTCGCAATCTTTGCGGGTGAGCAACCGGTGCGTGTTTGCCATGAAAGAAGGAAATTGGTTCTGCACACCGAAGAGCTGATTGACTGGATAATTGTGCCACTGCCATTTTTCGCCTTCGACTTGCATTTGCAAAAACCACTCGAGCACATGCGTGGAAAGCTTTTGGGACGACGACTGGCGATCGAGAGGGTACTCGCGAAGCTGCGTCAGATCGCGCTTCCACCTGTCAAATTCCTTCTGTTGATGCGCTGACGATTCGTCGTCGAGCTTGCCGTTGTGGCCGGTGATGCCGAACTGCTCGACTAATCCAAGCGTGGAAAGCAGCTCCGGATGATCGAAGATAACTTCAGCGAAAACTTTCTCGTAAAACAGATTGAGACTCCACGGCCGAAACCAGATCAAATTAACAATGAAAACGGCCAGAGCGATCACGACGACTGCGACAATCGCGCCGAGCCACTTCAAAACGCGTTTTAACATCTGCTCACATCAGCTCCGAAAACGGGCGTCTTGATACGATGCAGCAAAACACTCGGTGGATTCAAGGATTGGTCCGTCGGTGCAAAATCTTCCGCGACTGAAAATCGGATTGAGTAAGAGTCTACTTTTTGACGACCAAGCCGCTCCGTTGCCGCACGTCGTTCCAAGGTGCTTCGACGGCAAGTGTCCGATCCAGCAGGATGTCATGCACAATTACCTTCATCTCGCGAATAGCCCGCCGGAGGCGCCTGGCGGTGAACCAATCTGGCCGGTATATCTCGAAGTCGTTAGGCGTCAACTCTTCGGCAGTATCTGCGGCAAAAATTTCGGCCCATGATCTGCCCCAGGTTCGTTGCGCAAAGTGGTTATTATCCAAGCGCAATTCTTGTTCAATATGTCGCGCCAGCGCCGTAGTTAGCCCGCAGTAACCGGCATCAGCCCATCCTTTTTCGCCAAGATACGCAACGAGCGCCTTTTTACATCGCTCCGCCTGAAGCCACGTGAGTCGGCTGGCGTTGTCGCCAATAGAGCGCAATACCTCGCGGGCCACGCTCACCGTGAATGGCCCGACCGCTTCGTTTCGCCGGACCTGGCCACCGCGGAACTGCGATGACGAATTAATGCCAATGGTTTGCAGAAACTGTGGCACCACCCCGCGATCGATGATTTGTTTTGTGAAGGGTCGCGCAATTAGTTCGAGCGCGTATGCATCGGCCAGTTCCATCCACCGCGAAAACCTGGCGCCGGGAGATCGAGGGAACGCTTGAGCGCTGGATTGGAAAGGGTCCGATCGGCGAAAGCTCTTGACCGAAAATGAATAGCTCGAATTGATCCATTGCGGCTGGTTGCGTGGGAACAACACCAGCTTCGGTTCGAGATTCAGCTCCGCAATTCGGCTAAAGAAAACCTGCGCATGTTTTCGGCTTTGCAAGATTCCTTCCAACGCCTCTGAGGAAATAACGATTGTTTCAGCGCGCGTCTCACCGAGTGCCCGGATGGACTTGGCCACCAGCGGCTCTCGGTGCTCTCCTACTTCCATCCCAGCCAGCTTCTCAGCGAGGGCGTGGTGCGCGCCCCGTTTTGTCTCGCTCTCTGGCACGAAATAGCCGTGTTTCAGCAACCCCGCTCGATTTTCCTGGAGGAACCACTGGATGGAAGTTGTGCCCGTCTTGTGCGGCCCAACGTGGATATAGCAGACGCGCTTTTGCACGAGATAAGTATAGTGTCGAGCATCGAAAGAGGCGAGCGAACGACGCTCGGCAAGAGTGATTTCTGGCCACGGATTTAAGAATTAACTATAAACCCACGAATGACTGAGTCGCCGGGGCACATCGACAAACCAGAACCACGCGGACAGACCATAGCCGCGGTTCTCGCCGTCGGCGCTATTTACCTGGCCCTGCCACGCAACGTCGTTGTCGGCCCAATTTGGTTGCTGCCGACTCTGATTGTCGTTTTGCTCGTGCCGACTGTAGTGAGCCATCGCGTAGGAAAACAATCACTCAATCGCCTTCTCGGATTCATTATCAATGGAATCACAACGCTGGCGCTGATCGGATCGGTAATTCTGCTCGTGCGCGCGCTGCCTTCGCACCGGGGGACGCCGTTGCAGTTGCTGCGCTCGGGCGGATTACTTTGGCTGACGAATGTGATCGTCTTCGCGCTCTGGTACTGGCGGCTGGACGGCGGCGGACCGACCCTGCGTCACAAGCAAAACAAATTCGGCAGCACAAGCTTTCTTTTTCCACAGATGCAAGTCCCGCATGACGAACGCGCCCAATTCGAATGTGCGCGCTGGCGGCCGCACTTCATTGATTATCTGTTCGTCGCCTTTACGCAGAGTTCCACTTTCGGCCCGACCGACGCGCCATTGCTGGCTCGCTGGGCGAAGGTTCTGGCGATGATCCAGATTTTTATTTCGCTCGGTATCGTGGTCTTGCTGATCTCGGGTGCTGTGGGCGCACTGTGATGTGTTAGCGGGCGATTGAGGTCAATCGCCCCTACCTCGATACCGCCACGATTGGTAGGGGTGGTTCACCTGAACCACCCGGGTTACGCGCTGAATTGGCGTGTCCCGTTTATCTACCAATGAGAATCAAAATGCCGGCTGCGAGCGCCAAAATTCCGGTTACGATCACAGGGATAGCAAAGTGAACGAGGGCCATGATTCCAACAAGAATCAGGTAGATTGCGAGCAGGAGCATTCCAAGGTTTTTTGTGATCATCGTGGGTGTTTCTTGAGCCATTGCTGACGCATTTGCACGCTTAAAAGGGCTCCTAGGCGAAATATTTGCTGGCCGCAATTGGGTGCGTGAGACTGTTATGACTATGATCGCGGTTAAAGGTTACGCCGCGCACAGCGCTACTTCGCCGCTTCGCTTGTTTGATTTCGAACGGCGCGATGTTCGCTCGAAGGACATTCTCATCGATATCCTTTACTGCGGGATCTGCCATTCTGATCTGCATGTGGTCCGCAACGAATGGGGCAGGTCAATTTACCCCATCGTTCCCGGCCACGAAATCGTCGGCAGAGTCGTTGAGAAGGGGAAGAGGGCCAGAAGATTTAAGAAAGGCGATGTCGCGGCGGTCGGCTGCTACGTGGATTCATGTCGGAAATGTTCCAATTGCGAACACGGACTACAACAATATTGCACCGGCGGACTCGTCTTGACCTACAACGGCTATGAGAAGGATGGGGAGACGATCACGCGAGGTGGTTACTCCACGAAAATTGTGGTGGACGAAGATTACGTGTTGAAGGTTCCGTCGAAACTTCCACTCGAGAAAGTCGCGCCTTTGCTGTGTGCAGGTATCACCGCTTACTCGCCACTTCGCTATTGGAAAATTGGTAAAGGACATAAGGTTGCGATTCTGGGGCTCGGAGGCCTGGGCCACATGGGCGTCAAATTTGCTTCTGCGTTCGGAGCGAAGGTGACGGTCTTAAGCCGATCACCGAACAAGCAAGGCGACGCCAAACGTATGGGCGCCATTGATTTTGCCATTACGAGTGATGCCGAGAAAATAAAAACGCTGAGTAATCACTTCGATTTTCTCATCGACACGGTTTCAGCGGGGCATGATTTGGACTTCTACTTAAGCCTGCTTCGAACAAACGGCGTGATGATCTGCGTCGGCTTGCCATCCGGTGAGGAACAACTGTCACCGTTTAATTTGGTCCTCGGCCGAAGGAGCATTGCCGGATCGCTAATCGGCGGATTGCCCGAAACACAGGAGATGCTCAATTACTGCGGCAAGCACAACATTACTTCAGACGTCGAGGTCATTCCTATTCAGCAAGTCAATAGGGCATACAAGCGAATACTAAAGAGCGACGTCCGGTATCGATTCGTGATTGATCTGGCGTCGCTCAAGTAAATAATCGCGGCATGGACCGCGCCAAAATCATTTTCTTTCGGAACTTTTTCGTCACCGCGTTCGTTATCGGCCTCATTTTCGCTTTGTTCTATTTCGGCGCGACGTTGCTGTTTTGGAAAACCGGTGCTGCCTTCACGACGCACTTCTTCAAAATCGACGAGAAAGAATTTGGAAGACTGGTTTTATTGTTTTTCATCCAGCTGCGCGTCGCGGTCGTATTTTTCTTTCTCGTGCCGGCTTTGGCTCTGCATTGGATGGCGAGAAAGAGATAATCAATCGCGTCATGAACGATTTGGTTTTGTGAAGTGTTTGTAGGCGATCGAATCGTGTGGACTGCGCGATAAAGCGATGCGAGGACGCATCGCACTCCCAAGGGCACTGCGTGCGAACTCGATAGAAGCGGCACCTCTATTTTCGCGAAAGCTTTCGGAGTGAGTGCGCGTCCTCGCGTCGCTTTCATTCGATCTTTGACGGAACCAAGATCGCCTCGCTCATTCCGTGCAGAAATTTTTTATCTGCCGGAGCGATTGTCGCGAGCGCGCCGCGTAATTTTACGCGGCCGCCTTCGACGAAATAATACGGGCAAAGGCGGACCCGCCCTTTCATTGTTTTCAGCTCACCTGAATCTGGATCCCAATAGTGGTGTTCGAACTGCTGGCCCTTGTGAAAGCGTTGCAGGATCGTTGGCGACGATTCGAACGTTGCGAGTGCGTGTTCAATTCTTTTCTCCCATTCAGCATGGGGCAAATCGCTCCCAAGCGCAATGCCGCGGCTGCCCCAGCCGAGAGGCGAAAATCCGCTCACTTTCAACAGAAGATCGCGATCTTTCTGGCTAAACTTCGCGGCCTCGCGCCAATCGTGGATCTCCAAGCGCGGAATAACCGCATGCTGCGGCAACGGGGTTGGATCAAGCAGCCACGAGTAGGGAATGACTTCCTGGAGCTTGATGAAATATTTCTCGCCCAGTTCGCGTCGCCAAAATTCGCGCAGTGGCTGAAGCCAAAAAAGCGCGAACCACATTTTCTCCTCTAGATAGGGTTTGATCGGCGGCGTAATCGTGATGCGTCCGTCAGAATTTGCGCGCAGCGTCTTTTCGATGCCGGGAATATTTGGCAAATCGAACAACTCAAAAAACCGATACACGTCGCGTCCAGCTTGGGGCTCGTAATTCTCGGCCGACACGACGCGCCAGTTGTAGGCGGGATCGGTGACCCCGGCCGGCGTGAAATCGCGGGCAGAACCGGAGTCAACGCCTCCGGCTACAGCTTGTCGTTGATTTAATCGCGCGGCGACCCACTCCATCTCCGGACGGTATGTTGCCGATTCGCGCGAGAGGACAATGTCGCCTCCATTTGGCAGCACAGTTCGAAATCCTTCCAGCATTCCGTCTGCGCCGCCAATGATCTCGCCGTCAAATGTTGAATACGTCTGGTTAAGCCAACCAGTCAGGCCAATTCCGCCCGGGACGGAATCGATTTCGGCAATGATGTAGCCGTTCTCCGTCAGAATGAGGTCTGGCCGAATTACTCGTGGTAAATCGTCACGAATCTCTTTGCGTCGCGAAAACTCGATCAATTCTTTCGGCTTACCGGCGTCGAGATACTGTGCGATCCACGCGGGGTGCTTGCCTTTGACACTCAGTTGGTAGAGCTGATTGCAAGCCCGCTGAAAAACAAAGAGGCGATGACCGAGATGCTCGAGTTCGGCGAGAATTTTTTTGTCGATCGGAAATGGGTCCGGCGAAAGAAGCCACTCTTTTTCGGCGAAGAGACCTTCCTTCGGGAAGGCAGCGCGAATTGTGGCAAGCCTGTCGTCCTGAACTCGCGCTTGCATTATGAAGCAAACGTCCAACGCCCAACGCCGAACGTCCAACACCGAATGCTGACATTTGAATTAGACATTGGGCGTTGAGCGTTCGGCGTTTGCACTCACCTTCCCGCGGCCATTTTTTTGAGCGTGAGCTTGACGAGTTCTTCTGCCGATTCTGCTTCGCCTTTCTCCTGCAGATCCCGCACCGCTTTATGCGCATCGATTTGTTTGTATCCGAGTGCGATCAATGCGAGCACGGCTTCGTTGGCCTGCTCTTGTTCGGGCGTGGGCGCGTGCGCGGCGCTAGCGGCTTCCCAGGCCGCAGCTACTCCCAGCTTGTCTTTTAATTCCAGGACGATCCGCTCGGCTGTCTTTTTCCCGAGGCCACTGATTTTTGAGATCGCCGCTACATCAGAGTTGACCACTGCAGCTTTGAAATTGTTCACGCTCATCCCGCTTAACACCGCCAGCGCGAGTTTCGGCCCGATGCCGCTGACATTATTGACCAGCAACCGGAAAAGGTCGCGCTCGGCCGGCGTCATAAATCCGTAAAGGACATGCGCGTCTTCGCGTACGGCCAAATGAGTGAGAATACGGATGGGTTGCCCGGCAGTAGGCAGTTTATCGTAGCTGGACAGCGGAATAAATACTTCATAGCCGACGCCGCCCACATCGATGGTCGCCTGTGTGGGCAAGGCGCTGACGAGTTTGCCGTCGAGAAACGTAATCATCGGTTCGTTACAAAAAGCGAAGCGTTGAAGCGTTAAAGCGGTTCCGCGGATTTAGCAATTCGCCATGTAGCGCTTTAGCAGGTCACTCCGATTTCAGCACGAGCGTGAGATCGACGCGTTTCCCTTTGGCGATGTTAAAGCCACTGGTCGAAAATGTGTGCCAGTTGGTGGGACGATTCGCGAACAGTGTCCCGGCAACAGGCGTTGGTAAAACGACAAAACGGGGACCGGACGCGCTCATGAATTCTGGAGCACGACGGCTGTTCAGCGGTGTGAGAAAACCTTTCACGCGCGATCGAAAATACCAGACCAGACTTGGCTCCTCGAATTCTACCGAGGCAAATTGCATGTTCGGTTGCAAAGATGCGCGCGATTCTTGAAAGAGCTGATATGCTGGAAAAAGCCGCGCCACCATCGGAGGAATAGCAAGCGCGATTGCAATCCACACACAGGCAGTGACGATTGCGATTGTTTTAGGCAAGGAGCGACGGTTTGCCATCGCCGCTTCGTGCCAATGCCGCGCAAGCAAGAGCGCGAGCAGCGGAAAAGCCGGTAAGGTGTAATGAGGCAACTTCGTTTTGATCAAGGTAAAGATGATGAAAATGATGGCGATGCCTGTTACGAGATATTTGTCGATCAATTTTTCGCTGTAGCCGGCGGCGTCTTGTCCGCCGTAGCCTTGGCGAAGGCGGATGACGCCGGCTTTTCGCTCCCGTCGTAATCTTCGAGCCAGCCATGGCAACTTGATCGACCACGGAAAAAAACTGACGAAGACAGTCACGAAATAGAACGGTAAAAGCAGGAGATACATGGCAGGCGAATTGGCGCCATGGCCTTCCATGGTCGCAAACGAACGACGAATCACGTGTCGACCAATTCCGACCGTGAAAAACTCGCCACGCGTTTGAATCACCGCCGGAATTCCCCAGAGCGCGACCACAGCGAGCGTAAGTAAAATTCCATAGACGAACTTGAAGCGCCGGGCCAACTGCGCATCGCCTGCGAAAATGATTGTCGTTCCAACTGTCAACAATGGCACCCATGCAACTGGTCCCTTAGCGAGAAAACCCAGTGCCAAAGCGAGGTAAAACGTGAACCACCAACACAAAGATGTTTGATGTTTGATGTTTGATGTTTGATTTATTTCTTCGGTATTGGGCGTTGAGCGTTGAACGTTGAGCGTTGGAAGTTGAATCAATTCGTATCCCGCCCAATGCGCGAGCGTGACGAACAACACCAGCCACATGTCCGCGACGGCTGCTTTTGCGTGGACAAACGTTTGCAGCGACAGAGTAAAAATGATCGCTGCCCACCAGCCAAGCTTCTCTCCGCCGAGCCGCATTCCCCAGACAAAGATCACCAGCGCAGTGAGCGCTGCCGCGATCGCCGATGGAAAACGCGCCGCGAAATCGCTTTCACCGAACACGCGATAGCTGACCGTTTGTGCCCAATAGGTGAGAGGCGGCTTATCCAGCCGAAGCTGATTATTGAAGTAGGGGACGATGTAATCTCCGCGCTCGATCATTTCGCGCGATGCCTCTGCGAAGCGTGGTTCGTCACGGTCGATCAGCGGCAAGCTCCATATTCCGGCGATGTGAAAAAGCACGCAGCCTGCAAAAAGAAGCGCAAAATTGCGAATTGCGGATTTCAAGTGCGCACTCACAATAGGCTCCGGTAAAACTGACGGGAACTCATTTGTGAAGCGCCACGCGGTTTTTTATTGGTTGATCGGAATCGCGATCGCGGCCACGGCGATCGCACTTTCATTTCATTTTGACAACAGCGTACGCGAGTTCATGGCGCAACATCAAAGCGGAGCGATGCGCAATTTCATGCGGTACGTCAGCCTGTTTGGTGACTGGCCTTCGCACATTGCTCTGGGCTTACTGCTTTTAGCAATTGCATGGATATGCGATAGCAAGAAGTGGACGCGCATTTTTTTGGCGATGCTCGTAGCCATGTCGATTGCAGGCGTGACTGGCTATGTAATTAAACGCACGATTCCGCGCCCGCGCCCCTCAGTGAAAACGGAGATTCATTGGGGCGGCTCGCGTTTCAGCTCGAAATATCACTCGTTTCCTTCCGGGCATGTGGGAGCTTCGACCGCTTTCTTTGGTGTGCTGTTTCTTGCACACCGCCGTATCGGACTGGCCTGCCTTCCCATCCCGATTCTGATCGGCGTCTCTCGTATGTACATCGGTGCGCACTATCTGTCCGACGTTGTCTGCGCTGCGGTTCTCGGGGTTCTTTGCGCCCTGATCGTGGCGCTTTTTTTTCTTCGGCAAATCTCAAATCGCAGATCGAAGATCGAAAATTGAAATGGCCTGCCAAGCCGTAGTCTTGGAGCGACTAGACGGAATTTCAGAGACATAAGCCCGTCGTCATTTCACTCCGGCGTGCCAGCCTTCCCTTTGCGCTTCGCTCCAAGCGAAGGCTGGCGGAGGGGGTGAGATTCGAACAACTCACGAGGCCTTTCGGCCTTCCGGTTTTCAAGACCGGCGCGATCAACCGCTCTGCCACCCCTCCAATTAGATATTAAGTTAAAAGTTTTTATTTCACCAGAACTCACGAGGAAGGTCGTCCCAAAAAATAGTCATGGAAGTGATATGCGTTATTATGTGCACCCGGCCATCGCCACGTATGAAGTGATTTTCGCTCAATTGACGCCAGCCCCGGAGTTTGGAGTCCTGCCCTGTGTCGGGCACGTCGTATGCTTCGAAAATTGCCTTCTTGTCCTCATCACTTAACGGCGAACCGTCGCTTTTCTCGGTGTCGAGTTTTTGTGCTTTACCGTCGATGAACAGAACAGCCGCTTTCCAGCCGCGTGTTTCGAAGTGGTATCGATCATACCGGATGCCGGAAACGTTCCCATTATCGTGACTAGATGGCTTACCAAGAATTGAAGCCACTTCTTCATACGAAGAATTTAGTAAACCTTCTTCAGCTAACACGGAGGAATGCGGCATCGCTGCGAAGAGAACGAGAATCACCGATTTCCTCATTAACTAATTAATTACCCTTTTAATGGATTACCGCTTTAAATAACGAAAATTAAACTAATAGATTTTAAAGCCTTAGCCTTTGATGGATGCAGGCCAAAATCTTCGAATCGAATTTCAAGACCGGTGCGATCAACCGCTCTGCCACCCCTCCCGGGATCAGTGATCGGTGATTAGTGATTGGGGCTCTAGGATAGCAGCATTACTTCATTGCTCCATGCTCTCAGCGAAATCACGCCGCATCCAAGAATGACGAATACCGTATTGGAGTAGTCGGAGTGATGATGAAAAGCGCTGGACATGGCGATATGTTCATGTGAACTTAGCAGATGCCGGCGAAGAAGAAATTTCGCCCTGTCGTTCACGAGACGCCGCAAAGCCGCGAGGCCATCCGTGGGCGGGGGGCTTCCTGGAGTCCGGCCAATCGGTTCGAAACACTGCACGTCGATGTTAATGACTTCGATGTTGTCGACGTCGACCCCGACGGAAACGAGCAGCCCCGCCGCGCTACACAGTATTTTCGTGACGGAACCAAATCGATCATCACTCGCAATAACAGCCCGGATGTCGGTTTTGAGACAAGTCTCAATCCCTATCGCGGATGCGAGCATGGTTGCATTTACTGTTACGCCCGGCCGACACACGAATACCTCGGTTTTTCGGCCGGCCTCGATTTTGAGAGCAAAATCATGGTGAAAATGAATGCGCCCGAGCTGCTGCGCGCCGAACTGGAATCGCTACGCTGGCAGCCGCAGACGCTAGTAATGAGTGGCGTAACAGACCCGTATCAGCCGGTTGAAAAAAAGTTGCAGATCACGCGCGGTTGTCTCGAAGTGTTGGCGAAATTTAAAAACCCCGTAGCGATTATTACGAAGAATCGTCTGGTCACGCGAGATCTCGACCTTTTGTGCGAGTTGGCAAAATACAACGCGGTCGCGGTGAATCTTTCCGTCACTTCTCTCGATCCAAATTTGCAGCGAGTACTCGAGCCGCGCACGTCATCGCCTCAGGCGCGACTCGATGCAATCAAACAACTTCGCAGCGCAGGGGTCCCAACGGGTGTGATGGTTGCGCCTGTCATCCCCGGGCTTACTGATCATGAACTCCCTAAAATCCTGGAGGTGTGCGCAAAAGCAGGCGCGCAATTTGCCGGCTACACAGTTGTTCGTCTCCCGTGGGCGGTCGCGCCACTATTCGAGCACTGGCTCGAGGAACATTTTCCCGATCGAAAAGAGAAAGTCCTTGGCCGCATCAGGCATTTACGCGGGAACAAGCTCAATAATTCACTTTGGCACGCGCGAATGACGGGCGAGGGGATTTTCGCCGAGCAAATCGCTTCGCTATTCAAAGTGGGTTGTGGTCGTGCCGGCATTGGCGAGCGGCCGACGCTTTCAACGGCGGCAGTTCATCGGACGAAAGAGCAACTGAAGTTGTTTTAGCCACTGCGCTTCTGTAGAGGCAGCCGTGTCGGCTGCGACAACTTTTGATTCGGCAGGCGATACGCTCATTCGACCACAGTCAGGGAGGCTCTGCGACGACATGAAAGTGCTTAAGAATTTGTCAAGACTAGCGGCGGTTCAGCGAAGCGGATGCCTCATCGTGCAACCGCTCTCCGCTTTCGAGTGACTCTGCAATGTCGATTTGCGCGGTGGCGTCGTCAGCGGCGGCAACAGCCTTGGCGCCTTTGTTTGGCCATTCCTGAAAATAGCCGGCAGCTATTGTAACCGGCGGCCGCGCCTCGGCAGAAACATTGATGTTTCCTTTCGCACAGGTCACGCGCGTCGTTGTGCCGTCACTGCGAACACAAAACAAGCAAGCCGAGTCGGGCTTAATCGTCAGCTCGCTCGCCGTGATGACAAACTGCGATGCGAGGCCATCGCTTGGAATGAACAAGACGATGATTTTTCCCCGATTTAATCGTATGCGCCCGGTACGGTCCCGCATGCCGCCAGCAGTATCGTTGCCGTCCTTCGTTATCTTTAATTCTTCAATGTCGATTTCCGAATCGCCGGAGAGTTGTGCGAGAGCACCAGGAATTAAGGCAAGATCGAGGGACGCG
>Ga0193733_1000063_pt1 | contig 40422 bp, 36 predicted proteins | sample U1s2metaG_FD_145076 | JGI IMG/M metagenome (GOLD analysis project Ga0193733, IMG submission 145076) | Soil microbial communities from a riparian zone of the East river system, Colorado, United States - U1s2 | ecosystem: Environmental > Terrestrial > Soil > Riparian zone | place: USA: East River...
CATGTACGGTGATTTGGTCGTGATGATCGCGGTGGCCGCGTTCATCACCACCATGAATTTCTTCGCTTCGGCGGATACGTCCGCGGCGGCGAGGGCGTTGGGCGTGAGCACGAACCCGGCCAGGATGTCGACTTTGTCGCGCACCACGAGTTCCTGCGCGTGACGCTTGGCGATGTCCGGGGCGACGCCGCCGGTGTCCCTGCGGATGATTTCGAGTTTCCTGCCTGCGACCGTGTCGCCGTGCTCCTTCATGTAGAGCTTGATGGCGTTGTCCATCTGCGTCGCCGCGTCGGCGAACTGGCCGGAATAGGGCATGATCAGCCCGATCTTGACGGGCTGTTGCGCGTGCGCCGGAGACGCGGCGAAAACGGCGAGCGCCGCGAAGATCGCGGCGAAATGTCGATTCATGGTTTGTCCTCCTTCCCAGCGGCCATAGTCACTTTTTCCGCCCGAACTTTCCGGTGAGCTTCGCCTTGCCGATCGCGTTCGCGTTGACCATGTAGCCGGCGAGCGACGCGCTCGCGCCGCCCACGTTGAGCCCGTCCGCCTTCAGCGCGTACAGCGTGAAGTTGTAGCGGTGCGGCTTGTCGCCCACCGGCGGGCAGGGGCCACCCCAGCCGGGGCCGCCGAAATCGGTGTCGATCTGCGCGCAGCCGAAAGGCAGGTTGGAGCCGTCCGCCTTACCCGCGTCCTTCCTCAACTGGGTTGCGCCCGCTGGAATGTTGACGACGAGCCAGTGCCACCAGCCCGCGCCGCCGGTCGGGGCGTCCGGATCGTGTACCAGCAGCGCGAAGGTCTTCGTGTCCGCAGGCGCGCCCGACCACCCCAGCGCGGGCGAGATGTTCTGGCCCGAGCAGCCGAAACCGTTGAACACCTGCTCCATGGCGATCGGGCCGTTCGGCCGGAAGTCGGGGCTCATGAGCTTGAACTGGGCGCGTGCGGAGCCTTTTCTTCTTGCTGCCATGGGAACCTCCATGCAAGAGAGCGGGAGGGACGATTGTAGCCAACTGGCCCCCCGACCGCATTTATAATGCCGCGAACCTTACATTCCGATGAATCCCGCACGGAGGGAGAATGTCGAAGCTCACACTGAAGCAGGCCAATACCATCATCGAAAGAGCCCTCGAGCGCGCGCGGGTCATGAAAATCAAGCCGCTCGCGGTGGTCGTGCTCGATGACGCCGGCCACGTCAAGGCCGCGCAGCGCGAGGACGGAGCGAGCATGTTCCGCTTCGACGTGGCGCTCGGGAAGGCGTGGGCCTCTGTCGCGATGGGCGTCTCGAGCCGCGCCCTTCTCAAACGCGCCAAGGACAATCCCAATTTCTTCGTTGCTCTCGCCGCGACGGCCCAGGGAAAATTCCTGCCGCAGACGGGCGGCGTCCTGATCAGGAACGAGAAAGGCGAGATTCTCGGCGCGGCCGGAGCGAGCGGCGGAACCGGCGAGGAAGACGAGGAAGCCTGCGTTACGGGGATCCAGGCGGCGGGGCTGACCGCGGATGCCGCGGGCTGAGTCGGAAAATGACGCGCGCCGCGTTCTTCCCGCTCGTCGTGGCTTGCTCGCTCGCCGCGTCCGGGGCCTCGCGCGCGCAGCCCGCCGACGTCGCGGCGCTGGCGCTGTACGAGGGAGCCGATCGCGAGCAGCGCCTCGTCAAAGGCGCGCGGACCGAGCGCGAGATCAATCTCTACTCGTCGCTCGTGCTCGAGGATCTCAATGCGATCGCCGCGGCGTTCGACAAGAAGTACGGCGTGAAGCTGAAGTTCTGGCGCGCCGGCTCGGAAAAAGTCGTGCAGCGCATCGTCACCGAGGCGCGGGCCGGCCGCTTCGACTTCGACGTCGTCGAGACGAACGGTCCCGAGCTCGAGTCGCTGCACCGCGAAAAGCTGCTGCAGAAGGCCGGTTCGCCGCATTTTCCTGACCTCCTTCCGGAGGCGGTCAGGCCGCACCGCGAATGGATCGGGACGCGCCTCAACCTGTTCGTCCATGCCTACAACACGAACCTGGTGAAGAAGGAGGAGCTGCCGAAGTCCTACGAGGACTTTCTGCACCCGAGATGGAAAGGGCGGCTGGGGATCGAGGCCGAGGACGTCGATTGGTTCGCGATGGTGGTCAAGGAAATCGGAGAGGACAAAGGCCTGAAGCTGTTCCGCGAGATCGTCGCCAGGAACGGACTCTCGGTGCGCCGGGGGCATACGCTGCTCGCCGGCCTCGTCGCCTCGGGCGAGGTGCCCTTCGCGCTCACCGTCTACAACCACAACGCGGAGAAGCTCAAGCAGAGGGGCGCTCCGGTGGAGTGGTATGCGATTCAGCCGGCGATCGCGCGGGTCAACGGCGTCGCCCTGTCCAGGAAGCCGGCGCATCCGCATGCGGCGTTGCTGTTCTACGATTTCATGCTCGGAGAAGGGCAGGCGACCCTGGTCCAGGGGAATTACTTGCCGACCAATCGCAGGGCGGATCCCGGCGCCGCGAGAACGCGGCTGAAATTCGTCGATCCGGCGGCGATGCTGGACGAAAGCGCGAAGTGGGAAAAACTCTACGCCGAGATCATCACGCGGCAGTCGAAGTGAGCGCGACGCGCTGACGACCGCCCGTGCTCGTCTTCGAACGCATCGTTTCCGTCATCGGGCCGGTCTTCCTGATCATCGCGATCGGCTACGGCTACGGGCGCCGCAACCGGCCCGACCTGAAATCGTTCAATCACGTGTCGCTCCACGTGCTGGGCCCGCTCCTGGTTTTCACTTCGCTCGCGGGCGAGGACTTCCAGCTCGAGGGCAATGCCGCTTTCGTCGCGGGCGGGGTGGCGGTGATCCTGGTCTCGGGGCTGATCGCCTGGCCGATCGCGCTCCTCGCCCGCGTGAGCCCTCGCACCTTCGTGCCGCCGATGATGTTCAACAACTGCGGCAACATGGGTCTGCCGCTCGCGGTGCTCGCCTTCGGGCGTCCGGGCCTCGCGGCGATGGTGCTGCTGCTGGTGGCGAGCACGCTCTTGCAGTTCACCCTCGGGAGCCGCATCGTCAGCCGCCACGCCGAATGGAAGGCGCTCGCGACCTCACCGATGATCGTCGCGAGCGTGCTGGGGCTGGTGTTCAGCGTCTTCGCCTGGAAAGTGCCGGCTGCGCTGATGACGGGCCTGAAGATGCTGGGCGACGCCACGCTGCCGATGATGCTGTTCGCGCTCGGGGTGCGCCTCACCGATCTGTCGAAGCGCGGCTGGCAAGTGGGCGTGCTGGGCGCGGTGGTGTGCCCGGTGGCGGGGATGGCGGGGGCCTATCTCGTGCAGCTCCTGCTGCATCTCCCGCGCGAGCAGTTCGCGCAGCTCATGCTCTTCGCGAGCCTGCCGCCGGCTGCGCTCAACTACCTCCTCGCCGAACGCTATCAGCAGGAGCCGGAGCGGGTCGCGTCCCTCGTGCTGATCGGGAACGCCTTCGCCATCGTGTTCGTGCCGCTGGGCCTGACGCTGGGCCTGCACCCGGTTTGACGCGGTGTGCGAGCTCGCCGCCGCGCGCTTACTTCGCACTCTGCGGGACAAGCGCCTGCGGAGCGCCCGGGTTACCCGGGTCGGGCACGGGGAGCTGCTGCGGGATGGGCACCTGCTGGCTCCCCGGGTTGTAGAGAAACTTCCAGTCCGAATATTTCGAGGTGCCTTCGAATTCCCTGTTCGCGAAGCCGAAATTGGCGACTTTTTTGGGACTGTCCTCCGAAAGGCTGTAGACGCCCATGATCCCGCCGTCCGGGGCCTTCACTACGCCCCATTCGCTTTTCCCGGTCAGCGGGTCGGAGTAGAGCTTTCTCAGGTAGCGCTCGGTGCCGGGCTTGCGCGGGTCTTTCAGCAGGTCCTCGAGGGCCCTGGGAAACTGCCTCGGCCCGCTCACGTAGTATCTCTCGATCGCGCGCCGGTACTGGTTGCCCGCGTAGAGCAGCTGCATTTCCCTGTCCCGCGTGAGCGCGGTGTGCCAGACCTCCCCGGTGAGGGCGAGACCCAGGCCCATAAAAGCGATCGCGAAGAGGACCGTGAGGTAGGTGAAGCCTGCTTCGCGCGGATTCACGATCACCACTCGGCGTAGACGCTGCCGTCGCTGGCCTTGCCCTGCGCGCCGCTTTTCACGTCGTACACGCCGCCTTTCTGCGGGTCCTCCGGCCCGACGATGACCCAGGTCGCGGCGCTCTCGGTGAGGGGATCGACGGGCACCTTGCGCAGGTATTTTTCCGAAGCGAGCGCGTCGAGGGACTCCGGGTACTTGCCCTTGTCGCCGTAATATTTTCCGATCGCGTCGCGCAGCTGGAACAGATCTTCCCGCAGCACGGCCTCCTTGGATCTCTCGAGGCTGCCGAAATAGCGCGGGATGGCGAGCGTGAGCAGGAGAGCGATGATCGCCATCACCACCAAGAGCTCGATCAACGTGAATCCGGAACGGGGTCGCACCGTTTTTACCAATCCCGGTAGGGCTGGCCGTTGATGCCCTTGCCGGACGCGAGCGAGAAGACGTCGAACACATCGTCGCCGTCCCTGGGATCGTCGGGCGGGCTCGCGTAGCTGCGCTTTCCCCAGGTGGCCGCGGCCGAAAGCGTGGGGTCGGCGTTGAGGGGATCGCGCGGGATGCGGCGCAGGAAGTAGATCTTTTCCTTTTTCGGGGTCTTCTGGTCGTCGACGCCCTCGGCGAGCTCCTCGAGTTTCTTGGGATAGCCCGAGTCGCCGACCGATTTCTGGATTCGGCCCTCGTCCGAAGCCTGCTTGCGGAGGTCGATCGCCTCGCGTATCTGGCGCAGCGTGCGGCGCAGCTCCTGCTCCTTGGTGCGCTGCACGGCGAGCTCGCTGACGGGCAGCGCGACCGATGCGAGCAGCGCGACGATCGCGACGGTGATGACGAGCTCGATCAGGGTAAAGCCTTGGGCGGCGACTGCCTGAGCGCGACTGCCGGCCATGGGACTTGAGGCTCGCCCGCGCGCTACTGCTGCTGCACCCCGCCGAAAGGCACGATCGTGCCTCCCGGCGGTGTGGCCGCCCCGGGGAGAGCGGGCGACAGGGACGGCCCGGGCGGCGGGATGGGCGCGAAGGAGGACGGCGAGGAGGCCGCGCCGAGCGGGCCGCCGCTCGATGAAGCTTCGGTTCCCGCAGCGAATTCGGCCGTGCGCGCGTCGGGCCGCACGATCGTCCGCATCAGCCTCGGGGTGATGAGGAGCACGATCTCGGTCTTGCTGATGGTGTCGCTCGTGGACGAGAACAAGCGCCCCAGCACCGGGAAATCGCCCAGGCCCGGAACGCGGGTGGCGTTGCGCTGGTCCTGGTCGTTGATGAGGCCCGCGAGGATCTGGGTTTCGCCGTCCTGCAGGCGCAGCACCGTGCTGGTCTTGCGCGTGCCGATCTGGTAGACGAGGCCCCCGCCGGGTTGGGGGATGGTGTTGGTGATGTTGCTGACCTCGAGCCCGACCTTGATGCCGACGTCGTCCTCAAGATAGATCAGGGGCTCGACCTCGAGCTGCAGGCCCACGTCGAGGTAGCTCACCGACTGGGAAACGAAGCCTCCCGCCACCGCGGCAGTCGTGGTGATCACGGGGACGCGGTCGCCGATGTGGATTTTCGCCTTTTCCTTGTTCTTCACGCGGATGCGGGGGTTGGCGAGCAGGTTGGTCCGGCTGTCGGTCTGCCTGAGCGAGAACAGAAACAGCGGATCGGTGAAGGTGAGTCGCACGAGGTTCTGGTCGCGCGAGCGCAATTCGGGCAGAGTGAGAGTGCCTGGCGTCCCGCTCGCCCCGGCCGCGGTGGCGCCGCCGACGAGACTGACCGCCGCCGAGCCCGGGAAGCGGATGCCCAGCTCCATCAGCCGGTTGTAGCCGATTTCGAGCACCTCGACTTCGAGCATCACCTCCGGCTCGGCGATGTCCTGCGCCGCGATCAGCTTTTCCGCGAGGCGAATGGCGTTCGGCGTGTCCTTCATCACCAGGAGGTTCAGCTTTTCGTCGATGAAGATGTCGCGCGTCTTGAGGATGGTGCGGATCAGGTTCGCCGTCTGTCTCACGTCCGCGTTGGCGATGTAGAAGCTCTTGACGACGAGATCCTGGTATTCGCGCAGCTTCTGCGGCGTGTTCGGGTAGATGAGCGCCGTGGTCTCGTTGAGGACCTTCTGCTCGAGCTGGTTGGTCGCGAGGATCAGCTTGATGACGTCCTCGACCTGCGCGTCACGCACGACGATCGTGGTCCTCTGGTCGGCGCGCACGTCCTTGTCGAACAGGAAGTTGAGATTCGCCGCGCGCGAGAGCACGTCGAATACGGTGCGCAAGGGCACGTCTTTCAGCTCCAGGGATACGGGCTTGGTGACCGAGCTCTTCAGCTGGAGGAGGGCGACTGCGGGCTTGGTCGTTTTCTCCTCGATCAGCCGCTGCAACTGGCGCGCCTCGCGCTGAGCCGGGTTCTCCGTGAGCACCGGAGCGAGAACGTCTCTGGCGTCGCGGTATTTGTCCGCCTTCACGAGCTTGTCCGCCTCGGCGATGAGGGCGCGATGGCGCGCGTCCATCTCCGCCTGCGCGAGGCCCTGCGTCGCCCGCGCGTTGGCCGCGTCGTACTTGAGCACCCGGCGGTAGAGCTCCGTTGCCGCGTCGAACCGCGCGACAGTTCGCAGGGAGTCCGCCTGGACGAGCCACTGCGCGACGGCGAAATCGCGCATGCGGAAATATTCCGAGCGGTAGGCGTGGTTTTGAGGATCTTCCCGCGTCGCCTTTTCGAGCGACGCGAGCGCCTCTTCCGTGCGGCCTTCGTTCAGCAGCGCCCGGGTGTCCTTGATCAGCGGGTTGGTGCAGGCTGCGACGAGCGCCAGGGCGAGCGCCGCATAAAAGGTCTTCCAGGAGGGTTTCATGGGGTTTCGCCTTCGTTGGCGGGACGGAAATAGACGGTCAAACGCAGCTGGGCTTCGAGTTGCGAATCACCCGCCTTCTTGCGCTCGAAGCGCAGCGCATCGAGCGAGGCGATCGGCATGCTCTTGAGGGTGGCGGCGACGAATTGCCGAATCTGCGGATAAGTTCCACGGATGGGCAGGGTGATGCGGTAGAACACAATGCCGAAAGGAGGTTTCTCGAGGCGGTATTCGCCCTGCAGCAATTCGAGTTTGGCGGCGTGCGCGAGAGCGTACACGCGCTCGAGCTCGTCCGGAAGTTTCTCCAGAGGGGGAAACAGTCCGTAGAAACGGCGCAGCTCCTCCGCGCGGCCCTCGCTCGATACGGGCTGAAAAGGAGTGCGCGAGCGCAGGCGCTCGGCGACCGAGCGCTGTGCCTGCAGCTCGCTCTCCGCCGGGCTGACCGCCGAAAAATAAAACGGGACGCAGAAAATGAGGACCCCGATGCCGAGCACTCCGGTCGGTCCCAGCGCGTGCAGCCATTCCTGGGCGCGCTTCATCGGTTGTTCCTGAAGGCCGCCTGCACGCCGAACTGGATCGGACGCGAAGGATCTTCGACCTGGACGTGATGATTGACCAGATGCACTCCAGAAAGCGCCCGGGTCTCGCCGAGCCGGCGCACGTACCTGAGCATGGCCTCCCGGCTTTTCGCCTCGGCCGTCAGGCGCAGGCTGCGCTGCTGGGTTTCCGGCTGCAACTGCAGCACGGTCACCTCGCCGGTCGAGGCCGCCTCGACCGCCTCGATCATCTGCGCCCACGGAATGCTGAGCTGGCGCACGGCCGCGTCGATGATCTTCGCTTCCGCGTCGAGCCGTTCCTTGGGCACGGCGCGCTGCGGCCGCCGGTCGGCGCTGAGCATGCCCTGCGCCGCGTCGACCGCTGCGAGTTCGTGCAGGGCGTTGCGATAGCGCAGAACCATTTCGCCGGAGACCACGAGCGCGAGGATCAGCACGGACACGCCTATCCACTGCGGACGGCGCGGGGCTGCGACGTAATCGAGCTCGATTCGATGCGGGCTCATAGGGCGCAAAGCGCCATGGCAAACGATTCCGACTCCGCGGGAGCCAGGCCCTCCGTCGGGGCGAGCGCAAGGCTCCTGAAAGTCCACGCCTCTCCTTCGACCGAAAGAGCTTTCCCGCTCCGGGGCGCGTGGACGTAGACTCCCTCGGACGCGTCGTCTCCGCCGACCCGATGGCGCTCGCGATCGAGCAGCCCCGCCCATTGGCCTGGCTCGTCGAAGTTTCCCCGGGTATTGCGCACGGCCGACCACCGCCCGCCTTCGATGCGGGCGAGGCAGGCGCGTTGCGGCTCGACGAGCAGAAACCACGCGCGCTCGCCCTTGACGTCCTTGCGCCACCGGTTGAAGGCCGACATCAGGTAGGGTTGGAGCGATACGAGCTTCGCCCTGGCGGCTGCGGGAAACGCGGCGCGCACGGCCTGCACGAGCGACGAATCGACCGCGCTCGCGATGCGCGCCGAGCCGGCCGGGGTCGGGCTCAGCCGCAGGTCCCAATCCTTGCTTCGCTCGCCGTGGACCTTGGCAAAGCAGTAACGGACGAACGCGGTCTGTTCCTCGGCGTTTCCCAGGCCCTCGCTCCAGGGGACGAGGATAAAGCGCGCGAAGTGATTGGAGAGCACGACGGTCACCTCCGCATTGGCGTCTCTCGTTTCCTCGGCGAGCTTCCCCAGAGCCGCGGCGGCGCCCTGCCAGGGCTGCGCGCCGAAAGCCGGGTCGCACGCGATCGTGCGCGTCTCGATCACTCGGGGCCGAATCCCGCCCGAAACCCGCAGGAGGGCGAGGGAATCCGGGGCGAGCGCGATCAAGACACGGTCGCTAGATAAACGTAACACGGTTGATCTCTTCCAACGTGGATTCGCCGTTCTTCACGGCATCGAGCGCGGCATCGCGCAGGAAGCGGGTGCCGCTTGTCCGGGCGGCCTCCTTGAGCTGGCGCACCGGAGCGCGGGCCGTGATCAGCTCGCGCAGCTCGTCGTTGAGGATCATGAGTTCGGCGATCGCCTTGCGTCCCTTGTAGCCGGAGCCGCGGCATTCGCGGCAGCCGCGCCCGGTGCGAAAGCGGAACGAAGCAGCCTGCGCCTCGGTGAGGCCGGATTCCTTGAGGAGCGCCGCGTCGGGCCGGCAGTCCTCGCCGCAGTGCGGGCAGACGAGCCGCACCAGGCGCTGCGCCAGGATCGCATTCAGTGCGGAGACGAAGCTGAAAAGATCGACGTTCATGTGCATGAAGCGGCCAATCACGTCGAATACGTTGTTCGCGTGGACGGTGGTGAAAACGAGATGCCCCGTGAGCGCGGACTGCACGGCGATGTTGGCCGTCTCCGGGTCGCGTATCTCGCCCACCATGATCTTGTCGGGATCGTGCCGCAGAATGGAGCGCAGCCCCCGCGCGAAAGTGAGCCCCTTCTTTTCGTTGACCGGGATCTGCAGCACGCCGGCGAGCTGGTATTCCACCGGGTCCTCGATGGTGACGATCTTGTCCTGGCCGTTGTTGATCTCCGTGATGGCGGCGTAGAGCGTGGTGGTTTTGCCGCTGCCGGTGGGCCCGGTGACGAGCAGCATCCCGTAGGGCTCGTGCGACAGGCGTCGCAGCGCCCGGATGTCGTCTGTCTCGAACCCGAGGCTGTCCAGGGAGAGCTGCTGGTGCGTGCTCTCGTAGAGAGCCTGCTTGTCGAGCACGCGCAGCACCGCGTCCTCGCCGTAGATGTTGGGCATGATCGAGACGCGGAAATCGACCGCCCGCCCCCGGTCGAGCGCCTTGAAGCGTCCGTCCTGGGGGACGCGCCGCTCGGTGATGTCGAGCTCGGCGAGAACCTTCACCCTGGAAATGGCCTGCTCGGCCTGCTTGGTGTCCTGGATGAACTTGATCTGCGAGAGGATGCCGTCGATGCGGAACTTGATCACCAGCCCCGCCGCGATCGTTTCCAAGTGAATGTCGCTCGCGCCTATCATCAGCGCGTCGCGCAGGGTCGAGCGCACCAGCCGCACGACTTCGCTCGACTCCTCGCTGATGGCTTTGAGCGAGAGATCCTCGATGCCGCGCGTCTCTTCGCTCACGACGGTGGCTCCGGCGCGCACCGCGTCGAGGGCGCGCAGGGTCTCCTCGTGACTTGCGAGAAACGCCACCAGGTCGCCCCGGTGCACGAGGCGCCAGGAGAATTCCTGGGAGATGCGTTCTTCCGCCCAGGCCTGCTGCTCTCCGGAGAAGGGGTCGTCGGTCACCAGCCACAGCGCGCCGTGCTCGCCGCGCACAAGGGCGCAGCCGCGCTGGGAGCCCTCGCTGAAGGGCAGCACGTCGAAGGCCGGCGCTGCGCTGCGCAGCTCCTCCATGCGCATGACTTGGATCCTGAGCGTCGCGCCGAGCCGGGCGACGAATGCGTCCGGATCCAGGCCGAGCTTCGCCTCGAGGACTTCGACGAGCCGCCGCCGCGCGGCGGCCGCCGCGGAGCGGGCCTCCTCGATTTCGCGCGAGCTGATCGACGCCGTCTCGGCGAGACTCATTTCAGACTCCCGGCAAGCTCGAAGATCGGCATGTACATGAGGACGACGATCGCGCCGATCACCAGGCCGATCGCCGCCATCAGGAGGGGCTCGAACAGGCGCGTGAACCAGTCGACCCAGCGCGAGATTTCCTCGTCGTGAAACTCCGCGATTCTCTCCATCATTTCCCCCATGTTGCCGCTTTTCTCCCCGACGGCGAGCATTCGCTGGGCGATGATCGTGGTGAGGCCGTTGGCGTCCATCGCTTCGGAGACAGGACGGCCTTCGTTGACCGCCCGGCTCGCCATCGCCAAGCGCGCGCGCAACAGCGGGTGCAGCAGCTCCGCGCCCATCTGGAGAGCGGTCGGGAGCGGCGTGCCACCGCGCAGAAGCATGCCGATGGTGCGGTAGAAACGCGCAAGCTGGTACAGCTTCAAGCGCTCGCCGATCGCGGGCAGTTTCCAGAGCACGTTGTCGATCCGGGCCTTGATCGAAACGTTCCGGAACGCGTACACCGCCGCGATCACGAGACCGGCGAGGGCGCCCATCACGAGTGCTCCGTGACCCTCGACCAGCTGGCCCCATGAGAGCAGGATCTTCGAGAAGAACGGGAGATCGACGCTGCGCTCCTCGTAGATCCGGCTGAAGCGAGGCACCACGTAGAGCAGCAGGAACAGGCTCACCAGACCCCCCACGCCGATGAGAAGCGCCGGATAGATAGCCGCGTTGACGAGGCGCTTGCGGATCGCCTCGAGCTGGTTTTGGTAGGCGACGTAGCGGGCTAGCGCCGGAGCGAGGTCGCTCGTCCTTTCGCTCGCCTGCACGGTGGAGACGTAAAGAGGCGGAAAGGCCAGCGGAAACTGCTGGAGCGCCGAAGACAGGGAATTCCCCTGGCGCAGGATCGAGGCCACGCTCGCGAGCAAGGCGCGGAATTCACTGCGGCGCTCGCGCTCGCCGAGCGTTTCGATGGATTCGACCAGGGGAAGCCCCGCCCTGAGCAGGACGAGCAACTCCTGGCTGAACAGCACCAGCGGAAAGCGTGCATGCGCCCCGCGCCAAGGCGCGCCGAAACCCGCGCGCGCGCGCACGCCGAGCACGGTATAGCCGCGGCTCTCGGCCTGCTGGACCGCGCTCGCCTGATCGAGTCCGTGCAGGTCGAGCGACTCGACCCGTCCATCCGGGCTGACCGCCTTGAGCTCGAAGCGCATCGTCCGGTGCTACCCTAGTGGTTGGTGATGTCGGCGTTTTCGCCGGTTCCCCCCGGCTGGCCGTCCTTGCCGAAGGAGAGGATGTCGTAATCGCTCCGTTCCCCGGGTTGCTTGTACACGTAGGCCTTGCCCCAGGGATCGAGCGGCACGTCCTTGCGTAGATACGGGCCGTTCCACTTGGGCTCGTTGGGCGGGCGGTTGACCAGCACGGCGAGTCCCAGCTCCGTCGTCGGATAGCGGCCCGTGTCGAGGCGGTACTGGTCGAGCGCCTTCTCGAGGGCGTCGATTTGGGCCTTGGCCGTGGTGACTTCGGATTTTCCGACTTGGCCGAAATACCGTGGCGCGACGTATCCGACTAAGAGCCCGATGATGACGACGACCACCAGCAGCTCCAGAAGAGTGAAGCCATGAGAGCGCGAGCAAGAAGCCGAATTCATCGCTTGGACCACGCGGGCAGTATACGCTGCGCCCGGCCACCGCCTGAAAGCAAGCTTACGGCTGCGCGGCCGCGACGACGTTGAGCTTCGGCTGGGCGGCCGAAATCTTGACCGGATTGACGGGTTTGCGTGCCTTGGCGGGCGCACGATGGATGATGAGCCTCTGGCCTGTGGTGAGCACGCCGACGTGGTTCCAACGAAGCAGGCTGTCGGTGCTGACGCGGTAGCGCCTCGAAATTCCGTAGAGCGTTTCGCCTTTCTTCACGATGTGCACCATCGCGCCTCTGCGCGTCGCGCTCTGGACCGGAGGACGGAACACGGCGGGCAGGGGCTGCGCGCCGACGCCCGATCCTTTGAGCGGCAGCAGCAGCTGAAAGCCCGGGCCGACCTTCGTGCGCGAGGTGATGCCGTTCGCGAGCTTGAGCTTGGAGAGCGCGATGCCGTGTTTCGCGGCGAGCCGGTCGAGGCTGTCGCCCCCTTTCATGGTGTACGGCTGCCAGGAGGTAAGCGGCTGGTCGTAGGCGTCGAGATTTCTCTGGAACGCGTCCACGCGGTCCGCGAGCAGCACCAGCGTCTGCGTGTGCGGGCCCGAGATCATGGGGCGATTGAGCGCCGGGTTGAGCGCGATCAGTTCGTCCACCGACATCTCCGCGAACGTCGCCGCAAGCCGAATATCCACGGAGCTCGGCGTGGGGACCGTCACGAAGTAGGGCTCGTTCGGGATCGGCTCGAAGCTCGCGCCGAAAGCCTCCGGATTCGAGATGATGTTTTTCAGCGCCTGCAGCTTGGGTACGTAGCCGCGCGTCTCCGGGGGCATCTTAAGGCTCAGGTAGTCGGTCGGCAGGCCCTTCGCCCGGTTTCGTTCGATCGCGCGCGCCACGCCGTTTTCACCGTAGTTGTAGGAGGCGAGCGCCAGGTGCCAGTCGCCGTGCAGCTCGTACAGCGCCTGCAGATAGTCGAGCGCGGCGCTGGTAGAGGCGACCACGTCGCGGCGCGAGTCGGCCCACCAATTCTGGCTCAACTTGAAAGTCTTGCCGGTCGAGGGAATGAATTGCCATAAGCCCGAGGCGTGCGAGCGCGAGTACGCCATGGGATTGAACGCGCTCTCGACCATGGGCAGCAGCGCGATCTCGGTGGGCATGCCGCGCTTTTCCACCTCCTCGACGATGTAGTAGAGATAGAGCTTGCTGCGCTCGACCATGCGCTTCAGATATTCGGGCTGGCTCGTGTACCAGCGCTCGCGGACGGCGACGAGCGGGCTCTCGAGATCGGCCATCGCGAAGCCGCTGCGGATGCGCTCCCATAGATCGTCCGCAGGGCGGGCCAGATCAATCGTGTGCGCAGGCTCAAGGTCCTTCGTTTCCTGCGGCTTGGCGACCGGCGGTACGGGGACGACGGCGGGTGTCGGAGGGACCGCAGCGGGCACGGGGGCCGGGGCGGCGACAGCGGCGAGGGCGGTGACGGGGGTGCGAGCAATCGCAGCGGCCGACCCAAGCGGCGCTACAGGGGCGGAGACGGCCTGTGCCGCAGCCGGGGAGGTCTCTTCGTTACGGGCCGAGTTGGGATCGGAATTCCAAGGCATATGCGAGCATGCGGCGGCCAACACGCACATTGCCGCTGCCACAAGCAGCTTACTTAAGTTCTCGGTCAATGGCTCAGCCTTTTTCGTTCGCAAAAGCCGCGATGGTACCCATGGTTTCCGCGTGGGTCAAGCAAGTTGGCGATTCAGAAGGACTTTTTTCGCTTGCCATCGATCGAGGACCGTGAGTCCGATTAACGCGCGACGCGGTGAACGGTGTCAGCTTATTCAGAATTGATTCTTCCATTGACGCAGCGCGGCGAATACTCCAGCTGGATCGCTGACGCGTTTGCCCAGATACTTGTTCGCGGATTCGATGACCGCGGGCCGCATCACGCGCAGAAATGGGTTGGTCGCCTTTTCGCGTCCTATCGTCGAGGGCAGGGTAGGCAGGTTGTCGCGCCTTGCCTGAGCGTCGCTTATCTCGCGCTCGAGCAGCGCGGAATTATCCGGTTCGACGGCCTTGGCGAAGCCGATGTTCGCCAGCGTGTACTCGTGACCGCAGTAGACCAGCGTGTCCTCGGGCAGCGCCGCGAGCTTCTGGAGCGACGCGTGGAGCTGCTGGGGCGTGCCTTCGAATACGCGCCCGCACCCGCAGGCGAACAGCGTATCGCCACAGAACAGCATGTTTGAACCATAATAGGCGATGTGCGCGCGCGTGTGCCCGGGGATGTCGAGCACCTCGAACGACACGCCCAGTTGCTCGACGGCGATCCTGTCTCCGCCGCCGACCGGATGGGTGAGCGTGGCGATCGGCTCGCCGCGCGGTCCGTACACCGGAACCGCGTAAGTTTCCAGAATCTCCGCGATGCCTCCGACATGATCCTGGTGATGATGGGTGGCGAGGATTGCGACCAGCTGCAGCTTTTCGGCCGCGAGATAGTCCAGTACCGGCTGTGCTTCGCCAGGGTCGACTACGGCCGCGCAGCGCGCGTTGCGCAGCGTCCAGACGTAGTTGTCCTTGAAAGCCCGCAAGGGGATGACTTGGAATCCGTTATCCGGCATATTCGTGCATTCGTCCGGCGGCCCGCGCCCGCGTCCCCTCATCAGCCAAGGTAGTCGTGCTGCAAGCTGCGCAAAACTCAATGCTAGCCGATTGGTTCGAGACTCCCAAGGGCGGCTACGTCCTCGCCTGGGAGCGCGGGCAGTTCGATGCGGCGGTCGAGGACGTGTTCGGCTACAACGCGGTGCAGCTCGGCCTTCCGGGCCTGGACTTCCTGCGCGAGTCGCGTATCCCGCTCAAGGTCCGCGCCGGGCTCGAGCCGGGCTGCAGTCTGCGCTGCGAGCCGGTGCAATTGCCGCTCGCGTCGCAGAGCATCGACCTGCTGGCCTTGCCGCACGTGCTCGAATTCAGCGCTCAACCTCACGCGCTCCTGCGCGAGGCCGAGCGCGTCCTGCGGGCCGAGGGCAGCATCGTCATTTCCGGATTCAATCCCCTGTCGCTGTGGGGTGCGGCGCGCGCGCTCGGCTGGGAGCGGCGGCAGGTTCCCTGGTGCGGGAGGTTCATCGGCCTGCTGCGGCTCAAGGATTGGCTCGCGCTGCTCGGCTTCGAGCTGACAGGCGGTCGCTTCGGCTGCTACGCCCCGCCGTTCTCCCAGCGGCGGTGGCTCGAGCGCTTCAGCTTCATGGAGAAGGCGGGCGACCGCTGGTGGCCGATCTGCGGCGCCGTCTACGTCGTTCGAGCGATCAAGCGCAATGTGGGCGTGCGCCTAGTCATGCCGGAATGGCGCGACAAACGCGCCGCCAAAAAAGCGCTGGCTCCGGTGACGCAGAGGCAAAACGGACTGCATGCCGAAAAGCGCGAGCAGCGCTGAGGTCGTGCGCATTTACACAGACGGTGCCTGCAAGGGCAATCCTGGGCCGGGAGGCTGGGGCGCCATTCTGCAAATGGACGGTGAGGAAAAGGAGCTGTTCGGCGGCGAACGGCAGACGACCAACAATCGCATGGAACTTACAGCGGTCATTCGTGCGCTGGAAGCGCTGAAGCGCCCGTGCCGGATCGATGTGTACACAGATTCGCAGTACGTGCAGAAGGGCATCAGCGAGTGGCTGCCCGACTGGAAGCGGCGCGGCTGGCGCACCGCCGACAAGAAGCCGGTGAAGAACGTGGATCTGTGGCAGGAGCTCGATCGCCTCGCCGGGGCACACCGCATCGCTTGGCACTGGGTCAGGGGCCACGCCGGACATCCGGAAAACGAGCGCGCGGACGAGCTCGCGAATCGCGGCGTGGAAGAATTGTCGTCCTGAGTTCTACTTCAAACTCAGCTGTTCCGCCGACCATCCTCCGCCGAGCGCTTTCATCAAATCCACGGTCGCCGAGAGCAAGGACTGCCGGTTGCGCAGTGCGGCGAGTTCGCTGACGTTAGCCGTGCGTTGCGCGTCGAGCACTTCCAGAAACGGAGAATAGCCGGCTTCATAGCGCATGCGCGACAGGCGCAGAGCCCTGCGCGCCGCGTCGACGCTGGTCTGGTAATCCTTTTCCGACGAGGAGGTCAGGCGCACCGTGACGAGCGCGTCGACGACCTCGCGAAATCCGGTTTCGACCGCCTTCTGGTAGCTGGCCACGGCCTGGTGCTGGCGCGCGATCGCGGCGTCGGTCAGCGCCCGATAGCGTCCGGCGTCGAATAGGGGCAGGTTCAGGCCGAAGCCGATCGACCAGATCCCCGAGCCCCTGTCGTTGAGAAGGCTCGAGAGCGTTGCGCTTTCTGCGCCTGCGAATCCGGTGAGGGAGATCGTCGGAAACATCGCCGCCTTGGCGACGCCGATCTGCGCGTTGGCCGAAACGAGCTGCTGTTCGGCCTGCCGGATGTCGGGGCGGCGTTCGAGCAGCCCGGAAGGCAGGCCCGAAGGGGGAAGAGGAGGCATCGGCAGCGCTCGCAGATCTCCGATCCCTACTATGAGGTCGAGCCGGCCGGTGAGAGTGGCGAGCTGGTGCTCGACGAGAACGCGCTGCCGCTCGAGATCCCTCAACTGGGTCGCGATGTCCGCCCGCGCGCCCTCGGCCTGGGCGACTTCCAGCTCCGAGGCGACGCCGCCACGCGCGCGCGAGCGCACATAGGCAAGCGCATTCTCGCGGGTGGCCATGGTTTCGCGGGTGACGATGATCTGCGCATCGAGTGAACGCAGCGCGAAATACGCTTGCGCGGTGAGGCCCTGGAGCGTGAGGGCGACGACGTCCCTCGCGTAGCGCGTGGCGAGCATCTGCGCGCGCACCGATTCGACGCCGCGGCGCAGGCGTCCCCAGAAATCCAGCTCGAACGAGCTCGAGAGCGCGAGGCGCACATCGTTGCGCACGACGGGAACTCCGGGCGGAGGAGGCAGGACCATCGTAGTGCTGGAACGGGTGCGGTTCGCGTTGGCTCCCACATCGATCTCGGGCAGGAAGGCCGCGTTGGCGGCGCGCAAATTGGCGTCGGCCTCCTCGATGCGCGCCACCGCGAACCGGATATCGGCGTTGCGCTCGAGAGCGGAAGCGACGAGCTCGTCGAGCGTAGTGTCGCCGTAGAGCTTCCACCAGCCAGAGGGTACGGAGGCTTTCGGCCCGACATCGGGCTCGGTGTAGGCCTTGGGAAGATCCAGGGCGGGCCGCTCGTAGTCGGGCCCGAGCATGCAGCCGCCGAGGAGGAATACGCCGGCGAGGACAGGGATGCGCGCGCTCATGCGCTGCTTTCTCCGGCCTGCGTCGCTTTTTTCGCCTGCCGCGCTTTGCGGCCCGTGAGGACGATGAAAAACAGGGGCACGAACAGCGTCGCGACGAAGGTGGCGGCGAGCATGCCGCCCTCCACGCCGGTGCCCATCGAGCGGCGCGCGGCGGCGCCCGCTCCCGAGGCGATCGCCAGGGGCAGCACGCCCAGCACGAAGGCAAGCGAAGTCATTACGATCGGCCGGAAGCGCTGGCGCGCAGCGGCGACCGCGGCGTCGAACGCGGACATCCCCTGCGCGGTGTTCTGCGCCGCGAACTCGACGATGAGAATCGCGTTTTTCGCGGCGAGGCCGATCAGCGTCACGAGACCTATTTGGAAATAGATATCGTTGCTCATGCCGCGGACCAGCACCGCGAGGAGGGCACCGAGTATGGCGAACGGCACCGAGAGCAGCACCGCCACGGGCAGCGACCAGCGCTCGTAATTCGCCGACAGGATCAGGAACACCATGACCAGCGCAAAGCAGAACGCGATGATCGCGGCCTTGCCGGCACGTTTTTCCTGGAAGGCCTGGCCCACCCATTCCATGAAATAGCCGTCGGGCAAAGCGTCGCGCGCGACCTGCTCGACGGCCGCGATACCCTGCCCGGAGCTGACCCCTGGAACGGTGGCGGCGAGCACTTTCGCCGCGACAAAGCCGTTGAAGCGGTCGATCTGGTCGGGTCCGACGATCGGCTGGATCTGCAGCAGGCTCTTCAGCGGCAACATCTCTCCCGTGGTGCCCGAGCGCACGTACACGTTGCCGAGGTCCTCCGGGCGCACGCGAAACTGCGGCTCGGCCTGCATCTGGACGCGGTAGGTTCGCCCGAACTTGTTGAAGTCGTTGACGTAGAGCGCACCCATCGTGCTTTGCAACGCGTCGAATATGTCGCCGATCGGCACGCCGAGCGAGAGCGCCTTCTCGCGGTCCACCTCGACGAAGAGTTGCGGCACGCTGGCGCGGAAAAAGCTGTTGGTGGCCGTCAGGTCGGGCCGCTTCCTCAGCTCCCCGAGGAACTGCTGCACCACTGCGGCGAGCTTTTTCGGGTCGGCGTTGGCGCGGCTCTGCAGGAACATCTCCATGCCTCCGGCGGTCCCCAGGCCGCGGATCGGCACCGGGTTGAAGGCGAACACGAGCCCTTCGCTCACGCCCGAGCCGCGGGCCCCGACGAACTTGACGATGTCCTCGGCGCTGGCGCTGCGCTCGTCCCAGGGTTTCAGGGTGATGAAGAGCGTTGCCGAGCTGGTCTTGTTGCCGCCGCCGATCAGATCGAAACCGTTGATCATGAAAACGTGCTCGACCGCCGGGTGCTCCGTAAGAACCTTCTGCATCGCCGCGCCGACCTTGCCGGTGCGCGAGAGCGTCGCCCCGTCGGGCAGGACGACGGCCCCGAACAGGTAGCCCTGGTCCTCCGGCGGCACGAGGCTGCCGGGGATGACCCTGAGCAGCCAGCCGGCGCAGGCGATGACGAGTGCAAAGGCCGCAAAGGCGATCGCCGCGTGGTTCGCGACCCAGCGCACGCCGTTCGTATACTGGGACACGACCCAGGCGAAACCCTGGTTGAACGGCCTGAAAATTCGCGATTCCCCATGAGAGGGTTTCAGCAGGAGCGCGCACAGGGCGGGCGTGAGCGTCAGCGCCACCACGCCGGAGATGACGACCGCGGTGGTGACGGTGACCGCGAACTGTTGATAGAGCCGGCCGGCGAGGCCGCCGAGAAAGGCCACCGGGACGAACACCGAGCACAGCACCAGCTCGATCGCGATGATGGCTCCCGTGACTTCGCGCATGGACTCGATCGCGGCCTCCTTGGGCGAGAGGCCTTTCTCGGCCATGAGCCGCTCGATGTTCTCCATCACGACGATGGCGTCGTCAACGACGATCCCCGTGGCAAGCACGATCGCGAACAGCGTCAGCGTGTTGATCGAGAAGCCGAACGCGTACAGGCCGGCGAACGATCCCACGAGCGAGATCGGCACGGCGACGAAGGGAATGAGCGTGGCGCGCCAGCTCTGCAGGAAAATGAACACCACCGCGAGCACCAGGAGCGCCGCGATGAAAAGAGTGTGGATCACCTCCTTGATGGAGGCCTGCACGAAGCGCGTGGTGTCGAAGGGGATCAGGTAGCTCACGCCCGCCGGAAAGCCCCTGGCGATCTCGTCCATGGTCTTGCGCACGGAGTTGGCGACGTTGAGCGCGTTGGCGCCCGATTGCAGGAAGACGGCGGTGCCGATGGTCGGCCTGCCGTCCACCGTGGTGTAGGCGTCGTAGCTGACCGCGCCCAGCTCGATGCGCGCGATGTCCTTCACGCGCAGCACGCCGCCCGGACCGCTCGAGCGCAGCACGATGTTGCCGAACTCCTCCGGCTGGATCAGCCGTCCCTGGGCGGTCACGGTGTAGATCAGCGCCTGCCCGTCCGGAGCGGGGTCCTGCCCGATCTTGCCGGCCGCGTACTGGTTGCTCTGTGCGCGGATGGCGCCGGCGACGTCGGTCGCGGTGATGCCGAGCTGCGCCATCTTGTCCGGACGCAGCCAGATCCGCATTGAGTAGTCGCGCGCGCCGAAGATGGTGGCATCGGCCACGCCCGGAACGCGCTTCAGGACGTCGAGCGCGTTGAGCGTCATGAAGTTCGAGAGGTACAGCGTGTCGAAGCGCGGATCGGTCGAAGTCACGGCGACGAAGAGCAGGATGTCGACCGAGCGCTTCTGCACTACCACGCCGGTTCGCTTGACGTCGTCGGGGAGCCGCGGCAGAGCGATCTGCACGCGGTTATTCACCTGGATCGTGGCGTTGTTGACGTCGGTCCCCACCTCGAAAGTGCAGGTGATCGTCAACGTGCCGTTCGAGGAGGAGGTGGACTGGAAGTAGAGCAGGCCCTCGACCCCGGAGAGCTGCTCCTCGATCGGGGCGGCGACGGTTCGGGAGAGCGTCTCGGCGCTCGCTCCGGGGAGGGCGGCGGTGATCGTCACGGTCGGCGGCGCGATCTCCGGGTATTGCGCGATGGGCAACACCTGCCAGGCGACCAGCCCGGCGAGCGTGATGATGATCGCGATGACCGACGCGAAGATCGGCCGCTCGATGAAGAACCGCGACATGGCGCCTTACTTTGCCTTACTTTGCGGCCGGAGCCGCCGCGGCCTTGGCTTCCGCAGGAGATTGCGGACTCACGGCGGCACCCGGGCGAACCTTGAGCAGGTTGTCGAGAATGACCCGGTCGCCGGGATTGAGGCCGCCGAGAATCATCCAATCGCTGCCGACCCAGTCGCCCACCTGAACCGGACGGGCCGCGGCCTTGTTTTCCTTGTCGAGCGTGAACACTAGGAACGTTTTCTCGGTCTGGATGACCGCGGTCTGGGGCACGAGGAACACGTTGTCGCGCTCGCCCGCCGCCACTTGGACCCGCACGAACTGCCCGGGGAGCAGCCGCACGCCCGGATTGCTGAATTCCGCGCGCAGCTCCTGCGTGGCGAGCCTGGGGTCGATCTGGGTCGCGGCAAAATTGAGCCGGCCCTTCAGCGGATAGCGCGAGCCGTCGGGGAGGGTGAGGCGCACCTCCGCGGACTTGATGCGATCGAGCCTCTTGTCGGGGAGCTTCGCGAGATCCGATTCCGAAAGGCTGAAGCGGATCCAGATCGGATCCACCTGATTCATCGTCGTGAGCAGACTGCTTTCCTGTCCCGCGGTCACCAGGCTGCCCTCGGACCTGGCGATACGCCCGGCGACTCCCGAGACCGGCGCGGTCACTCTCGTATAGGACAGGTTGAGCTCGGCCTGGCGCAGATTTGCCTCGGCGGACTGGAGCGTCGCGTCCGACAGCTTTTGCGCCGAGATCGCATCGTCGAATTCCTTCTGGCTGATCGCCTTCTCATCGGCGAGCGTCTTGAGCCGCGCGGCTTCGCGCCGCGTCTGCTCCTGGCGGGCGCGCTCCTGCGCCCTCTGCGCGTTGACCTGGGCGAGGGCGATCTGGTAGGGAACGGGGTCGATCTGGAAGAGGGAGCTGCCTTCGCGAACGAAATCCCCCTCGTTGTAGAGGCGCTTGAGCAGGATTCCGGAAACGCGTGCCCGCACCTCGACCTCCTTGGAGCCTTGCACCTGGCCGACGGCCTCGAGAACGATAGGCACGCGCTGCGGCGCCACCTGGAGCACCCTGGCCTGGATGCCGGCCGCGGCCGGATTGGATGCGGGAGTGTTCGCCCCGCCTTGCTCGCATCCCGCGAGCAGGGCCGCAGCCAGCAATCCGGCAAGAGCCGGCAGCGAAGAGTACAGCAGGCCGTAGTGGCCGCCGAAGTCCGGCCGAGCGTGAACGGAGCCCATGCGGGGATCGTCTCTTTCTCGTCTGAGAGTTTGATTCGAGCAGGCGAGTATAATATACAATCACGAATGTATGCCAACGATGCTGCGTCTCCAACTTGCGTAGAACAAAACAGGATTCTGAGCGCACCCGGCAAGGGATCCTCGCCGCAGCCCGCAAGGTTTTCGCCCGTCAGGGAGTGACCCGAACGACGTTCGAGGAGATCGCCGCCGCAGCCGGCGTTACGCGCGGGGCGATCTACTGGCATTTCGCCGACAAGACCGAGCTGTTCTTCGCGATGCGCGAGCAGGTGGCCGTGCCCATGATCGACCAGATCGATCTTGCGTTGCTGCGCGTCGACGGGTCCGATCCTCTTGCGGGGGTCGAGCGCTTTTTGCTGGGCATTCTGGAAGCGCTCGAGGGCGACGCGGCGGCGCGCCAGACGTTCCAGATCATGGGCTTCAAATGCGAATACGTAGGCGAGCTCGAGCGCGAGCTGGGGCTGCAGCGCTCGCGTTGTTCCGAGCTCGTCTCCAAGCTCACGCAGACCTACGGGCGCGCGCGGCGCGCCGGACAGTTACGGGTCGGACTGCGTCCGGCTATGGCTGCGCTTGAAACGTGCAGTTTTTTGATCGGCCTGACGCGGCTGTGGCTCCTCGACGCGAGGCGCTCGCTCGTGCGCCGGGTCGCTCGCCGGCTGATCTCCGCTCACGTTAGCAGCCACCGGCGCGGTGGCAAGGAGAGGAATCTGCGAAACCTTTGATTTATTTCCGCGGGGACGCTACTCTCACCGGGCAGAGCCGCAGGTTGCGGCCGGGAGAGGCTAGAGCCGATGCGAAGTGTCGTCCTGGATACCGAAACCACCGGCTTGAACGCGGGTCTCGGCGACCGGATCATCGAACTGGGCGGTATCGAGGTCCTGAGCCGGCGCGTCACGGGAAACCACTTCCACCGCTACATCAACCCCGAGCGCGAAAGCGAAGTGGGTGCGCTCAAAGTCCACGGCATCACTCACGAATTTCTCCAGGACAAACCCAAGTTTCGCGAGATCGTCGCGGAGTTCCTCGACTACATTCGGGGCGCGGAGCTGGTGATCCACAACGCGGCTTTCGACGTCGAATTCCTGAATCTGGAGCTGGGCAGGCTCGGGCTTCCGCCGATCGAAACGCACTGCTCGGGCGTCGTCGATTCGCTGAAACTTGCGCGCGAGCTGCACCCGGGAAAGAAAAACTCCCTCGACGCCTTGTGCGAGCGCTACGAGGTCGATCACGCTCACCGCACTCTCCACGGCGCACTGCTCGACGCGGCGCTTCTCGCGGAGGTCTATCTGGCCATGACCCGCGGGCAGGACAGCCTTGCGATCGAACTCGACCGGCCGCGCCCGGCCTTGGGAACGCCGACGGCGACTCAGGACGAGCGGCCCCGGCTAATCGTCTTTCTGCCCAGTGCGGAAGAGCTCGCCGAGCATGCGCGCCTGCTCGCCGACATCGAGGCCGAGAACAAGACGCAATGCGTGTGGGGCCGCTTCGAGACCGTGGTGGAGATGCTTGACCGGGTGTGAAAATGGACCGTGGAGCACGGCTGGGCCGATCGGCGATGTCAAGTGCAGACAAGGCGAATCCTTACGAGCGCGATCTCGACAAGAACCCGGCCAACTACGCGCCCTTGACGCCGCTGGGATTCATCGAGCGCGCCGCGCACGTCTATCCCGGACATCTCGCGGTCATTCACGGAGCGCGCCGCACCACGTGGGCCGAGACCTATGCGCGTTGCCGGCGGCTCGCTTCCGCGCTCGCGCGTCGGGGAATCGGCGTCGGCGACACGGTCGCGGCGATGCTCGCGAATACCCCGGAAATGTTCGAGTGCCATTTCGGCGTACCCATGGCGGGCGCGGTCCTCAACACGCTGAACACGCGCCTCGACGCGAAGGCGATCGCCTTCATGCTCGAGCACGGCGAGGCCAAGGTCCTGATCGCCGACCGCGAATTCTCGGGCACCGTCGCGCGCTCGCTCGCGGCTCTCAAGGCGAAACCGTTCGTGATCGACGTGGACGATCCCGAATACTCGGGCGCGGGCGAGCGAATCGGCTCGGAGGAGTATGAGAGCTTCATCGCAGGGGGTGATCCGGAATATGCATGGAAGCCGCCCGCCGATGAATGGAACGCCATTTCGCTCAACTACACCTCGGGCACCACCGGCAACCCCAAGGGCGTGGTCTACCATCACCGGGGCGCCTATCTGAATGCGATTTGCAACATCGTAACCTGGGGCATGCCGCAGCATGCCGTGTACTTGTGGACGCTGCCGATGTTCCACTGCAACGGCTGGTGCTTCCCTTGGACCATGGCCGCCATCGCGGGCACCAATGTGTGCCTGCGCAAGGTCGACGCGAAGCTGGTTTTCGACGCGATGCGGGAGCACGGCGTGACGCACTATTGCGGCGCACCGATCGTGCATTCGACGCTGATCAACGCGGACCCCGCGCTGCGCGAGGGCATCGCGCACAAGGTGCACGCTATGGTCGCGGCCGCCGCGCCGCCCGCGGCCATGATCGAGGGCATGGAACGCATGGGCTGGGAACTCACCCACGTATATGGCCTGACCGAGGTCTACGGCCCGGCTACCGTGTGCGCGAAGCAGGAGGAGTGGAAGAGCCTCGATATCGGCAGTCGCACCGAGCGCAACGGTCGCCAGGGCGTACGCTATCTCATGGAAGAGGGCCTGACGGTGATGGATCCGCAGACCATGCAGCCGGTTCCCGCGGACGGCGAGACCATGGGCGAGATCATGTTCCGCGGAAACATCACCATGAAGGGCTACCTGAAGAACCGCAAGGCTACCAAAGACTCCTTCGCGGGCGGCTGGTTCCACTCGGGCGATCTCGCGGTGATCCAGCCCGACGGCTACCTCAAGATCAAGGACCGCGCCAAGGACATCATCATCTCCGGCGGCGAGAATATCTCGTCGCTCGAGGTCGAGGACGTGCTTTACCGGCACCCGGCCGTGCTCGCTGCCGCAGTGGTCGCGAAGCCCGACTCGAAGTGGGGTGAAACGCCGTGCGCCTTCGTCGAACTGAAGGCGGGCACCAAAGTCACGGAAAGGGAGATCATCGACCACTGCCGCGCGAACCTCGCGGGCTTCAAGACGCCGCGCCACGTGGTGTTCTGCGTGCTGCCGAAGACCTCGACGGGCAAGATCCAGAAATTCCTGCTGCGGCAGCAGGCGAAGTCGGCGGAAGCGATCGAGTGACGAGAGTCAACGCGGGGAATTTCCCCTCCTCGAATGAGGAGGGGTGCCGGCGCCAGCCGGCGGGGTGGTGCTCGGACGCCGGGCGAACCACCCCGGCGCTTACGCGCCACCCCTCCTTAAGCAAGGAGGGGACGACGGAGGACGGACCATGAACGCACCGAGCAAAACCGAAGTCGAAGCGCCTTACGTCCTGCGCGCGGACAAGGACGGCGTGGCGACGCTGACCCTCAATCGCGCAGATCGCATGAACCCGCTCTCCACCGGGATGCTTTCCGCGCTGCAGGCGGAGCTCGATCGGGTCGCGAAAGACGGAGATGCGAAGGTCGTCGTGCTCGCGGGCGCGGGCAAGCATTTCTGCGCCGGGCACGATCTTCGCGAGATGCGCTCGCATCCCGGCAAGGTCTGGCAGAAGGCTCTTTTCGAGCAGTGCAGCCAGATGATGCTGTCGCTCGCGCGCCTGCCTCAGCCGGTGATCGCGCGCGTTCAGGGCGTCGCGGTCGCTGCCGGCTGCCAGCTCGTGTCGATGTGCGATCTGGCGGTGGCGAGCGAGGTTGCCCAGTTCGCTCTTCCGGGGATCAAGAGCGGGATTTTCTGCACCACGCCGGGCGTCGGCGTCGCGCGCAACCTCGCGCGCAAGCACACGCTTGAGATGCTCTTCACAGGCGACCTGATAGACGCGAAGACCGCGCTTTCCTGGGGCCTGGTGAACCGGGTCGCGCCGCTTGCCGGGCTCGATGCCGAGGTGGACAAGCTCGCCCGCAAGATCGTCGCGCACAGCAGCGCCGTGGTGAGCATGGGCAAGCGATTCTTCTACGACCAGGTGGAGAAAGGACTGGCGGACGCTTATTCACTTGCGTCCGAGGGCATGGCCTGCAACATGATGCTCGAAGATGCCGGCGAAGGGATCGACGCCTTCATCCAGAAACGCAAGCCCGACTGGCGCGGGCGCTAGACGACACGCGCCGGCTGACATGCCGACGGCGCAATCGCGGTCCCGTGGCGTCGCACTCGACGCAGCAGCGGCCGACAGCGGCGCCCTTCGCGCCGCGCTGGGCGAAACCGGGTCGTGGAGAGCGCAGGCCGAGGCGCTTGCGCGCACGCTGGTGGAAGGGACACTGGCTTCGGGCGCGCCGCTGTTCGAGGTGCAGCGCGCCTTCGCGATATTTCCGCCGGGATCTCCGGCGGGCGACTCGCTTTTCCGGCTCGCCGAAGCCTTGCCGCGAATCCCCGACCGGCCTTCCCGGGCCGCAATGCTTGCGGACCGTGTCCCCGCATTGCACGGCTGGAAGGCCGCGGCCGCCCTGCCGTTCGCGAGCGTCGCGATGAATGCGATCGGGCGGCAATTCGTCTACGCGGAGACCATCGCCGCGGCGCTGCGGCGCGCCGAGCGCGATGCGCGCGCCCGGCCGGCGGCGCGCTTCGCCTTCGATATGCTGGGGGAAGGCGCGCGCACCGCTGCGGACGCCGATCGCAATTTTCGGCGCACTATGGACGCAATCCGCGCCATTGAGCGGGCGGTCGGCGCGCGCGAAGCAGTTTGGCGCAAACGCCTCGAAGTTTCCGTGAAGCTGTCCTCCATTCACCCTCGTTCCGATGCAGCGAGCTACGCGCAGGTTCGCGGCGAGCTGCTCGGCCGCCTGAGGCAAATCTCCGGCCGCTGCGCGGCGGCGGATATCGGGCTCACGATCGACGCCGAGGGCTCGGAAAGCTTGTCCCTTCAGCTCGATCTGTTCGAGGCCCTGGCGGCAGATCCGGCGCTCGACCGCTGGGGAGGGCTGGGCCTTGCGGTGCAGGCCTATCAGCTGCGCGCGCTGGGAACGGTGGACGCATTGCTGGAGATCGCTGGTCGCCGCCGCAAGCGCGGCGGCATGCCGATCGCCGTACGGCTGGTGAAGGGCGCCTATTGGGACGCCGAGGTCAAACGGGCGCAGGAGCTGGGGTTGGAGCGCTATCCGGTATTCACGGACAAGCGGCTCACCGACCTGTCCTATCTCGCCTGTGCCCGACGCCTCTCATCCGGACTGGACAGCGTCTATCCGCAGTTCGCCACGCATAACCCGGTCACGCTCGCGTGCGTGCTCGTGCTTGCCGACCAGCTCGGCGGCGCCTCCGCTGCGGCTGCGCGGTTCGAGTGCCAGCGCCTCCACGGAATGGGACGGGCACTGTACCGCACGCTCGCAGCTATGCATCCAGATCTGCCGGTGCGCACGTATGCCCCGGTCGGCGAGAAGCGCGAACTGCTTGCCTACCTCGTGCGCAGATTGCTCGAAAACTCGGCGAGCACTTCTTATGTGCGCCAGGCGGCGCGCGCGAAACGATCCGTCGATTTGCTGCGGACGGGTTTCGAATTTCTCGACGCGGGCCTGCGCCCGCGAGACCTTCCTTCACCAACGGAGCTGCACATGCCGCAACGACGCATTGCAAAGGGCTACGACCTCGGGGATTCCGCCACGCTCGCTGCGTGGGCGAAATCGGTGAACGAAGCGCGGCGCACATGGACGGCGGGACCTCTCGTGAGCGGCAGGCGCCGGCCAGGTCCCGTCCGGCTGGCGGTGTCGCCCGCCCGGCCTGACGTGACCATCGGCGAGGTGAGCGACGCCACGCCGGACATGGCGCGGTCCGCAATCGACGCCGCGCACGCGGCGCGGATCGCCTGGTCCGCAGTGAGCGTACCCGAACGCGCCGCGGCCCTGGAGCGGCTGGCCGATTTGCTGGAAGCCGACATGGCCGGCCTGATGGCTCTTTGCGTCTGGGAGGCGGGGAAAACCTTGCCCGACGCCATGGCGGACGTGCGCGAAGCGGTGGATTTCTGCCGCTACTACGCGCAGCAGGCGCGCGAGCAGCTCGGCAGGCCGATGGCGCTGCCTGGCCCGGCTGGCGAGAGCAACGTGCTGACGCTGCACGGCCGGGGCGTGTTCGCCTGCATCAGCCCCTGGAACTTTCCGGTCGCGATTTTCACGGGACAGGTCGCGGCCGCGCTGGTCGCCGGCAACACGGTGGTCGCGAAGCCGGCTGAGCAGACGGCGCTTACCGCGTACCGCATCGCCGAGCTGATTCTGAAAGCGGGGATCCCGCCCGGCGCCTTTCATCTTCTGCCCGGCGACGGTGGGATCGGACGAGCTCTTGTTGCCGATCCGAGGATCGCGGGCATTGCCTTCACTGGGTCCACCGATACCGCTCGCGCCATTCAGCGCGTTCTCGCGGACCGAGAAGGCCCAATCGTGCCGCTGATCGCGGAGACCGGCGGCCTGAACGCCATGATCGTGGACTCCAGCGCGCTGCCCGAGCAAGTCGTGGACGCGGTGGTGGCCAGCGCTTTCCGTTCCGCGGGCCAGCGCTGCAGCTCGCTGCGCGTCCTGTACCTGCAGCAGGAGATCGCGCCCCCCGTGCTCGAAATGCTGCGGGGTGCGATGGCCGCTCTGCGCATCGGCGATCCCGCCGATCCCGCGACCGACGTCGGACCCGTGATCGACGGGCAGGCGCGCAAGAAACTGGTGCAATACATTTCCGATCTGCGCTCGCGCGCGAACCTGATCGCGGAGGCCGGCCCGGTCCCGCCTGCCGGCACCTATGTCGCCCCGGTGGCGTTCGAAATCGGCTCGATACGCGAGGTTCCCGGTGAGCGTTTCGGCCCCATCCTTCACATAGCGCGATTCGCCCTCGAAGACCTCGACCGGGTGGTCGATGACATCAACGCGACGGGATACGGGCTTACGATGGGTGTGCACAGCCGCGTGGACTCCCGCGCCGAGCGCATTCGCGCTCGCTCGGCGGTCGGCAATCTCTATGTCAACCGCAACATGATCGGTGCAGTGGTGGGCGTGCAGCCGTTCGGCGGCGAGGGGTTGTCCGGCACCGGACCGAAGGCGGGCGGACCGAATTACCTCGTGCGGTTCACGACCGAACGCGTCTTTACGGTGAATACCGCGGCGGCGGGTGGCGATCTCGGCCTGCTGACCGGAACGGCCGATGCCGCGACATGATTTCCTTTCGCCACGTCTTGCGGCGCGAGCTGCGTGGTTATAATGCCGGCACTCTCCCGATGCGCTGCGCTTTCTCGCTCTGACTGACCAGACAGGCTCCTCGCCGCATTCATGGCGGAAGACATCATTCTCGAAACGCGCGGCCTGAGGAAAGAGTTCAAGGGATTCGTCGCCGTCAGCGACGTCAGCCTCAAGGTCAGGCGCGGACGCATCCACGCGCTGATCGGCCCCAACGGCGCGGGCAAGACCACCTGCTTCAACCTGCTCACGCACTTTCTTTCCCCGACCCGCGGCCAGATCTTCTACAACGGGCGCGAGATCACGGGCTCCAGCCCCGCGGCCATCGCGAGGCTGGGGCTGGTCCGGTCTTTCCAGATTTCGGCGGTGTTTCCGCATCTCACGGTCCTGGAAAACGTGCGCATCGCGCTTCAGCGCAAGCGCGGCCGCTCGTTCGATTTCTGGCGATCGGACCGGATATTGCGCGACCTGAATTCGCGCGCACGCGAGCTGCTGGACGCGGTGGGCCTGTCGGCGTTCGAAGAGTCGATCGCGGTGGAGCTGCCCTACGGGCGCAAGCGCGCGCTCGAGATCGCGACCACGCTCGCGCTCGATCCGGAAATGATGCTCCTGGACGAGCCGACGGCGGGAATGGCGCACACGGACGTGGAGCGCATCGCGGCACTCATCCGGCGCGTCGCCGCCAACCGCACCGTGCTCATGGTCGAGCACAACCTCGGCGTCGTTGAGAATCTCTCTGATCACATCACGGTGCTCTCGCGCGGCGAGATCATCGCCGAGGGCGACTACCGGTCGGTGTCCGGTCATCCGGAAGTGATCAAGGCCTACCTGGGTTCCGAGCATGCCTGAGACGGCGCTGCTTTCCGTCGCGGACCTGAACGCGTGGTACGGGGAATCGCACATCCTGCATGGGGCGCAGTTCGAGGTGCGCCGCGGGGAAGTGGTGACGCTGCTCGGCCGCAACGGCGTCGGAAAGACCACCACCCTGAAGGCCATCATGGGCATGATCGCCCGCCGGGAGGGCTCGATCCGCTTCGACGGCACGCAGATCATCGCCCTTTCGTCCGATCGCATCGCCCGCCTCGGAGTCGCATTCTGCCCCGAGGAGCGCGGCATCTTCGCCAGCCTCGACGTCTACGAGAACCTGCTGCTCCCGCCTGAGGTCCGCCCCGGCGGCCTCGCGGTGGAGCAGGTTTTCGAGCTGTTCCCGAACCTGAAGGAGCGCCTCGCGAGCCAGGGCACGAAGCTCTCCGGAGGCGAGCAGCAGATGCTCGCGATCGGACGCATTCTGCGCACCGGGGCGCGGCTTCTCCTTCTGGACGAGCCGACCGAAGGCCTCGCTCCGGTGATCGTTCAGCAGATAGGCCACACCATCTCGCGGCTCAAGGCGGAAGGGTTTACCATCCTCCTGGTCGAGCAGAATTTCCGGTTCGCCTCGCGCGTCGCCGACCGCCACTACGTCATGGAGAGCGGCCGGGTGGTGGACATGATCCCGAACACCGAGCTAGAGTCCAATCTGGAAAAGATTCACGAATACCTAGGCGTATAGCCCGATTTCCGATCAACCCAGAGAGAAGAGGAGCCCCATGTTTTCCAAACGCAGCATATTCGCGGCGGCGTCGCTCGCCTTCGCCGCGTCGGGCACGCAGGCGCAGATTTCCGACGACGTCGTCAAGATCGGCGTTTTGTCCGACATGTCCAGCCTTTACTCCGACATCGCCGGATCCGGATCGACGGTGGCGGCTCGCATGGCGGTCGAGGATTTCGGCGCCGCCCGGAAAGGCATGAAGGTGGAGATACTCTCGGCGGACCACCTGAACAAGCCCGACGTGGGTTCGAGCATCGCGCGCCAGTGGTACGACGTCGACAAGGTGGACGTCATCGTCGACGTGCCGACTTCTTCGATCGCGCTTGCGATCAACCAGATCACGCGCGAGAAAGGCAAAGCGTTCCTCGTCTCCGGCGCGGCGACCTCCGACCTCACGGGCAAAGCGTGCTCGCCGAACACCATCCACTGGACCTACGACACCTGGATGCTCGCCAACGGCACGGGCAACGCCATCGTGAAAACCGGCGGCGACACCTGGTATTTCATCACCGCAGACTACGCTTTCGGGCTGGCGCTGGAGCGCGATACCGAGGCGGTGGTGCTCAAGAACGGCGGCAAGGTGCTCGGCAAGGTGCGGCATCCGCTCAACGCGCAGGACTTCTCCTCGTTCCTGCTCCAGGCGCAGGCCTCCAAGGCCAAGATCGTCGGCCTCGCCAACGCCGGGGGCGACACCACCAACTCGATCAAGCAGGCGGCCGAATTCGGTATCGTCAAAGGCGGACAGAGCCTCGCCGGCATGCTGGTGTTCATCAGCGACATACACGGCCTAGGCCTGGACAAGGCGCAAGGACTGATTTTCACCGAGACCTTCTACTGGGACTTGAACGATCAGACCCGCGCCTTCGCCAAGCGTTTCGCCGCGGCGAACAGCGGCAAGTATCCGACCATGGTGCAAGCGGGCGTGTATTCGACGATCACGCATTATCTCAAGGCGGTCGAGGCCGGCAAAACCGACGACGGCACCAAGGTGATCGCCAAGATGAAGGAGCTGCCGACCGATGATCCGCTCTTCGGCAAGGGCCGCGTGCGCATGGACGGCAGGAAGCTGCATCCCGCCTACCTGGTCGAGGTGAAGAAGCCGTCCGAGTCGAAGGGCCCGTACGACTACTACAAAATCCGCGCGACCATTCCGGCGGATCAGGCGTTCAGGCCGATGAGCGAAGGCGGGTGCTCGCTGGTCAAGTGATGCCGCGCACTGACCGATCGTGGAGATTTTCGGCGTACCGACGCAAGCGCTGTTCGGGCAGCTGCTGATCGGGCTGATCAACGGCTCGTTCTATGCGCTGCTCTCGCTCGGGCTCGCGGTGATTTTCGGGCTGCTCAACATCATCAACTTCACCCACGGCGCCCAGTACATGATGGGCGCGTTCTGTGCCTATTTCCTGGCCACCAAGCTCGGCATCGGCTACTGGTGGGCGCTCGCGATCGCGCCGCTCGCCGTGGGTCTTGTCGGCATGGTCATCGAGCGGCTCATGCTCGCGAGGCTCTACAAGCTCGACCACCTGTACGGGCTGCTCCTCACCTTCGGGCTCGCGCTCATCATCCAGGGGCTGTTCCGTAACGAGTACGGCACCTCGGGAATTCCCTATGCGATGCCTCAGGAGCTTTCCGGCGGGCGCAATCTGGGTTTCATGTTCCTGCCGAACTACCGGGCCTGGGTCATCGTCGCGTCGATCGTGATGTGCCTTGCGACGTGGTTCGTGATCGAGAAGACCCGGCTCGGCTCGTACCTGCGCGCGGCGACCGAAAACCCGGCGCTGGTGCAGGCTTTCGGCATCAACGTGCCGAGAATGATCACGCTCACCTACGGTTTCGGCGTCGCGCTCGCCGCGTTCGCGGGCGTGATGGCGGCGCCGATCTACCAGGTCAATCCGCTCATGGGGGCGGACCTGATCATCGTCGTCTTCGCGGTGGTCGTGATCGGAGGCATGGGCTCGATCATGGGCTCGATCGTGACCGGCTTTGCGCTCGGGCTGATCGAAGGCCTGACCAAGGTGTTCTATCCCGAGGCGTCGAACACGGTGATCTTCATCATCATGGCGATCGTGCTGATGATCAAGCCTGCAGGCCTCTTCGGCACCCAGCGGTGAAGGCGTTCTAGGATCATGTCGGTCGTGCACGAACTTGCGCCGAGCGCCGCATCGCGCGCCGAAGGGCTTGCGCATCAGCGCATCGCCACCGTCGTGATGATCGCGTTCTTCGCGCTTGCGCCGCTCGTCGCGTATCCCGTGTTCCTCATGAAGGTGATGTGCTTCGCGCTGTTCGCCTGCGCCTTCAACCTCCTGATCGGCTACGGGGGCCTGTTGTCCTTCGGTCACGCGATGTTTCTCGGCACGGCCGGCTATGCCTCGGCGCACGCGGCCAAGGTATGGGGCTTCCCACCCGAGTTCGCGATTCTCTTCGGCACGGCGTGTTCCGCGTTGCTCGGCCTCGTCACCGGGCTGCTCGCGATCCGCCGTCAGGGCATCTATTTCGCGATGATCACGCTCGCGCTCGCGCAGATGATGTATTTTTTCTACTTGCAGGCGCCGTTTACAGGCGGCGAGGACGGCATCCAGGCCGTGCCGCGCGGCAAGCTCTTCGGCGTGCTCGATCTCAACAACGCGTGGGCGATGTATTCGCTGGTGTTCGCGGTGTTCGTCGGCGGATTCCTTCTCATCCACCGCGCCGTGCACTCACCGTTCGGGCAGGTGCTGAAGGCGATCCGCGAAAACGAGGCGCGAGCCCTTTCGCTCGGCTACGACGTCAACCGCTACAAGCTGCTCGCCTACGTGCTCTCGGCGACGCTCGCGGGCCTCGCCGGAGCGACCAAGGTTCTGGTGTTCGAGCTCGCTTCGCTCACCGACGTGCACTGGACCATGTCGGGCGAAGTGGTGCTGATGGTGCTGCTCGGGGGGCTTGGGACCGTGTTCGGCCCGGTGGTGGGCGCACTGATCATCATTTCGATGGAGAATTACCTCGCCCAGATCGGCTCCTGGGTGACGGTCGTCCAAGGCGTGATCTTCGTGATCTGCGTGCTCACCTTCCGCCGCGGAGTGATCGGCGAGCTGGGAAGGCTGATCAGGAAGCCGCTGTAAGAGCCGAGCTTCCCCAGCCTCACAAAAAACCCGCGTCGAACCTCACCTCGACGCGGGTTTATCAACCGGACCCGGCCGCCAGGTCTTCAATCTCTTTCTCGCTCAGGCCCGCCTCGCTCAGCACCTCGCGCGTATGCTGCCCGAGCTTCGGCGCAGGCCGGTAATCGGTTCTTGCGCCGGAAGCGAGCCTGTTCGGCAGGGCGATGTTCCAGATCGTGCCTTCGGTCGGATGCGCGACGCGCTCGAACATTCCGACCTCGCGCAGGTGCGGATCGTCGAGCAGGGACTCGAAGCTGTGGTAGGGCATGCAAGGCACGTCCGCGCGCTCGAGCAGCTCCAGCCACTCGGCGGTGGTCTTCGAGCGCAGCGACTGCGCGCGGACTTCGAAATAGTCCCTGACGTTCGCGAACCGCGCGGCCACCGAGTCGAAGCGCCGGTCGGCCTTCAGCTCGGGCCGGCCCACCGCGTCGAAGAACGCAAAGGCCTGCTTGTCGGTATTGGCCGACACGCAGATGAAGCCGTCCGCGGTCGGCAGCGGGCGGGCTTCCGGTTCGAGCACGCGCGGATCGCCGGTGCCCCCAAGCGGCGGATCGAAGGTGCGCAGGTACATGTGCTCGGACATGACGAATGCCGCCATGTTCTCGAACATGGGGACCTCGACGTGCTGGCCCGCGCCGCTCGACTTGCGGTGATACAAGGCGAGCAGGACCATTTGAACCGCGATCAGCCCGACGATGTGGTCGGCCATGACCATCGGCGTGTAGCGGGGCGTGCCGGTGGAGCGCGCGTGGCAGGCCGCGACTCCGGCCGAACCCTGGATGATGGTGTCGTAGGCGGGCTTCGCCGCGTAGCGCCCGGACTGGCCGAAGCCGACGAGGCTGCAGGTGATGAGCTTCCCGTTCACCGCGCGAAGCTCGTCGTAGCCCAGGCCGAGCCGCTTCAGCGCGGCGGCGCGCATGTTGACGACCAGCACGTCGGCGCCGGTGCACAGGCGCTTCAGAGCCCCGCGCGCGGCGGGCTGCTTCAGGTCGAGCACGACCGAGCGTTTGTTGCGATTCATGTGAAGGAACTTGGAGGCCATCTTCGGCGTGACCGACTTCCCTCCCAGCGCGCGCAGCAGATCGCCCTCGGGCGGTTCGATCTTGACGACGTCCGCCCCGTAGTCGGCGAAGAATTGCGTCGCCACCGGGCCCATGACCACCGAAGTCAGATCGAGGACCCGGATTCCCTGCAGCGGCCCGCCGCTCATCTGGGCTCAAACTCCAGCTCGGCCTCGATCGCGAGATCGCCCTCGGCATCCAGCGCCCACATGCGCGCCTTGTTTTCGGCCGCGAGCAGCTTGCCGCATACGGTGATCGGCCGGTTGACGAAGAGCGCCTTGACGTTTCTGGACGAAGACGATCTCAGCTCCCTGCCGCTTTTCGACGTTGCGAGCTCCCACAACAGCAGCGTCATCAGGCCGCCGTTCATGACCAGGTCTGGGTAGCCTTCCTTGTCGCGCACGTAATCGGCGTCGTAGTGGATGCGGTGAGAATTGAACGTCACCGCGGAATAGCGAAACAGCAGGACGCTGTCCGGGACGATCGAGCGCGTCCATTGGGCCGAGTCGGCGCCGGGCGCGGGCGCCGCCTCCGGTTTCGGCGCGCCCGGCTTCGGCTCCTCGCGATAGACGATGTCGTGCTCCTCGACCACGGCAAGCCCCCGCGGCCCGGATATTTCGTGGCGCACGGTCACGAAGCACATCTTGCCGGAGCGTCCCTGCTTGGGCTCGATGCGCGCGATGCGCGAGAGCCGGTTGACTTCGTCGCCGATGCGCAGCACGTCGTGGAACTCCACGCGCCTGCCCGCGAACATGCGTCTGGGCAGGGGGACGGGCGGAATGAACTGCCCCTTGTGGGGATGGCCGTCGGGCCCGAGCAGGGACTGCCGCTCCGCCGGGGTGAACAGGACGACGTACCAGCCTTTGGGGATCGCATCGCCGCGCCCGTACGGTCTGAGCGGGACATCGAGCAGGGCGGCCAGGCGCTTGATTGCGGCGAGCGACACTTCGTCGCTTGCCTGCTGCTGCCTGCCTATCCATTCCTGGAGGGTATCGGCCATGGCGTTACGGAAATTCAACGGGGCGTACTATTTTGCAGGGATTGTGATCCCGGCGCTTGCTGCCGGCTAAATTATTTTCAGCGCCGCGAGCTGATCGAGCTCCTCCCGGCGCAACCCGAGCAGCCCGCCGAGTACTTCGCGCGTATGCTGTCCGAGGAGCGGCGGGGGCAGCATGTATTCGACCGGGTTCTCTGAAAACCGCATCGGACTCGCGACGGTTGGACAGGGGACGCCCGCCGCGTGCGGAATCTCGATTTTCAGTCTTCGGTGCCGCACCTGCGGGTCCTCGAACACCTGCCGGTAGTCGTTGATCGGCCCGCACGGAATGTTGGCGGCTTCGAGTTCGGTGAGCCACCGCGCGCTCGATCGCTCACGGAGTATCTCCCGCAGCACAGGGATCAGCGTGGCGCGATTCCTGATGCGCCCCGGCATGGTGGCGTACCGGGGATCAGCGGCGAGCTCCAGCCGGCCGGCGGCTTTGCAGAAGCTCGCAAATTGAGTGTCGTTTCCGACCGCGAGGATGACGTGGCCGTCGGCGGTGGCGAACACTTCGTAAGGCACGACGTTCGCGTGCGCGTTGCCGTAGCGGCCAGGGACCTTTCCCGAGGTGAAGTAATTTAGGATCTGGTTCGCGCCGAAGGCGACGATGGCGTCGAACAAGGCGAGGTCGATGTACTGTCCAACACCGGTGCGCTCGCGATGTGCGATGGCCGCCGTGATGGCGAGACTCGCGTACATTCCCGCGAGGACGTCGGTCACGGCGATGCCTACCTTCTGGGGACCGCCGCCGGGCTCGCCGTCGCGTTCTCCGGTGATGCTCATGAGGCCGCCCATGCCCTGGAAAATGAAGTCGTAGCCAGGGCGCCGCGCATACGGGCCGGTCTGGCCGAACCCGGTCACCGAGCAATACACAATCTTCGGATGGATCTTTTTCAGGTCTTCGTACGCGAGCCCGTACTTGGCCAGCCCGCCGACTTTGTAGTTTTCGATCAGCACGTCGGATTTCAGGGCGAGTTCGCGCGCGATGCGCTGGCCCTCGGGTCTCGAGATGTCGAGCGTCACCGATTTCTTTCCGCGGTTGACCGAGAGGAAGTAGGCGGCCTCGCGCGTTTCCTTTCCGTCCTTGTCCTTGAGGAAAGGCGGACCCCAGCTGCGCGTGTCGTCGCCCGAGCCCGGCCGCTCCACTTTGATCACCTCCGCGCCGAGGTCGGCAAGGTTCTGCGATGCCCAGGGCCCGGCGAGAACGCGGGAGAGATCGAGGACTCGAATGTGAGAGAGCGGGCGCGGCATGGCCGGAGCGATCGGGGACCGGCGGATTATATCGGCAGCACGGAGAGCCGGGGCGGTATGCGCCATGGCTTATAATCCGCCTGTATTTTTTGCAAGAGGCGGTGAATGAAAATCCTGGTTGCGGTCAAGCGCGTCGTCGATTTCAACGTCAAGGTGCGCGTCAGGGCCGACGGCTCGGGTGTCGAAACGGCCAACGTCAAGATGTCGATGAATCCCTTCGACGAGATCGCGGTCGAGGAAGCAATACGCTTGAAGGAAGCCGGGACCGCGACCGAGATCGTCGTGGTATCGTGCGGCGTGCAGGCTTGCCAGGAAACATTGCGCACGGCGCTCGCCCTCGGCGCCGACCGGGCGATCCTCGTCGAGACCGAGGTGGAGCTGGAGCCGCTCGCGGTGGCCAAGCTCCTGCGCGCGATCGTGCAGAAGGAAAGCCCGCGGCTCGTCATCCTCGGCAAGCAGGCGATCGACGACGACTGCAACCAAACGGGCCAGATGCTCGCGGCGCTGCTCGGCTGGTCACAGGGAACCTTCGCTTCGAAGGTAAAAATTTCGGACGGCAAGGCCGAGGTGACGCGCGAGGTGGACGGAGGACTCGAAACGATCTCGATCACGATGCCCGCCGTGGTGACGACCGACCTGCGCCTGAACGAGCCGCGCTATGTCACGCTCCCCAACATCATGAAGGCGAAAAAGAAACACATGGAAGTGCTGAAACCAGACGCGCTCGGCGTGGACGTCGCCCCGCGGCTCAAGACCTTGAAAGTGGAGGAGCCGCCCAAGCGCAAGGCGGGGGTCAGGGTGCACGACGCCAGGACCCTGGTTGCGAAGCTCCGTAACGAAGCCAAGGTGATTGCATGAGCGTGCTCGTCGTCGCCGAGCATGACAACCAGTCGGTCAAATCGGCGACGCTCAATACCGTCGCCGCCGCGGCGAAGATCGGGGGCGAACTCGTCGTCCTTGTCGCCGGTTCGAGCTGCGGCGCAGCAGCAAAGGCCGCCGCCGCGATCCCGGGCGTCAAGAAAGTCCTAGTGGCTGACGCACCGCACTACAAGGACCCGCTTGCGGAGAACCTCGCGCCGCTGGTCGTGGATCTTTCCGGAGCCTACACGCACGTCCTTCTGCCCGCGAATTCCTTCGGCAAGAATCTGGCGCCGCGCCTCGCGGCGCTGCTCGATGTCGCACAGATCTCCGACATCGTCTCGGTCGTGAGCGCCGATACTTTCGTTCGCCCGATCTATGCCGGCAATGCTCTTGCGACCGTGCAATCGAAGGACAAGATCAAGATCATCACCGTGCGAACGACGGGTTTCGACGCTGTTTCCGCAAACGGCGGCTCGGCCGCGGTCGAAACCCTGCGGGCGGGCGCGGATGCGGGCCTGTCCTCGCTCGTCGGCCGCGCGCTCACCAAGTCCGAGCGCCCCGAGCTGACTTCCGCGCGTGTGGTGGTCTCCGGAGGACGCGGCATGGGCTCGGGGGACAACTTCAAGGTGCTGGAACCGCTCGCCGACAAGCTGGGTGCGGCGATGGGGGCTTCGCGTGCGGCGGTGGATGCGGGATTCGTGCCGAACGATTGGCAGGTCGGGCAGACCGGCAAGATCGTCGCGCCGGACCTCTACATCGCCGTGGGCATCTCCGGCGCGATCCAGCACCTCGCGGGCATGAAGGACAGCCGCGTCATCGTCGCCATCAACAAGGACGAGGAAGCGCCGATATTCCAGGTGGCGGACTACGGGATCGTCGGGGACCTGTTCCAAATCGTTCCGGAATTGGTGAAAGAGCTGGGATAAACGGCTTTGCAGAGGCACCTATGAGCGAATACAAAGCACCGCTGCGCGACATGCACTTCGTGCTGCAGGAATTGGCCGGATTGGCCGAGATCGCGAAGCTGCCCGGCTGCGAGGAGATCAACGCCGAGCTCGTCGACCAGATTCTCGAGGAGAGCGCGAAGTTCGCAAGCGGCGTCCTCTCGCCGCTCAACAAGCCCGCCGACAAGGAGGGCTCGAAGTGGGACAAGGGCAGCGTCACCACTCCCAAGGGCTTCAAGGAGGCGTACCGGCAGTTCGTCGAGGCGGGCTGGAACGCGCTGCAGGCGCCCGCCGAGCACGGCGGGCAGGGGCTGCCGAAGATCGTCTCGACGCCCGTCGTCGAGATGTGGAAGTCGGCCAACCTCTCTTTCTCGCTTGTTACGATGCTTACCGCAGGCGCGGTCGAGGCATTGATCCTGCGCGGCACCGAGCAACAGAAAGAGCAATACCTGCCGAAGATGATCGAGGGCAGCTGGACCGGCACCATGAACCTCACCGAGCCGCAGGCGGGCTCCGATCTCGGACTGGTGCGGACCCGCGCGGTCCGCGAAGGAGATCATTACCGCGTCTCGGGGCAGAAAATCTTCATCACTTACGGCGAGCACGATCTGGCGGAGAACATCGTCCACCTCGTGCTCGCGCGCGTCGAGGGCGCGCCCGAGGGCGTGCGCGGCATCTCGATGTTCCTCGTGCCAAAGTTCCTGGTGAACGCCGACGGCTCGCTGGGGCAGAGAAACGGGGTGCAGTGCGCCTCGATCGAGCACAAGCTCGGCATCCACGCGAGTCCGACCGCCGTGCTCGTGTACGAAAACGCGGTCGGTTACCTGGTCGGCGAGGAGAACCGTGGCCTCGAGTACATGTTCATCATGATGAATCTCGCGCGATTCGCAGTGGGCATGGAAGGCCTCGCGATCTCCGAGCGCGCCTACCAGCAGGCGCTTGCGTACGCAAAAGAGCGCGTCCAAAGCCGCGACGTCGCGGGCGGCGGCAAGGCGGTGACTATCATCCACCATCCCGACGTGCGTCGCATGCTGATGAGCATGAAGTCGCAGACCGAGGCGATGCGCGCGCTGGGCTATGTCGTCGCGGCGGCGGTGGACAAGTCGCTGAGGCACCCGGACAAGGAAGAGCGCGCGCGCAACCAGGCTTTCGTCGACCTCATGATCCCGATCGTGAAGGGCTGGTTCACCGAGACCGGCATCGAGGTGGCGTCCACGGGCATCCAGGTGCACGGCGGCATGGGCTTCATCGAGGAGACCGGCGCGGCGCAGCACCTGCGCGACGCGAGGATCACGACGATCTACGAAGGCACCACCGGCATCCAGGCGAACGATCTGATAGGTCGCAAGATCGCGCGCGAAGGCGGCGCGACCGCGAAAGAGGTGATCGGGGTGATGCGCGCGGTGGAAGCCGAGCTCGGCAAGGCGGCGGGGGAGGACATGGCTGCGACCCGCGAGGTCTTTTCGGCGGCGCTGACCGCCGCGGAGGAGTGCGTCTCGTGGATGGTCATCACCTACGGCAACGATATCAAGGCGGCGCACGCCGGCGCCGTCCCTTTCCTGAAGCTCATGGGCATCGTCTGCGGCGGCTGGCAGATGGCGCGCGCCGCGCTCGTCGCTCGGCAGCGGCTCTCGGAAGGCAAGGGCGACAAGTCCTTCTACGAGGCGAAAATCAAGACCGCGCGCTTCTACGCCGACCATATCCTGACGCAG
>Ga0193733_1000064_pt1 | contig 40377 bp, 41 predicted proteins | sample U1s2metaG_FD_145076 | JGI IMG/M metagenome (GOLD analysis project Ga0193733, IMG submission 145076) | Soil microbial communities from a riparian zone of the East river system, Colorado, United States - U1s2 | ecosystem: Environmental > Terrestrial > Soil > Riparian zone | place: USA: East River...
TGGATGGACCGGTAGCAAATTGTTCTTGATGGTCACGTCGGAAGTGTCCACCTCGGCAGCGCGGGAAGCAAGCGCCCCGGGCTGCTCGAAGTCACCGCCGCGCGGTCAGGATCGCCAGCAGCATCGCGATCACCGCCAGCGCCATCACGCCGGTGGCGAGCCAGCCGAGATTCTTCAAGCGCCGCCTCACGGTGAAGCGCCCCATGATCTCCGGGCGCGCCGCCATCAGCATCATCACCGCCATGATGGGCACCGAGATCACGCCGTTGATCACCGCGCTCCAGATGAGCGCCTTGACCGGATCGATCTCGGTGAAGTTGAGCGCGACGCCTATCGTCGTCGCGGCGATGAGGATGCCGTAGAAGCCGCGCGCTTCCATCAGCCTCAAGCCCAGGCCGATCGGCCAGTGGAAAGATTCGGCGACGGCATACGCGGCCGACCCGGCGAGCACCGGCACGGCGAGCATGCCGGTCCCGACGATCCCCGCCGCGAACAGCAGAAACGCGAACTCGCCGCCGATCGGGCGCAGCGCCTCGGCCGCCTGCGCCGAGGTCTGGATGTCGGTGATGCCGTGCGCGTGCAGGGTCACCGCGGTGGTGAGCATGATGAAGAACGCCACCAGGTTGGAGAACGTCATCCCGATGTAGGTATCGACCTTGATGCGGCGAAGCTGTGCCGCGGCCTGTTCGGGCGCTTCGCGCAGCGGCTGTTCGCCGTCGGCCGCGCGCTGCTCCTCCACTTCCTGCGAAGCCTGCCAGAAAAAAAGATACGGGCTGATGGTCGTGCCGAACACCGCCACCAGCGTGAGCAAATAATCCGCGCGCAGCGTCACGTCCGGGACGAGCGTGTGCAAGCCGGCCTCGAGCCACGGCACCCGCACCACGAATACCGTCGCCACGTAAGCGAAGAGCGCGAGCGTCAGCCACTTCAGGAACGGCGCGTACCGGGGAAAGGGAATGAAGACCTGCAAGCCGAGCGACACCAGCGCGAACGCGACGATGTAAAGGCGGGTCGAGCCGCCGACGAGCAGTTGCAGCGCCGCCGCCATCGCGCCGAGATCGGCGGCGATGTTGATCGTGTTGGCGACGAGCAGGAGCGAGATGACGGCGTAAAGCAGCGATTTCGGATAGTGCTGCCGGATGTTGGCGGCGAGTCCCTGCCCGGTGACGCGGCCGATGCGCGCGCTCACGATCTGGATGCCGATCATGAGCGGCAGCGTGAACAACACCGACCACAGCATGCCGTAGCCGAACTGCGCGCCCGCCTGGGAATAAGTGGCGATGCCGCTCGGATCGTCGTCCGCGGCGCCGGCGATGAGGCCCGGCCCCAGCTGCTTCAGCAGAGGCAGTCGCACCGCGGGCTTTCCGGCGCGGGAAGCGGGTGCGAGTTTTTCCTCTTTTGCGGTCATGGCTGCTGTCGGGGAGCGGCGCGCCGCGCGGCGCTGCGGCAGTGTACGGAGAAAACCCTGACAGAAGCTTGAAGGAACCGGACGATTCCAACTCCAGCGGGCTAGCGCAAGTCCTCCGGCAATATGTAATCGGGATAGCGTTTCCTGAACTCGGCGAGTTCGCGCTCGACCTCGGTCATCTTGCCCTCGGTCCTGAGCTTGCGAATATCCTCGAGCCATTTTTCCGGCGTGCGCTCCTTGGCTTCGGAAACCGCGAGAGGGTTCGCGATCGCAGCGGTGACGCCCGATCTTTGAAACGTGGCTCCGGACTCCGAAAGCGCGCCTGCTGCCGGGGCAGCCGCGGGCGCCTGCATCGGTCGGGCCTGCTGACGAAACTCGGGCGCGCTCTGAGCGTCGGGCACGGGAGCGGCCAGAGCAGGCTTCGCCTCCTCGCGCTTGCGCAATACCTCCGATGCGCGCGGAACCTCAGGCACGAATGCCGGCTGCCCCGTGCCGAGGCCTCCCCTCGAAACGGTGCTCTCGCCCCGACCCTGTTCTACTGGATCGCGCTGGAGGGCCTGCGAGATAGGCGGGGCCGGCGCGATGGGCCGCAACACCGCGGGTGATGGCGTCCCCGGCTGGTCGGTGCGCTGTGGCTCCGCCGGCAAAACTTTCGCCGGCCGATCGGTTCGCCGTGCCTCGGGCGCCATCGCGTCGAGGCCTGACTCCCGCTCGAAGACCATGAGTGCCAGCGTGAAGGTCACCAGCACGGTCGCGGCGAGCGCGACCGGCGTGCCCCAGCGGCGCGCGAACCCGAACCCGGCGGGCCGCCGCCTCGCGCCGGCGACGCGTTGCGACGCCGCGAGGATATTGTCGTCGACCCGCTGCGGAGGGCGCGGCCCCTCTGCGTCGCGATAAATGCGGGAAAGCTCGTCGTCGCGCCGCTCGATCATGATTTCTTCCCCAAACTTGCACGCAGCTTCGCCACAGCATAGCGCAGGCGGCTCTTCGCGGTCTCGGGGCTGACCCCGGTCGCGGCGGCGATCTCCTCGATCGACAGCTCGCTCTCCTGCTGCAGGACAAAGGCCTCGCGCTGCGCATCGGGAAGCTCTCCGAGCGCGGCAAGCAGCCGCTCCACCGCACGCTTTCGGTCCAGACGCAGGTCGGCGGCGATCTCCCCGGCGGGAAGGTCCTCGAGGACGGATTCGCTTTCCTCGTGGCTCAGGAACGACGCCCGGCCGTTCGCGCGGTAGAAATCCATCAGGCGATTGTGTGCGATGGCGTATACCCAGGAAGTGAATTTCGCCCGGACTTCATAGCGCCCGCGGGAGTTGACGACGCGCATCCAGAGGTCCTGGAATAATTCCTCGGCTGATTCCGCATTGCCGACCTGTCGCAGCAGGAAACGGTACAAGGGGAGACGATGGCGGCGGTAGAGCGCTTCGAACGCTCCGGCATCGCCCTTGCCGTAGCGCAGCATCAGCTCCTCGTCGCTCGCTTCGCTCCTCATGCGGCGCAAGTGTAGCGCCTCAGCAGGCCTCCGGTGCCGCACGGGGCGCACGTGAGGCGGGACAGGCAGGACCGAAGCGAGGACCGACATCCTGGAGTTAACGGCGGCAGCGCAGGAACGGGGTTACGGACAGCCACGCTCACTTTCCCGCACGGATGATCTCGTCGAGCTTCTGACCCTCTATGTTGGTGTTGACCTGCATCCACAGCGGAAGGTGATCTGACATCTGAAAGGTGAACGCCGTCTTCTCCAGGTCCGGGAACAGCTCTTTCGAGCTCCCGGCGTAGAAATCGACCACGCCCGCCTGGTTCGAGAAATTCTCCGGATAGCCGGGGTAATGCAGAATTTGATCGTAGCGCTTGTTCTGGGCCAGGTTCGTGCCGAAGGACTTGCCCTTGAGGGCGGCAGGCATCTGAAGCCCTTTCCCGGTCAAAGCCGCGAGCTGCTCGGGCGTTTCGATATTGAAGTCCCCGACTATGATGAGATCCTTGTCCTCGGAGGTCTTCTCGTTCCGCTTCAGATCGATCCATTCTGCGAGAGACTGCAGCTCCACCAGACGCCCCGCGGGTGTCCCCCACTGCGCGTGCGCCGCCAGAAAGACGAAATCGAAACTGCCGGCGCTGAACGACGCCATGAAGGGCTCGCGCCACCAGTCGAATTTGGGCAGATACAGGTTTCCGACTTTCTCGCGCGGTGGATTGGCCGTGGCGGCGAATCCGCTGAATGCGACTGCCCTCTTGTCGTAAACGAATCCGACGCGTTCATTGTTTCCGCCCGAATCTCTCAGCGCGTCGGAATAGATGACCCGCCAGGTCGGCCCGAGCACCTCGAGGACGCGGCCCAGGTCCGTCAGGTTGTCCCGAAGTTCCGCGATGCTGATGAGGTCGAACTGACCCAGGACCTCGGCGATGTAATGGATCGCCGCTTCGCTGCGCGCCTTCTTGCCGAACTCCCGGATGTTCCAGGTGGCGATGTTGAGCGTCTCGTCGAGCTTCGAGGACGGGATCCCGGCGTTCGCGATTCTCGCCTGCAGGACCTTCAGACCCTTGGCGATTTCCGGCGAAATATCTCCGTGGTTCATGATGATCCCCTTCCAAATGAGCTGTCATTCTGAGGGCGCAGCCCGAAGAATCTGCTTTCGATTATTCAAAAGCAGATCCTTCGCTTCGCTCAGGATGACGGGCCCTTTGCGCCCCGAATCGCGCGCCAGAGGCGGTCCGGGGTCGCCGGCATGTCGAAGCGCGTGACGCCCGCCTGCCGAAGGGCATCCGATACGGCGTTCATGAGCGCGGGGAGCGAGCCGCTCACGCCGGCTTCGCCCACGCCCTTTGCGCCGAGCGGGTTCGTGGCGGTCGGCACCGGATGCTCGCGGATCGCGAGGCCGTTCACGAGACCCGCGCGCGGCATCGGGTAGTCCATGAAGCTCCCGGTGAGGAGCTGCCCGGTGTCGGGATCGTACACCGCATGCTCGCCGAATACCTGCCCCGCCCCTTGAGTGATCCCGCCCTGCATCTGTCCTTCCACGATCTGGTGATTGATGATGTTGCCGGCGTCGTCCACCGCGGTGAAGCGCACGATTTCGGCGATTCCCGTTTCGGGCTCGATCTCGACTTCCGCGATGTGGCAGCCGTTCGGGAAGGTCACGCCGAACTTGCCCTCGGTTTTCACGTCGAGCGCGTTCGGAGTTCCGGCGTACTTCTGCGCGAGCGCGAGCAGCGTAACGGCGCGGTCGGTGCCCCTGATCCGGTAAGAGCCTTCGCGGAACTCGATATCCGCGGCGGCCGCTTCGAGTTCTTTCGACGCGAGCGCGAGGCCTTTTTCCACGACCTGCTTTGCGGCGAGCTGCATGACGCTCCCGACGCCCAGGAGCGAGCGCGAGCCGCCGGTCGCGTTGCCGACCAGGCGCACCGCGGGGTCGCCGTTCCGCAGGCGGAACTTTTCCATCGGCACGCCGAGCACCGAGGAGACGATCTGCGCGTAGCTCGTCTCGTGGCCCTGTCCGTGCGAGTGCGAGACCGCGTACATCGTGATCGCGCCGCCCGCGTCGAAACGCAGCTCGACCTGGTCCGACGGCGCAAAGCCCCCGCCGCTCGCCTCGATGTAAGCGGCCATGCCGCGGCCGCGCAGTCTCCCGCGCGCGGCCGATTGAGCGCGCCGCGCCGGAAATCCGGCCCAGTCGGAAGCCTTCAGCGCGTCGCCGAGCACGCCCTCGAAATCGCCGCAGTCGTAAGTGTTGCCGTTCGCCGCCTTATAGGGAAACTTGTCCTTGGTCACGAGGTTCCTGCGCCGCAGCTCGGCGGGATCGATGCCCAGCTCGACTGCGGCATGATCGACGAGCCGCTCGATCATGTAGGACATCACCGGGCGGCCTGCGCCGCGGTAGGCGGCTCCGGGCGCCTTGTTCGTCACCGCGAGCTTGACGCGCGCGCACGCGGCCGGCACCTCGTACACGCCGGTGAGGCAGGCGACCACGCCCTGCGTGTTGACGAACGGGCCGGTCGGAGCGAGGTAGGCGCCGAGGTCGGCGATATACGAAAACCGCATCGCAAGAAATTTACCCGAGGCGTCGAGCGCGAGCTCGCTCGTGCTCGCGACGTCCCGCCCCTGCTCGTCGGAAAGGAAAACTTCCGAGCGGCTGCCGATCCATTTTACCGGGCGGGCAGCCTTCTTCGCCGCGAGAAGCACCGCGCAGTATTCCGGATACATGTTGAAGCGCACGCCGAACCCGCCGCCGACGTCCTCGGCGATGACGTCGATCTTGTCGTCGGGAACGCCCATCGTGTAGACGAGCTGCCCGCGCATCCCCGCGGTCCCCTGAGTGCAGGCGTAGAGCGCATACTTCTGCGTCGCCGCGTCGTAGGTCCCAGCGCAGGCGCGCGGCTCCATCGGGTTGCCGACCATGCGCGGGTTGTCGAGCGCGAGTTTCACCACGCGGTCGGCTGCGCGGAACGCGGCCTCGGTCGCGGCCTCGTCGCCCGCGACCCAGTCGAAGGAAAGGTTCCCTGGAAGCTCGGCGTGGAGCTGCGCCGCCCCGGGCGCGAGCGCCTTGTCCGCGGCGGTCACCGCGGGCAGCTCGCGGTATTCGACCGCGATCAATTCGGCCGCGTCCTGCGCGAGCTGCGGCGACTCGGCGACGACGCAGGCGACGCACTCGCCGACGTGGCGGACTTTCCCTTGAGCGAGCACCGGGCGCGGCGGCTTTTTGAGCGGCTCGCCGAAGCGGTCCTTGACGCCGAGGTTGGTCGGAATCGACTTGTAGCCGGCTTCGGCCACGTCACGGCCGGTGAGCACGACGAGCACCCCGGGGGCTTCGAGCGCTGCGGACGTGTCGACGGAGACGATCTCGGCGTGCGCGCGGTCCGAGCGCAGGAACGCCGCGTAGGCCTGATTCGGAAAATTCCAGTCGGAGATGAATCGCCCCTGCCCGGTGAGCAGGCGCCGGTCTTCGAGTCTTCCCTTCATGTCGGAGTGGAGAATACCAGAACCGCCGGAGATTCACGGCTGGAAAAGCGCCCGCATCTGTGCTAAAAAAGCGGCCATGTCCGCGCATCGCTCCCGCAACCGCATCGCCGCCTGGCTCGCGCTCGCGGGCATGGCGCTCAACGCGTCCTGGCCGCTGCTCGCGAACGCCAAGCCGAACGCCCCGGCGCTGCCCTCCGAGGTCTGCAGCGCGACCGGCCTGAAACACGCGGGCGAAAGTCCCTTGAGCAAAGGCGCCCGGCCTTCGCATTGCGCCCTGTGCCCCTTCAATGCCGAGCGCGGCCCCGCGATTTCGGGCGCCGCGCCCGCCCTCCTCTGCCCGACGCCCGCCTCCGGGCCGGTCCGGGACCTTTTCTCCGAGCCGCAGCCTCAGGCGGCGCTCGATCCTTGCGCGCCTCCGCGCGCCCCGCCTTACTTCTCCTGATTCCCGCTGCTCCATAGCGTACGGCTGCGGCCGTACGCTCGTTGCGCACGCTCGAGTTCGAACAACGGGCGCGCGACTATCTCAGGAGGAAAAGAAATGAACAAGCAATTTGCAATCGCGTGCTCGGGAAGCCTCGCGCTCCTCGCTGCCGCAGGCACCGAAGCGTCCTGCGGTTCGGCTTTCTGCGTGCTCAACACCAACTGGTCGACGCAAGGCGTCGCCAGCGAACCCGGTGCCTTCCGGCTCGACGAGCGCTTCGAGTTCGTCGAGCAGAAGCATCTCATGCAGGGCACCAAACGGATCTCGCAGGCCGACGACACTGCCGACACGACGGAACTACGGACCATCAACCGCAACCTGCTGACGACCCTGGACTACACCGTCTCGAAGAGCTGGGCCGTTTCGGTATCCGTGCCCGTAGTGGACCGTTCTCACTCGCATATCGCCGACCCGACCGGAGCCGCGACATTCGAGAAATGGGACTTCACCAAGATCGGCGATACGCGCGTGCTCGGGATGTACCGCTTCGACAACGAGAAGAATCCGGTGGTCAGCCAGGGCCTGATCTTCGGCCTGAAGCTGCCGACCGGGGACTACCGCATCAGCAACGCCGACGGCGCCGTCGCCGAGCGCGCGCTGCAGCCGGGGACCGGAAGCACCGACCTCGTGCTGGGCGGTTACTACTCCGCACCGGGCATTCATCAGGACTCGAGCTGGTTCGTCCAGGCGCTGTATCAGCAGGCGGTGAGCATCAAGGAGGAATACAAGCCCGGCAATCAGTTCCAGCTCAACGTCGGCTATCGCTATCCCCTCGGTCACGATTGGCAGGCCCTGCTTCAGGTCAACAGCCTGATCAAGGGAAAGGACTCGGGCGCGAACGCGGAGCCGGACCTGAGCGGATCGAAGTCCGTTTTCTTGAGCCCGGGCCTCATCTACTCGCTCACGCACGATCTTCAGCTCTACAGCTTCGTGCAGGTGCCGATTTATCGTTTCTACAACGGCACCCAGTTGAGCGTCGATTGGGCCTTCGTCGCCGGGGCGACCATGCGCTTCTGACGCTTGCGGTAAACTAGCGCGCTTCACGCAGGGAGAAAACAATGAAGCTCGCGAGCTACCGCACTTCAAAAGGGGCCGGCTACGGCATCGTGATCGGCGACGGAATCGTCGATCTCACGCGCCGCATCGGCAGGAAGTATCCGGACCTGCGTGCCCTGCTGGCCGGGGGCGCGCTCGCTGAAGGCGAGAAGATCGCGAAGGCCGCGAAGAAGGCCGATCTCAAGCTCTCCAAAGTGACTTTCCTTCCTGTCATTCCGAACCCGGGAAAGATCGTCTGCGTGGGCTTGAACTATGAGGAACACCGTATGGAGACCGGCCGCGACAAGACCGAGAACCCGGCGCTCTTTATCCGCGTCGCGGAATCACAGGTGGGGCACAGGCAGGCCATCCTCATGCCGCCCGAATCGACCCACCTCGACTACGAAGGCGAGATCGCGGTCGTCATCGGAAAGCCCGGACGGCGCATCTCACAGGAAAATTCGTGGAAGCACGTTGCCGGTTACGCCTGCTACAACGACGGCTCGGTGCGCGACTGGCAGCGCCACACCCTGCAGTGGACCGCGGGCAAGAACTTCAGCCGCACCGGCGGATTCGGCCCGTGGATGGTCACGCGCAACGAGATCGCGGACGGCGAGGAACTGACGCTCGAGACGCGCTTGAACGGCCAGGTCATGCAGCACGCCACCACAGAACAGATGATCCACCGCATCCCGCGGCTCATCAACTACATCTCGACCTTCACGACACTGGAGCCGGGCGACGTCATCGTCACCGGCACCCCGGGCGGCGTCGGCGCTCGCCGCAATCCACCGGTGTGGATGAAGCCCGGCGACACGGTGGAGGTGGAAGTGAGCAAGGTGGGTGTGCTGGTGAATACGATCAAGGCGGGGTGACCAAATCGGTGCCGGATTACGTTGATAACTATGGGACGTGTGAGCGGACGCTGGCTGAACTTCGTATCTACTCCGACGCGAAGGGCGCCCGACGCAACCCCATCCTAGCGCGCGGTTTGGAGATCACAACTTGTGATCTCCAAGTCTCGAGCTCCCGTGCCGAGAGCCGAAACATGAAATCGGCGGGAAATCGATCGAGGTTGCGTTTGATCGCCTGGTTGAGCACCCGAGTCTGGACGCCATAGAGCGCGGCGAGGTCGGCATCGAGCATGACCTTATAGCCGCGCAGCACGATAATCGACTGCGCGATCCGCTCGGCGGGAACGACGGCGCGGCTCATGAAGCCTTCGATAGGAACGCGTCGACGATGCGGGAGAGTTGCCACCACATTGGTCGTTGCACAGTGAGTTTCACATGGGTGATAACGACCCACCGCGAGAAAGGTTGAATGGAGCGCGAACGCGCCCCTTTGGCTTCGCCCGGCGTCCCGGGCGTGAAAATCAATCCCTCGTCTGCGCCACAAAAATACTGCACGGCGCATGATCGAGCAGCGTCTTCCCGCCGATCCGCGCCATCTCAGTCGTTCTGCACGAACCCGATGCGTCGCTTCTTGGTCGGCTCAGGCGGCACCATGAGCTGACGGATGGCATCGAGGATGCCTGCGATGGCATGGTCGTGGGTGGTGAGTTTCCTCTCGAGTCTTGATTCCAGCTCATCGAGGCGCTTGGCGAGTTCTTTGTGCGCGACGAGGGTGTCGCGCAGCTCGACAAAGGCGCGCACCACGTAAACCGAGACCTCGGTGGCGCGCGGGGAGTTGAGCACCATGGCGGCCATGAGGGCGCCGTGCTCGGTGAAGGCGTACGGGGTGTGGCGTCGGCCGCCCCAGGCGAGGCGTCGTGCATCTGAACTTGAGGTCGCAAATTGCGACCTCAAGATGGCAACCTCCTGATTTGTCAACTGGAACATGAAATCGGACGGGAACCGTTCGAGGTTGCGCCTCACCTGTTCATTGAGCCGAACGGGCTTAGAAAAAAGCAGATTCTTCCGGCTGCGCCCTCAGAATGACATTGAAGCGAGTTCTCAATCCCTCGTCTGCGCCACAAAGATACTGCACGGCGCATGATCCAGCAGTGTCTTTCCCACCGATCCCCGCCACCAGCGCGAGCCGAAGGAGGCCTTCTGCTTGTGGCCGACCACGATGAGATCGCACTTCAGCTCCGCTGCGAGGCGGGAGATCTCTTCCACCGGTTCGCCGACTGCGAGGTGCCCGGCCACGGTGAAGCCCTTTTTCTTGAGCTGGGCGATGCCTTCGTTCAGCACTTCCTGGGCGCGCTTCTTTTCCTCTTCGAGCAGCTCCTCGGGCAGGAAGCCCTCGGTCAGGAACATGCTCGAGGGCATGCCGGCCACCGCGAGAAGGTGGGTTTCCGAATGGGCGAACGCCGCGATCTCGGCGCAGGCGAGCAGCGCTGACTTGCCCTCGTGGGAGCCGTTGTACGCCAACAGGATCTTCTTGAACATGGCAGCCTCCTCCTTCCGCTATTTCGCCAGCAGCCCCAGTCGCTCGATCAGCGCCCGCTCCCTTTGCAGCGTCTCTCGAGCGTACTTCGCGTAGTCCTCGCTCGACTGGTACCACACCTCCTGGTCGAGCTGCTCGAGCACCTTCAGGTTCTCCGGATCGTCGAGCGCCTTCTTGAAGCCGTCGTGCAAGATCCTCACGACTCGCGGCTCCATTCCGCGCGGGCCGACGATACCGTAAGGGGAACTGTAAACCATGTCGAAGCCCAGGTCCTTCGCAGTGGGAACGGCGGGCCAGTGCTTGGTGCGCTGATTCCCAAACGTGACCAGCAGCCTGAACTGCCCCGCGTCGACGAAACGCCCCCAGCCGCTGGAATCCGACTGCGCCATGATGTGGTCGCCGAGGAGCGCCTGCGTGGAATCCGCGTTTCCCTTGAACGGCACATGGAGGAACTGGACTCCGGTCTTCATCGACACTTCTTCCATCAGCAGATGCGGCGAGGTGCCGGTTCCGGTGGACCCGTAGGACATCTTTCCCGGATGGGCCCTGGCGTAGTCGAGGAGATCGCGAAAGGATTTGAACGGCGAATCGGTCTTCACCACCACCCCGAAGGTATAGCCCGACAGGCCGATGATGTAGGTGAAGTCGCGCACCGGGTCCCAGGGAAGCTTCTGCATGTGCGGGATGCGGAAAGCGCCCATGTGCATCTGCGAGAGCGAATAGCCGTCGGGCTTGGCGGTCTGCGCGATGTGGCCCGGCCCTATCGTTCCTCCGCCGCCGGGCTTGTTCTCGATCAGGACCGGCTGGCCCAGGTATTTCGCGGCGATCTCGGCGAAGCGCCGCAGATGAGTATCGGTCGAGCCGCCCGCGGGCCAGGGGCAGATCAGGGTGATCGGCCGTGAAGGAAATTCCTGCGCCATCGCCGGCAGCGCCAGGGACAGCCCGAGCAGAGCGAGCTTGCGTGCGAGTGAATGCATGCGGCTCCTCCTCCAGTAGCCGAATCGCGCAAGCTTGCCCAAAACGCCGTGGAACGTCAACGCGCGGCGTCGGGATCCGGTCGAAACACGTAGAATCGGCCCTTTTCCGCCCTGCATCATGCCCCTCGACGTTTCCCGACCCGATCTCAGCCTGGCGGTAATCGGCACGGGCGTCATGGGACGCGGCATCGCCCAGATCGCCGCGCAGGCCGGCATCCGCGCGCTGCTCCACGACAGCCGTCCGGGCGCCGCACGAGACGCGAAGGACTCCATTTCCGGGCAGCTCGCCAGGCTCGCCGAAAAAGGCCGGCTCGAGCGGGACGCGGTCGCGCGGGCGGAGGCGAATCTCGTCATCACCGATTCGCGGGAGGCCCTCGCCACCTGCCCCATCGTCATCGAGGCGATCGTGGAAAACCTGGAGGCCAAGCGCGACCTGTTCCGCTCGTTGGAAGAAATCGTCTCCGGCGATTGCCTGATGGCGTCCAACACCTCGTCGTTTTCGATCACCGCGATCGCGGCGGCGTGCAAGCGGCCCGAGCGCATCGCCGGCTTTCATTTCTTCAATCCCGTGCCGCTGATGAAAGTCGTCGAGGTCGTGGATGGGTTGCTCACCGCCCCCTGGGTCGGCGAGGCGCTCGCGGCGCTCGCGCTGCGCTGCGGGCACGAGCCGGTGCGCGCAAAGGACACGCCGGGCTTCATCGTCAACCACGCGGGCCGCGGCTACGGCACCGAGGCGCTGCGCATTCTCGGGGAGGGCATCGCGGAATTCCACGAGGTCGACCGCATCCTGCGCGACTGCGCCGGATTCCGCCTGGGCCCTTTCGAGCTGCTCGATCTGACGGGCCTCGACGTATCGCACCCGGTGATGGAATCGATCTACCGGCAGTATTACGAGGAACCACGGTTCCGCCCTTCGCCCATCACCGCCCAGCGCGTGCACGCGGGGCTGCTGGGCCGCAAATCCGGGCGCGGCTTCTACCGCCACGAGAACGGTAAGCAGGAAGAAATCCCCGAGCCTCGCGCGCCTGCCGCGCGGCCCGCGAGCGTCTGGGTGAGCCGCTCGGGACTCGGCACGAGGCTTGCCGAGCTGGTGGCGAAGCTCGGCGCGCGCGTCGACGCGGGCGCCCAGCCCGCGTCGCAGTCGCTGTGTCTCGTCGCGCCTGTCGGCCGCGACGCGACCGCGACTGCGCTGGACGAGGGGCTCGACCCGACGCGCACGCTCGCGGTCGACTGCCTGTTCGCGCTCGACAAGCGCCGCACGCTCATGACGACACCCGTGACCGCGCCCGCGATGCGCGCCGCCGCACACGGCCTCCTCGCGAGCGACGGAGTGCCGGTCTCGGTGATCCGCGATTCGCCGGGGTTCGTCGCGCAGCGCGTCATCGCGCAGATCGTCAACATCGCCTGCGACATCGCGCAACAGCGCATCGCTTCGCCCGCCGACATCGACGCCGCGGTGACGCTCGGCCTGGGCTATCCCCGGGGGCCGCTCGCCTGGGGTGACGCGCTCGGCCCGGCGAGGATCCTCGGCATCCTCGAAACCCTGCAGCATTTCTACGGGGATCCTCGCTATCGCGCCAGTCCCTGGCTCAAGCGGCGGGCGCGTCTAGGGGTATCATTGCTCACCGCCGAAGGTTAAACGCGCCCGTCGTCCCCGCGAACGCGGGGACCCAGCAGGATCCAAGAACTGGATTCCCGCTTTCGCGGGAATGACGCCGCAACTAGCTATGGACATGCCGGACATGAACGCCCCCCTCAAAGCCAAGCCCAAGAAAGCCGAATTCGCCTGGCACGATCCGCTCCTCCTGGAGTCGCAGCTCACGGAAGCAGAGCGCATGGTGCGCGATGCGGCGCGCGCGTTCGCGCAGGACAAGCTGCAGCCTCGCGTCCTGGAGGCGTTCCGCCACGAGAAGGCGGATCCTTTGATCCTCCGCGAGATGGGAGCGCTCGGGTTCCTGGGACCCACGCTTCCCGCCGAATACGGCGGCGCCGGAATCAACCACGTGAGCTACGGGCTGATCGCGCGCGAGCTGGAGCGCGTGGATTCAGGCTACCGATCGACGATGAGCGTGCAGAGCTCGCTCGTCATGACGCCGATCCACGAATTCGGCTCCGAGACGCAAAAGAAGAAATACCTGCCGAAGCTCGCCAAAGGCGAGCTGATCGGCTGCTTCGGCCTCACCGAGCCCAACCACGGCTCGGACCCGGCGGGCATGCAGACGCGGGCGAAGAAAGTCTCCGGCGGCTTCAGCCTCGCGGGCTCCAAGACCTGGATCAGCAACGCGCCGATCGCCGATCTCTTCCTGATCTGGGCGAAGACCGAGGACGGACGCATCCGCGGCTTCCTCGCCGAAAAAGGCGCCAAGGGGCTCTCGGCGCCCGCGATCCACGGCAAAGTGGGCCTGCGCACCTCGATCACCGGCGAAGTCGTGATGGACGAGGTGTTCGTGCCGGAAGAGAACCTGCTCCCCGGCGTGGAGGGCCTCAAAGGGCCGTTCACCTGCCTGAACGCCGCGCGCTACGGCATCGCCTGGGGCGCGCTGGGCGCGGCCGAGGACTGCTGGCACCGCGCCCGCCAGTACGTTCTCGACCGCAAGCAGTTCGGCCGGCCGCTCGCCGCGAACCAGCTGATCCAGAAAAAACTCGCCGACATGCAGACCGAGATCTGCCTGGGGCTGCAGGGCGTGCTGCGCTTCGGGCGCATGAAGGACGAAGGCACCGATACGCCGGAGATCACCTCGATCATGAAGCGCAACTCCTGCGGCAAGGCGCTGGAGATCGCGCGCCTCGCGCGCGACATGCTGGGCGGAAACGGGATTTCGGACGAGTTCGGCGTGGTGCGCCACATGGTGAATCTCGAGGTGGTAAACACCTATGAAGGGACGCACGACATCCATGCGTTGATATTAGGGCGTGCCCAGACGGGAATCCAAGCGTTCTCCTGAGTTACCGCCCTACGAGTTGAAGGATCCCGGTCTAGACCTCGATCTCTTCGGGCTGGAGGATCACCACACGGCCGTCGCGCCACGTCACGACAGAATTGCCAAGCGTCTTGTGGCGAGCGAGCGCTTCCCGAACAGCCTGTCTGGCTGCGGCCATGAGTACATCGGCGTCGAAGCCGGGGTCCGGCAACGGATGCCGCTTGGGTTCAGCTGAACGAATCGGTTTCATACTTGTTTCTGAGCGCGCGATCGATTTCAGAAAGGAGCGAGCCCGGCGCTTCATCGAGCACGGCAAGGCTGCGCGGTAGCAAGGTCTCCGCCGCGCGCTCGCCGACGACGGGCACGACTACTCGCCGAAATTTCGCCGCGACCTGCGATTCGCCGAACGGACGCTCAGGGTCTCCAGGAACGTGAAGGACGAGTTTCTCGCGCTTTCCGGACGGAACCGAGACGACGAGCTTCGCCGGCCAGGACTTCGGATAGTGGCGAAGGAGCTCCTCGTCCGCCTTTACGCTGACCTTCGTCATGAAGGTCTGAATCCTTTCGGGAATCCCGTCCGGCGCCTGCTCGATGTCGAGCATGGCTTCCGGTGCCAGGGCCGCGACAGCCATCTGATAGGAAACACTCGTCAGATGCGAAGCGCGGTCGCGGGGAACGACTCCGTGGGCGATCATGCCCAAATAGGGCGGAGGGACGCTCACGACGAGATCCGTCATTTCCGAAGGCGCAACGCCGGACTCGATGATCTCCTTGAGGGCCTGGGTCGCGGCCATCGTCTGCCGCGCCGCGCACCAGGGCTTGAAGCTCACATCGCTCAGCACCGGGCGCTCGTCGAGGAGCAGGGCCGGATTCGGCGAAAGGCCGTAGATCGAGGAAAAGAATTCCCCTTCGAAGACGCGCAGATCTCCGGTGAAGCCGCTCTGCGCTGACAGTGCGGCGGTGACGCCGTTGCGCGCGGCGTTCCCGATCGCGAGCCAGCGCGATGCCGTGGTGCCGGTCGGCCGCCCGACCCCGGGCGAAGAGAGGACGAGCGCGATTCCGAGCGCGTGAGCCGCTTGCGTTTCCGTCAGACCCAGAAGACGCACGGCCACCGCCGCGACGCCGAAGGGCGCGGCGAAGTAGGTCGGCCAGATGCCGCGGGTGAGTATCGAGGGTCCGCCTAGGGCCGCGCCCAGCCGCACCATCGCGTCGTAGCCGACCGCTATCGCTTCGGCGAGCGCCGCACCCTCCAGGCCGAGCGATGCGCCGATCGTCAGCGCCGAAGGGACGATCAACGCTCCGGGCGTGATGCCCGAAGCGAGGTGGATGTCGTCGATCTCCGAGAGGCGCGCGAGTGCGCAGTGCGTCGCGACGCGATCGGGCGTGGCGTCGCGAATCGCGCCGACCTTCAGCAACGCGCGCCCTTCCGGCGTTGCGCTGCCGGCGATCCAGGCGCCCACGGTGTCCGCGACGTGGAGCCGCAGCGCCGCGCGCGGCGTTGCGCCGCCGCCGCGGGCGACATGGGCGCCCAGTTGCTCGAGAACCGTCATGCTGCGCGGCCGAGTTTCCTCCGCAGCTCGCGGGTCGCAGCCTGGTCGACCGAAAGATCTTCCCTCAGCGCCACTCCGTACAAATCCCGTGCGGCTTCCTTCGATATGAACTCTTCCAGCACGTCCCAGCGCACGCGCTCCGCGTCGCGCTCGAGCGGCTCGCCCCATCCTCCGCCGCCCCCGGTGCGCACGATGACCTCCGAATTCGCGCTCACCGGCTTGTGGCTGCCGTGCATCATGCGGTATTCGCTCTCTCCGGGAGCACGCAGGTAATAGCCTCCGCTTTCGCCGGGCCCGCCGCCCCACAGGCCCCACGCGGGGCAGCCCCGGCGGTTCGCGCGCTCGAAATTCCATTTACCGTCGACGAAATTTCGCACCTCCATGTCGATGCCGAGTCCTCCCCGGAACTTGCCCGCGCCTGCGGAATCGCGCCGCAGCGCGCGCGCCTTTACCAGCACCGGGCATTTCATTTCGATGCCCTCGATCGAGCCGTTGCGCACGTCGCCCTGACAGACGGAGACCGTCGCCGATTCTCCGTCCTCGAACGGACGGCCGCCCCAGCCGCCCCCTTCGATGCTCTGCACCACGAAGCGGCGCTTGGATTTCGGGTGAACACCGAAGAACACGACCGACCCCCCGAGCAGCCCGTGGTGCGCAGCCGGGATTTTATCGGGCATGGCGGAGGCGAGCGAGCTGATGATGGTCTCGACCACCGTCGGAACGAAGATGCTCCAGCCGGCCATGGGTGCCGGGTAACGCGCCATCATGATGTTGCCTTCTGGGATGATCACGTCGAGCGCGCGAAACGAGCCCTCGTTGACCGGGTCGAGCGGCGCGGTGATCGCTTTGTAGGCGACGCGCGCGCCGGCGAGCGTGCGCGAATTCACCGCCGCCTTGCGCTCGCTGGAACAGCCTGAGAGATCGATGGTCATATTCCCCGATTTCACCGTGACCCTGGCGTGGATGCGCACGCGTTCGTCCGGGGTGACGCCGTCGTCGTCGAAGAACGACTCGGCTTCGTAGACGCCGTCGGCGAGTCTTGCGACGAAGTTGCGGCACTTGGTCTCGGTCTCGTCGAAGATGCGCGCGATCGCGCGGAGCAATGTCTCCCTGCCGTACTTGCGGACGAGCTCGTCCAGCCGCCGGGTCCCCAGCTTGCACGATGCGATCTGCGAATTCATGTCGCCGAGCGAGGATTCCGGAAAGCGGATGTTGTCGCGGATGACGCGGCAAAGCGTCTCGTCGAGCCGGCCGCCGTCGTAGATCTTGAGCTGATCGAGCTGCAGGCCTTCCTGCCAGGGGTCCGGCACCTCGGGCCCCGCGCCGAAGCCGGTGCTCGTCCCGCCTACGTCGATCCAGTGCGCCCGCACCATAGCGAACGCGAGCAGCTCGCCCTTGAAGAAATACGGGACGTAGATCACGACGTTGTTGAGGTGCTGTCCCGCCACCGCCTGGTGGTTGGTGATGAGGACATCGCCCGGCTTGAAACCCTTCCTGCCGTAGCGCTTCACGGCGTCGGTGATGATGACGCCCAGGTCCGCGACGAAATGGGAAACGCCCCCGACGTTCTGGCTGATCAGCTCTCCGTCGACGTTCACGAGGGCGGTACAGAAGTCGCGCACCTCGTAGATCATCATGTTGTAGGACGTGCGCTGCAGGTCCGCCGCCATCTCGTTGGCGATCGCAGGCAGCGCGTTGCGGATGACTTCGAGCGTCACCGGATCCAGTTTCGTCCTCACGCCGCACCTTTCACCGAAATGAGGAGCTCGCCGGTCACGGCGACGCTGCAAACGTCGCCTTTGAAAAGCACCGTGGTCGTTCCGTGCTCGCGCACCAAGGCCGGACCCGAGACTCGCGCCCCCGCCCCGAGATCTTCGCGCCGGTACACCGGGCAGGATACCGGACGCGCCGGATCGTCGAGGTAGACCTCCATCTTCCTAAACGCTTTCGCGCCGCGCTTTGCCGCGAGGCGAGGAAGCTTCATTGTCGCGCGCTTGCCGATCGCGGCGAGCCGGATGTTGACGATTTCGACCGGCTCCTGCGGCGAATGGTGGGCGTAGCGGCGATCGTAGAGGCGGTCGAACGCCCTCCTGATGGCACGGCGGTCCTCTGCTTCGATCTGCTTTTTCGTGACGGGCACGGAGAGCGTGAATTCCTGGCCGACGTAGCGCAAGTCGAGATGGATCCTGTGCTCCGCACTTTTCCGGTTCGCGAGTGCGGAGGCGGATTCAGCCGCCATCTCCTCCACCGTCCTTTCGAGCTGCCTGAAATCGGCGCCGTCGAGATCCGCGTAGAAGGTGCGGATGAAATCGTGGCGCTCGTCGGCCGCGAGCATGCCGAACGCCGAGAAATGCGCTGGGTAGAGCGGCACGATCACCTTGGGTATGTGCAGCTCGCGCGCGATCGCCATCACATGCAAAGGTCCCGCGCCGCCCGAGGCGACCAGAGCGAAGTCGCGCGGATCGTAGCCCTTGGCGACCGAGACCTCGCGCACCGCGAGCGACATCTTGGAGACCGCGATATCGACGATGGCCTGAGCCGCGGCCGTCGCGCTCATCTTCAGCGGGCCGGCGACCCTCCTCAGGATGCCCCGGACCGCGGCCTCGGCGTCGAGCGTCATCTGCCCGCCGAGGAAATCCTCCGGATCGAGCCGCCCCAATACGAGATTCGCGTCGGTGATCGTCGGCTCGGTTCCCCCGCCGCGATAGCATATCGGGCCGGGATCGGCGCCCGCGCTCTGCGGGCCGACCTTGAGCGCGCCGATCTCGTCGATCCAGGCGATGCTGCCGCCGCCCGCGCCCACCTCGACCACATCGATCACGGGCACCATGACCGGGTGGCCGCTCGCGTATCCGCCGACGTAGTAGCCCGGGGCCATCGTTGGCTCGCCTTCGCGTATCAAGCTCGCCTTGGCGGTGGTGCCGCCCATGTCGAAGGAGATCACGTCGGCGAAGCCCAGCGCGCGTCCCGTTTGCGCGGAAGCGATGATTCCTCCGACCGGCCCGGATTCCATCATCGCCACCGGACGCTCGGTCGCGACCTCGGGCGTCATCACGCCGCCGTTCGACTGCATGATCGTCAGATCCCCGCGAAAACCGATCTGGGCGAGGCTAGCTTTCAAGCTGCGGACGTACCCGCCGACCTTCGGACCGATGTAGGCGTTGACCACCGTGGTGGAGGTTCTTTCGAATTCCCGGTATTCGCGCAGTATTTCGTGGGAAAGTGAAACGTAGGCGCCTGGCAGAGCCCGGCGCACGATCTCGCCTGCCGCGCGCTCGTGCTCGGGGTTGACGTAGGAGTGCAGGAAACAAACGGCTACGGCTTCCACCTTTTCATCGGCCAGGCGGCGGCAGGCTTCCTCGAGGCTCGCGTGCTCCAGCGGTTCCAGCACCTCGCCCGAGGCGAGCATGCGCTCGTCGATCTCCCGGGTCAGGTGGCGCGGAACGAGCGGCCGGTGACGGTGGAATAAAAGGTTGTAGGACTCGGGGCGGTTGCCGCGCCCGATGGAGTAGACGTCGCGCGTCCCTCGCGTGACGATCAGCCCGGTCTTCGCGCCCTTTCTCACGATCAAGGTGTTGATCGCGGTGGTCGAGCCGTGGATCAGCTCGCTGACCCCGGCGACATCGACTGCGCTCATGCGCAGACAATCGATGATCCCCTGGACGAGCTGGGTTGGCGTGGTGAGGCTCTTGGCTTGTGCGAAACGACCGGTGGCCTTGTCAAAGGCCATCAAGTCCGTGAAAGTCCCGCCGATATCGATCGCCACCAGCAACAGAGCCGCCCCTCCTAGTGAGTGCTCAAACGGTATCATGGAGCGATGAATAAAGTCGACGCCAAGCGCCGCTGCCCGTGGTGCCTGGGAAGCGAGCAATATCTTCGCTACCACGACGAGGAATGGGGAGTCCCGGTCCACGACGATCGGCGACTGTTCGAGTTCCTGATCCTAGAAGGCGCACAAGCAGGACTCTCATGGTCGACGATCCTCAACAAACGCGACAACTACCGCAGGGCCTTCGCCCGGTTCGACCCTGCAAAGCTCACGCGCTTCGGCGCACGCGACGTGAAGAGATTGATGGCCGATCCGGGAATCGTGCGCAACCGCCTCAAGATCGAATCGGCGATCGGAAACGCCCGGGCATTCCTCGAAGTGCGGCGGGAATTCGGCTCGTTCGACGCCTATCTGTGGAGCTTCGTGGACGGACGTCCGCTGCAGAATCGCAGGCAGAGCATGAAGCAGGTGCCTGCCCGTACGCCGGTATCGGACGCGATCAGCAAGGACCTGAAACGTCGCGGCTTCCGTTTCGTCGGCTCGACCATCGTGTACGCCTACATGCAGGCGGTTGGAATGGTCAACGACCATCTGGCCGCTTGTTTTCGACGCGCGCAGCTGGCGGCTCTCACAAGACCCGGTTCTTCGGCTAAACTCCGGAGAGAAAGTGAATAGCCTGGGGAGATCGATGCTGCGTATCGCCGTTTTGGCCGTGCTCGCCTGTCTGCCCGGCATGAGCGCCCATTCTCAGGAAGGCGATCCGGACGGCACCGTGACACTGGTGGCGACACCGCGTCTGGTCGATCCGAATTACCGCGGGGCGGTGCTGCTCGCCGTGCCCGTCGACAACAACCGGCACGTCGGCGTCATTATCAATCGCCCCACCGGACGCTCGCTCTCGACCCTGTTCCCTGAGCACGCCCCCTCCAAGCTCGTGCGCGATCCGGTGTACTTCGGCGGGCCGATGCTGCCCCAGGCGATCTTCGCGGTGGTTCACACCGACCACACGCCCGGCCCAGGATCGATCCAGATGATGAAAGAGCTGTTTCTCGCAATTCAAGGCGCGGTCGTCGACCACATCATCGAGGACACGCCCAACGAAGCGCGCTACTACGTCGGCTATGTCGCCTGGCGGCCGGGGGAGCTGCGCCAGGAGGTCGACCGGGGATTGTGGTACGTGCTCGAGGCCGACCCCGAGCTCGTGTTCCGCAAGGATCCGGCGAGACTCTGGGAAGAGCTGCTGCGGCGTGCGCGGTCGGTGACCGCCTGGGCTCCCGGATGAAGCGCTCGCGGCTAGCCGCCCTTCTCGCGTTTCTCGTCCTCGCGACGGCCGCCTACGCACAAGGCTCCTCCAAGGCGCTTTTCCTCGTCGCAAGGCCCGGGATGCCCGATCCGAATTTCCGGGAAACCGTGGTCCTGGTCACTCAGGAAGAAGGCGCGGAAGCCACCGGCGTCATCATCAACCGGCCCACCAACCGCTCGCTCGCCGAAGTGTTGCCGAGCGAGCGCTTCAAACCCTTCAAGGAACCGGTATTCTTCGGCGGGCCGGTGGCGCCTCAAGGCTTGTTCGCCGTATTCCAAGCCGACAGGTTTTCCGGCGCGGCCGTGACGATGCTTCCGGGACTGTACCTCGCTGTCGTGCCTGACTCGATCGATACGTTGCTCAACAACCCTCCGCCGAAGATCCGCTTCTTCGCGGGTTATTCCGGATGGGCGCCGGGCCAGCTGCGTGGAGAACTCGACCGCGGTGACTGGCTGGTGGTCGATGCCGACGCCGACACGGTGTTCCTGAAGGACACGTCCAGGCTCTGGCAGGACATGGTGAGGCGGGCGAGCGCGGTCCGCGCCGACGCCACGTCCGTACGCTGAGGCGTCCTACTTCTTCAAACCGATGAGCTGCATGAGGCGCGCGAGCTCCGCGTCTTCCTTCGCGATCAGATTGCCAAACTCTTCGGCCGGCATGAAGGCGGGACGCACACCGAGCCTTTCGCTCGCCTGAGCGAAATCGGTGCTCTCCGCGGCTTTCCTGATCGCCCCCTCGAGCGCGGCGATGGCGGCCCTGGGCGTGCCCTTCGGCACGGCGATGCCGCGCCAGGCTTCGAGCGAAACGTCGAAACCCTGCTCGCGTGCGGTGGGCACATCCGAGAGCGCCGGATCGCGGGCAGAGGTCAGCGCGGCGAGCAGCCGTATCTGGCCTGTCTTGACGTACCCGGAAAGCGCCGCGGGCAACTGCACCACTGCGTCCACTTGCGCGCCGAGCAGGCTCGGCACGACCTGCGCGGCGCCGAACGGCACATCTATCACTTCGGCACCGGCGGTCTTGAACAGCGCAACCGAGGAAATATGCGTGTGGCTGCCGATCCCGGAATTCCCTACCGTGACCTGCTTGGGACGCGATTTCGCCTCGGCGATCAGCTCACCCAGAGATTTCCACTTCGAGTCGCCCCGCACCGCGATCACCGGCGACTCGACCAGCACGCGTGCCACGGCGTCGAACGCGCGGTAGTCGAGCGGCATCATCCCGGAGTGGTAGGTCGTGGAGACCGAGTTGGAATTCCAGACGACGGAATACCCGTCCGGTTTCTGGGCGGCGACGTACTTGTAGCCGATCGCGCCTCCGGCTCCGGGACGGTTGAAAACGATCACCTTGGCGCCGAGCTGCTTCGACATCCCGTCGGCGAGCAGCCGCGCCGTGACGTCCGCAGAGGAGCCGGCGGGAAAGAGCACCGTGATCTCGATCGGAGCTTTCTGCGGGAATGGAGGCTCCTGCGCTTGAACGGTCGCCGCGAGGAGCGCACCGAGAAGTACCCATCCTGCTTTCACGAACAGTCTCCTGATCCCAGTATTTCTGCGACTTCGACCCGGCGCCCCTCGCGCGCCGACACGATCCCGGCGCGGATGACCGCGAGCGAAGCGGTGGCGCCTTCCCCACCCATCTCGGGCCGGCCTTCGCCGCGGACCGCCCTGGCGAATTCCTCGAGCTCTTCGACGAAGGTATCGTTCTTCGCGCAGGCAACCGGGCTCGCGCCGCTGCTGCCTCGCTTGAGCACGCGCAGGCCCTGGTGCATATCGTAGTACGCCGTCGCCTCCTTGCCGTAGATATTCATCAGGTAGTACTCGGAGGCGGAGGCATAGCTCGCGTTGAGCGTCGAGAGCGCGCCGTTTTCGTGCTCGAGAACGAGGCTCGCGACGTCCGGATTGTCGCCGGGGAGCACGAGCTGAGCGGACCTTCCGTTTACGGCCTTGATGGGCCCGAGAAGGTATTCGAGCACGTCCGTGTAGTGAATGCCGATCTGCAGCATCACGCCCCCCGGCATCCCCGCAGCCGTGTAGCGCCAGGAACCGAGATCGATCTTTCCGGCCCGGTCGCGGCTGATGTTGGCTTCGGCATTGACGAGTTTTCCGAACGCACCTGCGTCGATCTGAGCGCGGATCCACCGGAAATGGCTCTCGCGGCGCCGCTGGTATCCCAGGGCGAGCACGACCCCGGCCTTGCGGCATGCCTCGGTGATGGCGCGCCCTTCGGAGACGGTATTGGCGATCGGCTTGTCGAGAAACACGTGCTTGGCCGCCGCGGCGGCGGCGCGCGTGGTTTCCAGATGCGCGTCGTTCGGCGTGGTGTTGACGATCGCCTCGATTGTGCGATCTTCCAGGATCGCCTCGTAGCTCGGCGCCGCCTTGCAGCCGTATTTGGCGGCGAAGGCCCGGCGTTTCTCTTCGGAGCGAGTGTAGCAGGCGACGATTTTGACTTTTTTGGACCGCTGGATTGCGTCGGCGAGAACGTCCGACCACCAGCCCATCCCGATGCAGGCGACCCGAAGCGGCTCGAACGCCATCGGCCTACTTCGGGCCTGCGCCCGTGGTAGCGCCGATGGATTCGACCGCTTCGCGCGCGATGCGCTCGTCGGTCGCCCAGTCGGCGCCGCTCACGCCGACCCCTCCGATGCATTCGCCTTCCACGAAAATCGGGCAACCGCCTTCCATCGCGGTCCAGCGCCCGGGTCCCGCCGCGAGCGCGAGCCCGAGGGCATGGGCCACATCGAGCGCCTGCCCCTGCGCGCCGTGCGAGGAGGTGGGCCGCTTGTTCGAGGCGGCGCAGACGGCCTTGGTCGTCGCCGAGTGCAGAGAATGAAACCGGCCTCCATCCATGCGTTCGAGGACGATCAGATGTCCGCCCAAATCGGCGACTGCGACCGAGATGGCGATCCCGGCCTGCCGGGCTTTGGCTACAGCGGTGTCAGCTATTTTCTTGGCGCCAGCGTGAGTGAGGCGCTTGGAGTCGGCGACGAACATTGAACCCGGATTCTGCCCGGGGCATTGCGTCCCATCAAGGCTTTTTGGTAGTGTCCTAATCAATTTAGGACACTACCCGGCTTTTTTCAGTGCACCGCCGCTTTTTGAGCGGACTTCACTGCAGCTTTCTCGAACTGCATCGCGCCATTCCGATATTCGACGCGTACGATGTCCTTGGCCGCGAACCTGCCCTCGAGGATTTGCTTCGCGAGCGGGTTCTCGATGCTCTGCTGGATCGCGCGCTTGAGCGGCCGCGCGCCGTAGACCGGATCGAAGCCGGCTTTGGCGAGCTGCTCGAGGGCGCTGTCTCCGACTTCCAACCGAATCTCCAGCTTCGCCAGCCGCTCCTCGAGGTAGCGCAGCTGGATCTTGGCGATGCTCCGGATGTGCTTCTCGTCGAGCGCGTGGAACACGACGATCTCGTCGATGCGGTTGACGAACTCGGGCCTGAACTGCGTCTTTACCTCTGCCATGACCGCGGTCTTGATCAGGCTGGGATCGTCGCCCTGCATCTGCTGGATCATGTGCGAACCGAGGTTGGAAGTCATCACCACCACGGTGTTCTTGAAGTCCACGGTGCGGCCCTGGCCGTCGGTCATGCGGCCGTCGTCCAGAACCTGCAGCAGCACGTTGAAGACGTCCGGGTGCGCTTTCTCGATTTCGTCGAGCAGGATCACGCTGTAGGGTTTGCGCCTCACCATCTCGGTGAGATGTCCGCCCTCCTCGTAACCGACGTAACCGGGAGGTGCCCCGATCAGGCGCGCGACCGAATGTTTCTCCATGAATTCGGACATGTCGATGCGGATGAGGTGATCTTCCGAGTCGAACAGGAAGGCCGCGAGCGCCTTGCACAGCTCGGTCTTGCCCACGCCGGTGGGGCCGAGGAAGAGGAAGGAGCCGTAAGGCCGGTTCGGGTCGGAGAGCCCCGCGCGCGAGCGCCGGATCGCGTCGGCGACGAGGCGCACCGCCTCGTCCTGGCCAACGACGCGCTCGTGGAGCTTCTCTTCCATGGCGAGCAGCTTGTCGCGCTCGCCCTGCATCATTTTCGAGACTGGAATGCCGGTCGCGCGAGACACGACTTCGGCGATTTCCTCGGCTCCGACCTGAGTGCGCAGCAGCTTGGGCTTTTCGTGCGCCGAGGGCGTCTTCTCTGCCTTCTTCAACTGCGCTTCGAGCTGGGGCATGCGGCCGTACTGGATCTCGGAGACCTTCTGCCAGTCGGCTTTGCGCTTCGCGGCCTCCATCTCGAGCTTGAGCTTCTCCAGCTCTTCCTTGATGTGCTGCGAGCCTTGCACCGCAGCTTTCTCCGCCTTCCAGACTTCCTCCAAGTCGGCGTATTCGCGCTCGAGCTTCTTGATTTCGCTCTCGATCAGCGTCAGGCGCTTCTGCGAAGCTTCGTCCTTCTCCTTCTTTATCGCCTCGCGCTCGATCTTGAGCTGGATGATGCGCCGATCGAGCCGGTCCATGGCCTCGGGCTTGGAGTCGATCTCCATCTTGATGCGCGCGGCTGCCTCGTCGATCAGGTCGATCGCCTTGTCCGGAAGAAAACGGTCGGTGATGTAGCGGTGCGAGAGCTCGGCCGCGGCGACGATCGCCGGGTCGGTGATGTCGACGCCGTGATGCACCTCGTACTTTTCCTGCAGGCCGCGCAGGATGGCGATGGTCGCCTCGACCGAGGGCTCGTTCACCATCACCTTCTGGAAGCGGCGCTCGAGCGCCGCGTCTTTCTCGATGTACTTGCGGTATTCGTCTAGGGTCGTCGCGCCTACGCAGTGCAGTTCCCCCCGCGCAAGCGCGGGCTTCAGCATGTTGCCGGCGTCGATCGCGCCTTCGGCCCTGCCGGCGCCGACCATGGTGTGCAGCTCGTCGATGAAGACGATGGTGCGGCCCTCGTCCTGCGCGAGCTCTTTCAGGACCGCCTTGAGCCGCTCCTCGAACTCGCCGCGGTATTTGGCGCCGGCGAGCAGCGCAGCCATGTCGAGCGAGAGCACGCGCTTGTTCTTGAGTGTTTCAGGCACTTCGCCGTTCACGATGCGTTGCGCGAGGCCCTCGACGATCGCGGTCTTGCCCACGCCGGGCTCGCCGATCAGCACCGGGTTGTTCTTGGTACGTCGCTGTAGGATCTGGATCACGCGGCGGATCTCGTCGTCGCGGCCGATCACCGGGTCGAGCTTGCCCGAGCGTGCGCGTTCGGTGAGATCGAGCGTGTATTTCTTCAACGCCTCGCGGCTCCCCTCGGCTTCCTGGCTCCCGACCGACTCGCCGCCGCGCACCGCCTTGATCGCCTGGTCGATCGCCTTCTTGCTGCCGCCGTTCTCCTTAAGCAGGCGGCCGGCCTCGCCCTTGTCTTCGGTGAGCGCAAGCAGAAACAGCTCGGAAGCGATGAACTGGTCGCCGCGCTTCTGCGCTTCCTTGTCGGTGAGATTGAGGAGTGCGTTCAGCTCGCGCGAGATCTGCACCTCCCCGCCGTGGCCTTCGACCTTCGGCAGACGCGAGATCGCCTGCTTTGTCGCCTCCCGCAGCCGCGGGACATTGACGCCCGCGCGGGACAGAAGGGACGCGCTCCCTCCGTCTTCCTGGTCGAGCAAGGCGGCAAGCAGGTGCAGCGGCTCGATGAATTGGTTGTCCTGCCCCACGGCGACGCTCTGAGCGTCGCCCAGCGCCTGCTGGAACTTGGTGGTGAGCTTGTCGATACGCATTTGCTGCGGTTCCAAAAACCTGAAGCTGCGATGCAAATTGGGCTGGCTTTCAAGCCCTGAAGATGCGTCCTCGCGATCTTACTTCGGTGCCCGGCGAACCTGAAGCACTGCTTCAGCCTCCATGTTTGTTGCCGCAGTGCAGTAAAATCAATACCATATCAAATATATAACATAGATCAATGATTTTGAAACAATACTTGACTATAGTCTGGCTTGCCACAATATCCATTTAGGTGCACTGCACCATCATCGATTAGAAAGGCAACCAATGTATCCCAAGAACCGCATACCCATGTACGAAGGTGACGGTTTCATCCACCCCGGCCCGATTCGAGGCAGCGCGGAAGACTCCTCCGCCCCGATTCCAATTCGAGACTCCGAATCCCGGGTCGAGTTCGGCCCCGGACCGAGCCGTGCGGCGCGCAACCTGCTGCATAAGCTCGCCGTGTGGATCGGAATCCGCGTGCGGCGTCCGCTGACGAAAGCGCTCGAACGCTAGTTCTCCCACTCGCGGCCTCTTGCCCGGACTGACCGACAAGACGGACTTTGAAAAGCCGTTTAAGCTGCCCGAGTAGCGGCGGGCGCAGAGCGCCGCCGATCTTGCGCATCCTTCTAGGGCACGCGGCCGATGGCGATGAAGTTCGAGCTCCAGGAGCACCTGGGCAAATACCCGATCGTTCGGGAGATCGGCAGCGGCGCGACCAGCCGCGTGTACCTTGCGCGCGACCCGTTCGCCGACCGCGAGGTCGCCGTCAAGGTGTTCCTGTTCGACGAAAACATCAATCCGCAGACCGAGCGCATGATGCACAAGGCGTTCCTCGCCGAGGCCGCGCTGGCCGGCAAGCTCAGCCATCCGCACATCGTCGAGATCCTCGACGCGGTGGTCGAGCCCGAGCACAGCTACCTGGTGATGGAGTACGTGCCCGGCACCACGCTCGAGGCGCACTCGGACGTCACCAACCTGCTGCCCCTCAGCAAGGTTGTCGAGATCATCTTCAAATGCATACGCGCGCTCGAGTATGCGTTCCAGCACGGGGTGATCCACCGCGATATCAAGCCGGGAAACATCCTGCTTTCGCAGTCGGGCGATACCAAGGTCAGCGACTTCGGAGCCTCGTTTCAGCAGCGCCACGGCCAGGAGACGACCCAGATCACCGGGGTGGGCTCGCCCGCCTACATGTCTCCCGAACAGATCCGGATGGAAGACATTACGCACCAGACCGATATCTATTCGCTCGGCGTGGTGATGTACCGGCTGCTCACCGGCCGGCTGCCCTACGAGGCCAACACTCAGGCGGGACTCAGCTATGCCATTCTCAACACGGTCCCGGCCAGGCCGGTGACTTTGCGTCCGGACCTGTCGCCGCTGCTCGACCAGATCGTGATGAAGGCCATCGAGAAAGATCCCGCCGCCCGCCACAAGACCTGGCTTGAGTTCGGCAAGGAGCTCAGCCAAGCCTTCACCACGCTGCGCCTTTCGGGCGCGTCGGTTTCCGATTCTCAGAAGTTCAACGAGTTGCGCGACATGCCGTTTTTCGAGGACTTCGACGACGTCGCCCTGTGGGAGGTCGTGCGGATCGGCAGCTGGAAGACCATGAACGCGGGAACCGTCATCATCCGGGAGGCCGACCAGGGCGACAGCTTCTACTTCCTCATAGCCGGCGAAGTGGGCGTGACGCTCCTCGGCAAGCAGCTCAACACCATCAAGCCGGGCGGCTGCTTCGGCGAGATTCTCTATTTCGCCGGCCGCATGGGGCGCCGCACGACGACGATCACCGCCGTTGGCGAAATCACCGTGATGGAGATCAAGGCCGATGCCTTGCGCGCCGCGACCGACGGCTGCCAGGTCGGATTCAACAAGGCGTTCATGCGCGTACTGGTCGATCGGCTGACCCAGGCGAACCTGCGGCTTGCCGGGCGCGGCTGACTTCGCCGTGTGGCGGCTCAGCGGACCACCATGACCGGTCGGTCCGCGTATTGAACGACCTGCTTCGAGACGGAGCCGAGCAGCAGGCGGGCAAACGTCGAGCGGCCGCGATCGCCGACAACGATAAGATCCACCCCGTGCCGGTCGGCGCCATAGATGATCTGCTCCGCGGGATGGCCGACTGCGACCTCGAAGTGCGCCTTGACGCCTTTCGCCGAGACTGCCGGCTTCAGCTCGGCAAGCAAGCCTCGGTGGTGGCGCCGCGAGTTCTCGATCACCGCCTCGGTCTCGACATCGTCACCGATCTCCGGCGGCCGGCATACCGTGAGCACGTACAGATCAGCACCGTGCGTAGCTGCAAGTTCAAGCGCGGTCTCAAACGCCTTCTTTCCGGCTTCAGACCCGTCGTAGCCCACAAGAATCTTTGTATACATCGCTCAGCTTCGTGGTGCCTGCGACGCAGAAGACTGGCCAGATACGGCCTGTTCGGCATCCGGTTCGTCCGCTTTCGGCAGCAGATGGTGTGGGAGAAACCAGATGTTCGCGATCAGCGTCGGTACCACCGCGCTTGCTATTACGGCGGCAACCAGGGCCGAATACTGCCCCTGGGTGACGATGCCGTGCGATAGGCCGAACAGGGACGAAATGGTGCCGAAAGTAAGGCCGGTCGACATCAACAGCGTCGTATACATGCCTTCCTTCGGCGGGGATCGGAACGCCTGGGTCACGGGATACACGCCTGCGATCTTCGTCACCACCTTGACGGCGAGCATCAGGAGAAACGCGCCGGGTGCGGCGATCAAAGCGGGCACCGAGACGAAGGAACCGGCTCGGATGAAGTAGAACGGCGTCAGCAGGCCGAAGGTAAGGGTGCGCAGGCGCCGCACCAGCACGTGGTCTTTGCCGACCGTGCCCGCGAGCATCATGCCCAACACGTATGCGGGGAGCACGGCTTCGCTGTCGGCCCAGCCCGCCAGCGCGCCGAGCCCGAAGAGAAACAGCAGCAGAAATTTCGTTTCCAGCTCAGAGGGCCGGCCACCATAGCGCCGAAAAAATCGCGGCGTCAGCCAAGGAAGGGCAAGCGCCGCGCAGCCCAGTCCGCCGACGAAGAGCGCCGTCTTGAGAGTGAACGGCGCGAAGATCAGGCCCAGCGCAATCACGGTGCCGAGGTCGGTGATGAAACAAGCCGCGAGCACTGTCTTGCCGTAGTCGGTCGCGTTGAATCCGAATTCGATCATCACCGCGTACACGACCGCGACCGAGGTCGTGGACATCGCCACGCCTGCCAACCAGCTCGCCTCGACACCCCAGCCTAGCCCCCATCGCGCGGCCGCCGCACAGCCGAAGAACGGCGCGAAAAAACTGATCAACCCTATTGCGGTCGCTTCCTTCCATTTGCGCCTGAATACCTCGGGATCGAGTTCCGCGCCTGCGAGGAAGGTGAGCACGATGGCGCCGGCACCGGCGAGGAACTTGATCCAGGTCTGATCTGCTCCGAGGAACGCGGCACCGAAGGCGGCGCCGAGGACGAGCTGCGCCACAGTGCCGACCAGGATCTCCGAGAGCGCATTGGCTACCTTGATCCAGATCGAGAGCAGCGCCGCGAGCAGCGCAAGCCCGAGCCAGAGTGCAGCCAGACCCCAGATTTCAGTCATTGAAAACCTCCGTTCCGCATGTCATCGGGCACGACGGAGGAGCTTGGAAGGAGCACCTGTGCCTACGCTCTCCGGCGTGTCACGTAGGCATCATCAGCCTTGCGGCGGTTAGAGGAGGTATGCCATCTCCCTGGAGCGCAGCCATGATAGCCGCTCGGACGACACGCGTAAACGGCGCGCCGACGTTCAGGCAGCGCTCGATTTCGGCGGCTCCCAGCGTTGCGCGGCTTCGTCGTCGGAAATCCGCGCTTCGACCCAGCGCGCACCCTGCGGAGTTTCTTCTTTCTTCCAGAACGGCGCGCGGGTCTTGAGGTAGTCCATGATGAATTCGCAGGCCGCGAAGGCTTCGCCGCGGTGCGCTCCGGTGACGACGACGAGCACGATCTGGTCGGTGGGCTTCAGCTCGCCCACACGGTGGATGACGAGCGCGTCCATCACGTCCCAGCGACGCTTTGCTTCGGAGACAATCTTTTCGAGCGCCCTCTCGGTCATGCCGGGATAGTGCTCCAAGGTCATCTTCGTCACCGCGGTGCCGTCGTTGGCGTCGCGGCACACGCCGATGAAGCTCGCCACCGCTCCGACCTTGAGGTTGCCCCGCCGGAGGACGGCGATCTCGGCGCCCGCGTCGAAGTCCTTCGTCTGGATGCGCACCGGCATCTCAGCCTCCCGTCACCGGTGGGAAGAACGCGATTTCGTCGCCCGGCTTCACCGGCGTTGTCGGCTGCGCCATTTCCTGGTTGACGGCAACCCGCAACGCCTTTCCCTGGGCGAGCGCCATCTGCCAGCTACCGCCGCGGGCCATGAGCAGCGTGCGCAACCCCGCGACCGTGGACGTCGCGGGCGAGATTTCGACGTCTTCCCCGGACTTGCCCAGCTGCTCGCGCAGGCTCGCCAGATAGAGAATCTTGACCTTCACCGATACAGCTCCGAATACGGCATGAACTTCACCATGTCCCCCGCGCGGATAGGGTGCTCGGCCGGATTGTCGACCAGGCCGTCGGCCCACGCCGTGGACATCAGCACGGCTGAATCTTGCGTGGGATACAGATCGAGTCCTCCGCGCGCGTTCCATTTTACGCGCAGAAATTCGCGCCGGGGATCGGGCTCGGACCAGTCGAAATCGGCGCGCACGGGAATCGCGTGCGCTTGCACGTCGGCGACGCCCTGCGTCTTGAGCAGAAACGGCCGGACGAATACGAGGAAAGTCACGAAACTCGAAACCGGATTTCCCGGCAGCCCGATGAAATTCGCCTTGCCCACTCGACCGAACGCGAGCGGTCGGCCCGGCTTCATGGCGATCTTCCACATGAGGAGCTCGCCTTCGGCTTCGACGGCGGGCTTGACGAAATCCGCTTCGCCCACCGAGACGCCGCCGCTCGTCACGATCACGTCGCACTCCGCGGCCGCGCGGCGTAGCACTTCTCGCGTCGCGGCGAGCGAATCGGGAACGATCCCGTAATCGCGGGTCTCGCACCCGAAGGTGCCCGCAAGGCCGTTCAGGGTAAAGCGGTTCGAGTTGTAGATGCGCCCCGGCGCCAGCGGCTCTCCCGGCATGACGAGCTCGTCGCCGGTAAAAAACAACCCGAGGCGCACGCGCCTGCGGACAGGAAGCGATGCGATGCCGACCGACGCGGCGAGCCCGGTGTCCTGCGGGCGCAAGCGCGTTCCCGCAGGAAGCACCTCCCCGCCCGCGCGAATATCGCTGCCGGTGAGCCTGATCCACTCGCCGCGCGCCGGAACCTTCTTCACCACGACCTCGTCGCCTTCCTGCACGCAGTCCTCCTGCATCACGATGGCGTCCGCCCCCGCGGGAACGGGCGCGCCGGTGAAGATGCGTGCCGCGGTCCCGGGAACGAGGGGCTTGCCCGTCGAGCCGGCGGGGATTTTCTGGGAGACCTTGAGCCGGGGTCCGGGTCCTTTCAGATCTGCGAGACGCACCGCGTAACCGTCCATCGCGCTGTTGTCCATGGGCGGCACGTTCATGGTCGAGCGCTGCGCCGCAGCGAGCACCCGGCCGGTCGCAGAAAGCGTCGGCACTGTCTCAGTTTCAGCGACGGGACGCGCGCCGGCGAGAAGTTGCTGGAGCGCCTCGTCTACGTTGAGAAGGCCCTTGTTCATCTGAATCCGTTGTAGTTCAGGATGAAATTGCCGATGCCGTCGTGATCGTCCAGATCGAATTGTTGCAGCTTTGTTTCAAGCGCGGTATCCGTGGCGATGGCCACGATATGCTCGTCCTCCGGATGCAGCAGCGGCTTCCCGTTTTCCCTGCGCCAGACTTCGAGCTTGGGCAGAGGATGCCGCTTGTGGCCCTCGACCAAGAGCAGGTCGCAGGGCGAGACGCGCTCGATCTGCTCCTCGAGCGAGGGTTCCGGCTCGCCGCGCAGCTCGTGCATGATGGCCCAGCGCTTTTCGGACACGACCACCACCTCGCTGCAGCCCGCCTCGCGATGGCGATACGAGTCCTTCCCGGGATGATCGACGTCGAAGCTGTGATGCGCGTGCTTGATGAGCGACACCTTCAGTCCCCGTTTCACGAAGAGCGGGATGAGCTGTTCGATCAGCGTGGTCTTGCCGCTCCCCGACCATCCCGCGAATCCGAATATTTTCATGCCAACCGGGCCGGCGGACCCTGCCGGAGAAAAGTGTCATTGTATCAGGGCGTCATTCCCCTGCGGATATAACGAGCGGGACTGCTCACTTCGCGTTGGGGAAGAACAACTGCTCGCCGCCGATCTTGTACGCGGCGATGGTCTTCTGTCCCTCGGGCGAGATGACCCAGTCGACGAACGCCTGGCCCAGGTCTTTTTTCACGTTGGGATGCTTGGCGGGATTCACCAGCATCACCCCGTACTGGTTGAACAAGCGCTTGTCGCCTTCAACCGTGATGGCGAGCTCGCCCCGGTTCTTGAACGAGATCCACGTGCCGCGGTCGGCGAGAATGTAGGCGTTCATCGCCGCAGCCGTGTTGAGCGCCGGGCCCATGCCCTGGCCCGTATCGCGGTACCAGGATCCCTTCTCCGTGGCGATGTCGATTCCCGCCTGCTTCCACAGATCGAGCTCGGCGATGTGCGTGCCGCTTCGGTCACCGCGAGAGACGAAGGGCGCGCTCGCTGCCTTGATCTTTTTCAAGGCGCCGAGGATGTCCCTGCCACCCGAGACTTTCGCCGGATCCGACCTCGGGCCGATCAGGACGAAATCGTTGTACATGACTTCGAAGCGCCGGACCCCGTGGCCTTCGGCGAGGAATTTCTCCTCGGCCGCTCGCGCGTGCACGAACACCACGTCGGCATCGCCGCGGCGCGCGAGATCGAGCGCCTGTCCCGTGCCCAGGGCAACGACGCGCACCTGTATCCCCGTCTTTTTATGGAAAACCGGCAGGATGTGGCCGAAGAGGCCCGACTGCTCGGTCGAAGTGGTCGATGCGACGACGATGAACTTTTCCTGCGCGAGCGCCGGCAAGGCAGCGAGCAGCGCAACCGACAGCAGTAGTCTCCGGATCACGTCCAGGGCAGTTCTCCCTTTATGAACGCGTCGGCCTGCGCCGACTGCGGTTTTGAAAAGAATTGCCCGACCGGTGCGCGCTCGACGAGCCGTCCCTGATTGAGGAACAGGATCTCGTCGCCCAGCCGGCGCGCCTGGCCGAGGTTGTGCGTCGCCATCACCACCTTCGTACCCGCCGCGTCGAAAGCCTTGATGACGGATTCGATCTCGCGCGTCGCGCTCGGATCGAGGCTGGCGGTAGGCTCGTCGAGGAACAGCACCTCCGGGTGCAGCGCCCAGGCCCGCGCGAGCGCGAGCCGCTGCTGCTCGCCGCCCGACAGCACGCGAGCCGACCGGCGCGCGAGGTGCGAAAGCCCTACGCTTTCGAGCGATTCGTTCACCAGCACTCCGCGCTGCGGTTCCGGGATTCCCGCGATCTTCAGCGCATAGGCGACGTTGGCGTACGCGGAGCGGCGCAGCATGACCGGCCGCTGGAACACCATCGCCTGCTTCCTCGGAGCGCCCAGGCGCTCGGGCGCGTTCCAATCGATGCGGCCCGAGGAAGGCTTGAGCAAGCCGTGCATCAGGCGCATCAGCACGCTCTTTCCGGCGCCGTTCGCCCCCAGGATGATGGTGCTCGGCCCCGTCTCGATTTCGAGCGACACCCGGTCGATGATGGTTCGCCCGCCGGCAGCGAACGACACTTCGGCGAGACGCAGCGGAAGGATCGCGCCGTTGCTCATCCGTAGCGCCGTTGCGCGAGTTCCTTGGTCAGGTAGGCCGCCGCGTTTACCGCAATGACGATGGCGATCAGGATCATTCCCAATCCGAGCGCAAGCGGCAGATCGCCCTTGCTCGTTTCCAGCGCAATGGTGGTGGTCATCACCCGCGTCACCCCATCGATGTTTCCGCCGACGATCATGACTGCGCCGACCTCCGCGGCGGCGCGCCCGAATCCGGCGAGGATCGTGGTCAGCAGCGAGAAGCGCGTGTCCCAGAGCAGGGTCAGCGCCGCATTCATGCGCCCCGCACCGAGCGAGCGCAGCTGCTCCTCGTATTCGCGCCAGGCGTCCTCGATCGCCTGGCGCGAGAGCGCGGCAATAATCGGCAGGATCAGGATCGTCTGCGCGGCGACCATCGCCGAAGGCGTGAACAGAATTCCGAGCGCGCCCAACGGGCCGGCACGCGAGAGCAAAAGGTACACGAGCAGTCCCACCACGACGGGCGGCAAGCCCATCAGCGCGTTCAGCAACACGATCACCGTTTGCCGGCCGGGAAAACGGCCTACTGCGATCGCGGCGCCGAGCGGCAAGCCCAGCAGCGCGGCGATCGCCACCGCCGACAGGCTCACGCGCAGGCTGAGAAGAACTATCTCTACCAGCCTGGAGTCGAGACCGGCCAGCAGCGCGAGCGCGGCGCTCAGGGCTTCCGACATGATCCAGGGACAGGTTGACCGGGGTTTTCCATATGTGCGATTAGACTGTACCCGCGCCGCGCCGGTCGAGCGAAACCGCTTTGACGAGGGCGTAGACCTCGAGCCCCGGCGCGAGGCCGAGCTGCCGCGCCGCACGGGCCGTAATCCTCGAGCGCAAGGTCGTCGCGCCGACGCCGATCGAGACATCGACGATCCCGCTGCGCTCGTCTCCGACCGCGGCGATTTTCCCCGCAAGAACGTTCTGGATGCTGATGCGCTGCGGCCGCTCGAGCGCAATCGAAACGTCGCGGGCCCGGATACGCACGCGCACCGGCTCGCCGATCAGGGCATCGACGCTGGTCGCCGTCAACGTGCCTCCATCGAAGGCGAGCGTAGCGAGCTCGTATTGCATGTCCTGCTCGATCACCTTGGCGTCGATCACCGCGCCGCCTTCGAAGGCGCTCGTGCGTGAATCGGCGCGGCCCATGACTTCTTCCGGGGCACCCACGGCGGCGACTTCGCCCACCGACAATAGCACGACAGTATCGGCCAGCCGCACCACTTCCTCCACCGCGTGACTGACATAGACGATCGGGATCTTGATCTCGTCGCGCATCAGCTCGATGTATTGCAGCACTTCGCTTTTTCGATGGGGATCGAGCGAAGCGAGCGGCTCATCGAGCAGAAGCAGGCGCGGACGGGAGAGCAAGGCGCGTCCTATGGCCACGCGCTGCTTCTCCCCTCCGGAGAGGTTTCCCGGCCGGCGATCGAGGAGATCCTTCAATCCTAGGAGCTCGACGACATGCGCGAATTCCGGCTGCGGCGTACCCCGGGAAAAAAGACCCGCATAGCGCAGGTTCTGCTGCACGTTCAAGTGCGGGAACAGCCGCCCTTCCTGGAACACGTAGCCGATGCGCCGCCGCGGCGTCGGCACGTCGATGCCGCGCTCGCTGTCGAACACCGGCTCGCCCTCGATCGCGATGCGCCCGCGCTCCGGCCGCAGGATGCCGGCGATGGCATTGACGACGGAGGTCTTGCCCGCTCCCGAGCGGCCGAAAAGCGCCGTGACGCCATCGCCGGCCTCGAACGCGGCCTTGAGCCGGAACGCGCCGAGGTGCCGTTCAATGTCGACCGTCAGCGTCATCGCCTCTCACCCGTTTCGCCGCGCGGCGCACCAGTACTTCCGAAACGTAGAGTGCGGCGAGCGACAACAGCACCGCTATGAGGCTCAGCCGCAACGCGGCCTCGTCTCCCGCAGGCGTCTGCGTATAGGTATAGATCGCGAGCGGCAGCGTGCGCGTCTCGCCTGGTATGTTGGAGACGAAAGTAATGGTCGCGCCGAACTCTCCCAGGCTGCGCGCAAAGGACAACAACACGCCCGTGATGATGCCCGGCAGAGCCAGCGGCAAAGTGATGGTGAGAAAGACGCCGGCGCGGCCGGCGCCCAAGGTGCTCGCCGCGGCTTCGAGCTTGCGGTCGATGCTTTCGAACGAAAGCCGGACGGCGCGCACCATCAGAGGAAAACCCATAATTCCCGCGGCCAGCGCCGCGCCGGTCCACCGGAATGCGAAGACTATTCCGAACCATTCTTCGAGCCACGCGCCGACGGGCCCGCGCCGGCCGAACAGGAGCAGCAGGAGATAGCCGACCACGACCGGCGGCAGAACCAGCGGCAGGTGAACGGTCGCGTCGAACAGAGTCTTGCCGGGAAAGTTCGAGCGCGCAAGGGTATAGGCCACCGCGACCGCGAGGGGCAGGCTCACGAGCACGCTCCAGAAAGCGACGCGAAGGCTGAGCCTCAGGATCTCCCACTCTTCGGCTGTCGGCAGCATCACCCGGATCTCGCCTCTAAAGCGGGGCGAAGCCGTGCTTCTCCCAGATCGGGCGCGCCGCGCCCGATTTGAGATAGAAAAGGAACTGCGCGCGTATCGGCGAGCGCCCGGCGGCGGTCAGCGCGACGGGATAGACGACGGGCGGGTGACTCGAGGGCGGAAATTCTCCAACCACCCGGACTTTCTTGTCCGCCAATGCGTCGCTGCGATAAACGATGCCAAACGGCGCTTCGCCGCGCGACACGAGCACCAGCGCCGCGCGCACGTTCTCGGCGCGAGCTAGCTTTCCGGATACGCCGGCCCAGACGCCCAGCGACTCGAGCGCAGCTTTTGCGTACTTCCCGGCCGGGACGCTGTCGGGATCGGCGATGGCGAGCCGGTCGTTCCCGAGCAAGGCGGCCAGGGGAAAATTCGGCACGATCTGCACGCCGGCCTTGCTCGAGGCCGGAGCGATCAGCACCAGCCGGTTACCGAGGAGGTTGGCGCGGCTGTCGGCCACGATCAGCCTTCGGGCCGCGGCGTAGTCCATCCAGTCGAGATCGGCCGAGATGAACAAGTCGGCGGGAGCGCCGTTCTCGATCTGCTTGGCGAGCGACGGGCTTGCGCCATACGACACCGCAATCTTGTGTCCGGCCGAAGGCTCGAAGCCCCGGACCAATTCGTCGAGCGCGTCTTTCAGGCTCGCCGCGGCGAACACGGTCAAACCGGCTGCACCCGCCGGTCCCGGGGAAAATGCCGCGATCGTTGCCGCCAGCAACACGGCGACGCGCTTGAAAAACATGCGATCCTTCCCTCTTTTCGTAATATTTGTTCGGATATAACGCTGCGCGACGATTCTAAGCGAGACGCCTCGAAGATGCAAAGCTACGGGGTGCGGCGCGCCGGGATCAGGCGGGAAAGCCGTCTTAAGTCCGGCTTGACCGCGCGCGCGGCCTTGCCTTCCATGGCGCGATACCGGCGCAGGACTTCGGAGCCAAGCTCCGTGACGCGGGCCCCGCCGCCGCTGCGCCCGCCGGTCAGCGTTTCGACCAGAGGCCGGCGGAAGGCGGTGTTGATCGCCTCGACAAGCAGCCAGGCGCGGCGGTAGGACATGCCCATTTCGCGCGCCGCGGCGGAGATCGAACCGGTGCGTGCGATAGCGGCGAGCAGATCGGCCCGCCCCGGCCCGATCGCTATCACCGCACCGATCAGAATACGGATTTTCGGAACGAGCGGTCTGCGCATCGAGTCGGAAAGACGAACACCGTTTGCTCAAGAAACGGGGTCCCAGTATAGTTCAATCATCGGGGATTGCAGACTCCCCTGTCAGACGGTGTCCCGTCCAAGCGCTGCGTGAAGTCACATCTTCGAGGACAGCTCATGGACACCGACAAATCAGCGATTTCGAATCAGCCCCCCCCGCCGGTCGGCTTGGGCGAGGCTTTCCGCTATTGGCTGAAGCTCGGCTTCATCAGCTTCGGCGGTCCAGCGGGGCAGATCGCGATCATGCACCAGGATCTGGTGGAGCGGAAACGCTGGATCTCTGAGAAGCGCTTCCTGCACGCGCTCAACTACTGCATGCTGCTGCCGGGCCCGGAGGCCCAGCAGCTCGCCACCTATATCGGCTGGATGATGCACCGGACCTGGGGTGGGGTGATATCGGGCGGCCTTTTCGTGCTGCCGTCGCTGTTCATCCTGATTGCGCTGACGTGGATCTACCTCGCGTTCGGAAACGTGCCGTTCGTGGCCGGGCTGTTCTACGGCATCAAGCCGGCGGTCACGGCGATCGTTCTGTTCGCCGCGTACCGCATAGGCTCGCGCGCACTCAGGAATGCGGCGCTGTGGACGGTCGGTCTGGCAGCGTTCGTGGCGATCTTCGCCTTCGACGTGCCGTTTCCCTACATCGTGCTCGGTGCCGGTATCGTCGGTTATCTCGGTGGGCGCATCGCTCCGGAAATGTTCTCAACCGGGGGCCATGAAGGTGGCGGGAAAAGCTACGGACCTGCATTGATAGACGACGACACCCCGACGCCGGCGCACGCGCTGTTCCGCTGGGCGCATTTTGCCCTCGTCCTCGCGATTTTTCTCGCGATCTGGACCGCAGCCCTCGGTACGCTCGTCGCGTTATTCGGGTGGGACAGCGCGCTCGCGCAGATGGGCTGGTTCTTCACCAAGGCGGCGCTGCTCACTTTCGGCGGCGCCTACGCGGTGCTGCCCTACGTCTACCAGGGCGCCGTCGAGCATTATCACTGGCTGACTGCACCGCAGATGATCGACGGCCTCGCGCTGGGAGAAACGACGCCGGGGCCGCTGATCATGGTGGTCGCTTTCGTCGGCTTTGTCGGCGCGTGGACCAGAGCGGCGTTCGGGCCGGAGGCCCTGGCGCTCGCGGGTTGTGCAGGCGCGGCCGTGGCGACTTTCTTCACCTTCCTGCCCTCGTTCCTGTTCATTCTCCTCGGCGGTCCGCTGGTCGAATCGACGCACGGAAATCTTCAGTTCACCGCCCCGCTCACGGGCATCACCGCAGCGGTAGTCGGCGTGATCCTCAATCTCGCCGTGTTCTTCGCCTGGCACGCGCTGTGGCCGGCGGGGTTTTCCGGGGGATTCGAATGGTTCTCGGCGCTCGTCGGTGTCGCGGCGATCATTGCGCTGTGGCGCTACAAGAGCGGGATGATTCCGGTAATCCTCGGGTGCGGCGCGTCCGGACTGATCTACCGGCTGATCGCGGGCTGAACGCGTGCGCCGCCATAAAATAAAAAGGGCGCCGAGGCGCCTCTTTTCCTTCCATTCTGCCCCGCTATTTCTTGCCCGCCATGGGGGCTGGCCCCCGGATTCCCTTGTTCTTGCGATAGTTGGTTACCGCCTTGTCCTGGTACTTGCTCAGTAAATCGGCGTCCTTCTTCGCCGCTTCGTCCGCTTTCGCCTTGGCTTCCGCGGCCTTGGCCGGATCGGCGGGAGCAGCGGGCAGCTTCGCCCAGACTGCGCCTGCGGTCGCTGCCATCGCGACACTCATCAGCAGAATGCGAAAATTCATGGCGTCCCTCCTCAATGCTGAGCCTGCGGCGCGTCGGGCTGGCCCATCGCCGTCCCGGCCTTGACCTTCCCGGACTTCACATCGTTGTACCAGTACTCGTGGTGTTCCCTGGCCCAGGTTTCGTCGACGTATCCGTTGCGCATCGACTCGTACGCCCCCTCTAGGCCGATCGTGCCGAGGTAGATATGGCCCAGAGAAATGGCCATCACCGCGCCGGCCGCAACCGCGTGCACCACGTTCGCTTCGATCATGACCGCGCGCACTTGATCGAAATTGGGGAACAGCAGCACCAGACCCGACGCACTCACGATCAGGCTCAATACCACCACGCCGACCCAGAACCAGACCTTCTCGCCCGCATTGAATCTGCCGGACGGAACGTGCTCGCCGGAGATCATTCCGCCCAGGTTCGCGAACCACTTGATATCGTAGAGGCGCGGGAGGTTATCCTTGAGGAAGATGACGATAAGCATCAGCACGCTCACGACGAACACCGGCCCGACGAAATTGTGCAAATGTTTCGAAAGCTGCGCGAGCCAGGCGAACAGCGTATAGCCGATCACCGGCAGCAGCACATATTT
>Ga0193733_1000065_pt1 | contig 40255 bp, 31 predicted proteins | sample U1s2metaG_FD_145076 | JGI IMG/M metagenome (GOLD analysis project Ga0193733, IMG submission 145076) | Soil microbial communities from a riparian zone of the East river system, Colorado, United States - U1s2 | ecosystem: Environmental > Terrestrial > Soil > Riparian zone | place: USA: East River...
AACGCCGCAGCCAGGACCAAAGGAAGCATCTTCGAGATCGTGTATCGCCGCTCGGTCCCGCGCCTGGGACATAATCAAGCCATCGGGGCCATTGCCCATCGACAGTGTCGGCTGATCTGGCTGATCTGGCACCAGGGAGTCCGGTACGAAGAACGGGGCCCAGCGGTCAGCAAAAAGAGCAAGCAAGTCCGCACTGCGAGAATGATCCGACAACTCCGAAGACTAGGCTATCGGATCAAAACACCTAATCCTCAACCCAGCCAAGCACTAGCGCAGTGATTTTCGAGCCTGTTTCTTCTCCAACTGAAAACGGACAACTGAGGACTGACAACTGTCTCGTCACGAATCCCCAATCTTTGAATAACCCAGCCGTCGGGCACAGTCCCCCAACATTTCTGCCTCCCAAGGCGGGCGCTTTGGATTTCTCGGGTGTGTAAGGTAAGAGGGGATTCGCCTAACACGATGTAGGAACACCGCAGCGGAATGTTTGTAAGCGGGAACCGGTTCGCGGAATGCCATATTGCCCAGATACTGCAACGCATCCGACAGCGCGTAGTACGTGGGATCACCGGTTTCCCAGAGCCGGTCGCGCTCCGCGAATTTCTCCGGCGCAAACGTTGCCAGTCCCAGCAAATAGTCCGACCCGTACTCGATCATGTTGATGCCCAGATCGTTTCCCGTGTAGATGCGAAAATCCGGCCGGTGCGCGTCTCGAAGGGCAAGCCGCTCCATCTCGATCAGCCGGTCGAGCGAAGAATGCTTGATTCCCTTGATCTCCGGAATGTCCATCAATCGCCGGAAAGTTTCCTCATCAAAGATTTCGCCGTTCGGCGCGAACATTGGCCCCAGCTCGAAGGCGAGCATCTGCGGATATCCCCGGCACACTGCCTCATAAGCCGCCGCCTTCTCGGTGGAAGATTTTCCGTGTAGTCGGCTCGTCTGGAACAAGATCGGAATTCCGCCATGGCCCACGATGACGTCCATCTGCTTCCGGTAGAGTTCAACGATGTCGCCATTTTGCCCTTCGATATAGGCGCCGCCTACAAATGGCGCATCTTTGCCCAACGCCTCCCGGGTCCATCGCAGCACGTCAAGTTTTTCCGCTTCGCTCAGATAATTCACGTATCCGGTGTCCATATTCACGGCGTTCATCAATCCGGCGCTGTGCGTGGCTCGCAGATGATTCTGAAAAGCTTCGACGGCCATTCGCCCATCCGTCTCGAACGGCAAGAGCGCCGCCGCGATGCCCTGCACCTTGCGGCCAAGTTGTTGCCGTTGAACGATGGATCCGATTTTCATCGCTTCGCCTTCGCAATCTTCAACCGTTCTGCCAGTTCGGAATTCTTGTAGTAGCTGTCCAGCGGATAGCAACCCGAAGGCAATCCCTTCCGCGGCGCGGTCGTGCAATCGCTGAACGTTCTGCAAATTCGTTTGTGTTCAACTGTCTTTCCCTCCGCGGCATCCCAGAGCAGCTCAGGATAAGTCAAAATCATTCTGCCCAGGCCCACGGCGTCCACCCATCCATCGCGCACGGCAGCTTGAGCCACGTGCGGAAGAAAATCCTGCAAGTAGCTGTAAGCAGTTCCCACAACGATGAGATTCGGAAAGAGCTGCTTCAATTGACGCGTGACTTTCATCTGCAGGGCCACACCAACCAGAGGATCTTCCGGAGGCTGATATCCATCCGATGGCGGATAGAGCGCCGGCCGTTGAATGTGCGGATTGTAATAGGGACTCCCCGCTGTGATGTTTACGAGCCGGACCTCCAGCTCCTCGAGCAAAGACAAAAACCGAATCGTCTCGGTCAAATCCATCTGTGTGGGGTCGCTCTGCTTCACGCCAAATCCCCAGCGATACGGAATCAAATTGTCATGCGATTCGGGAATTCCCGGCCCCAATTTTCCATTCGCCGATTGCAACGGGCCGGGACGAAATGGCACGGTGTCAAATGCAGAGAGCCGCACGCCGATGTGAATTCCCGGCGCCATCGAGCGGATCCCCTGCGCCACTTCCCGCAAAAATCGCGTGCGGTTCTCAAAACTCCCGCCATACTTCCCTTCTCGCGTATGCGCGCTAAGAAATTCGTGCCCCAAATACCCGTGGCAATGCTTGATGTCCACGAAATCGAAACCCAACTCACGCGCCATTCTCGCTGCGCGATGAAAATCTTCAATGATCGCGCCGATCTCGCCGTCGGTCAGAATTGGATAGTCGCGAGGCAATCCCAATCTTCGATCCAATATCGGATGATGATAAAGGATGCGCGGCTCAGGCCTGTCGTGCGTATTCGGACGGCAGTAGCGTCCGGAATGCGTCAACTGCAATCCGATGAAGAGCCCTTCGTTTGAACCCGTCGTCCGCCGGTGTTCTTCGACCAGGACCTTTCGCAATCTTCCCAATCCCTCTCGCGTGTGCTGTGCAATCACGAGCTGATTCAGATTCGCTCGCCCTCCGTGCGAGACCGCGACCGCCTCCCCTCCCCAAATTAATTTCCCGCCGCTCCGGCCGAATTTCTTCCAACGATGGATCGTATGCTCGCTTGGATTTCCATCCGCAGTGCCATCCCATCCTTCCATCGGATGAACGGCGATGCGGTTGCCGATCTTGATTCCTCCACGCGAAAGCGGCCATCGCAGTGCTGAATCAGATCCGCTGAACGGCTCGCTATCGCACGGAATCGTCAATCCAAGCGAATGAACGTGATCTTGAAAACGCGCTACATCCTTCACCGCCCCCAGCCGCAGAATCCGGAGTGTGTTCATGCTGGTTTCTGTTCCTTGGCAGCCACGCGACCGCAGCGGCGGCGAGCAATGCCATTCCTACAACGCAAACAAAAAAAGTTTGGCGCAAAAAGCGCCTGTTGACAAATGACGGCATGCTAAAGATTCTTGGTCTCGATGTCGAGGAGCTTTTCGACAACACTTGTTCGAATTCACTGAACCATGTGTTTGCGATTTGCAAAAGGAGAAGTACATGTCCATAACGCGACGCGAGATGTGTCTCTTGCTTCCGGCAGCTCTCGTTCCCGCCGTGATGCGGCCCGAGGGCATGGCCGCGCAGGAGGAATCCATGCCATCGGCAATGTATGCGTTCGAAAAGCTGCCGATTCGAACGCCGAACAACGCGCAGATCCGCGACGTTCTGAAGGGCAAGCTGGCCACCGGGGAGTCGTTGGAGGTGCACGAAACAACGCTGCCTCCCGGCGGAGCACCCCACCCGGCACACCATCACGTGCATTCCGAAATGTGGCTGATTCGAGAAGGAACGGTCGAGTTGACGGTCAACGGGACGAGCTACCGTCTTGGGCCGGGGTCCGTCGGATTCGTGCATTCGAATGACGAACATGGGATCAAGAATGTGGGCACAACGCCAGCGACATACTTTGTCGTGGCTGTCGGCCCCGGTGCGGGCTCCTGAGCAAAAGCAATTGCCAAAAGCGGATACACCCTGAGTAAGCTCAAGGAAGACTCCCACGGCTTGCGTGTTTCCGCAGCAGGCTTATTTGGAAACTTTCACCAGCACGACGCCGTGGGTCGGCACTTCGGCCGAATAGGAGTTCTGCGCAGTGCCGAGATCCTTGTGATCTAAGAGATCGCGGAGTTTCGCAGAGGCGGGCGCGCCGATGGATTTAAAGTCGAGCGTCATCTGAGTGGCCGACTCACTGCGATTGAAAAGTCCCACAGCGTGACTCCCGTCGGCGAGCGGCTTCACCCAAATTTCCAGAGGCCCTTCCTCCCAAACACGATGCCCTTGTACGCCTTTCGCGTCCTGATCGACCGCCAGGACCTCGGAGTTCAACAGGAGCTCTTTTGTTTCGGGAGACATATTCCGCAGATCATTTCCCGCGAGCAATGGAGCTGCGAGGAGCGCCCATAGCGCCATGTGCGTGCGATATTCGTCGCGTTTCATGCCGCCGTTGCCGACCTCGAGCATGTCTGGGTCGTTCCAATGACCGGGACCTGCAAACTTTTCCAGGCCGTTCTGTGCAAATCCGATCAGGGACATGCGGTCGTAGGTATCGTTAATGTCTCCCGTGGTCCGCCACAAATTGCCGGTGGCGGGCCCCCACCGCCATGGCGTCTTGACTCCCCAGTTGCAGATGCTGAACACGATGGGGTGGCCGGAATTCGCCAGCGCGTCGCGGAGTTTCGCGTATTGCACCTCCGGATCGAGCCCTTCGGCATTGCACCAGTCGATCTTTACATAATCGATTCCCCAGGAGGCATAGGCCTTGGCATCCTGAACTTCGTGATTCAAGCTGCCCGGCCGTTTCTCGCAGGTGCCGGTGCCTGCGTCCGTGTAGATTCCCAGCTTCAATCCTTTACCGTGCACGTAGTCCGCAAGCGCCTTGATTCCCGACGGAAATCTTGCGGGATCCGCGACGATGGTCCCCGACGCATCGCGGCTCACCTGCCAGCAGTCGTCGATGTTCACGTACTGATAGCCGGCCGCTTGCATGCCACTGCTGACTACGGCGTCGGCCATTTCGCGAATGAGTTTGTCGCTTACGTTGCAGCCAAACTTGTTCCAACTGTTCCATCCCATCGGCGGAGTCGGGGCGAGGGACGCCGATGTCTGTGCGGAGGTGGCTGGAGCAAGGAGGGCCGCAAAAGTACCGACAAGGAGACAGGCAAGGAGCGCAAGAATTAAGCAAAACCATCGAATGTTCATTTTTCCTCGCAATATTGGATACGTAACCGCTTACGCGGAGTCTAGCACGCAGCGCCAAAAAGTGCGATGCTATTCAACCCGGGAAAAGAATTCGCATGCTCTCGCCTATGCGGCGCATAAGCTTTCGACGGCCTTTGACCAGGACAAATGCGCGACAGGTGTGCGCACAGTGCAGGCTCATACGGAATCAAACCGGAGAGCAATGACATTTCTTCCATCCAAATTTCTTCCGGCGCTGCTTCTCATGCCGGTCTTGTTCGCCCTCTGCGGAGCAGCTCAGGAACCCGAGGACCGAAAACCGCAGAAGCCAGAGTCCACGGGCGTGGCGACCGGCAATCCTCATGCTCCGGTAAAAGACGCTTTATCACGCCCGATCACCGCCGGGGGATTCGTTGACGGCGCGCCCGTGGTGTTCGTGGACCTCACGAAACAGGCCGGGCTCGACAAATTTCGCCACCGCTCCGGGGGCGCGGACAAGGCGACTATTCTCGAGACCCCAGGTTCCGGCGTGGCCTTGATCGACTATGACAACGACGGCTGGCTGGACATCTATTTGCTCAACGGTTCCACGTTTGCCGCCCTGAAAGGGAAAGAAGCCGCTCCGCGCGCCATGCTGCTTCACAACAATCACGACGGCACTTTCACCGACGTTACGGAAAAAGCAGATGTAGCGAACGAGCGATGGGGCTTCGGCGTAGCCGTGGGCGATTACGATAATGATGGCTGGCCGGACATCTATGTCTCGAATTTTGGAAAAAACCGCCTCTACCACAACAATCATGATGGAACGTTTACGGACGTGGCGGAAAAAGCCGGGGTGGCATTGGGAGGATGGTCCACAGGACCGACGTGGGGCGATTACGACCACGATGGCCTGTTGGACTTGTTCGTTCCGGGGTACGTGAAATTTGACGCGGACCATCCCCCCATCGCAGGCCAGGGAGGAATCCCCGCCAGCGCATGCCAATTTCGTGGCGTGAACTTCTTAATGTGCGGGCCCCGCGGGCTGCCGGGAGAGAGCGACCATCTGTTTCACAACAATGGTGACGGCACGTTCACGGACGTGAGTAAGAAGGCGGGCGTCTCCGATCCGCAGGGCTATTACGGTCTCGCCTCGGTGTTTGTGGATGTGGATGATGATGGCTGGGCCGATCTGGTCGTGGCCAACGATTCCGTGCCGCGCTATCTCTATCGCAATCTTCACGATGGCACGTTCGAAGATGTAAGTTACTTGTCAGGTTTTGCCCTGACAAACGAAGGGCTCGCGCAAGCATCCATGGGAATCGCGGTGGGAGATTACAATCGGGATGGAAGAGTCGATTTTTCTATCACAACATTTTCCGACGATTACAAGACGCTCTACAGAAATGATGGCAACAACAATTTCTCCGATGTGACATACCCGGCGGGCTTGGGCACTCCGACCATCCCGTTCTTCGCCTGGGGAACCGGGTTCCTGGACTTTGATAATGATGGGCTCCTGGACATATTTTTTGCTAACGGGCACGTCTACCCATCGGTGGACCAGCGGGACTGGGGCACGACCTGGGCCGAGCGGCCACAGCTATTTCGCAATCTCGACGGGGTCAAGTTTCAGGAGGTTCCGCCCGCGACTGGGAGCGGCCTGGCCGATGTGATCCCCGCGCGAGGCGCCGCGTTCGGGGATCTCTTCAACGATGGCCACATGGACGTGGTCCTGAACAACATGGATTGCGCTCCGACGCTGCTTCGCAATATGGTAAAGAACAACAACCACTGGATCACGCTCAAATTGGTGGGGGGACCAAAGAGTCCGCGGGACGCCGTTGGCGCAAAAGTTTTCCTTAGCACGGGCGCTGTGCGCCAGCGGGTTGACGTCATCAGCGGAGCGAGTTACGGATCCAGCTCCGATCAGCGAGTTCATTTCGGATTGGGAGCCGCTAGGAAAGTGGATAAGTTAGAGATTCACTGGCCGAGCGGAAAAAGAGAAGAGATTGTTGTACCCGGCGTCGATCGGATTCTCACGGCAGTGGAGGGACAGGGAGTCGTTGAGAAATAATCGGCACGATCTAGTTTGTGGTGTCTCCCGGGTTCGCTATCGGAGAATTATGCTTCCGCGTCGAGTAATTCGCCGGCTTCCCTTCTGGCGTGGCGCTCTATGCCTGCTTCTTTTTTCTTGCTTGGCATTCGGGCAGGCGCATCCGGATAAGGCGACCGATTTCTCCCATTTTCGTCCACGGCGGGAGCTGCCGGGCGAAAGCTTCGCGGGTCGAGAGGCTTGCGCGAGTTGTCACGCGGAGAAGAGCCGCTCGCAATCCCACACGGCGATGGGACACGCCCTGAGCATCGCCGCCGAAAGTGCTGTGCTGCGAGCCCACCCTCGGATGACTTTTCGAGCCGGGGCGTATTCTTACGAGATCGTAAGCGACGGCCAAGAAAACTCGTATTGCGTGACCGACGGAAAAGAAACGATCCGTGAGCCAATTCTCTACGCGTTCGGAAATGCCCATGTCGCCCAAACTTACGTCTACCGCCGCAACGGAAGGCTTTATGAAGGCCGCGTGAGCTATTACACCGCGATCGATGGATTGGACTGGACGATCGGAGACGTTCTCAATCCTGTGCCGAGCCTGGAGGAGGCCGCAGGGCGCGACCTCAGTGGCGATGAAGCGCGGAATTGTTTCAGTTGCCATGGCGCCGCGGCGGTGGTCAACACCAAGCTTCAACTGGATCGATTGATTCCCGGCGTAACCTGCGAGTCTTGCCACGGACCGGGAGGGAGCCATGCCACAGTAATGCTCTTCGGCCCTGGAAAGAGCATGTACATTTTCAATCCAAAAACACTCGATGCCGAAAGTCTTTCGCAGGAGTTCTGCGGGGCTTGCCATCGCGGCGTGGACACCGTGGCGATGATGCCCGACCTCGGTGGCATCAACAACGTACGTTTTCAGCCTTATCGCCTGTTCAACAGCCGCGGCCACGATCCGAAGGACGCCCGTTTTGCTTGTACTGCTTGCCACGACCCCCACGAGGATCTGAAACAGGGGGACACTGCTTACGATGCAAAGTGCACGACGTGCCACGCACCGCATGGTGCCGAACAGGCGACGGGGGAGAAAAATATCGCAATAACCGGTAGACGGGCGGCTGTTTCCTCCGTCGGCAAATCGTGTCCGGTGGCAAGCGAGCGGTGCGTGAGCTGTCACCTGCCAAAGGTGGAGTTACCGGGCGCGCACTTCAAGTTTACCGACCACCGCATTCGAATCGCGCGGCAAGGGGAAGCGTATCCTTACTGAGGTCTCCATCGGGAATCACTTGATCCCAGATCCTTCGACGATGGTAATGTAGCGGTCGATTGGAAGATCGGTGAAAGTTTCCGTGCGCCTGCTGGGTTGGGGCCAGTGGATCTCCAGACTATCAATTTTCTTTCGTTTGCCGATGCCCAGCACTTCGCGAGGATCATGCGAAGAAAGATAACTGCCGCCTCCCACCTTTAGCTTGCTTCTTTTCAGATCGCCTGCCCACCATGTGAATCTTGCGCCAATGGCGTCTGGGTTTGATTTCTTGCCGACCAGGCGCACGCCGAGCCAATGATTTTCCGGCGCTGAAACATTTTTGAGAAGCACAGGCGATCCGCCGTTGACGGAAACCAGTACGTCCACTGCGCCATCATTATTGAAATCTCCCACAGCCATGCCCCGCGCCGCGAAGCTCTGTGTAAAAGCCGGGCCGGCAAGGCGGCTGACGTTTTCCAGACTGCGGCCGTTGTTGTGGAACAGCAGCAGCGGCTCCTTGTAGGTGACGTGGCTGGAATGTGCTTCGATCTTGTCGTCGGGATGGCCGTTGGCAATGAACAGGTCAAGGTTGCCGTCGTTGTCGTAGTCGAAGAATTTCACTCCCCAGCCGCTCATCAGGCGCGTCAACCGCCCGAGTCCCATGGGTCCGGCCATATCCTCGAACGTCAGGTCGTGACTGTTGCGGTAGATGGAGTACATCTCCTGATCCACGTTGGTAACGAAGAGATCCTGCCAACCGTCCTGATCGAAATCCGCTGAGTCAACGCCCATGCCGGAGCGCTCGCCGCCAGCCTGGCTGTATGCCACGCCCGCTTCGAGCCCCATCTCCTCGAATTTTCCGTTGCGCTTGTTGACGAAGAGAAAATTGGCGACCGTGTCGTTCGCGACGAAAAGGTCCATCCAGCCGTCGTTGTTGACGTCCGTCGCAACGACACCCCACGCTTTTCCCAGCGCCTTGGCGATGCCGGATTCCTTGCCGACGTCGGTGAAGGTGCCGTCCCCGTTGTTGTGGAAGAGCCAGCTCGCGGCGGGCGGATAGATGCGCGGAATGCAATAGAAGCGCTCTCCGGTTTTCTCATTACCGCAGAATTTGTTCTTGGACTTGTCAAAGTCCACGAAACGGCAAATGAATAAATCCAGCCGCCCATCGTTGTCGTAGTCGAACCAGACGGCACTGGAGGCCCAGCCGGGAGCCGCCAAGCCGGCCTTTTCCGTCACGTCGGTGAACGTCCCGTTGCCATTGTTGTGATAGAGAATGCTGCGGCCATACTGCGTGACATACAGATCGGGCCAGCCGTCGCCATTGTAGTCCCCGACAGCGATGCCCATGCCATAACCTCCGGCAAGGACGCCGGCCTTTTCGGCCACGTCCGTAAATGTCCCGTCGCGATTGTTGCGGTAGAGCGCATTGCGCAAGGGAGGATCCGGGGTGAGAAAATCGCACTTCCCGCCGTTCACCAGGTAAATGTCCATCCAGCCGTCGTTGTCGTAGTCCAGAAAGGCGCAACCTGCGCCGGTTGTCTCGGGCAAGAAGTAATCCGCGGAGCGGCCGTTCTCATGGCGCCAGGTGAGTCCGCTGGCGGCGGATGGCACTTCTTCAAAGAGCGGCTTCAGAGTGGTTTGTGCGAATCCCGCTGGAATGACAGAACCGAGATGGGGCAGAAAAGCGATGCACTGGTATTTGGCCAAGCATCCGCTGCCGGCCATACTTAGTCCCTTGACGAATTGTCTTCGCGTCCAACCCTGCATCGCGTTTTTTGGGGCGCTATAGTTTGTTTGCGGCTTGCGGATCCCCGTGATTCTGGCCCTTCCCGGACTTGGCCATATTCATACTGTAGCATTACGGAAGTAGGGAAAACGCTCTCGTCTTTTGTGCGTTTGCCGGTGTCCCCCAAGATTTCAGTGTGCCCCTTGCCCCATCTGCGGTTCTCCACTATATTTCGCCCGGCATGCCAAGCGAAAAAAACGGCCTCTTGATGCAACCAGCAGGTCTGCGGGCTTCCCCCGTACCGAAGAGGCGGTGGGGCATCGCTTTTCTCCTGGGTTTCGGCGTACTCGTAAACTATTTCGACCGAGTGAATCTTTCCGTTTCCCGGGATGCGCTACAGGCTTCGTTTGGAATTTCCGCGGTGATGTTCGGTTATCTGTCAAGCGCTTACAACTGGCCCTACGCATTGCTTCAACTGCCTTCCGGGCTGCTGCTGGATCGCTTTGGCGTCCGCCGGGTAGGCATCATCAGCACGATGATTTGGAGCGTCGCTTCTTTCGCTGCGGCCATCTCCACGGGCCTCGGAGGTTTGTTTGGGGCACGATTCCTCCTGGGGATCGGTGAGGCTCCTACATTTCCGGCCAATGCGAAGGCCATTGGCTACTGGTTCCCCAAGGACGAACGCAGCCTGGCCACGGCCATGTTTGACGCCGCAGCGAAATTTTCTTCGGCGATTGGAATACCATTGCTGGGCCTTTTGTTGCTTTATTTCGGCTGGCGCTGGAATTTTGCGGCGACGGGCTTGATCAGTGTCCTCTATTTTGCACTGTTCTACGCCTTCTACCGGAATCCGAGCGAGGATAAATTACTGACAGTCGCGGAGCGCGAGTTCATCGCCGCAGGCGGAGCGCAGCCGGAGGATCGCGCCAGAGCCGCCAAAGGGGCCCCGCTCGTTTACTTGATCCGGCAACGTAGAGTGTGCGGCTTGGCCCTGGGTTTCGCGTCATACAACTACACTTTCTATCTGCTCTTGACCTGGCTGCCGTCTTATCTTTCCACCACCCTCCACGTGGACTTGCTTCATTCGGCGCTCTATACCAGTGTGCCCTGGCTATTCGCCACCTTCACTGACCTGGTCATTGGTGGCTGGCTCGTGGATTCATTGATACAGCGCGGTTGGAGCCCAGTCCGTGTTCGCCAAGTCGTGCTCATCGGCGGAACGGCTCTCGGCCTGGGAATTCTCGGCACGGCGCACGCACACACTCCCGTCAACGCCCTTTTCTGGATAAGCATGTCTATCGGCGGATTGTCCGCTGCTTCGCCGGTAGGATGGTCGATCCCCTCGCTGATTGCTCCACGAGAAAGCGTCGGCACATTGGGGGGAATTCTGAATTTTTGCAATCAGCTCGCCGGAATTGCTGCGCCGATTGTGACAGGCTACATCGTGCAGGCGACGCATTCTTTTTCTGGAGCGTTCGCTGCCGCAACGGTTTTTCTGCTGATCGGTATCGCAGGCTATGTTTTCCTTTTGGGGAATATGGCGCCGATTCCCGATCCCGAGCCGTCCTGAACACACGTGCTAGTGTGCCAGGGCGTAGTGTTTCCTCGCATTTGTTCGCGAGTTAAACACGTCGAAGCTTCCATCGGCCGAGGCCGTCAGCCTGAGATAGTTGGCGGCATCTTCGGGTCCCGAGAGATTGGCGATGAAGGGTTCAGGGGTATTGTGCGCAGGGCCGCCCTCTTCGGAGAAATGCAATTGCCACAGATCTTCGAGGTGCGGCGAGGCCTTGATGATGTCCCAGGCGGAAGGTGTTCCGCCCTTTTTTGCGCCGTTGTCCATAATGGCCACGCGAGGATCGATTCCGTACACCAGTGCGGGGCTGCTGCTCTGAAACCAGCCGTGGTGAGAGACGATATAAACATCGATTTTGCCGAGCTTGTTCCTGGGACACATCAGTTCCATCTCTTTGTCCCACGTCAGGTCGCCCAAGTCTAAAAGTTTGAGCTTGCCGAAAGTGATCAGCGTTCCCAGAGAACGTGGATTTTCGGTTTGGTCGGCGGGGCGCTGCTCGGAATTCTTGCAGGCGGAGTTTTGCGCGCCCGCACCCGGCAAGGGTTTGGCGATCAGGGCGCCGTCGGAACTTACCACGCTTACCCGCATACCCTGAATGGGTAGAAGATCGCCGGGCTTGGCCGTAATCCGCTTGAACTTTCCCGTTCCCAACACTTGCTGGTAGGCCTTCCAGTCTTGCACGGTTGGTCCGTCCGTGGTTTCGCGGTTTTCGCCGTGATCGATGAATGTTCCTACCGGGATTCGGGCCACGAGCTGCGGTACGCCTCCCACATGGTCGTTGTGAAAATGTGTGATCAGCACGTAATCAATCTTGCTGATCCCGGCCAGTTTGGCCGCCGCGACGATGCGATCGGCATCGCGACCATCGTTGCCAGGCCAGCCCGTATCAATGAGCAGCGACTGTCCTTCCGGCGTGACGAAGAGTGTGGCCTGGCCGCCTTCTACGTCGACAAAATAGATCTGCAGTGTCCTACGGCTCTCGGGCGCCGGCACAGCAGGCGCCACCGGTGGCAGAAATAAACTCAGGAGTCCTCCAAATGCCCAGATCAGAAGGGATAGCCGCACGAACTGCCGCAATCCAACGCTTGAAAAGAAATCGCTGTGCATATTTTGAACTCCTAGTCCGATTCTCCAGCACGGACCGGCGTAGCTGGTGCAGCCGCGACCATGGCGCGCACTGGTGTTTGCGGACATCAAGTTCCAGTAAAATGGTGCGGCGGCCAAGCCCTCGAATCTCCGCCCCGGCCGTTGCGACGGCACACGCAAATAACCGTCACGCCCGCCTGGCACCCATTCAGAGTGCATCGCTCAAACGGCCCATACTCTAACGCACATCCTACTCTTCTGGAAGAACTAGAATTCATTTTGAATCCAGAACCGGAATTATTTCTGTACAATGCCCGGGGTTAATCGTCCTATGATTCGGATGGCGCGAATCCTGGGAAGCGGATGGAGAACAAAAAGACTACACACGGGAGGAAATCGTGAAGAATCGCCGCGGATTTATCCAGACCACCTTGGCCGGTACCGCCGGGCTCATTTTTTCACGGTTCTCGCGGATTTCAGCTGCGGCGGCACAAAGTGTCGATTCTCGAGTGGAAATTCTCCTCGACGAATCGATTGGCACGATTTCGCCCAATCTCTACGGCCACTTCACGGAGCACCTGGGAGGCACCATCTACGATGGCGTGTGGGTCGGCGCAAAATCCAAGGTCCCCAATTTCGACGGCATCCGCAAGGACCTTGTTGACCACATGAGGAAGATCAAGGCCCCCGTCGTTCGCTACCCGGGTGGATGCTTCGCAGACAGCTATGACTGGCGTGACGGCATTGGCCGCTCCGATCAACGCCCGCGGCGAACGAACTTCTGGCTTGAGGCGGAGAACGATAAATCGCCGGCCAATCACAAGTATGATCCCAACGAATTCGGCACCAATGAGTTTGTCCATTTCTGCAAACTCATCGGGGCGGAGCCATACCTCGCTGCCAACGTTCGCAGCTTGCCCGCCTCGGAATTCTACCGGTGGGTTGAATACTGCAATTCTCCAGCAGGCAGCACCACGCTTGCCGAGGAGCGCGCCAAGGCCGGCTCTGCGCAACCGTACAACGTGCGCTACTGGGGCGTAGGAAACGAATCCTGGGGGTGTGGAGGAAACTTTACGCCCCAGGAGTATGCCGTTGAATTCCGCAGATACTCGGCGTGGCTGCCTCACTACGGCCAAGCGCTGTCCTTGATCGCCTCTGGTCCTAACTCGAATGACTGGGGCTGGACGCGCGGCTTCTTCGAGGAAATTGTTCGCAAGGGGCCTTCGCAGCTCGGCGGCATCTACGGTTGGGGGCTTCACCATTACGCGTGGAATCTTAGCCGTGGACGAACGAACGATTGGGAAAAAGGAAAAGGTGACGCCATTCAATTTGATTCCGTGGACTGGTACGAGATTCTGCGCGAAGGCGAACGTGTGGAGGACCTCATTCTTGGGCACTGGCAGGTCATGAATGAATTCGACCGTGAGCACCGCGTCAAGCTCGTCGTGGACGAATGGGGCCCGTGGTACCGTCCCGGGAGCGAGGCAACGCCGGGGGACATTCTCGAGCAAACTCCCACGCTGCGGGATGCCGTGTTCAGCGGCATGACCCTCGACATTTTTAACCGGCATGCCGGCAAGCTACACATGGCCAATTGCGCCCAGCTCATCAACTGCCTGAACAGTTTGTATCTCGCTCACGAAGACCGGTTCGTGGTCACGCCGGTGGGCCATGTTTTCGATATGTACGCGGGCCATCAGGGAGGAGAATCGCGGCGAACGATTTTCTCAGCTCCTTCCGTGCAGTACGACCGGGACGGTAAACCGGCGACTTTCTGGGGACTCCAGGGTTCCGCTTCCCTCCGTGGCAAAGATCTACTGGTGACCGTTGTGAATCCGCATACAACCCAAGCTCGCGAGGCCGAAGTTACAATTCGGGGAGGCTCCGTCAGCTCCGCGATGGCAACAACTTTGTCGCATTCCGACATTCACGCGCGAAATACTTTCGACAATCGTGAAGGCGTGATTCCTCAAAAGAAGGAGAGCGTCGTCCGGAACGGGGTTGTAGTCCACACTTTTCCGGCAGCTTCGGTGACGGCGTTGTCCATTCACTTGACGTGATCGGATCGTCGCCGCTCATACGTTCAAAATGATTTTTTCAAAGGAAGCTACACCTACAAGGATTGCGCTGGCGCATCGGAAGCGGGTGTCCGCAGGTCCATCCAAGCTTCAGCGTTCGAACGAAACAGGCGTGTCACATCTCGCTGAATGTCACCGCGCGTGACGCCCCGACCGTCCTCCGACAAAAGACGGTAGCTGTCAGAAAGGATGCGCGCCAGGGTCCTGCGCGTGTTGTTCCATTTGTAGATGACTTGCTCGAGCACGCGGGCATCGGAATGCTGCGGAATAAAACTTGTTCCCAGCATCTCGATGCGTTCGCGAGTAATCTCCTCCACAATCGAAGGATTGTTCATGAACCACCAGCAACCGAACGGCATCAAGTTGCTGAACTTCCGCGCGTAAACGCAAAGTTCGTGCTGGTTCTCCCTGCTGAGCACGCTCACCAGAAAGCGATTGGCTGGAAACTCGCGGCACAAATTTTCCAGCGCCCGCAGGTCCGCTCGGCCCACGGCGTCCCCCGCCAAACGCAGCGATGGATTGACCTGCTTGCGCACTCCAATCATGAGCGAGAGCGGCAGATTCAATTCGCGGCAAGCAGGCAGCACCGTTTCCTTCAGCAATCGATTGCCGACTGTCTCCTGAGGATATTCAAAAGTGTCCGGCAGCGAGACTGCCATGTACACGGGTTGCATGCGTTTGTACCAGTCCGCCAAGAACCGCCGCACTTCCGTCGCGGACTTCCCCGATGCCTGCTCGTCAACCCGATAGCCTTGTGCGGCCAACACCTGACAGTGCGCAGGCCAGTTGCAAAGAATTCGATCCAGCCGCAGCACCGCGCGAAATTGCCGGTCGCTCGCGACCCCCTTCAACCAGACTGCCGCTTCCTCCGGATCGAGTGGATCATTTGTCATCACCACCGTGCTCACGCCCGCCATCTGCAACACTTTGCGAATGTGCGCTTCGATGGTTTGCGCTTTGAAGAAGGACCTTGCCTCCGCCAGGTCCGGACGATCCGTAGGCAGGTGGAAAGCCTTGAGCACAGCGACTACCCCGCGCGTTGCTTCCGAGATGGGGGTATTTTCAACGAAGAGCGTCCGCCATATGGCATCGGCTTGGTCGCTCTTGGAGAGCGACCAGTACGCCTCGGGCGTGGTATCGGAAGAGCGGAAGAATTCAGCTTCGAGATAATGATAGGTCAGCAGTTCGTCGATGCCCCACAGCCCGAGCTTGCCGAATGCCGGAGCAAACAAGTGCGTGTGAATGTCGATAAATTGCGTGCTCGCGACTACATCCTGCACAGTCGAAGAAATCTGCGCTTCAGTGAGAAGATCGCCATCTCTGGAGACCGGAGTCTGGCCCGTTGATTTGAGAAATGCGGTTCTCATTCCTTGCACTCACTCTTGCTTCTCTGACCTCAAGTTATTCCGCCGCGCGCGGCTCGTGTGCCGTGGGCGGGCCCGGTGCATTAAAATGGTAGGATGCCTCGACTTACGATTCGAGCAGTTGTCCCGCCGCGGCCATGAATCCCAAAGATTACAAACCGTTCGCCGGGCTGTCAAATTGTAAGAACTGAAGATAATATTCAGCGGAACTTAACGAATGTCAACGGCATCCTTCCAGCGGGCTGATAGTCCGCACCGCCGTTGATTCCCATGGTGTTCGCTTGGGTTGCATGCCGGAAGTGAGGCGTAAGCTATGAATCGAGAGGGGAAATAATGATCGGGGCGAATGGATTTGAACCATCGACCTCCTGGTCCCGAACCAGGCATCTGAATCCCATAAACGCTTTATATGGCGTCGCTTACGGGACAAGAAGCCTTATCCCCCCTCTTAGTTGTACCTAACTTGTACCCAGCCTGACTGTAGTCCTCTAAGGAGATACTAGCTCCCCAGTGACGCGTATCCAGAAGAGTACGCTACATGTCTACTAACTAGCCGCTGGCAAGGGCTAATTATTGCGTAGTGATAAGACTTAACAACATTTTTGACGAAGTGGGCCGCGTCAGGAGTGATTTGTTAGGCTTCTTGCTTCTTGTTTGCACACTCACATGTTGGCGTCGAGGAGGAGGCCAGCCGATCCGGACTTAACTGAGTAGTTTGAGCGTCTTCCTCCCCATGAGTTAGACCCGCTCGCCAACTTTGTGCGAAGATGCCTTTTGGGTCAAACGACCCACTTGGGGCCTGATGTCATTCTCTCGATCCAGCCAATCTGGGTGCCTTCTCCGCGCAACCGCAGTACAAACCATTTGTGCGACGCTGCTTCTGAGCTCCGGTCTGGCCCAGCAAGACCCTGCGGAAAAGGAGCCCGTCCGGAGCCCCCAAAGCGGCATGAGCACGGGAGGGGCGCACGCTCCGGTGAAGGACGTACTCTCGCGGCCGATCACGGCCGGCGGCTTCGTTGATGACGCACCGATCATTTTTGTCGATGTGACGCGTGCGGCTGGCATTGACATATTTCATCATCGCTCAGGAACGCCCGAGAAAAGGACGATTCTAGAGACGCCCGGATCTGGCGTGGGGCTGCTCGATTACGACAACGATGGCTGGCTGGACATTTACCTGCTGAATGGCTCGACTTTCCCCGCGCTGAAGGGCCAGGAAGCGCCGCCGCGCGCCATGCTTCTGCATAACAACCATGACGGCACATTCACTGACGTTACGGAAAAAGCCGGCGTCGCGAACGAACGCTGGGGCTTCGGCGTAGCCGTGGGGGACTACGACAATGACGGATGGCCAGACATTTATGTGTCGAACTTCGGCAAAAACCGGCTGTACCACAACAATCATGACGGCACATTCATCGATGTCGCGGAGAAAGCGGGCGTCACGCTCGGCGGCTGGTCGACCGGAGCGACGTGGGGAGACTACGATCATGACGGCTTCCTCGACCTGTTCGTTCCGGGCTACCTAAAGTTTGATCCTGATCATCCGCCGGTCTCCGGGAAGGGCGGACTTCCGCCGGGCTCCGGGAAGGGCGGACTTCCGCCGGGCTTCTGTAATTTTCGCGGAATTGAGGTGATGTGCGGGCCCCGCGGCCTGCCGGGCGAAGGCGATCACTTGTTCCGCAACAACGGCGACGGCACCTTTACCGACGTGAGCGTAAAGGCTGGAGTTTCGGACCCTAAGGGCTATTATGGATTCGCGTCCGTATTCGTTGACGTGGACGACGACGGCTGGCTTGACCTAGCCGTTGCCAACGACTCCGTCCCCAAGTACCTCTACCGCAACAAGCACGACGGCACGTTCGAGGACATTAGCTATATTTCCGGGTTCGCGCTGAATGATGAAGGGCGCGAGCAGGCATCCATGGGTATCGCCGTGGGTGACTACAACCGCGACGGAAAAGTTGACTTCTACATCACCAATTTCTCCGACGATTACAACACTCTGTATCGTAACGACGGCGATGGCAATTTTTCCGATGTGACCGCTCGAGCGGGAATCGCCACCGTCACTCTCCCCTTTCTGGGCTGGGGAACTGCCTTCCTCGATTACGACAACGACGGTCTGCTCGATATTTTCACCGCCAACGCCCACGTCTATCCCGGCGTAGACAAGCAGGATTGGGGAACGACCTGGGCGCAGCGTCCGCTGCTTTTCCGGAATCTTGGTGGAACGAACTTTCAAGAAGTTCCGCCCGCAACCGGCAGCGGGCTGGCAACCGTAATGACGGCGCGCGGAGCCGCGTTTGGAGACTTGTTCAATGATGGCCACACCGATGTTGTGATCAACAATGTGGATTCGACGCCGGCCTTCCTGCGAAACGTGGTCAAGAATTCGAACCACTGGGTAACGCTGAGATTAGTTGGTGGCCGGAAAAGCCCGCGCGATGCCATCGGAGCGAAAGCGTTTGTTACCGCGGGTGGAGTTCGCCAACGCGGTGACGTGTTCAGTGGCGGTAGCTACGCCTCCAGTTCCGATCAACGTTTGCATTTTGGTTTGGGATCAGCAACGAAAGTGGACAAAGTGGAAATCCACTGGCCCAGCGGAGCCAAGGAACAGATCAGGCTGCCCGCAGTGGACCGTATTTACACGGTTGTCGAAGAACAAGGGATCGTCGAACGGTGAAGCGCTCTTTAGGGAATCTATCCCATCGTGGGAACACTGCGTTCCTCGTCCTCCTTTTTGCGAGTGTTTTTCATGCCTTTGAGTCCTCGATCGGTAATCCGGAACAATTTCAGACGACCAGAGCGGCGGATTCCGCAACTCCCGGAAGATTTATAGACGTCACTCAGCGTCTTGGTATCAATTTTCAGCATCAGGCCTCGCACACTTCCAGAAAATATTTGCCGGAGACGATGGGATCCGGGGTCGCGCTTTTTGACTACGACAACGATGGACGGCTGGATATTTTTTTTGTCAACGGCGCGCCGCTGAGCGATCCCACACCAAAAGGAACCATCCCGCAGAAAACGGGACCAAAATACTGGAATCGTCTGCATCACCAAAAAACCGATGGCACGTTCGAAGATGTAACCGAGAAGGCCGGGCTACAGGGAACCGGATACGGCATGGGCGTGGCTGTGGGTGACTACGACAACGACGGGTACGAAAATCTCTACGTAACCCCTACGGAAGCAACAAGCTGTATCACAACAATGGCGACGGAACATTTTCAGACGTGACGGCGAAAGCCGGAGTTGGCGGCAGCGGGTGGTCCACCAGCGCGGCGTGGGTGGATTTGGATGGAGACGGCTTTCTCGATCTCGTGGTGCTGCGGTACGTCGAGTGGGATTTCGACGACATCTGGTGCGGCGAGCACAAAGAAGGCTACCGCGCGTATTGCCACCCGGACTATTTCAAACCGGCGCGGCCGCTTGTCTATCACAACAACGGAGATGGGACGTTCACCGAAGTGGCGGAAAAGCTCGGTCTATCCAAACCCGCCAAAGATCTTGGAGTGGCCCCGGCGGACTACGACCGCGACGGCCACATCGATCTGTTCTTTGCGAATGATTCGATGGTGGAGCATCTGTATCACAACAAAGGCGAAGGATCGTTTGAAGAAGTCGGATTGGTTTCCGAAGTGGCCGTGGATATTGACGGTCGCACCTATGCCGGCATGGGAGTTGATTTCGCGGGCTACAATAATGATGGATGGCCGGACATCATTGTCACGGACCTGGCCAATCAACGGTATGCGCTTTATCAGAACAACGGCGACCGCACATTTAGTTACGCGAGTACGCCATCCGGGCTGGCGGGGATGACGCTGGCACATTCCGGATGGGGCGTGCGGCTTTTTGATTGCGACAATGACGGGTGGAAAGATTTGCTGGTCGCTCAGGGCCACGATCTCGACACCATCGAACAGACGAATCCTAATCTGCGCTATCGCGAGCCAATGTTGCTGGCGCGCAATACCGGCAAAGGATTCGTGGATGTGTCACAAAGCTCCGGTGAAATATTCAACCAATCCTGGGTGGCCCGCGGATTGGCGATCGGAGATCTGGATAACGACGGGCGGCTGGACGCTGTGGTGACAACGAACGACGGACCGGCGTATGTCTTGCGCAACGAAACACCCTCAGCGAATCACTGGCTGTTGCTCAGACTCGTGGGGCATAAGAGCAATCGCGATGCGATCGGCGCCAGCGTGAAGCTGGTTACCGAAAGAGGGCAGCAATTCGCCACGGTTTCCACGGCTAGCAGTTATCTTTCGTCCGGTGATAAGCGCGTTCACTTCGGGATCGGAAAAGCAAGCAGTGTGGAATCCATCGAGATTCGGTGGCCAAGCGGGACTGTGCAGACGCTCAAGAACATTCCGGGGGACCAGGTCCTGCAAATTGACGAACCGGTCGCGCCTGCGAACGCGAAACCGGCGGTGAAATGATGCGCGAGTCCGGCAGCGCTCGGTCGGGAATGCTCTGCGGAGCTGTGGTGCTGCTCTTGTTGGTTCCGTCTATTTGCGCGCCGCAAACCGATAGCGAATATGCGCGAGGGATAGCCGCGTTCCGCGCGGGAGACTATGCTTCGGCTGCGGATTTGTTTGCCAAGGCTGAGATGGCTGCTCCAGGAACGACCGACGCTCTCATCTATCAAGCAAAATCGCACATTCATTTGCAAAACTTCAGCTCGTCGGAAAGCGCGCTTCGCCGTTATATCGCACTGCACACGGACTCGCATGAAGCTCTGTATCTCCTCGGGTTTGTGCTGCACAGGGAAAATAAGGCCAGCGAGTCGCTGGAAATCTATACGAAGGCTGCGGCGCTGAAAACTCCCACGGGAGAGGATTTCAAAATCGTGGGTCTGGACTACGTTCTTCTGAACGATTACGCGAACGCCATCAAATGGCTCGCGAAAGCGGTGGAACTCGAACCCAAGAACAAGGATGCGTGGTATTACTTGGGGCGCGCGTATTACTCAAAAAGTCTGCTGCGGGAGTCCCGAAGAGCGTTCCTGACTGTGTTGGATTTGGACCCGCGCGATGCCAAGGCGGAGAATAGTCTCGGGTTGATCCTTGAGTCGGAGGCCAAACCGGATGAGGCGATGGAGGCTTATCGTAAAGCGATGGAATGGCAAGCGGGAGGTGCGCACCGGAGCGAGCAACCGTACTTGAATCTTGGAAACCTTTTGCTGGAGCTCGACCGGACCGGCGAGGCGATCGCACCCCTGGAGGAAGCCGCGCAGCTAGCGCCAGATAACGGGAGCTGCCACTTGAAGCTTGGCACTGCGTATCTAAGGGCCAACCGGCTGCTCGAAGCACAGCGAGAATTGGAGAAAGCAAAACAGCTGGAGCCGGAAAATGCGGCAATTCACTACCAATTAGCAAGGGTTTACAAGCAAACACGCCAGATGGACAAGGCCAAGATCGAGTTTCAATGGACGGAGGAGTTACAAAGCCGGGCAGCGAGAACGCGACCGTCGGACCCGCCTGAACCGTGAAAGGCCGACTCGCTGGCTCTGGCCGTTGACTAGTGAGCTTTCGCTGGCGGGGACCAGCGAAAGGTTGCTACCGAAGCGGGGTCGAGACGGTATGAGGCGTAGGTCCCCTCCCAGCTGATGTTGAACGGTGCTGGAGCGCCGCCACTGTTCAGGACAATCAGGACGATGGAGCCGTCTGGATTTCGGAAGGCCACGGATTCCAAGCTGCCCTGGTCAAAAGTGTTTGATTCGATGCGAACAGCACCAGCAGAGAGGAACTTGCTGGCGTGGGCCAGGGCAGTAAAGTCCGCGTTAGGAATTACTTTCGTGGGGGAATAGGAGTGGTCGATCGTGACGACGCCCCGGCAGGTTTTGCATCCACCTAGATAGGGCTTGTGTTCCTGATCCAAAGCGAGGTTCCACAGCACCACGCTCTTGGCCCAGTTCCGCGTCGCGCCGATGATTAACTCCATCGCTTCCTGAAGCAGTTTGCCCTTCTGCCACTCGCCACCGGAGCATTCCGTGAGCCAAATGCCTTTCTCAGGGAAACGGTTGTGGAGCTCGCTTTGGGCAGTTACTGTGCCTCCGTAACAATGAATGGCAGTACCCGCGGCATAGGCTGCGGCCTTGGTGTCGTCCAGGACGGTCACGGGAAATTCAATTTGATTCCAGTTGTGATCGAAAACCAAGATTTTGGATTTGATCCCGGAGTCGCGAAAAGCGGGACCGAGATTTTCTCGCACGAACTTTGACTGCTCGTCGGCGGACATTCCCATACCGGGATAGTCGTTGGGAATATTGAGCGGCTCGTTTTGCGGCGTAACCGCGAATACGGGGACGCCTGAGGCTTCATAAGCTTGAACGTACTTGACGAAGTATATGGCCAGTGGAGCAAAAGCGCTGGGCACAAGGGTACCCCCGATGGTCGAACCCGAAGTTTTCATCCAGCCCGGTGGGCTCCAGGGAGAGCCGATGATTTTAAGGTTAGGGTTGAGGGCGAGGGATTGGCGAAGGATGGGGATGATGTAATCGCGATCGTAGTCGATGGAGAAGAGTTTCATGTCGGGATCGGTTTCTCCCGGCGTAAGATCGTCGTAGGTGTAACTCTGTAACGCAAAATCACTAGCGCCCATGGGCTGGCGCAGAATGCTGAGGCCGATTCCTTTTTTGGGGTCGAAGAGCGTTTCGAGAAGCTGGGCGCGCTGAGGTTCGCTCAGTTTTTGCGAGATCAGCCACGCTGAGGAATCGGTGAGAGACGCGCCGAAGCCGTCGATTTGCTGATACTTTATGGAATCGTCGACTTCAACTGTGAGGGCCGGCAGGCGAGAGGATCCGAACTGCAATGGCGGCTTTTCGAAAAGCGACTCGTGCAAGTCCTCCGAGGATTCGACAACGTCGATGCGAGTGGGGACCTGAGTTCGAGAGGCTGGAGAGTGCTTTCTTGTTCTTGGCGAGTGCGCGGAAACGGCTAGTGCTGCCAGCAAGCACAGCAGCGATGCACGGCGCAAGATCAGTCTCAGAAATTCTGCCGATGGATACATTCGTGTCCTCACTACGTGTCATTGAGGATTCTGGGGATTGGGAGTTGGTTGCGAAGAATTTGGATTCTGCTGAACCTGATACCTTTTCAGCGCCTTCTGCGAGCTCTCCGCATCTTCATCCTTGAGCTTTTGGAATGTGGCCATGGCCTTTTGCGCGTCTTCCATGCGATGGAGCCGCCGGTAGACAATCCCAAGCTGATACCAAGTCTGCTCGACAACGTCAGGGGTCGAACCGGCCGCGGTGGTGGCGCGCTCCAAATCTTGAGCTGCAGCGGCGTCATTCCCAAGCAGCATTTCCGCGCGGCCAAGATTGTAGTCCACGTGAAGCAAGCCCGGTTTTTCAAGGAGCGCTGCTTCGATTAGCTCTTTCCCCTTAGCGCCGTCACCCTTTTCAACAGTGAGTACGCCCAGCTTGTATAGGGCAAGCGCGTTGTTGGGATCGATCTCCAGCTCGCGCAGGAACGCCTCTTCGGCTTCCTGGATCTTCCCCAGATTGCGGTATTCCGAACCGAGCTCCTCATGCAAACCGGGCTGTGTAGGAGCCAGCTTGATCGCGGCCTGGAATTCAACAATGGCATCCACGTGGCGGTCGGCCCCGGCGTCTGCCTGGGCGATTACTCGGTGTACGCGCCAGGAATGCGGATCGACTTTGAATATCCTGGCATAGCTATTGTTGGATACAAGCAAGTGCGCACGGCCGCGATGATAGAGGATGTCCATGTCGTCCGGTGCCAGTTCAGTGGCTCTGTCCAATGCCGTTGCGGCTTCTTCGGGTTTTTCCTGCGCGAGGCGCACTACACCCAGCCACATCCACGCGACCGGGTCCTTCGGATATGCAGCGGTCTCCTTCTGGAGTGCGACGACAGCTTTGTCCAATTGATTGAGGCGGAACTCAGCCACCCCGAGGAAGAGATTTGCCCCATGTACGCGGGATTTCAAGGCTAGCGCCTTTTGAAAACTTGCGATGGCTTCTTCGTGCCTGCCTTGCTCCTCACGGACAAGTCCAAGATTGAAGTAAGCTTCCGCGAAGTTCGGCGCCTCCCTGACCACAGCAGTAAATCCTGTGTCGGCATCGTCCAATCTCCCCTCTTTCATCGCCTCCGTCGCCTGGCGAAATTTTTCGTCAATGGCGGGATTCTGCGCCCGAAGCTGATCCGATACGATCAAAAGGACACAAATGCAAAGCACACTCCGGGCAGCCAGCCACAAGTAGTTAAGGGAAGGACGTCTTTTCGATGATTCGCGACGCGTTGAGAGATCGGTTGTCATGCAAGATCCGTCACATCTTATACCCTGCAGGGAACCCCAAAAAAGGACCTCCGAAGAACTGAAATTCTCTCGACAGGGCTTGTGATGCAAGGAATCGTTTCTCGCGATCACACGGATTAGGAATTTTAGACCGCTAACGGTCTCAGAATTGGTAGCGTAAGGTTAGCTGGATCTGACGTCTTGCATTGATGACACCCCGGGGACCCTTGGGTACGCCAAAGAAGGCGTTGTTAGGGCCGACGTTTCCGTCTAACGTCCCGAAGATATGCCGATTAAAGGCATTGGTAATGTCCGCCTTGAATATTAGCAAGTGAGTTTCGACGATCGCCGTCCGTTTGATAATCGAAAAATCCTCACTGAAGTAATGCTCACTGCGGACGTTGCCAAGCGTCAAGGGCAGATCTCCAAACTGATAACCGCGCTGAGCGACGAGGCTATCGGCATTCTGGTTGAAAAACGCCGCACAGTTGAAGTAGTTATTGTTGGTCAGACTGCTAAAGGTTCCGTCAGCGTTCTGCGAGCAACCGGTCGGCAGCGATGGATCAAAGGACGACTTGTTAGGGCTGTAGATCGGCACGCCCGGTACGCGACTGAACTTAAAGTTGCCGCCGCTGAATGGTGGGGATGGCGCAAAACTGTTAAGGATAACCGGCGAGCCGCTCTGGTACCGGTGTACGCCCCCTACTTCCCAGCCACCGAGCACCCTACTACCGACGCCATGGCTTAGGTATTTCTTTCCCGGGCCGGCGGGGAGTTCGTAAAGATAGCTGATCACAACGGCATGCGGGGTGTCCTGATAGCTCAAAGCTTTTTCTGTTTTCAGGTTAAATGGGTTCTGCGCGCCAAAATTATTGGAGGCAAACGCAGAAAAGAATGGAAAAGTGCTGTCGGCATCGGTGAGCGTCTTGGAAAAGGTGTAGGACGCCAAGAGATTTAGCCCGTTGCGGAAACGCCGTTCGAGCTTCGCTTCCAGAGCGTTAAAGGTGGACTGGCCGACGTTTTCGAGGCAGCAGGAGGTTCCGATGTCCTGGTATTGCGGGAAAGGCCGAAGTAACTGCCCGAGCGGTTCGTTGGCTCCGTATAACGGTAGAAACCAATTTGGCAAGGTGGTGCCAAGGCTAGCCAAGGTGGCCGTCCCTTCGGCACAGTTGACATTGCTGGGATCTATACAATCATTTAGTTTAGTTCCCAAGGAGTAAAACTTTGGATTGATGCTGTTCGTCTGCACAAGATTCGAGTGCAAGCGAGTCGCATGCGTCCCTACGTACCCCACGCTCAAGATAAGATCGGGAGCGAGTTGGTGCTGGATTTCAAAGCTCCAGTTTTGCACCATGCCCGGACGCCCATAGCTTGGCGCCACATAAGTGGGAAAGCTTCCATTCAGCAGCGCCGGATCCTTGGCATTGGAAGGAAAGGTGTAGCTAGGAAAACCGGCATCCAGCGACTGTACGGGAGTAAAGCCGTTTTGCGATTTGAAATCCGGAGTCGCTGTAGTCCCGCTGGCGAGCGAGTCCCCAAAGTCAGAGTAGCTAAGGGCTGAATAATAGATACCGTAACCGCCGCGGATCACCGTTTGGCTGAACCGCCCGAATAATTTCTCCGGAGCGTAAGCAAATCCGAGGCGCGGCCCTACATCCTTAAAGTAGGTCTTGGTACCCGTGGCATTTTGCCCGTAGATCAGGGCGCCCGGCACGGCTGGCGAAATTGGGACGGCCGCGTTTCCATTATTGGGGACCGTGAGATCCAAGACGGACTGAGCACCTAGGGATTCGTGGCGCGGAGTATCCACGTCATAGCGCAATCCGAGATTAACGGTCAGATCCTTTCGGAACTTAAAGTCATCCTGGACATACCCGGCGTAATAATTCGAATTCCACCGGGAATTGTGAGACGACACCCTCAAGCTCTCTTCTTCCGGAAGGCCGAGCAGGAAGCTGGCAAAGGGATCGCCAGTCTGGATGTCATTGGCTTTCCATGCCGTTTGCAGGTTCGCAAAACTGTAGTTAGGAGATGTATTGGCGTTGCTGATCCGGGAAAATTGTGAATGCCGCCACTCGAATCCCATACGTAAAGAATGTCGACCCTTTATCCAAGAAACACTGTCGGCAACCAGCAGACTATTGGGGATGGCGTTGTCGAAACTTCCGCCGCCAAAACCCTGATACCCGACTCCTACGGGGCTTCCGCCGAAGCCGAACTGTGGAAAACCAGGGCCACTAGCGCCTTTTATACCCAACGTCTTTTCCCAGTCTTGCCCGGTGACGCCTGTCCCCTTACTCGGGTCATTCAGCCGGTTAAAACCGATGTTGACATGATTCAGCAAAGTGGAGCTGAGAGTATCGTCCCAGCCAAAGCGGAGGTAATGAGATACGCGGGATCTAAAAAAGTTCTGATCGAGCGGCGGGGGAAGCACAGGATTTCCATTCAATGCTTCGAGATCACGGTCACTGTAGGAAAAAAAGAACTTACTTCGGGTCCCCCAGTTTTGATCTATACGGAAGGACTTCGTGGTAGTCCGAACGGGTTTGTTGGAGTTAAAAAGGAAATTGTTGATGAGCCCATTCTGGCTACCGGCGATGTTGGGGTGCACCTTCAGGAACCCGAGTACGTTCAGGGCAACGGGACTAAGAGAGCCGGTGATCTTGTTTCCGGGGAAGGCGATGCGGCCGCCGACGAATCCAGTAGGGCAGGAGGCAGTAGAGGGATCGAAGATCTGGCCGAGCAGAATGGGAGTATTATCACATGGGTTGAGGATCGGGTTGCCCGCAGTATCCTTCAGAGGTGGACCCAGCAGGGCGGAAAAGTCGCCGGTGCGTTCCACATCGGTGGGCAAAGTGGCGATGTTCGTCGTGCCCACATTGTTCCGATACTGCTCCCAAGAGAAAAAGAAAAAGGTCTTATCATGGCCCTTGTACAGCTTTGGAATCCAGACCGGACCGCCCAAACTCCCGCCAAAGTCGTTTTGATGATCCCTGGGCTTCGGAGCTTTGTTGAGATCGTTTGTCCAGGAATTAGCGTCCAGTTTGTCATTTCGCAGAATGTCGAATGCGGTCCCGTGAAAAATGTTTGCCCCGGACTTGGTGGTAAAACTCTCCACGCCACCGGAGGTCCTGCCAAACTCCGCGGGAATCGTAGAGGTCGTAACTTTGAATTCGTTTAGAGCCTCCACCGAAGGAGCATTCTCATCGAATGTCGAACCGAGCTCAGCATGCACGATGCTCGCGCCATCGAGGATCACTTCTGTGCTGAAGTTTTGACCGCCGGACAGCTTGGACTCGAAAACGCCTGAGGACGGTGTGTCACTGTTCGTCCCCGGGCCAGCCGTTCCAGGCGTCAAAAAGACGAAAGATTCCACCGAACGCAGAAAGCTCTGGCCCGAACTGCTGAGGGATAAGGGCAAATCCTGAATCTGCCTCTTATCCACGACCGTGCCGATATCGGACGACTCGGTTTGCAGGCTCGGCGCGTCGGCAACAACTGTCAGTGTTTCTTTCACATCGCCCGGCTGCAGCGAGAAATCGAGTCCAGAGGTCGAGTTGACTTGCACCACGATACCGGTTTTCTCCACTGTCTTGAAGCCGGCCGCGGACACTGACACCGTGTAAACAGCGACTCGCAGGTCGAAGAACCGGTAGCCACCCGTTGGGCCCGTGGTTGCCGAATATGTCGCCCCAGTTTCAGTGTCGATTGCAGTGAGTTTGGCGTTGCCAATGGCGCCGCCGGAACTGTCCGCGACAGTGCCCGCGATAGTGCCGCGGTCGGATTGGCTTCGAACCACCATTCCGGAAAATGCAAGGAGAAGACTAAAGGAAAGAAACCTCAGCAAGGACAGATTGAATCGCATACCCCCCCCAAAGGCACCGATCACCGAACAAACCCTCTGCTGCGCCGGCGACCGAATCTCAAACAGCTGTTCGCCTTCCAAACGAACTATAGAAATTTCTGCCGTCCGCCCCATCACCGGCAAAGTCGCCGATAACGGCCTTTATGCAATCGGTTTCAGAAACCGGTTACTTGGTACCCCTTTATCAGTGCCGGCTGAGGCTTGTCAAGTCCTTTTTCTCTTCTGTATCTTGCCTCTTGATAGCCGTAGTCTCCGCCCCCAAATCATGATAAGTTGGGCGCACCTTGACAATCGCTGGCGGAAAGCGCCTTACCAGCGCTGTCCATCGCCTGGGAGGGACCGCTGCCGCAGCGTCACGTCGGCAGCAGAGTCGCTTTTCGCGGAGGAAAACGCATGGGCCACACAATGAGGGAAGTGGCCAAACGCGCCGGAGTCTCGCCCGCTACGGTGTCCCGCGTCCTCAACAAGACCCACTACATCTCTGTGGAGACCGAGAGGCGCGTTTTAGAAGTAGTCGGGCAAATGAAATACTTCAAGAATGTCCACGCCCGGCGGTTGGCCACGGGCCGGAGCGATTTGTTCGGGCTGGTGATTTCAGAGATTGCCAACCCGTATTTCCCCGAAATCATTCACGGATTCCAGGCCGCGGCTTGGGATCGCGGGTTCGACGTCCTTCTTTGCAACACCCAATACGACCAAGCCCGAACGAAATCCATCCTGCGGAAGCTGATCGAAAGTGACGTCCGCGGAGTCGCGGTGATGACCTCTTCGATCGACAAGAGCATGGCATCGGACCTCATCGACGCGGGAATTGGCGTGGTGTTCTGCAACGTGGGCCCGGCCGAGAAGCTGGTGAGCACCATTTCGATAGACTATCAGCAGGGTATCGCACAGGCCATCGAGCATATCGTAGGACTCGGTCACCGTCGCGCCGCGGTCATTGCTGGACCGGACGACAACCGGACGGCCATTACAATCAAGGACGCGCTGGTTGCCGGATTGGAAAACAGAGACGTCAACCCATTACCAGTGATCAGCAGTAACTACCGCATCGATGCTGGAGCCTCAGCGGTACGTGCCATTCTTTCAACGCCGAATAAACCCACGGCGATCTTCTGCGGCAGCGACCTTATAGCCTTGGGCGCCATGAGCGCTCTCGAAGAGGCGGGTGCGGGGATTCCGGAAGACATCTCCGTTATCGGCATCGACGACATCTCCTTTGCTTTCCTGGCACGCCCGCCGCTGACCACCATCCGTGTTCCCCGCGAGCGGGTGGGGACGACCGCCTTCGAGGCATTGGATAGGATGCTGAAGCTGAAGCGGCGAAGAGGTGCGGACTACTATTTGGAAACAGAACTTGTCATTCGCAGGTCGACCACGACTGCTCGGTAGAGCCGTGTTAAACGGACGTACAAGAGGACAATGAGGAGAGCCGGGCCAAACCGGGTCCGGTGCAAGATCGGTCCACAAATTGGCCTGCCGCAAAGGAAAAATTCCGAAAACTAGTCCAGCCGCCTGCCTTCTGAGGAGTTAAGGTCTATTTGCCAGCAGCAGATTTCCAGAGCAAAGAGAAAAAGAACTTGACGGCGAGGAAAGGGAGAGCCTACAAAAGGGGCAGTGTGAAACCGGTTTCAGCAGGCGGTCTCATGACCTTCCAGCTTTCGCAGATTTACTCCGAGCGAGTTGCATCGACCTCATGACCCATTTCCTGGATGATAATATTTCGGCAGCCAAGCTCTCTCCTGTCCATAATGGACTATCTCGCGGGAGCCGGCAACCAATGGTGGAATCCGCAGCGACAGCGGTTCGCAAATCCCGGCACGAAAGATGGGCGGCAGTCCTGGCACGTTGAAACCACTAGCGGGAAGATCAGCATGTTGCCGTTTATCGCGGATGAGGAGCAGCAGTATTCAATCTAGTTGGCTGGTGCGATTAACTTTTCATTGGGTTGCCCCGTCATGATTCTTGTTTCAAAACCAATCCTCGCTTTCTCCCAATAGTTCACGATCTGAACTTCTAGTCCACATGGATTGCATCATGAAAAGCGTTCTGCAGAAGAATGGAGCCTTGACAATCCATGTGAGGCTGCGTAAAAGAAGAGCGAAAGCAACCGGTTTCCGAAACCGATTGCATATTTTAGATTCATGTAATGGGCGGATCGCGACGGAGCTATAAGTAGCGCCGAAGGAGATTGCAATATGAGCAAGGCTGATTACTCGCGCCGTGAGTTCTTGCAGAGAAGTGTAGGAATAGCGGGTGCTTCCCTTATCGGCGGCTCCATTCTACTGGAGCCCGACCTTTTGATCGCTTTGCCGCGATTGAATGCTCCTAGTGACAAGGTTCGCTTTGGAATTGTTGGAGTCGGCATGGAGGGAACGGGACTGCTGACCACTGCCGTTCAGCTCCCCGGAGTGGAGTGCGCGGCCGCTTGCGATCTTTACGACGGGCGTCACGAACTGGCGCGGGAAATCGTCGGAAAACCGATCCGCACGACGCGACGCTACAAAGAGTTGCTCGATGACAAAGAGATAGACGCCATCATCATTGCAGTTCCCGACCATTGGCATAAACAGGTCGTCGTGGACGCCGTGGGCGCGGGTAAGGATGTGTACTGCGAGAAGCCAATGTCGCACAGCCCTGCGGACGGCCTAGCGATGGTCGCAGCCGCAAAGAAGACGGATCGCATCGTGCAGATCGGCGCGCAGCGGACGAGTTCCGTCTTGTGCGCAAAAGCGAAAGAGCTTTTCGCAAGCGGAGCCATCGGTGAGCTGAGCCTTGTCGAAGGGAGTTTGGGCCGGAATGATCCCACTGGGGCCTGGGAATATCCCCCTCCAGCAGACTTATCTCCCGAGAACTTGGATTGGGATACGTGGCTCGGAACTGCACCCAAGAAGCCGTTTGACCCATTTCTTTTCGCACGCTGGCGCTGCTGGAAGGAATATGGAACGGGCTTAGCCGGCGACTTGCTTGTTCACTTGCTCAGTGGGATGCAATTTGTTCTCGGAATCAATGAAGCTCCCAAACGAGCGTCGGCTTTTGGCGGCATTTACCGCTGGAAAGATGGGCGCAATACGCCCGACGTGCATCCGGTTCTGTTCGAATACGCAAACGTCCCGGTGTACATGCGCTTGACGCTGGGGACTGAAACCTCGGAAGCCACTCGGTTTATGGGTTCCAAGGGCATCATCGAACTTACAGAGTTTGGCCTCAGCTACACCCCTCAAGCCGGGATTGACCTGGCTCCCAGCTATTACTGCTACGGGCTCCCGAGCCGCCTGAAGAACGCCTACTTCAAGCAGTGGCACGACGAGCACGATCCCAAACCGGGAGATGAGCCTGCCCCGCAGAGCGTAAGTTATCGGGGGAACGACTATGATGATCTGCGGCCGCATCTCTGGAATTTCTTCCAGTCCGTCAGGTCGCGGAAACCGGTCGTACAGGACGTTGTGTTCGGTCACAACGCAGCGCTCGGCTGTCACATGGCGAATGAATCTTACTACCGGAAGAGCCCCGTGTATTGGGATTCCGCTTCGCAGACTATAAAGTCCTGACGCGTTGATTTGGCACTGCTCGATTACGAAACGAGATGGAAGCGCGACGGTCGGCAAGCCGCTGTTTAGCGCCAAAGAAAGGGGATCCGTAGTTCTATGAACCTTCAAAGGATCGTATTTGTGTTGGTGATGGTCATCTTGATGTTATCCGCCAGGGCGTATTCCCAAACCGGAAAATCCGCGAAGAGTACCTCCACTCCCGAATCCGTCGACGCTTTTCTGGGGCGCTGGGATTTGACGCTAAAGGCGCCAGATCGGGAGTATCCCTCATGGTTGGAACTCCGCCAAGAGGGCGGACAACTGAAGGCCCAGATTGTGAGCCGTTGGGGAAACGCACGGCCGCTTACCAAAGTTGCCCTCTCGAAAGGACGCCTTATTTTCGTTTCTCCCAAAGCGGAAGAAGAACGGCCCGACGATATGGTCTTCGAAGGAACGCTCGTCGGGAAGATGCTGTCGGGGACCACGACTGGGCCAGATGGAACTCCCTGGCAGTGGACCGGCCAGAGAGCACCAGCTCTAAATCGAGAAAGTGCCCCGAAGTGGGGGAAGCCGATTCCCTTGTTTAACGGAAAAGATCTGACAGGATGGAGGATGGCAGGAACCGGTACGACCGTGTGGAAGATCGAAGACGGTAGCTTGGTAAGTCCCGGGAACGGTCCTGAATTGATCAACGATTCCAAGTTTGAAGATTTCAAGTTGCATGTCGAATTCAATTGCGGGGCAAATTCCAATAGTGGCGTCTATTTGCGCGGCCGGTACGAAGCTCAGATCGAAACGGACTCCATCGAGGAACCACCGAGTCACCACATGGGCGGCGTATACGGTTTCTTGGCGGCTTCGCCGGAACTACCCCGCAAGCCGGGAGAATGGCAGAGCTTTGATGTCACGCTGGTCGGGCGTTGGATCACCGTCGTTCAAAATGGCCAGACCATCATCGATAACAAAGAAATCCCAGGCATCACGGGCGGCGCCCTGGACAGCTACGAAGAACTGCCGGGATCCATTTATCTTCAGGGAAGTGAAAAAGGGCATGTAGCCTATCGCAATATTGTCATCACCCCAGCGGAGAAATAGAAAGGATCAGCACGCCCCGGAACGGCCAATGACTCACTTCTTGCGCGACATTCTTCGCCAGCCCAACGGGTTACAACGGACCATCGATTTTCTATTGGGAGCAGGCCGGCCCACCCTGGACGCGGCGACGACTGCAATCCGCGGCGCTCGCCACGTCTACTTGACTGGAATCGGCAGCAGTTGGCACGCGGTACTGACTGCTGGGCCGTTGTTTCACCTTGGCGCCCGCCCGGTCTATATGCAGGACGCAGCGGAGTTGCTGCAATTCGCCACTATTCCGCCGGACTCAGCAATGATCGTAATTTCGCGCAGCGGTCGCAGCGTGGAAATTGTCAATTTGCTCACCAAAGTTCGGAACAGCGGCGTGACCGTTATCGGCATTACCAATTCGAATGACGGGCCACTCGCAAAAGAGGCGCAAATTTCCATTGTGGTTCCCATCGAGATGGACCACGCGATTTCCGTCAATACTTATTCCACATTGGCGGCGACAGTCGGGATTCTAGCAAGTGCCGTTGTCGGCTCCTGGAATGCCACTCTCGCAACCTCGCTCTCCCGCGTCGTCGAAAGGACAGCGTCGGCCATTCCGGTCTGGCAGGCGCAGATTGCAGACACGCCTTGGCTTGCACCTGGGGCCGTTTTTTACTTTCTGGCTCGTGGTTCCAGCCTGGGGAGTTGCCAAGAGGCCAGGCTCCTTTGGGAGGAAGGCCTCAAATCGCCTGCGACCGCGATGGGCACCGGCAGCTTTAGGCACGGCCCGCAGGAAATGGTTAACAAGGATGCGCGCTTCGGCATGTGGATTGATGGGGAGCGTATGCGTGGGCAAGACCTAGCCGTGGCCAGGGATCTGAGACAACTTGGGGCATCCGTCATGCTGATCGGCCGAGACCTGCCACAGGATGCTGGGAACCTTGTATTCCAACTCCCGGCCGTACCGCCCGACTGGCAATATCTCATCGATATCATCCCCGCACAACTCGCAGCCGAACGGCTGTCGCAGCTCTCAGGAGTTGATTGCGATTCCTTTCGTTATAGTTCTTTCATTGTCGAAGACGAGTACGGCTTGTTGCGTGAAGAAGCTGGAGCCCCCAAGGATGAGAAGTGACTCCACCAACGCAAAAGATAACTTCTGTTTTGAGCGCGTATTGAGGTATCGCTAGATGTGCGCAAAGAGTACTTGAAATGTGCCGCATGCGGTTGTATTCATGTGGCAAATGAGCCGTGGCAGCAACGCTCAAAGGGCCGTGCGCCTCAATCACGCACGCGAACTGCTGCAGCAATTCGATCATCTGCCGGATGCCGTCGCACAAATGACGAAGGATTCTGGTGTCTCCCGTCGGCAAGCGTATCGCGATCTCCAACAGGCCGCACATCTGAAACAACCCATTCCCGTCGGCGACCCCAAGATCGCTTTTACGGTGAAGCTTTCACGAGCGTTAGTCCAACGCCTTCGTGTTTTCGCAAACCGCACCCGTCTGTCGCTCAGCGAAATTGTCAGTCGCGCTCTACTGGCGGCCTTGCCGCAGCGACGAAAACGTGGCTGAGCATTTCCCATCGAACGGTCACGCTGTTCGCTTTGCTTATCGCTTCGATCGACTCCTCTCGCAGAAATTGGAACAAGTCTTCGAGCTGCTCGTACCCGAAATTCGGCGCCCGGTGGGGTCGACAGAACTAAATTCCGTTCAGGAGAAACCCCATGAACAAACCAGCAGCCATTTACACGCGCATTTCCTCGGATCGTCAGCAGGAGAGTCACACCATCGCCAGCCAGACCGCGGCCTTACTGGAGTATGCCCGGAGCAACGGATATCTGGTGCCGCCGGAATGGGTCTTCCAGGACGAAGGGTATAGCGGCGCAATCCTCACGCGACCCGGTCTGGAAACGCTGCGTGATCTCGCAGCACAAGGGCAAATCACGACGGTGTTGATCTACTCACCCGATCGACTCAGTCGCAAGTATGCGTATCAAATATTGTTGGGCGAAGAATTCTCTCGCTGTGGCGTCGAGATTGTTTTTTGAAGTCGCCAGCGGGATCCAGCCCGGAAGATCAACTCGTGGTGCAGTTCCAAGGAATGATTGCAGAATATGAACGCGCGCAAATTGCGGAACGGAGCCGACGCGGAAAACTGCACAAGGCAAAACAGGTCGGCCGCGCCATACGGTATAAGTATATTCGCAAACCGGACACTTCCATCGCGTATTACGAAGTGATTGAAAGTGAAGCAGGCGTGGTCAGAATGGTGTTCAAGATGTATACGCAACAGAATCTCAGCATCAATGCTATTGCGCGCTCTTTGAGCCAGCGCGGGATTTCCACAAGAACGGGGAACACGCGATGGGACCGCTCGGTGGTATGGGCCATGCTGCGTAACCCCGCGTATGAAGGCCGCGCTTGTTACGGCAAGACGGAACAGTCGCCACGTCAGCGCATCACCAAGCCGCTTCGTCAAAAGAATGGCATTTCGAATCGAACCAGCTGCCGTCGTGAGCGACCTCGCACAGAGTGGATTGAAGTTTCCGTACCTGCATTGGTGAGCAAAGAAACGTTTGCTCTGGCCCAAGAGCAGTTGACGAAGAACAAACATTATTCTCTTCGCCGAACAATAATGCCGAGCTTGCTGCAAGGGATGCTGGTATGCCAACAGTGTGGCTATGCGCTGTATCGGTCTTCCACACCATCGGCGCAACGAAGGCTGTACTACTATCGCTGTTTCGGCTCCGATGCCTACCGTCGTCCCACAGGGGCACTGTGCACGAATCGCCCTGTGCGGCAAGACTACTTGGACGAATTCGTATGGGATGAGATCCTTCGCTTGCTCGAGGATGACCGTCTGGTGCAAACAGAAATAGAGCGGCGAAAAGAAACCGCGCGCAATGCGGATCCTCGGCGGCAGCGTCTGGAAGAATTACGCTGTGAACAAACGCGCCTGAAAAAAAACGCCGAGCGACTGATCACGGCGTATCAAGAAAACTTGGTCAGTTTGTCGCAGCTTCGTGAAAGAATGCCGGAGTTGAACAAGAAAACAAGAGCAGTGGAATCAGAACTCCAATCACTTGAGACGGGAGCCATGGATCAAGCGAGATACTTGCAATTATCAGAGAGTTTGGATGGATTTCGCAGTAAGCTCCGCACGCGCTCCAAAACGTTAAACATTTGCGAGCGCCAACAAATCGTGCGGTTCTTGGTCAAAGAAATTCTTGTCGATGTCAAAAGCTTCACCATCTGTCATTCCGTTCCGATTTCCCCTGGCACTCCCGCTCCCAACCATGCACACCCACTGCCCAGTTCCGCTCCCTCTATAACGCCCCAGACGCCAAGTTATCCTTTGCGTTTGGGGAGTCGTAGCCCACCCCTTGGGGAACTGGGGAACGAAACGAGATGACGCGAAGGGAAAATCGTGATTGGCGCCGTTGATATCGGTGGAACAAAGATAGCGGTCGGCATGGTGGATGACACCGGTAGGGTGTTGTCCAAGTTGGAGTCTCCGACCGACGCCCATCGTGGCTATTTAAATGGACTCGAGCGAATTATCGGCATGCTGCGAGAAACGGCACAGCATGCCGGCGTCCAGATTTCTGGCATCGGAATTGGATCCACCGGAATGGTGTATCCATCCAGCGGCGCCTTTGGCGATGTCGACTTTCTCCCGGGATGGCGGGGGAACAACCCGGTGGAAGATCTGGCGCGTGCGCTCAACGTGACCGTGGCTCTGGAAAACGACGCGGATGCTTCGGCACTCGGGGAGGCCAGTTGGGGCGCTGGAAGAGGCAAGCCCCGATTGGTTTACGTGACGGTGGGCACCGGAATCGGCGGCGGAATTATCTTCGATGGACAGCTTTATCGCGGCGCGGATATGGCCCATCCAGAAGTTGGTCACCACGTTATCGACCCATCCGGACCCCTTTGCACCTGCGGTTTCCGGGGATGTTGGGAATCGCTGGCGACTGGTCCGGCTATGATCGCATGGCTCAGAACGCATGTAGCACCCGACCACTGCTATCCCGTAGATCTCACCGCCGAACAAGTCTGCCAGCTCGCGCGACAGGGAGATGCCCTGGCTCGCCAGGCGGTTGAGCACGAAGCCTACTACCTGGGTCTCGGCCTGGCCAATTTGATCAATCTTTTTGTGCCGGACGTGATCGTCTTAGGCGGAAGCGTCATGAAGAGCGCGGCACTCTTTCTTGACGGCATTCGCAAAGTAATTAGTCAAGGTTGCCGGTTCGTTCCGTTTGAGAAGACGGAACTGGCCCTGGCCTCGCTGGGAGAGAACGCCAATCTCATAGGTGCAGCGCGGGTCTGGCACCATCGCTTCAAACAGGGAGTCGGTCGGCCTTCGTGACGTACCGCCGCGAGCGGCGGCCATTTGCCAGACCGATCCAGCCATCCCCGGCGTCGCTGGACACGCAGCAATCAGTTGGGAAAGAGAGAAAGGCAACTCATGGCGAGAAGCCGCTATACGGTCAGCTTGGTGTTCCTTACTTTTTTCGTGATCTCCTTGCTGACCAATATCCTTGGTCCCATTGTGCCGGACATTATCACCAGTTTTCACGTGAGTCTGACTGCCGCGGGATTTCTGGCCTTTGCCTTTTTCATCGCTTATGGAGTGATGTCCATACCTGCCGGTTTTTTGGTGGAACGATTCACCGAAAAACCTGTGATGGTGCTGGCCTTCTTGGCAGGGACGCTGGGATCACTGAGTTTCGCATTGTTCCCCGGATATCGCGTTGCCATCATTTCCTATTTCACCATCGGCGCTGGCATGGCCGTTCTGCAGGTGGCCATCAATCCGTTGTTGCGGGTCGCGGGCGGGGAAGAACACTACGCATTCAATTCGACTTTGGCCCAATTGGTCTTCGGAAGCGCATCATTTGTCAGTCCGCGAATTTATTCTTATCTTGTGCTAAACCTCAAGGATCCTTCGCCCGATCAAAATATCGTTTTGCGCATCCTGCGGTGGCTGACCCCCGCAGAATTGCCATGGGCTTCGATCTACTGGATTTTCGCTGTTTCCGCCATAGCGATGGTGGTCGTTTTATTCTTTGCTAGGTTCCCAAAAGTTCAGCACACCGCCGAAGAGCGTGCGGGGTCTTTGAACATGTACCGATCCCTGGCGCGCCAACGGGTTGTGTGGCTTTACTTTGCGGCGATGTTTGCTTACGTGGGTTGTGAACAAGGCACCGCCGATTGGATGTCGAGCTTTCTGAACCAGTATCACGGTTTTGATCCTCATACCACGGGTGCTGCAGCGGTTTCCTGGTTCTGGGGCTTACTCACGGCGGGTTGTTTAGTGGGGATGTTATTGTTGAAGATCTTCGATAGCCGCAAGGTGCTCATAGGTACATCCATAGGGGCTCTGTTCTCTTTGTCTGCAGCCTTGTTTGGACCCGCAAAGCTTTCCGTAATTGCTTTTCCCGCAGTCGGTCTGTTTGCCTCGGTAATGTGGCCTATCGTAGTGTCGCTTGCTCTGAATTCCGTCGAGGAGTTCCACGGTTCTTTCTCAGGCATTTTGGGTACCGGAATCATAGGCGGAGCCGTAGTGCCGGTGATCATTGGGCGCATCGGAGACTACGCTGGACTGCGTAGCGGCTTGGCATTTCTCTACATCACATTTGGGTTTGTCCTCAGCGTTGGCTTCTGGGCACGACCAGTGATCAACAATGCCACCATTCGTCCCAAGAAAGCGTCTGCTGAGCTTTTAGATTGATGGGAACTGCATCGCAGAGATGCACTCAGAGCCCCCTGCTCATTTGACCTAAGATTATTGCGCCTGCCCGGCCAAGGAGTCCGAGTAAGACTGTCCTCTTTCAGACATCGCGCGGAGAACCGCTATCACAACGGAATGTTCTGCGCGACAGCCATCATTTGATTCTCAAAAAAGATGGGTAGAGAAAAAAGCGGCTTCCACATCTTTCGCCGCTTTCGTGCGTCTTGGCTTCGTAAGAATCGTGTCCCGTGGGACCTAGAAAAAATGTGGATGGGACACGCGCACAAGGACTTCACGGACCAGTACGCCGAACAGCTGCTCGAGGACGTCAAATACCACCGCGAATGGTGCGAACAGATTGGCCTTGGCTTCGATCTACCCACCCATCTGTCACAACTTTCGCAACTGAAACTAAGTGCAGTCGCTTCAGGGAAAGCAGCATGAAGTTGTTGAATTTGAGGGTATAAAGTGGTCGGGGCGAGTGGATTTGAACCACCGACCTCCTGGTCCGGGACCAAGCGCTCATCGGGTTCTTGGTGTGCTGTAGGTCGCTGATTCTAAGAGAAGTGGTCGGCCCTAGAGGACGATTTTAGAACTTTCCTGCACGGAGTTGGTCAGGCGCTTCCGTCCCTGCAACCGCCTCATCGAGCGAGCCTACGCATCGGCTGCTGATCCTGACTGCTTTGCCGGAGCCAGAGCAATCATGGCAACACCAATGATAACGAGCGCAGCCACGCCCACTAATTCTCCGCGTTCGATCACTTTCCGGTACGCCTGCAGCGCCATAAGAGAGGCGTGAGCAAAACTCGACCATGCCGTGAAAGCGATCAGGCTACGATTCGCCGAGGGGTTGCGCGCTGCGAGCAGCAAGAAAATCCCAAGTGTAACGTAGAGGCTAAGCATCATCGCCAACGCAGGGTCTCGCCCAAAAAACATCGTCAACGGATAAACTGCAGCCAAAAAAATCAATCCCACCAATACCAATACGACCTTTAGCGCCCGTTCTTGAATCATTGCGCCCTCCCTTGCTCACCGGACACAGCAGATACAAGATGGCCTTTGCACGGGCTAGCCTTCAGAGTCCGGGGACCAGTCTTTCGTTCGAGCGGACCCACGAATGCAAGCAATCACGATCGCCGCCCATGAGACAAAGCAACCCTCCGTCGCTCAACGCGAGGTCGGGAAGCTGTTTCGGATTGTAGGAGTATTTGCGGGTTGCTTTGCGCAATACTCAAAAGTTTGAGAGCCGCGTTTGTTGGCCGCCGTGCGCCATGTTCCCAACTCTGAACGACTTTGGGGCTGACATTTAGAATATACGCAAACACGGATTGGCTGGCTCCTAGAGCCAGTCGTATTCTCTTGATCTGTCGGGGGCGCATGGGCTTGACGCGGGGAATTTCAGTGACTCGGAGCGCCACCTTGTGGCCCTTCTTCCGAGCAACGGCATCCTGGAAACCTTCCATCAATGCATCGAAAATCTGGATTTTCTTAGCCATTGTTAACTCCCCTTCAGTTCCGCCACCACGGTTCGCAGAGCGGTTTTCTGTCTTTCGTTTAAGTCTTCCTGTTCACCTTTATCGAACAGAAAGAGCAGATAAATTTCATCGTCGCGCTCGAGAAAATAGTACATGTATCGGAAGCCGCCGCGTTTCCCTTTGCCTCTTGCCGGATTTTCAGCGCGGGCTTTACGGATACCGGCTAACCCCGGAACAATGGTTCCTCGCTGAGGGTTGTCGAGCAGATCCCCTTGAATCGCCCGGAGCACAGTATCAGCGTCTCTTTTGGCGAGCCGATGGAGTCTTTCGGTAAAGATCCTGAACTCGATAAAGAGCACGATTCACTATACTACAGAGTAGGATAGCAGTCAAGGGCGGTGCGAAGAAGAATGGAAAGGCAACGAGGGGGTGCAAAAGTCCAATCAGAAACGGCAACAAAGAAGGAAAGGCGGGGTACCGGTATGAGAAAAGACCTTCACGTACTTTGCTATGAGCATCACACTGAGATGCTCCTAGAGTGCCGGAGCGAGCCCACAG